>Ga0265313_10002588_pt1 | contig 15420 bp, 12 predicted proteins | sample 4123metaG_FD_203122 | JGI IMG/M metagenome (GOLD analysis project Ga0265313, IMG submission 203122) | Rhizosphere microbial communities from Carex aquatilis grown in University of Washington, Seatle, WA, United States - 4-1-23 metaG | ecosystem: Host-associated > Plants > Roots > Rhizosphere >...
AGGGCTTTGTCAGCGACGGCAGGGCCAACAAGGTCAGCATTGTTGATCTGGCGACCCTGAAGACGGTCGGCGAGGCGGCCACCGGCGCCAATCCCGACTGCATTCTTTACGAGCCGGGCCGCAATGAGGTCTATGCCTTCAATGGCCGCAGCCAGTCGGCGACCGTTATCGGCGCCGCCTCCGGGAAGGTGGTCGCCACGATTCCGCTCCCTGGAAAGCCGGAATTTGCCCAGGCGGATTCCGCTGCGGGCCGGGTCTATGACAATCTCGAGGACAAGAGCGCGGTCGTGGCGATCGACACCACGACCCACGCGGTCGTCGCCCAATGGCCGGTCGCACCCGGCGAGGGCCCGAGCGGCCTCGCCCTGGATGTCGCGCACCACCGGCTGTTTGTCGGCTGCGACAACGTCATGGTGGTCCTCGACAGCGCGACGGGAAAAGTCGTGGGCTCCGCCCCCGTGGGCGACGGGGTCGACGCCGCGGCCTTCGACTCCGGCACCGGGTTCGCCTTCACCTCCAACGGCGGCAGCGCCACCGTGACCGTGGTGCATGAGGACAGCCCGGATCAATTCACCGTGGTGCAAACGCTGCCCACCGAGAAGGGCGCGCGCACGATGCAGGTGGATCCTGCAACCCACAAGATCTACCTCGCCTCGGCAAAATACGAGGCCCCGGCGGCCGCGCCGGCGGGAGGCGGGCGCCCTCCCCGTCCGAAGATGATCCCCGGAAGCTTCAAGATTCTCGTCTACGGGCTGGCGCCGGGCGCCTAGTCCGCGCACGCTGCCTTCCGACCCAGGCGGCGCCCATCGTGAGGGCGCCCCTGGGTCCCGTCTCATGCGCATTTTGGTCGTCGAGGATTCCCTCCGGTTGCAGCGCAGTTTGGGCACCGCCCTGCGCAAGTCCGGCTACGCCGTCGACCTGGCTGGCGACGGCGAGGAGGGCCTTTGGCAGGCCGAGTCGCACCAGTATGACGTCATCGTCCTCGATATCATGCTGCCCAAGCTCGATGGACTGGCGGTGCTCGAGCGCCTGCGCCGGCGCGGGTCCAAGGTCCACGTCCTCGTGCTGACCGCGCGAGACGCCATATCCGACCGCGTCCAGGGATTGCAGGCCGGAGCGGACGACTACCTGGTCAAGCCGTTCGCCCTGGAAGAGTTCCTCGCCCGTGTGCAGGCGCTTTGCCGCCGGGCCTACGGCACCAAGCAGAATATCCTCGTGGCCGGCGACCTTGAGGTCGACATCCTCGGGCGCACCGTCCGGCGCGCCGGACAGCCGGTCGAACTCACCGCCCGCGAATACCTGCTCCTGGAGTACCTGGCCTGCCGCCGCGGCCAGGTGGTCTCGCGCGGGGAAATCGAGGATCATATCTACGACGGGCAGGTGGACCCGATGAGCAACGTCGTCGATTCGGCGATCTGCAGCCTCCGCAAGAAACTGAACGGGGCCAGCGCGGCGTCGCTGATCCACACGCGCCGGGGCCTGGGCTACGTCCTGGAGGATGCCGCGGGAACCCCGCCCCCGGGATGATCTCGATCCGCCGGCGGCTCACCCGCAACCTCCTGATCGCCACCCTGACCCTTGGCGGGGCGGGGTTTCTCGCCCTCTTTTTCGCGGCCCGCGACAGCGTCATCGAACAATTTGACGCCGCGCTGCAGGCCAAGGCGCTCGCCATCAGCGAGCTCACCGAGCCGGCTCCGGATGGCAACGGCGTGCAGGTTCGCTTTTCCGATCATTTCTTCCGCGGTTTCGATGAGCGCCATTCCCGCGATTTTTTCGAGATCTGGGATGCGGCGGGCCACCCGCTCGCCCGGTCCGATTCCCTGGGAACAGGCGACCTGCCGCGCCGATCGGACCTCGAAGCCAGGCTCCGGCGCTGGAATCTCGTCCTGCCCACGGGCCACCCCGGGCGGGCGCTCGGTTTCCTTTTCCAGCCGAAGGCGGCCTCCGCTGCCCGGGCCGCACCGACGATTCAGCTCACCGTCGCCTCCGACCGCACCGGCCTGGATGAAACGCTCTGGCAGTGCCTGGCTCTGGCCTCGGTCTCGGCCGGCGTGCTGCTTGCAGTGGCTTTCTGGCTGATTCCCCGCGTGCTTCGCCGCGGCCTGCAGCCGCTGGAAGAGATGGGCGACCGGGTGGCCTCGGTCGACGCCGGCTCCCTCGGCACGCGCTTCCGCACCGACGCGCTGCCCCGGGAATTGGCGCCGATCGCGGGCCGGCTGAACGAACTGCTCTCCCGGATCCAGCAATCCTTCGAGCGCGAGCGGCGTTTCACGGCCGACCTCGCCCATGAATTGCGCACGCCGCTCGCGGAATTGCGGAGCATGGCCGAATGCGCCATCAAGTGGCCCGAGTCCCGGGACCCGGCGACCGACCGCGATGCGCTGGCGATCGCGGAGCAGATGGAGGCAATGGTGGAGCACATGCTCGCCCTGGCGCGGGGCGAGCAGAGGCAGCTCGGCGGAAAGCGCACCAAAGTCGCCCTCGACCAGATGGTCCGCGAGCATCTGGCCAAGGTCGCCGGCCGGGCGGCGACCCGGGGACTGCGGGTCGCGACGGACCTCCCTCGTGCGGAGGTGGAGGCGGATCCCCTGCTGCTTCGGGCGATCATCAGCAACCTGCTGGAAAATGCGGTGGACTACGCGACCGAGGGAGGAGCCGTGGAACTGGCGATCGAGGATCGCGCGGATAGGGTCAGCCTGCGGGTGGCGAACGCCACCGCCGAGCTCGAGCCGGCGGACCTGCCGCGGCTGTTTGAGCGGTTTTGGCGCAAGGAGGCCGCCCGAAGCGGCGGTCAGCACGTCGGCCTCGGGCTTTCGCTCGCGCGCACTTTCGCCGAGGCAATGGGAGCCACCCTGACCGCCGAACTTGGGAAGACCGCCTGGCTTGAGCTGACGCTTTCCTGGTCGAGGGCCAGGGACGTTACCTAGCGGATTTGGCCTCGCCACGATTCCGAGTTGCACCCGATGACTGCGACTGTCCGACTGCGCGCATCCTCACAGTCGGCTCGACTTCGGCCATCGTCCGTCAGATCATCCCCAAAATAAAGGCGCCTTATGAACCCCGCTCGGCTACTCCTCGCAGCGCTGGCTTTTTCGGCCGGTGCAACCTATTCGGCACGGGCCCTGGACCGGCCTGACGTCACCTTCAAGGTCTTCCAGTTTCCGCAGGACAAGATCCCGCGGATCGACGGCGACCCGGGCGACTGGGCCATCGTGCCGGATGACTACGCGGTCAGCTCCGACCTGATGATCGACGATTACAACGACCACGCCAAGCCGGACCCGAAGGAGTTCAGCATGAAGGTGAAGGTCGGCTGGGTAAAGGGGCTGAACCGCCTTTATTTTCTCTACGAGGCCGACAAATCGTACTGGGACTTTGCCCTGCCCACCCTCCACAACGACACTTTTGAAATCGTGGTGGATGGCGATGCGTCGGGCGGCCCGCTAATCGACAAGGGGCACAAGGAATTCTGGACAAACGAGCACGTGGGCCAGGGCGCGGCGACCCCGGACGACCGGATCAGCGTCGACGAGGCCAATTGGGCAATCCACGGGGTCCAGGCCCAGAACTACCACATCTTCACCCCGGCCGAGAACAAGGACTGGTGCATGGCCTGGGGCGCGCCGACCTGGACAAAGGAGTTTCCGTACTCCAATGCGGCCACCCACTACACCTTCCGGCCCGGCCAGCCCGGCCACCTGGTCCTGGAATTCTACGTCACTTCGTACGATTACGCGGGTCCCGAGGGACCGCAGCGCGCGGTCGAGTCCGTGTTTCGCGAAAACAAGGTCATCGGCCTTTCCTGGGCGATCATCGACTATGGCGACGTCAACCGGAAGGTTAACCATCATTTCTGGAACCTCTCCCGCCACCACATGATGTACGGCGACGCCTCGGAATTGTGCGCCTTCCGGCTGATGCCCCTCGAGGCCCAATTCCTGAAGCCGATCGAGGCCCGGTGGTCGTGGAAGGTCGTCGACATGGACCGCCACCTAGTGGCCTTCAAGGACCTTTCGGTCGGCAAGGTCGCCTCGTGGAAGTGGGACTTCGGCGATGGCACGACCTCGGCCGAACAGAATCCCATCCATTCGTACAAGGCGCCCGGCAATTTCGTCGTCATCCTCGATGTCGACGGCCCCGCGGGCACATCCCGCCGATCCAAGGTCTGGGACGTCCAGCTTCGTTAACCGAGGATGATCCTGATGAACTGCCGTGTTCCGGCTGCTAAGGGCTGGCGGCCCCGAGCCCCGGCGGTTTCGAAGCCGCGGGTGGCACGGCGGCGCCGGCCATGAGGCTGAATAGGTTGACCTTTTTCGCGCTCATGTACTGGCCGAAATGAACGCTGCCCTCGATGAACTTGTACGGAATGGAGAGGCTGACCGTGCCCTTTGCCTGGCCGGCCGTCACCGCGGCTGACGCGGGTTCGCCCGCGGCGTAATCCGCCTTCAGTCCGTCGATCCGGGTTTTCGTAACTGGATCGGCCAGGTCGAGCTTGGCTGCGGCAGCGAAGACATCGACGAGCTTGCCGCCGTTCAGTTCCATCCGGGCGATTTCGCCGGGGCCCTCCGCCATCCGGATGCCATCCGAAAGGGCGGTCCTGGACATCAGGCCGGGCAGGTGTTTCCTGAGGGCCGCCTCGCTGCTGGCCATGATGAAGGTGCCGTCGGCGACGCCAAAATACTCCGTCGTCCGTGAGAGTTCCCTGCCATCCACGACGACAGGAAGCGTCCAGCAATCGAATGGGATTCCGTCGATGTTCAGCGAGTCCTCGGCATAGGTGTAGGGAAAGGATGGGGCGATCGCCGCGACCCCGGGCGCGGAGGCGATCTTGCCGGCAACAAACGACGAGAAGTCCGTTGTCAGCGCCTGGGTTGACTTTGCGTAGGCCCTCACGATCTCCCGGGTGAACTGTCCTGACAAAACGTAGAAGAATTCCGGCGTCATCTGCTCCCTGCCGTTCTTCGAGCCGAACGCCAGGTCGATTGTTGCGGCGCCGCCGCCGGAACTCGCTGCCATCATCGGGCCATAGCTGGCCTTCAACTCCTTCAACGGCCCGGACACCTTCGGGTAGTCGACGGCTGCCAGCGTGTCGATGATGGAGCCGGACAAGTCGCTCACCGCCTTCGGATTCTGGCGGATGATCATCGTCCCAAGCGCATCGGCCGAGACGAAGCCCGCAACGTCGGGATGCGGGCCCGCCCTGTACCGCAGGAATGTCCCGATGGGGGTCTCCGGCAGGAACTGCGCAGATTCGGCCATTTTGAAACCTGCGTCATCGAAACCGAGCGATATGTCGACGGAGTGCAGCTGCGAAAACATCGAGAAGAGCGCGTCGATGTAGCCGTGGGCTGCCTTCTGCTCTTCCTGCGTGAGACTCGCGATCCTGGCATCGAAGGGAAGCATCAGCCTTTCCTTGAGTCCCGCGAGCAGTTCCGGCGAGGTCTGGCCCCAGAGTCGAATATCCGCGGCCTGCGGCTTTTCAAGGAACGCCATGACAGTCTCGGGCGTCTTCAGTTTTGCGAGGCTCGCCGGGTCCTTCGCAAACATCACCCACTCTCCGCTTTCCTGGGCGGCAAGATGGGCTGCGTTCAAGAGAGCCCAAAGTTTGCCTCCCTTTTTCAGTTTGGCGAACCCGACGTAAACGACGGAGTTTGCCTTAAGGTCGGCCGCGGAAACGCCCAGGATAGCCACCCCGATATTGGACCCGGCGGCGATATCCGAAAAATCGGGGTAGCCGTATGCAGCACATTGGGAAAGCAGCATTCGCAGGATTCCCGTCTCCGGAACCCCCACCATCAGCTTTTCCAGGTCCTGATTGACCAGGCCGGGGTGCCTCAGGCTTAGGATCGCCTGAATGCCATCGACTTCCGGCAATTGGGCTGTGAACGGCTCGGGGCCCTGCACCGGCAGGGCCGTGTTCCTGTGGCAGCCTGTCGAAAGCAGAAGGGCTGCGGCCAGCGCGGCGGCGTTCACGGAAAACAGGACTCGGTGGGGGGCTTTTGCCATGAATCGAATGTTCAATCCGACTTCTCCGAATTGCGATCCGATCCGGCGGACCGCAACCGAACGCGTTCACTAATAATCGCTTCAAACACGTGGTCCGCGAGCAGATTACCCGATTGAGCCGCCGCCGGGAACGATATGCGTCGCGATTTTTGGCATGCTGCCATAGGATGCGACACCTAGCCGAGAACAAGGCCTGGTGTACTTATGATGCGAAACGACTACCTCCAGAACGCGCTCAAGATCATCGACGACCCCAACATCCTGGTCAATGTTGTCTCCCGCCGCGTGAAGCAGCTCAAACGCGGCAATCGCGCCCTTGTTGAATCGCTGGAAAAACTGTCCGCCGAGGACACGGCCCTGCGCGAGATCGCCGAAGGCAAGATCAGCTTCGAACTGGCGACGCCCGAAGAGCTGGCCGCAGCCGGCCACACACCCTTCCGCGACTCCGTCAACCAGGCCCGTGTAAAGACCGGTTGAGGGCGGCGGGACGGACTACGGACGGTTTCGCGTTACAACCCGAACGGCAGGCACCGCTTCAACGCGTCGGCATGGCCCGGCGCAACGAGTTTGTCGCGCGAGGCGCGGCGCTTGGATTTGGTGCTCTTCGAGCGAAGCAGATGCCGGAATCCCGGCGTGCGGCGCATGAGCTTTCCCGTGGCCGTCAGTTTGAACCGTTTTGCGACGGACTTTTTTGTTTTTTGCATTTGGAAAAATTGAGCCGATTGCGCCTCCTGCAGGCTAAGGGCGGTTGAGCCCAAAAGCGACGAGCCGCGGCCCAAAGCGTGCGCTACGGATGTAACATGACCCAGGCCATGCCATTCCGCCGAAAATGCGCGCGCCGGGTCGATTGCCCCGCCATGCCGCGCAAATTCTGCGGTTGTTTCCGTAAATCGCGCGCGGTGTGTTGCAACGGTCCCGGATCGGAGGAACACTGGCTGGAGTGTCCATTTCAAGCCCCAAGACCCCGCGCGCGCCTGCCGGGGAGAAGTTCTCCCTTCCCCACTTTGTTTTCACGGTGGTCGCGTCGCTCGCAGGCCTGATCGTCCTTTTGAAGCTGTTAGCCCCGCCGGGGGTCTGGCTCGCGCAGGTTTCGGCGGCGCCGGCACGCTTTGCCGCCGCATTTCTGGCTGTCACGCTGCTGAACTGCTTCATCGAATACTTCTTTCACCGCTACGTGCTGCACAAGCCGGTCGTGCCCTTCCTCAGCCATTTCTACAGGCAGCACACGCAGCACCACAGCCTGACGCGAATCGGCCGCCGCCGGACACCGGGCGGACGGGAAGTGCCGTTTGTCGAGAACATCTTTCCCATCACGACTGCCGAGCAGAACGAGGCCTCATTTTTTCCGTGGTACACGCTGGTGGTCTTCGCCGCAGTCCTCACTCCCCTCCTCGCCCTTTGCCAGTGGCTGGCGCCGGCCTTCCCATGGTTCCTCGCCGGTTACGCGGCGCTCGCCGGGTCGCTGGCGCTGTACGAGGTCTTCCACGCGATTGAACACTGGCCCTTCGAGAAATGGGCGCCGCTCATCGAGCACCCCCGCTTCGGGCGGATCTGGCGCAAAGTCTACAGCTTTCACCTTCGCCACCATGCGGTGATCGACTGCAACGAGGCGATATCCGGGTTCTTCACGCTTCCCGTCTCCGATTGGGTGTTTGGCACGTTCGTCCTTCCGGAGACCCTTTACACCGACGGCGGGGACTGGCAGCAGGCCGAATTCTCCGCCCCCCGTCCGTTCGCGTTCATCCGCTGGTGTGACGCCAGGGCGGATGCGATCGTGCAGGGCCGGCGGGCGCTCTCCCGGGGCGCGCTCGCCCCGTGTGCCGAAGACGCGGCGCCCGTCGCCTACACACGCGGCGAAAGGATCGCGCATTACCTGACGCATGGCGTGGGTCTGGCGGCCAGCATCGCTTCCATGATCCTGCTGCTGGTGCTCGCCTGCCTGCGCGGCAGCGTATGGCACATCGCGACTTTTGCCGTCTACGGCATCAGCCTGGTGCTGCTTTACGCGATGTTCGCCTTTTTTGGGCCCGGGCATCGCGCCGAGAGGCGGAAGCTTTTTGACCGCTACAAGCATCCCGCACTCTTCCTCCTTATCGCGGGCACGGTCACGCCGTTCCTGCTTGCAAACAGGCGCGAGGCCTGGGGCTGGACCGTGTTTGGGATTGTCTGGGGGCTCTGCCTCCTGGGCGGCTGCGCCAGGCTTTGCGGGTCCGGTCGGATCCGGTCGGTCGCCACCGCAGCCTACGTGATGCTGGGACTCCTCGCCCTGATTGCCGTCAAGCCCCTCTTTGCCATAGTGCCTTCCGGCGCAATCTGGCTCCTCCTCGCGGGGGCGCTCTGCTACGCGGGCGGAACGATATTCCACCGATTGAATCGCATGCCCTATCATCTGGTAGTCCGCCAGGTGTTCGCGTTCGGCGGCAGCGCCTGCCATCTGATCGCCCTCCTGCTTTTCGTCCTGCCCTCCAGAGGCTGAGGACGGCAGGACCTTCGCCGCGACCCGGGGGGCGCCCGCTGCGGGGTTTTCTGAAGCCCGAATTGCCGCGGGGCCGTTCGTCCTACATTACGCCGGCGATTGGCCGATACGTAATCGGAGAAACGCATGAACCGCTTTGGATTCCGGATACTGAATCACGGTGAGAAGGAGGCCCTCATTCGCTACGCCGGACGGGGCCGCCCGATACCCGCGCACGGATCGATCGAAGTCGATTTCCCCGGATGGTACGATGCGGCCGAGGCGGTCAACCGCCTTCATGACGTGGCGTGGCTGCTCACCGCATCCTTTCCCCGCGCCTTCCGGGCCTTCGACTTCGCGATTGTCGCGAATGAGTTCGGCTACCGCATCTATTCGGAGTCCGCGGGGGTGTTCGATGTCGAACTGCTCGATCCCGAGCCGGACAAGTACGCCCTTCCCGGCGGCGCAATCCTGACGACCAACGACACCTTCACCTCCGGGTAGCCCGGCGTAGTCCATCGAGCGCCCGCATGAACCGGCTCACCCGCTTCGGATCCACGCCTCCGGTCCAATGGCCGCCGACCTTGAATTCCGATCCCACGATGAAGCCGTCGGCTTTCCCGAAAAACGAGCCGATGTTCCCCGCCGTGACGCCGGAGCCCACGTAAACAGGCAGCTCCGTCGCCCCTTTGACCTCGTCCAGGTCCGCCGCATCGGGCGGGTCGCCGGTCACGGCCCCGGTCACGATAACGGCGTCCCCTCGCATGAATTCGACGGCCCGGGCGGTTTCTCCAATTCCGACGTCGGATGTGATCGCATGAGAACAGTGCTTTTTCTTCACGTCCGCCCAGACACGCACCCGTTCGGCGCCGATCGAGCGCCGATACCGCAGCAATTCCGCAGCCGAGGACTGGATCAGCCCCTCATCGGCGACATGCGCGAACGCAAAGCCCTCCGCCCGGATGAAGTCCAGGCCGGCCGCCAGGGCAACCGCAAGCGCCTCGCTGTTTGCGCCCGCGAGAATCTGCACCCCGCAGGGAAGTCCCGAGCAATCCTTTGCGCCGCGGGCGATGACCGCCATGGCCGCGACAATCTCCGGCCCGACACGGGCGCGCAGATACGGCGTGTCGTGCATGTTCTCGAGCATGACGGCATCCACACCCGCGTCGCGGTAAATCCCCGCCTCGCGCACGGCCTGCGCCTCGATTTCGCGCAGACTGAGGCGGCCCGCGGGTGTTCCCGGGAGCGCGGCGACATGAATCATGCCGACGACAGCCGGCGATCGTTGGAAGAATCGTTTCGAAACCGACACAGCCCGCGATTCAATAACCATTGGATTGGGCTGGCAAGTGTGCCGATGAACCCTTGGTTCCAGGCTTTCGCCGGCGCGGACGCGGGCCGGTGTGCGCCAAACGAGCCGTCAATCTGCTTCCAACCCACCATTAGCAACCTGTGACAATGCGCAAAATCCTGGTCATCGATGATGACGAAGGTCTTCGAAGGACCCTCGACGCTGCGCTCAGGCACTTCGGCTACGGTGTGAGGGTCGCCACGACAGGCGACGAAGGCGTGCCGCTCGCACGGGAATGGAAGCCCGACCTGGTCCTTTGCGACGTCAACATGCCGGGGATGGACGGTCGCGCCGTGCTCCAGGTCCTGCGCAACGATCCGCAGCTCGCCAACTGCCAGGTCATCCTGATGACGGGCAACCAGGATGCGCACCCCCTGCGCGAAGGGATGAATCTTGGCGCAGACGACTACCTGCCCAAGCCCTTCGAGATCGGCCAGCTTCGGACCTGCGTCGAGGCCCGGCTCCGGCGCGCAACGATGTACCGCCGGCTGGAGGAAGCCATGTTTCGCCGCCACGGGGAACTTTTCAGCAGCACTCTGCCGCATGAGTTCATGACGCCTCTCAACGGCATCCTCGGATTTGCGGAGATCCTGAAGGAGGACCTCGGCCGGATACCTCGCGAGGAATCCCTGCAGATGCTCTCCGACATCGAGACCTGCGCGCGCCGCCTCCACCGCACGCTCATGAATTACATCTTGCTTGTGACGATCGAGAATGCGCCGGCGCCCGATCCGGCCCTCCCCCGGCCCGCGGTCGCCCCCGGCCGCGCCGCGCAGCTTTTGGACGCCGTCGCCCACTCCGCGGCCCAGCAATGCGGCCGCGAAGGCGATCTGACGACCGGGATCGAATCGGTCGGCCTGCACTGCAGCGAAAACGACCTGCAGACCATCACCGAGCGCCTCATCGAGAATGCGTTCGGCTACTCCGTCGCCGGCAGGCCGGTGATCGTCTCCCTCGGGATGCAAGACGGCCGCCCTTCCCTCGCAATCAAGGACCGCGGCCGCGGGATGAAGGCCGAGCAGATCGAGCAGATCGGGCTCTTCACGCAGTTTGATCGTAGGCGCTTCGAACAGCAGGGCCTCGGAATCGGGCTGGCGATTGTCAAGCGCCTGGTCGACAAGAACTGCGCCACGATCGATTTCGAAAGCGCCCCGGAGATCGGCACGACAGTGACCGTGAAGTTCGGGCCGGCCGCCCCATAGGGGCGCGATCGCCGGTCCAATCCCGCTTGCCCTGTCGTTTGTCCGGCGTACAAGCGTGGCATGCCCCTATCCGACTTTCCCTGGCCGCCCGTGGGGGTGGACGGCGTTGTTCCGGTTTGGACAGGCGACGCCTTCCGGCTCGGAGGCCAGCCGATGCGTGTCATCGCCTACGCCGAGTCCGACAGTCATTGGAGCGAATCGCTGACGACTATGCACGAGGAAGTGGCGGGCCGGATCGGCTCGACCCGCCGGAGCGTCGTCCTCGCCGCCCTCTTCCTCCTCGAGACCGCAACCGGCCGGGTCTTCTCCTGCCCTGCGGAATTCGTGTGATTGCGGTTTTGCGCAAGCCCTGAGCACACCCGACAAGCAATGTTCCCCAAGTATCGGTTGCACCCCATTCCGGCCGCCGCGGCCGCGGTCCTTTTATTCGCGCTCTCTTTGTCAGCCGGCCTGCCCCTGAGGGCAGTCTCCACCGACCCCCTCGTCGCAAAGGTGCGGGCCGCCGCGCTCGCCATGCAGCGAAAATCGTGGGAGCAGGGCGTCCTTGCCCAGGCCTTCCTCGAGGAGGGAGACGACGACGCTGTCGTGCAGATGGCCCGCGCAAGCCTGATCTGCCCGGACAAGAACGGACTGGTGGCCGCGCTGGGCGGCGCACCGGTCGATCCGCTCATGGTGGGCGAGTCTGTCTGGCAGGCGGCGCAGTTTTCGGACGATCCCGAGCTCCGGAAGGCGGCCCGGGCAATGCTCGACTTCACCCTCCGCCGCGCGCCGCGCGCCGTGGACGGAACGATCTTCCATACGGGGCGGACGATCTGGTCGGACAGTTTTCACACGAGCCCGCCGTTCCTCGCCTTCGCCGGGCATCCCGCCGAGGCCATCCGGCAGATCGACGGCCACTGGAAGCGCCTTTGGATCCCGCAAAGGAGGCTGCTGGCGCACATCTGGAACGAGGACAGGCAGGCCTTCGACGACCCGGCTCCCTGGGGTGGCGGCAACGGCTGGGCGGCCGCGGCGCTGACCCGGGTGATCCGCGCATTGCCCGCCGATGCGGCAGCCGAGAGATCCCGCCTTGCCGGGATGGAAAGGCAGCTGATCGACGGCTGCCTCGCCCACCAGCGTTCGGACGGTCTGTTCCACAACGTCGTGGACGACGAGACCACCTTTGTCGAAACGGACCTCGGCCAGATGCTCGCTTTCTCGATTTACGAAAGCGTCCGGGGCGGCTGGCTCCCGGCCGAATACCTTGCGGCCGCCGACCGCATGCGGACCGCGGCCCGCTCCAAGGTGGACCGCGACGGCTTCGTGCTCGGCGTTGCCGGAGCGCCGGCGTTTCGCTCGCCGGGTGTGTCGCCCGAGGGACAGGCCTTTTTCCTGATGATGGAGGCCGCGGCCGCCAGACTCGGCCGGCCGCTCCGGCCGTAAGCGGCCATCCGTGTTCGCTCGGCGCAAGCACGTCGGCGCCCGGGGCAGGAATCGGAACTAGGAAGATTCGCTCGGCGCAAGCACCTCGCGGAGCTTGGCTCCCAGAGCCTCCAGATGGTAAGGCTTCTCGATCAGTCCGGCGAGCCCTGAACTTTGGAAGCGCTGCGCGATCTCCTGATCGCTGTATCCGCTGGCCAGGACGACGCGCACGTTGGGCTGGATGCGGCGCAGCTCCCGGAAAGTCTCCTCACCGTCCATTCGCGGCATCGCCAGATCGAGCAGGACGCACGCAATTTCGGGCGCGTGGGCGCGGAAGAGCTCAAGCGCCTCCCGGCCGTCCCTGGCGTGAATGACGCCAAAGCCGCAGCGTTCCAGCATCCGGCCGGCCACGATCCGGACCGGCTCCTCGTCGTCGACGAGGAGGACCGTGCCCGTGCCGCTCCACGGAGGCAGACTCCCGCCGGACCCCGCGGGCGTGACGTTTCTCGCGCAGGCAGGGAACAGGACCCGGAAAGTCGTCCCCCGGCCCGGCTCGCTCTCCACGTTCAGCGTCCCCCGGTGGCTGCGGACAATGCCGAGCACGGCGGCCAGACCCAGGCCCCGCCCGGCGAATTTGGTCGTGAAGAAAGGATCGAAGATCCTGGCGCGGGTCTCCGCATCCATGCCGCATCCGGTGTCGGCCACCGCCAGATAGACGTGCAGGCCGGGTCGCGGCGGATCGACCAAGCCGCCGACACACATGGGGTCCTCCCCGCATTGCACGACTCCGGTGGAAATCGTGATCACCCCCTCGGCGTCGCCGATTGCCTCCGAGGCGTTGATCACCAGGTTCATCGCCACTTGGCGAAGTTGGGCCGGGTCCGCCTGAATCGCCGGCAATCCCCCGGACAGCTGGCGCCGCAACTGGACCTTCTTCGAGATTGAGACCTGGAGCAGGTGGGCGAGCTCCTCCACCAGCCGCGAAAGGTTGACCGGTTCCAGGATGAATCTCCCCTTCCCCGCATAGGCGAGCATCTGCCGGCACAGTTCGGCTGCGCGACCGGACGCCTTTTCGATCTCTACCAGGCTGTCGCGCGCCAGCGAGTTCGGCCCCAGGTCCATGAGCGCCAGGTTGGCATGCCCGAGTATCGCTGTGAGCAGGTTGTTGAAGTCGTGTGCGATGCCGCCGGCAAGTATGCCGAGGCTTTCCAGCTTCTGCGCCTGCTGCATCTGCGCCTCGAGTTTGCGGCGCTCGTCCTCCGCCTTCCGGCGTTCGGTGAGGTCGCGCACGGTCGTCACGGCGGTGAGCTTTCCGTCGTGGTTGAACAGGTTGGTGCTGATTTCCACGGGGAACGTGTGGCCGTCCTTGTGAACGTGCACGCCTTCCCATACCGCGCGCCTGTCGGCCCGCAGCCGCGGGACTATGACCCGCCCAAATCTCTCCCATCCCTCCTGTCCCTCGACATCGGCCGGGCGCATCCTCAGCAGTTCCTCCCGCGCATAGCCCAGCCGCTGGCAGGCGATGTCGTTGACCTCGGTGAAATGATCCGGCATTCCATCGGCCGCAACTCCGCAGACAAATACCGCGTCGTTGTTGCTGCTGAACAGCGACCTGTAGCGCTCCTCGCTCAACCGGAGCGCCTCATGCGCCTGCCGGCCGTCCGCATCGAGCGACTCCAGCTCCGCCACACGCCTCCGGAGCGATGCGAGCTCATCGGGGGTTTCGGGCGCGGAAGCGTGCCGGCTGTCCATGGCAAACATACCTAATCGGCACAAATCCAGGAAAAAGGAGCATTTCGTGGCCTGTCTCTCGACCCGGCAATGTGCCTGCCAGGCAGATACATGCTTCGTTTCCGATATGTCACCGTTTCGCCGGAATTCCGTTTCAAAAGTCATTTAGCTTCCGCGGCGTGCACCAAACAAATCTGCTTACGTGTTCAAGAAGCCGCATTAATGCCGCGTGTGCGGCCTTCGCCATCCTGTCGGTCCGGGCTCTTGGCCAAACGGCCGCGCCCGCTCCCGACCAGGCGGTCCGGCTCGACGAAGTGGAGGTCTTCAGTGCAAAGACCTCCGCCCAGACCCAGGCGGTCACCGACAGCAACCTCAACACCCTGGAACCCCAGTCGGTGATAAGCGCCCAGACGATCAACAACGAGATCGCCCCGACCGCCGACTACGCGACCATTGCGAACATCGCCCCGAGCATCGCCAACATCGAGACCGAGGGACCGGGCCTGAGCGAATCGAAGATGCTCTCCATGCGCGGCTTCCAGGACGGCCAGTACAACGTGACCTACGACGGCATACCCTTTGGCGACGCCAACGGCCAGTCCCACCACACGACCAGCTACTTTCCCGCGAAGGTCATCGGCGGCGAGGTCATCGACCGCGGACCGGGAACGGCCGCTGACATCGGGGAAAACACATTTGGCGGGTCGATCGGGATCCTCTCCAAGGATCCGCGCCCCGACCAGGCGGCCGTCCTCACCCTGTCCGACGGAACCTGGAACACCTTCCTCGGCAACCTTGAGGTGAACAGCGGCATCCGGCCCCGGCTCAAAGGGGCCTCGTTTGTCGCTACCTACCAGTACATGAGCTCCGACACGTATCGGACCTTCGCCTACCTTCAGCGCAATACCTATTACTTCAAGTACCTCCAGCCGATCGGCAGGGACGCAACTCTGACGGTCGTCGGCAACTACAACAACATCAAGTTCAACAATCCGGGCACCGTCACCCAGGCGCAGATCAACGCGTACGGGCGGAACTTCGGACTCGATAACAATCCCTTCGACACGAACAACCTATACTACCCGTACAATTACCAGCAGAAGCAGGCGGACTTCGAGTACATCGGCCTCAGCGCAAAGCTCGGGAGCGGCATCGCGCTCCTGAACAAGGCCTACACGTACGCCTACAACAACGACAGCCATGAGAAACCGGTCGATCCGGTGATTGGCGGCACGACCAAGTTCCCGGGAACGACGGCGCTCTACACGGGCCCG
>Ga0265313_10002590_pt1 | contig 15410 bp, 12 predicted proteins | sample 4123metaG_FD_203122 | JGI IMG/M metagenome (GOLD analysis project Ga0265313, IMG submission 203122) | Rhizosphere microbial communities from Carex aquatilis grown in University of Washington, Seatle, WA, United States - 4-1-23 metaG | ecosystem: Host-associated > Plants > Roots > Rhizosphere >...
ACGGGAGAAGCCGAGCGAAAGCGAGCGACGGTCGAACTGGCAACCCTAGAGCGTCTGCTCGGCTCGTCTGACAGGGCCGCCTCTTTCCTAGAGGCTAGCTCTCGCTCATAAACAACGACCGTCTCGTCCTTCAACTTCTTTTTGATTCGCCTCAAGCTCCTCTCAAATCCCGCCCTGCTGCTGTCTTTGTTTGAATTTGCGCCCAAGCCCCTAACGATCAAGGCCGCGGCAAACCAAGCAATGCCCAATATTTCATACGTCCAGTGGTAGAAATACCCAAGCGCAACCCCAAGGAAATCGTCCATCCCGCCCCTCCGCCAGGACATTGACCTCTTAATGGGGTTTATCACCCTCCTCTTCCCCCATCAACGAAGGATGAGGCTGGTTCCGCCGCCCCCCCTGGAGAAGCGTTGGTCGGCCGCCAAGGCGACTCCAGGCGTATTCGCCACCGGATCTGGCGCAGCAGCCTGGCGCATGGCACGCCCGGCATAAGATTTTGCCGTGGCTCCCCGTGATCGCTGCATAATGTTGGGGAGGATAGACAAGGGGGTCGCGTCCACGCGGACCGGCCTGCAGTAGAGGCCGATCATGAATCATTTTATCGCCCCGACCAAAGGCGCGGCACGCCCGCTCGCGGAATTGCGGCGCTTTCTGTGGTCCTTCTTCTCCCTGTTCACCCTCGTCTGGGTTTTGCTGCCGCTTGCCGCCAATCAGACCCTCAACCGGGACACGATCCAGATTCTTTATTGGGGAAGAGAGGGACAGTGGGGCTATTTCAAGCATCCGCCCCTGATCAGCTGGATCGCCGAGGCGCTGTACCGGCTGTCCGGACCCCATGACGCCGTTTTCTATCTGGCCAGCCTGATTATCGTTCTTGCCGCCTTTCTGGCCATCCATCGCTTGGCTTCGGCCTTCCTCGCCCCCTGGCCGGCGGCCATGGCCGTCACTTCGCTGACGGTCCTGGGCTTTTACAGCTATCTGGTTCCCAACCTGAACCACAACATTCTGGTGCTGCTACCCTGGGCCATGATCCTGTTGACCACCTATCGCGCCATGGAAGAGCGGCGACGCTCGGCCTGGCTGTGGCTGGGCCTGTGGTTCGGCATCGGGATACTGACCAAATATACCGTCTTGATGCTGAGCCCGCTGATCCTGGCCCATATGCTGGCCGAACCCCGCCATCGCCGGCTGGTGCTCCACCCGGGGCCGTGGCTGGCCATGGCTATCGGCCTTCTGGTCAGCGGTCCGCACCTGATCTGGCTGGCGCAGAATGAGTTTATGCCCCTGTTCTATATTCAGAGCGGCGCCGGAATCGCCGAGCCGATTTCGGCCCAGGACCATCTGATCAATCCGCTGATCAGCCTGGGCAAGATGCTTGGCATGGGAGCCCCGGCGGTGGGATTGCTGTGGCTCTCCCTGGGGCGGCCACGCTGGCAGGGCCACGGTCATTCCAGCGCCGACCGCTTCCTGCTGACCATGGGGCTGGGGCCGCCGGGACTGGTCCTCGTCCTCTCGGCGGTCAGCGGCGCCGAGATGCGCAACGAATGGGCCATGCCCTTCTTCCTGATCCTGCCGATCCTGCTGATGCGGCACGGCTTTGCCGTCCCCGATCCCGCACATATCCGCCGATTCCTGGTCGGGCTGACCAGCCTGTCCGTGGCCATGGCCGTGACCTATCTGCTGATCTTCTCCGGAGTTATATCCGTCTCCGAGGAGGAAGAGTGGGCGCAATTCCCCGCGCGTGACGCGGCCGCCGCCATGGAGCGGGGCTGGTCCGACGCCTGCGGCGCCAAGCCGCTGCCAATCATCGTCGGCGATTCCTGGCTGGCCGGTACCGCCTCCTACCTGTTGCCGGGCCAGCCCCGGGTCTATACCGAGGCGGACAGCCGCATGGCGCCCTGGGTGACGGATCGGATGGTCGGCGAGAGCGGAGCACTTATCGTCTGGAACAAGGACCGGCCGGCCCAGTTCCGCGACCTCGACCACCAGGACGAGGACGAGAACGAAGAGCCCCGCGACTGGTTCCCCGGCCTACCGGCCCTGGCCGCCCGCTTCGGCCCGATCACGGCATTGCACGACGCGGTTCTGCCCTATGGCGGGATCGTACCGCAACCCCCGGTTCATCTCGGTCTGGCGGTGGTATGTCCGCGGTAAGGCTGCTGTCGCCCCCTATTTCCCCCGCAGGTCCCTGACCCGAACGGCCTTGCCTTCCGAACGCGGCAGCTCGCCCGGCAGGCGAACCAGCACTTCGCAACTGACGCCGATCATCGACTTAATATGATGACGGACCTGACCGGCGAGGTGGTGACGCTCCTCCTCGCCCAAGGCTCCGTCGGACTCGGCCTCCACGGTCAGGTGGTCGAGCCGGCCCTGCTGCGACAGGGTCAGCAGGTAGTGCGGCGCGATGCCGGGCAACCCCACCAGCACCGCCTCGATCTGGCTGGGATAGACGTTGACGCCACGGATGATCAGCATGTCGTCGTTGCGCCCGGTGACCCGCAGGATACGCAGATGGGTGCGACCGCAGGCGCAGGGCTCGTCGGTGAGCATGGTGATGTCGCGGGTGCGGTAGCGCACCATGGGCAGCGCCTGCTTGGTCAGGGTGGTGATCACCAGTTCGCCCTGGCTGCCCATGGGCAGCGGCTCCAGGGTTTCGGGATCGATCACCTCGAACAGGAAATGGTCCTCCCAGCCGTGCAGGCCGACCCGGTGCTCGCATTCGATGGCGACGCCGGGGCCCATGATCTCCGACAGCCCGTACATGTCGCAGGCTCGGATGCCCAGGCGCTTGTCCAACTCGGCGCGCATGGTCTCGCTCCACGGCTCGGCCCCGAACACCCCGATTTTCAAGGCCGACGCGGCGAGGTCGACGCCAATCTTCTCCGCCACTTCCGCGATGTTCAGGGCATAGGACGGCGTCGCCGCCAGGGCGCGGGCGCCGAAATCGGTCAGCAGGGAGATCTGGCGCTCGGTATTGCCGCCGGACACCGGGGTCACCGTGCATTTCAGCCGTTCGGCGCCATAATGGAAACCCAGACCGCCGGTGAACAGCCCATAACCATAGGCGTTGTGGACCACATCGCCGGGCCGGATGCCGGTGGCGGCCAGCGAGCGGGCCATCAGATCGGCCCAGGTATCGATATCGCCTTCGGTATAGCCGACCACCGTGGGCTTGCCGGTGGTGCCCGAACTGGCATGCAGCCGCACCACCCGGTCGCGCGGCACCGCGAACAGGCCGAAGGGGTAGTTATCACGCAGATCGGTCTTCACGGTAAAGGGGAAGCGGGCGAGGTCTTCCAGATGGCGCAGGTCGTCGGGCTTGACCCCGGCCTCGTCAAATTTCCGACGGAAGTGGCCGACATGAGCATAGGCATGGGCAAGCTGGGCGCGCAGGCGCTCCAGCTGCAAGCGGCGCAATCCATCCCGATCCAGCCGCTCGATTTCGGGAGCGTAGAAATGGGACGCAGCGCTGTGGGCCGTCATGGCGTTTTCCTTCCCTCGCGATATCACCCTTTGCGCAGGGCGTTTACCGCTTTTCGCGAGGCGCGTCTATTGCGACGTGTCGTCTTTCCAGCCCGGCTTGAAACCCGGCCCGGCATCGCCGCTGCCGCGCGCCGGGGAGTGGTCGATGGAAAAGCCCTGATTATGGGCGGCCTTGGTCACGATGGTGATCTTGAGCGCCCAGCCACCGATGACCGCCGCCAGTCCCGCCGCAGCCTGGGCGGCGACGGCAATGTCGGGCATGACCCCGGACACCATCACGAAAATCACCGGAATGACGTTACCCCCCAGGGTGAAGGGAGTGGAAAACGCCACCAGCACGGCAGCCGCTGCCACGGGCGCCTCACCGCCGGCCATGCGCCGACGATAGGTCATCCAAACCAGCAGACGCGCCGCCAGGGCTACAACCAGCACCCCGGCCGCCCAATCGGGCGCGCCGTCGGGCAGGACCAGCGGCGCCAGCAGCAGCAGCAGGCCGGCGCCCTCCGCCACGCCAGAGGCCATGGTCAACGGCAGGATCAAGGGCGAGCGCCAAGTGGGGATGCCCTTGGAAGCCTCCAGAATCCGGCCCTGGCAATAGAGATAGGCCAGCGCCGGCATCCAGATCAGCCTGGCCAGCGCCGGCTCGAACAGGGTGGCGAGACCCAAGGGGAACAGCACCCCCGCCACCATGGCCTCGCGGGTCATCCAACTGCGCTTGCCGCCCAGGATCACATTGAGCGAGCGCAACGGCCGCCCGATCTCGAAGAACACGCAACACAGACCGAATCCCACCAGCGCCAGACCGGCCACCAGCAGGACCGGTGACCACACGCCGAGGAAGGCCCCGGCCGACGCCAGGATCAGCAGGGCCGAGCCGCCGCCGCCGCCGATAAAATTGCCGGCGGCCCGCAGGTCCCAGGCGGTCTGCAGCCACGGCGCCAGACCGAGATGGCGCATGCCGGGATCGCTGTCGAATGACTCGCTCATGATTCCAGCCCTTCACAAGCCGGGCGCTCGCTTCGCTCGCTCATTTGTCCTCGGTCTCCCACAGGTAATGAATATTGGGACCAGTCCCGAGTTCCTCGTGCATGCGAAACGACTTGTTGGCTTTCAGCAACTGGCTCACGTTGCTCTCCGGGTCGTCGAGGTCGCCGAACATCAGCGCCTTGGACAGGCAGGAATTGACGCAGGCGGGCGTGGCTTCGGGGTCGAGTCCCGGGGTCAGCCCCTTGGCCAGCCCGGCATCGATACGGTCGACGCAGAAGGTGCACTTCTGCGCGACGCCAAGCAAGCGCTCATCGAAGCGTTGGGTCTCGTTATCGGTCGCTGTCTCACCGAAGGCCCATTTGGACTTGGAGACCTTGTAGCGGGCCTGATAGGGGCAGGCGACGATGCAATAGCCGCAGCCGATGCAGATGTCGTAGTCGATCATCACCATGCCATCGGCGCGCTTGGTGGTGGCTGTGGTGGGGCAGACATCGCGGCACGGCGGCTCATCACAATGCATGCAGCCCACCGGCACGAAGACCCGCCGCACATCGGGGAAGGTCCCCACCTCCATGTCCAGCACCTTGCGGTACTGCACCCCCGGCGGAGTGTTGTTGGCATGGCGGCAGGCGGTGGTGCAGGTCTGGCAGCCGACACAGCGGCCGAGATCGGCGGTCATGGCCCATTTGGTCATTGCCGCTTCCCTTCCACTTTCCGAATGGAGACGCGGGTAAGATCGGCAGCCGAGCCGGTGGCATCGGTCAGCGACATGGACATGGCGGTGAGCTTGTTCATGCTGGGCACATCGAAATCCTTGGCCACCGGCGTCGCCCAGTGGTCGAATTGGGACAGCATCAGGATGGTGTCGGGCCGGATGCCCTGGCTGAGGACGACGCGGCCCTGCACGCTCTTGCCGATGGGGGAAGACACCTCGATGCGTTCGCCCTCCCGGACGCCGATCTTGCGTGCCGCCTCGGGGTTCATGACCACGCCGTCATGGCCCTTGACGTTGCCGGAGACCTCGCGCATCAGCGGAATGTGCATGTTGCTGCCCCAGGCGTATTGCATGCTCCGCGCGGTCACCACCCAGAACGGGAAGTCACCCAGCTTGCCCCCGCACTCTATCACGTGGTCTTCCCAGTATTTGGGGAAGTCGTGCCAACCGGGCAGCGGCCGGTATTCCTCCAGCTGGTGATCCCACCAGCGAATGCCGGTTTCCTTAAGCCGGTTGGCCAACTGGCGGCCGATGCGGGTCAGGCGCTCCTGATAGGGCAGTTCGTAGCGCAGCCCCTTCTCCGCCACGGTCGGGGTGAGGAACCAGTTGAGCTGGGAGTAGGGCTTGGTGGCGAAACCGGCTTGGCGCCACCAGTCGAGGTCATGAATCTCGGCACCGTCGGACAGCTCTGCCGAAGCAGCCTTGCAGCTGGCGTCCCAGATAGTCTCGACGCTGTGGGCCTGATCGACGGGCAGACTGAAATCCCAGGTCGGGCCCTTCAGCGGCACCCCGTGCGAACCGCGATTGATGGCGGCGTTGTACTTTTCCAGCAGGCCGGTGCGGCTGGCCAGCTCGGTCGCCACATCGGTGAAGTCGCGGGATTCGCCGCGCGGCGTGACCGAAGGCTGGCGCAACGCGAAGCCCTGGCAGTTCCAGTATTGCTCCTGGAACTTGGTGCCGCCGATGCGGATGAGCTGGAGGCCCTCCAGGTCGGTGCGGTCGGGCAACAGAATGTCGGCGAAGTGGTTGGTCTCGTCCTTGGTGATGGCGAAGCAGACCACGAAGGGCATGCGCGACACCACGTCGGCCACCCGGTCGGTATCCCAGAACGAGATCACCGGATTGGTGCGGTAGACCAGCAGGAATTCCGGGAAGGTCGCCCGCTGCATGTGCTCCTGCGGGTCGTCCAGGAACATGTAGGAGAACTGGGTCGGCCCCAGGGCCGGGCTCCACGAGGAGTTACCCACCAGCGGCACCAGCATCTTATAGGCATTGCGGATCACCGGATCGGCTGTCCAGGTGGCCTTGTCGGTGGGGTTGAAGGGGTATTCCATGAAGCCGTCGGGGCCGGGCTGGACACTTTCCAGCCGGTTCGACGCCGGTCGGTTGATGCGGATGGTGGTGCCGATGGTGCCGCCGGGAACCTCCAGCGCCCCCACCACCACCGCCAGCATGGTCCGGGCCCAGCAACACTCGGCGCCGCCCCAGCCGTTATTGACGGTCTTGCCCAGGCTCACCGCCACCGGACGATAGGGCAAGGTCTTGCCCTCGATCTCGATGGTCTGCCCGACACAGGCTGCGTCCAGGTATTCGTTGGCAATCTTGCGGATACGCTCGAACGGCACGTCGCAGACCTGGCCCGCCCATTCCGGTGTGTAGCCCTTGATGTGCTCGGCGAACAGGGTGAAGGCGGTGACGCCGGTGACGTCCTGGTGCTCCCAGCGATCCTCATCAGGCCCGAGCTCTACCGCAGCGGGAACCACGTAGCGCCCCTCCAGCGCCGGCACTGTCCCCTTGCTGTCATGGGGCACGGCGCGGCCCGAGGTCTCGTCCCACAGCAGCGGCTTGAGGCTGTCGGGATCGCGCAGGTAATAGCCTTGCGGCCCCACCAGATAGGGGCTGGAGGTGAGATCGCGCAGGAAGGGCAGGTCCAGACGCCCGCGTCCGGTCTCGTGGACCAGCACGTTGAGCAGGGCGAACAGAAAAGCGGCATCGGTCTTGGGCTTGATCGGCAACCACTCCGCCGAACAGGCGCCGGTCACCGACAGATGCGGTTCCACCTGCACCCGTTTGGCGCCCCTGGCCCGGGCCTCGGCATGGCGGTAGACGCCGCAGACCCCGCCCGAGGCCTCCACATTGGCGCCGCAGGAGATGATGTAATTGGCGCGCGGCGTGTCGGGGGTGATGACATAACCACGATGCCAGAACTCGCCATAGAGATGTTCGGAGTGATAGCACTTCACTCCCTGCCCCGAGCCGAAGCCGAAATCCAGCGGCCCCCAGGCCGACAGGAAGGCCGGCAGCGAGCCCATATACTGGGTCGGCGTGCCGGCACCGCCGAACGACACCGCCACCTTGGGATAGCCGGCGGAATCCACCAACCCCTCGGCCCGGATGGTGTTGAGCCGGTCAGCGATCACCCCCAAGGCCTCGTCCCAGGAGATGGGCGCCCAGCCGGGGTCCTGGTCCTTGCCCTTCTTGGGATTGGTCCGTTTCATCGGGGTCAGGATACGGTGGGGCGAATAGGCCTTCTGGATCAGCCCGAACGCCTTGACACAGACCTTGCCCTCGGCGGGATGAATGCCCACGGCGGCGTAATTGGGCTCGATCTCGGTGGCGATGCCATCGACCACCTTGACATTCATCAGGTCAGGACCGGCCACGCACTGATAGCAGTACGTGGCGACCCTCTCGACCTTGTGCCCCCCGCCCCCGTCCGGGGGCGCGCTCATACCTGCCCCTTGGCCTTCTCGGCCTTGGCCTTGAGCCGGGCCTTGGTCTGCTCGACGCCGACCACGAAGCGGTTGTGGACACCCTTGCAGACGGGATCAAGGGCGTCCCTGGCCTCGATGGCGAAGCTGACGGCACGGCCCTTGACCTCGGCGACGGTCAGCGTGATGTCCACCCACATACCCAGCAGGGTCGGGGCGGTGTGGTCGATCTCGATCCGGGTCCCCACCGAATCCTCGCCCTCGTCGCAATGGGAGAGCAGGAAATCGCGGCAGGTGATCTCGATATCGCGGACCAGTTCGGGGGTGGCATAGACCCGGCCGTCCTCGCCCATGAAATCGATGGTGCGGCCGGCATCGATCTGCCAGCGGCGGGTATGGGTCAGCCCGGCGACGAGCGAGCTCTTCATGTGAAATCCTCCCGGTAAGCTACGGGGCTGGTGCCGTGGCCCGCCCTCATTACGATTTTTATAACACAGCATTTTGTATTTCGTCAATTTTTCTGTATCGCGTGCATAGCCACGATATCCCCACACATTCTTGGTAAATCAGCAAATTCCCATAAATATATTGCGGAATTTGCCGGCTTAATCTGAGGAATACGCATCACGTTGACCCGCGTTGGCAAAGACTTACCCGTCAACATTACAGCAAATCGGTACCGCATTGCGCCTTATGGACCAGCTCTGCCCATCGATCATCCTGATGGCGGCACCGGGGCGCAAAGGGCTCATCCGCCATTCCCAGACACCGGCATTCGTCCTATAATGTTCGTCTTAACTCGAAAGCAATGAAGCCGCCCTTCCCTTTGGCCGGCGGCAAGGTTTCAATCGATCGTTCAGGGGATCCGTCGGCGGATATCAGACCACGCGAAGGGGTGTGTATTATTGCGTGTGCCCGCCTAAGCTTGGGAGGGGAGGACAGAGTGCCTCAGCAGCAATTCATCACCTTTACCATCGGCGACGAAGAGTACGGCGTCGACATCATGGCCATCCGTGAGATCAAGGGCTGGACCGCGACGACTTCGCTTCCGGAAACACCGGTCTATGTCCGCGGCGTCATCAATCTGCGCGGCGCCATCGTCCCCATCTTCGACCTTCGCGCCCGCTTCGGCGGCAGCCTGACCGAGGTCTCGCCCCGGCACGTCATCATCGTGCTCATGACCCGGGACCATCTGGTGGGCGTCCTGGCGGACGCGGTGGCGGATGTGCTGACGGTACAGGACAGCGACGTCCAACCTGTCCCCGATATCGAGGGCAGGCACGATACCAGCGCCCTGCACGGTCTGGTCGCGGTTGAGGGCCGCATGGTCGCCCTGCTCGATCTCGACCGGCTGCTCCAGAACGAAACCCATCACGTCATAGCGGGCAAGGCCGCCTGACCCCGAAAGAGGGAAGAAGAATTATGCGTGCGCTCGGCAATCTGAAGATCCGGCTCAAGGCCCTCATCCTCATCGCCATCACGGTGATCACGGCCATCGTGATGTTCACCGTCGCCAATCTGGGCTTGTCCAGTCTGAAGACGTCTCTGGATCAGGTGGTGCTCTCCACTAATGTGGAGCGTTACGCCTACGAGACCATCCTCGAGGAGAAGAATTACCTCCTCAACCTCAACGGCTCGACCAACGACCTGAAGACGGCGGAAACAGCCGTCCAGAACGCCGAGAAAGACGTCAAGACCATCGCCGACACCCTCGACCGTATCGATACGTTCGACAATCCAGAGCTTCTCAAGCGCTCCAAGGCGGCGCGGGCCGGCACCAATGACTACGCCCAGCTCTATCGCAGCGGCGTTGCCGAGCTTCGCGCCCTGGACAAATTGGGAGATGCCCTGGAGAGCGACGGCGAGACCGCGACCCAGCAGGCCCGCGACTATATCCGCACCATCGGCGACCCCCGCAAGGCCGCCATCGCCGCCGAAATTCTGGAATACACCTATCTGATCCGCGCCAATGAAAAGCGCTACATGATGGACCACAAGTCGGAAGCCTTCGACCAGATGAAGAAGGATTTCGGCGATATGATGCAGAGGCTTGTGATCCTGGAACGGGACGCCGCCACCGACCGCGAGCGAAGCCAGGTCCTCACCTTCAAGCAGGCTGCGCAGGCCTACGAGAAGTCCGCCCATGCGTGGGTGGAGCGCGCCGACCATCTCTTCAAGGATATCCTGCCGCGGATGAAGGAACTGGGCCAACAGGTGATCAAGCTGGCCTTCGACGCGGCCAGGGATCAGTCGCAGGCCATGCTTGACACCCGCCAGGCCATCCTGAGCTGGCTGATCGGCATCGGTCTGGCCGTAGCCGGGCTGGGCGTCCTGCTGGGACTGCTGGTCTCCAATGCCATCACCCGGCCGGTCTCCGGCCTCAATGACGCCATGGCCCGGCTGGCCAAAGGCGATGTGGACGCCAATGTTCCCGCCACCGAGCAGAAGGATGAGATCGGCGCCATGGCCCGCGCCGTCCAGGTGTTCAAGCAGAACGCCATCGACAAGCTGCGCATGGAAGCCGAGCAACGCGCCGCCGAGGAGGCAAGCCGCAAGGCCGAGGAGGAGCAGCGCGCCCGCGAGGCCGCCATCGTCGCCGAGGTGGCTGAGGTGGCCAAGGCCGCCAGCGGCGGCGACCTCGACCGTCGCATCGAGCTGGCGGGCAAGACCGGCTTCCTGCTCAACCTCTGCGAGGGGGTCAACAGTCTGATCCATCTCACCGGGGTGGCGCTGAAGGACGTGGCCGGAGTGCTGGGCGCCCTTGCCCAGGGCGACCTGACCAAGCGCATTACCGGCGACTATGCCGGGGTGTTCGGCCAGCTCAAATCCGATGTCAACCAGACCGCCACCAAGCTGTTCGAGGTCGTCAGGAACATCAATGGCGCCAGCGCGCAAATTTCCGGCTCGGCCGCCGAAGTGGCGGCCGGCAGCCAGGACCTGTCCGAGCGCTCGGAGCAGCAGGCCAGCGCCTTGGAAGAGACCGCCGCCTCCATGGAGGAACTGGCCTCGACCGTGCGCCAGAACTCGACCAATGCCCAGCAGGCCAGTCAACTGGCCGCCGGGGCTCGCGATGTGGCGGCTGGCGGCGGTCAGGTGGTGGGTGACGCCATCGCCGCCATGGGCCGCATCGAGGCCAGCTCGCAAAAGATCGGCGACATCGTCGGCATGATCGACGAAATCGCCTTCCAGACCAATCTGCTGGCCTTGAATGCCGCCGTCGAGGCGGCACGGGCCGGCGATGCCGGTAAGGGCTTCGCGGTGGTGGCGCAGGAGGTGCGCAATCTGGCCCAGCGCTCGGCCCAGGCCTCCAAGGAAATCAAGACCCTGATCGGCGAGAGTTCCACCCAGGTCCGCTCTGGCGCAGAGCTGGTCAAGGGGGCCGGCAAGACCCTGGAAGACATCCTGTCCTCGGTAAAGCGGGTGGCCGATATCGTCGCCGAGATCGCCGCCGCCAGCGCCGAACAGGCCAGTGGTATCGATCAGGTCAACGAGGCCGTCGCCCAGATGGACGAAATGACCCAGCAGAACGCCGCTCTGGTCGAGGAAAGCGCCGCCGCCGCCCAGTCGCTGGAGCAGGCCTCCGGAGGACTGGCCCAACAGATGGCCTTCTTCCTGCTGGATGCCAATGATACCCACAGCATGTCACACCACGCCTCGCTGGTGATCAGCACCAAGATCGATCACCAGACCTTCATTCAGAACGTCAAGGACGCCGTGGCCGGCCGCAACACGCTTACCGCCGACCAGTTGTCCGACCACCACACCTGCCGGCTGGGCAAATGGCATGGCAGCGTTGCCGAGCCCGCGGTACGCAACAGCCAGTGGTTCACGGCGCTGATCGGCCCCCATGGCCATGTCCACGAGGCGGGCAAACGCGCCTTGCTCTGCCACGCCAAGGGCGACCATCAAGGCCGTGATTCGGCCCTGGCGGAGATGGAGCGGGCTTCGCAGGAGGTCATGTCCGTTCTTGACCGTCTGGCCGAGGATATCCGCGCCAAGTCGGTGGTACAGACCATCCGCCAACCCACCGCCGCCAAGCCCCCACCCAAGAAGACGCCGGCCACGTCTCAAGGGGCCAAGCCTCAACGCAAGGCCTCGGCCAAAGACCCCGCCCCTGCCACCCGGCGCCCCGCCACCAAGGTCGCCCAGGACAAGGGGGAGGATTGGGCGGAGTTCTGACCCCGACGGGGGAAAGGCACCGGCCTCAGACATACCCCAGGCGCAGGGCACCCCAGTGGCGTCCCTGCACCAGGATCGGTGCCGAAACGTCGAGCATCAGCATCTGCCGCCCGCCTCCCAGGTCGCGGCGATAGCTTTTGACCGTGAAGGGGGCGGTGGAACGGGCCGCCGCCAGCCCCACTTCGTCATCGAATTTGCGCCGGTTACGGCAATTAGCCGCGTTCCAAGCCGGATCGGCCCCCGGGACCTGGGAGAATTTGGCGTTATGGGTGGGGAGATAGCCGTTCCGATCAACAGCGGCGCAAAAGGCGATGCGCTCATCGCTGTCCAGGATACCCTCCTGGATGCCGGGCAGAATCCGGTCGGTGAAGCTGGTGAAGTCGGTGAGGAACTGAGGCGGGTTACCGCCCGGAATCGGTCGGTAGCGCTCGTCGAACAGGGCATCCAGAGTAATGGTATCCGCGGCCAGTTCCCGCTCGAAGGTCAGGCCGATCTCGCGGGCCTTGTCGCGGACCAGGGCGACGAAGGGGGTCTCGGCGGTCTCGATCCCGGCTTGGGCGGTCAGAACCACCAGCCGCTCGCCGGCATTAAGCAACTCCTGCAACCGGCTCCTGGCCTCATCCAGACGCCCACGGAACTCCGCCAGACCGGACGCCGCCTCGTCGATCTCGGCGATCATGCCCGACGAGCGGTCAAGACTGGCGGAGGCGTCGTGGGCGACGGCATCCACCTGAACGGCAATGGTGGCCAACGCGGCGCGGATATGGTCCATGGCCTCGGCGATGGCGGTGGTTTCCGCCGTCAGTCCGCCGGCGCGCGAGGCGCTTTCGTCGCCCTGATCTACCAGCCGCGTCGTGGTGCCGCTCAGTCCCTCCAGGGTCTTGCGAATCTCGGAACTGGCTGCGCCGGCCTTGCGCGACAAGGCCTTGACCTCGCCCGCCACCACCGCGAAACCCTTGCCATGGTCACCGGCGCGGGCCGATTCGATAGTGGCATTGAGGGCCAGAAGATTGGTCTGGCGCGCGATGGTGCCGATACCGGCTGCGACGCCGACCACGCTGCCCATGGCGTCCTGCAATTCCAGCAGCAGGCCCCGGCCATCAGTGACCATGCGCACCACCTCGTTGATGTCGCCCAACGAACCGCGTACCCGGCCTTGGGAATGCTCGGCCTCCTCCGAGGCCGCCCGGGCCCCCGACCGGGTTTCCTCCACCCGGCCGACGATACGCTGGTTGCTGCCTGACAATTCACGGATGCCCTGCTGCAACTCCGCCAGCAGAGCATGCTGCCCCTCCACCTTGGAGGCCACCGCGTCGATATCCTCGGCGATGGCGATCATCTGCTTGCCGATACCGCCGGTTTCGTGAGCGAAGGCGGCGACGATGGCGGTCTCCTCCTGACGGATACGCAACAGCGAGGTGACGCAGAACCGCACGATGCGGGCCAGGGGGCGCACCGTCGCCAGCGGGCCGGCGATGCCGAAATTGATCAGGCGCTGACCTTCGAAATCGATGCCCATATTGACACCTTCGCGCATGCCGGTGGACTTGGTCGCCTCCTCTTTGGAGACGCCGTATTCGTCCATCTCACCGGCCATGATCCGCGCCGCGATTGCATGGATGGAGCCGATGCGCTCGGGAACACTGGAGGCGACGATGCGCCCCTCCTCCCCCATGAAGCTGCACACCAGTCCAAGCTCGCTGGAAAAGACCTCGCACAGCTCCTGGCCGAAGCGGGCGTCGAATTCGATTGGCATGATCGGAGACCACAAGCTGGATATTGGTCAACAAAGTTAACCACCACCCCCGCCAATAGCAATACGATATTACCTGAAGCCGCCATGACCATCATGCTAGGATCGGTCATGGGTACAGCCAAGACGGCACCATCGGCACAGCAACTCCGCCGCCCGGTTCGGGCGGAGCCGCCGGAGGATTGCCCGGTGAAGGACCGCTGCCGCAAGGCGCGCGCCAAGGCCTGTATGGATTGCGGCGCGAAGACCCGCCGCGGCAAGGGCAAGACGGAGGGGGAGGCCCCCTAGGGGGCTGTTGAAACCCGATTTTGGCCCGCCTTTTCCTTCGAGACAGCCGCTTCGCGGCTTCCTCAGGATGAGGCTACTGCATTGAAAACAAAGACCTCATGCTGAGGAGGCCGCCGATAGGTGGCCGTCTCGAAGCATCCTCGCCGCCGGGAGACGTTCTTTTCAACAGCCTGCTAGTCCACCCCAACCACCTTCTCCAGCTGGCCGATGATGAAGCCCAGGATGATCAGGACGAAGGGCACCACGAACAGAGCCCAGACGATGGAATGGACCAGACGGTCGCGCAGCGGGTTGTGCTCGCGGCCAAGATCGGGACCGGCGGGCGCGGCCGGCTCCAGCCGAGGACGCAGCACCAGGAAATAGGCTCCGGCAAGGGCGGCGCAGGCCAGCACGGTAACGCCGACGATCCGGGCGCCGATGCCTGCCGCCACATCCAGCTTGATCCCCATCACCATCAGCCAGACCGGCGCGGTCAGGCCCACCCCGGCGGGCACGATCAGGGCGCAAAGAGTAGCGAAGATGCTTAACGGCGATTGGGGGAGACGCATGGGGCCCTCTTGAAACAAGTCAGAACGTGCACGGCCAGGACCCTAGCAGGCCAGCCTGACGTTTGCATGTCACTTTATCGGTCCTATATCTTACCCACCGCCATCCGCCCAAGGATTTCCTCCCATGGTTGACCGACCGACCCCGCCGCGCCGCTGGCTGCTCTCCATTTTCGTCGTGCCGCTGGGCGTGGCGCTGATGCTGCTCGAGGAGTATCTGTGGCGGGGCTTGAAGGCGCTGATGGCTCGTCTCGGCCGCCTCGCCCCCATCGCCCGGATCGAGGCCCGTATCGCCGCCCTGCCCCCGGCCGGCGCGGCGGCGGTGTTCCTGATCCCCGGCGCTCTGGCCCTGCCCTTCAAGCTGGCGGCGGTCTGGGCCATGACTCAGGGCCATCTGGCTCTCGGCCTGCTGGTGCTGCTGACGGCCAAGCTCATCGCCACGGCCCTGTTCGCTCGCCTTTATACCCTCTGCAAACCGGCGCTGATGACCGTGGCCTGGTTCGTGCGCCTGCACGACGCCATCAACCGGGCCAAGGCCTGGGCCCATGCCAAGCTGAATTCCTTCTCGCCCTGGCGGCTGGCGCGGCGTCTTCTCGCCCGGCTACGCCACAAGGCCGCCGGCATTATCGGGCAGTTGCGAGGGCACCCGACGATTTCGACGTGAAGGACAGCGAGGCGATGATGGCCTCGGCATCGGGCCGGCGCAGCTCGAAGTGATGCAGGGCCGCGCCCCGGTAATCCACCAGGGT
>Ga0265313_10002593_pt1 | contig 15400 bp, 10 predicted proteins | sample 4123metaG_FD_203122 | JGI IMG/M metagenome (GOLD analysis project Ga0265313, IMG submission 203122) | Rhizosphere microbial communities from Carex aquatilis grown in University of Washington, Seatle, WA, United States - 4-1-23 metaG | ecosystem: Host-associated > Plants > Roots > Rhizosphere >...
CAATTCATAGCGCCGCCGCGTCATCAAAACCCCCGCCTCAGAACGGGAATCTTGAATCACGGACAGGGGCGCGGGGGAAGCGGAATTATGAGTTCACGCCCTAGGGGCCGCCGTCGGGAGCGCTTTCGGCGGCGGCCCTCTTCAGTTCCATCAGCACATAGATACGGATGGCCGATGACAGGTTGCCGCTGCGGCGGTGATCGATCTCGGCCACCAGTTGGTTGATGGACAGGCCCCGTGCCTCGGCCATGCCCCGCAGCTCGTCCCAGAACGGCGGTTCCAGGGTGATGCTGGTGGCGTGGCCGGCGATCACCACCGAATGCTTGCGCGGCTCCTCGCTCATGCCGGGCTTCGCCCTATATCGATCGGGCGGTCTGGGCCGGCGCGCCCTCCCACTCGCCATGGGCGGGAATGGCCTCGCCCTTCATGACGATGGTGAGCATGCCGAGCCGGGCGAAATCGCCCACCTGGGTATCGTAGAGCACGGTCGAGCCCGAGCCGACGGTGACCCCCCGGTTCAGCTTGACTCGGCCGATTTTCATCACCCGGTCCTCGTAGAGATGGGTCTGCAGCGCCGACAGCGCATTGATGGCGCAGAAATCCCCGACTTCGATGCAGTCGAATTCGGTGATGTCGGTGGTGTCCATGAACACACCCTGGCCGAAGCGGCAGCCATACAGCCAGAGGAACCACGACATGAACGGAGTCCCGCGCAGGTGGTCAAGCAGCACCTTGCCGGCGAGTCCCCAATACATCACCGCCACCGCTTCGGTCCGCAGCGCCCACCACGACCACATGGGCTTGGCGGTGGGTTTGTAGACGCCCATCAGCAGCCACTTGACCGCCACAGAGGACAGCGCCAGCGATAGCGAGATCGCCACCGAAGCGGCGACGAACAGCAGTGCCACCATGGCGTAGTCGTGCGCAGCCACGCTGGGGGCCAGCACTTCGACGCTGAGGATGCCGAAGGTGATGAACAGCATGGAGGGCAAGGATACGGCAAAGGCCTCGAACACCGCCCGTACGGCGCGACGCCAGCGCGGCGGGTCGTAGGTCCAGTTGGCGTCGACGCCGTCGAAGCGCTGGCGCACCGGCAGCTTGATCGGCGGGCATCCGAACCATGTGTCGCCCGGCGACATGGCGGAATTGGCCGGCGGACGGGACTTGATGCCGATCAGGGTGCCGGTGGGAATCACCGCGCCGGGCGGAACCACCGCATCATTGCCGACGAAGACCCGGTCCTCGGTCTTCACCGGCTCCAGCACCATCCAGCCGCGGCGGATGCTCTCGTCGCCCAGCACCACCTCGTCGGCGATGAAGCACTTGGCGCCGATTTCGGTGAGGTCGTAGCGTCCGGCCAGATTGCACGAAATCTCGGCGTCCTTGCCGATCTTGGCCCCCATCAGCCGATACCACATGCGCATATAGACGGTGGCGTAGAGCGAGGACAGGGTTTCCAGCATCAGTTCAGTGGACAGGGCGACGATCCACTTGCGCACATAGAACCAGCCATAGACCGAGTAACTGCCGGCGGTGACCACCGGCAACACCGTCCAGCGTACGGCGGCGATCAGCAGCACGGTGATGGCGATCAGCGCCATGGCGGTGGGCCAGGCCAGCAGCGGCAGCACTTGCAGATAGTCCTGGGGGCCGCTGCCGGCGATGATGTCGCTGAGGTTGTCGAACAGATAGAAGGCGGGAAAGATCGGGATCAGGCTGATGGGCGGCAGGATCACAAGCATGATGCCATAGACCACAGCCAGCAGCCCCTTGCGGGCCCTGCTGGCTGTCGCCGGTTCGGGCAGCGCCGCCACGTCGACCATGCCGACCTTGCGGGCGGGCGAGCCGTCCCAGTGCTCATAGCGGCCGATCCGGGTTTCGGGCGCCACCGCGGAAAGGTCGCCCAGCTCTCCCCCTGCCTCGATCACCACTCCATGGCCGACGAAGCAGGAGGTGCCGATATAGGCGTCGTCGCCGATGGTGATGGGGGCGATGACCAGCTCATCGCCGATCACCTCGGCATTGGCCATGCGGCCCTTGCCGCCGATGGCCACGCCCTGGCCGATGGACAGCAGATCGAAGGCCCCGGCCTCCATCTCGGCGATGATGCAGTCACTGCCCACCTTGGCGCCCAGGGCGCGCAGGTAGATGCCCATGATCGGGGTTCCCTGGAACCACTTGATATGGGCGACGCTGACCACTCGCTGGGCCAGCCACCAGCGGAAATAATAGACGCCCCACAGCTTGTAGCGGCCCGGCCGGGTGCGGCCCAGCACCAGCCATTTCAAGGCGATGGAGGCGACGATGGTGCCGATATTGATGAAGGCGTAGGTCAGCATCAGGGTGCCCAACTCGCCCAGCGGTCCGGCGTCGTCGCCCGACAGCAGCATGTAGGAGATGAACACCCCCAGCCATGGCGCGGTGGTGAGGGCCAGGACGAAGGGCATGGCCACGGCCTGGGCCAGGCCGCAGAGGAAGCGGCGTTTGAGCGAGGGCGGAACGAAGGAGAGGTCGGCGGCCTTGGTCCCTGGTGCCGGGGCGCGGGCGTCCAGCAATGCAGCCATGGCCCGCAGTGTGCGGGCGCCGTAGATTTCGTTGAGGGTCAGGCTGGCCAGGGCCGGGGTCTGACGCACCGCCGAGACGAAGCGCGCGGCCAAGAGCGAATGGCCGCCGAGATCGAGGAAGAAATCGGCGCCGAAAGGAATGTTCTGTGCCGGAAACACCGTCTGGGCCGCCGCCAGCAGCGCAGCCTCGGTGGCGGAGGCCGGAGGCTCCTGCGCCTCGCTCTCGATGGTCCCCAGTTCGATCCGGGTCAGGGCCTTGCGGTCGAGCTTGCCCGAAATCAGCCGGGGCAGTTCGGTCAGGGTCTGGTAGTGGGAGGGCACCATATAGACCGGCAACTGCTCGCGCAGCGCGTCGCGCAACCGGGTCGGTTCCAGGGCGGTGCCGGCTTCGGGCAGCACGAAGGCCACCAGCCGCTCGGCCTGATTGTCGGTGCGCAGCACCACGGCGGCCTGATTGATGCCGGGCAGGACGGCCAGCCGGGCCTCGATCTCACCCAGCTCGACCCGGAATCCCCGGATCTTCACCTGATCGTCGATGCGGCCGTGGAAGGCGAGATTGCCGTCGGCATCCACGACAACCGCGTCGCCCGAGCGATAGAGTAGTGGCGACAGCCCGTCATGGGGCCAGGGATTGGCGATGAATTTCTCGTCGGTCAGCTCGGGGCGGCCGAGATAGCCCGCCGCCACGCCGGGGCCGCCGATCAGCAATTCACCCTGGACGCCCGCCGCCACCGGATTCAGCGCCTCGTCCACTACCCAGCAGGAGTAATTGGGGATGGGTTTGCCGATGGTCACGGCGGTGCCGGGACGAATCTCGGCCACGGTGGCGACCACGGTGGTCTCGGTGGGGCCGTAGGAATTGAACAGCCGCCGGCCGGGCCGGCTCCAGCGCTGGGCCACTTGGGGCGGGCAGGCCTCGCCGCCCAGCACGATCACCCGCAGGCTGGGCACGTCGCGCGGCAGCAGGGTCAGCAGGGTCGGCACGGTATCGAGGACGGTGATGCCGGCCGAATTGAGCAGGTCGGGCAGGGCATCGGTCTCGGCCAGGGTCTGGCGACCGGCGATCCATAACGAGGCGCCGACCAGATAGGGGATGAAGATTTCTTCCAGCGACAGGTCGAAAGCCACCGAGGCGCCCTGGAACACCACGTCGCTGGCCTGCATGCCGTAGAGGCTGTTGGCTGCGCGCAGGTAGTGGCAGATGTTGCGGTGGTTGATGACGATGGCCTTGGGCTTGCCGGTGGAGCCCGAGGTGTAGATGGCGTAGGCGGCGTCGCCGGGATTGGCCCCCAGCGCGCGGAGATCGGGGGCGGGGGTGGACGGGGCTTCCGCTTCCAGGGCCGGCAGCAGCAGGTTTTCCCCGGGCAGCGCCGTCTCGATGCCGCCCTTGGTGACCGCGTCGAGAATGATGGCGGTGGCGGCGCAATCGCCCAGGCATTCCGCCACCCGCTCGGCCGGAGCGTCGGTGTCGAAGGGGATATAGGCCGCACCGGTCCGCAGGATTCCCAGCAGAGCCACGTGTAAATCGAGAGACCGGCTCATCCACAAGCCGACGAAGGAGCCGCGGCCGATGCCCTTTTGCGCCAGGGCGGCGGCGACCCGTTCGACCCGGGCGGACAGGCCGGCATAGCTCAGCGAAGTATCGCCGAAGGTGGCGGCGAGGGCGTCGGGGGTGCGCCGGACGGTGGCGGTGAAGATCTCGCTCAGCAGCTCGTCGCGCAACAGTGCGGGATCACGGGGGCCTAGGAGGGAAAGGGGCAGGTCAGGGTGAACGTGGGTCATCATGTCTCATTGCGCCGATGGATCGAGGCGCGTGCGGCCACGGCGAAGGCGTCATTGGCGCGTGGGGTATACCAGACGGCACTCGATTTGTCGCCACCCTGGGCCGCAATGATCACGGCATTTTCGCGGCGCGGCCCTGCCGCCGGGACCGGGCACGGCCAGTCTCCGGGCAAAACCGGGACTTGTCGTTCTCCGAAGGGGCATCAAGACTGCGGTGATAAAGCGTCCGGACCGTCGCGGGTAAGCGATATCGAAAAAATGAACTCGCCGTTCCGGTTCGACTCAGGCCGCCCTGATCCCCGAGAGGAAGTTCTCCACCGAGCCGCGCAGTCGTTCGCTCTGATCGGACACGGCACCGGCGGCGGATTTAACCTCGGCCGCCATCCGGCCGGTACTGTTGGCGGCCTCGACCACCTGGCAGATGTTCCGGGCCACTTCGCCGGTGCCGACCGCCGCCTGCTCGACGTTGCACACCACTTCCTCAAGGGCGGCGCTCTGTTCCTCTACCGCCCCGGAAATGGCCTGCGACATTTCGCTGATCTCGGCGATCACCGCGGTTATGTGCTTGATGGCTTCGACCGCCGCCAGGGTTTCCGCCTGGATGGTGCCGATCTGGCTGGTGATTTCGTCGGTGGCCTTGGCGGTCTGGGTGGCCAGGGTCTTGACTTCGTTGGCGACCACGGCGAAGCCTTTGCCGGCCTCGCCCGCCCGGGCGGCCTCGATGGTGGCGTTGAGCGCCAGCAGGTTGGTCTGCGAGGCGATGTCGGTGATGAGGCTGACCACTTCGCCGATGCGGGTGGCCGAGGTCGCCAGGCCCTGCATCTTGGCATTGGTGGCTATGGCCTCCGACGCAGCGCCGGAGGAAATGGTCGCCGAACGGCTGACCTGGCCGCCGATCTCGTTGATGGAGGCCACCAGTTCAGTGGCGGCCGAGGCGATGGTATTGACGTTGGCGCTGGCCTGCTCGGTTGCCGCCGACACCGCCGCGCTCTGGCGTTGGGTCTCCTCGGCATTGGCGGTCATGGCCTGGGCGGTCTCTTCCATACGGTGGGAGGCCAAGGACAAGCCGCTCACCAGTTTGGAAACGGCGGCGTCGAATTCGCCCGCCATCTCCTGCATCGCCCGCTTGCGATCAAGGGCGGCGGCGGCCTTCATCTGCTCCTGCTGCTCCAGCAGGCGACCATTTTCGATGGCATGGGCGCGGAAGACTTCCATGGCGCGGGCCAGCGCGCCGATCTCATCGTTGCGCTGGGCGCCTTCCACCGGCTTGGAGGTGTCGCCCGCCGCCAGATCGCTCATGCGTGTTACCAGTCCGCCCAGGGGGGTGGTGATCGAGCGGGCGATCACCGCCCCGAGAACCGCGGCCAGGGCCATGATGACCAGGGCCTGGATACTGACCTCGATGACCTTGGCCTGGAAGGTTTCGTCGATATCGTCAATATAGACGCCGGTGCCGATCATCCAGCCCCAGGGCTTGAAATCGGAGGAGAAGGCCAGCTTCGGCACCGGCGGGGCGTCCTTGACCCGCGCCCAGCGATAGGAGACGAAGCCGCTGCCGTCCCGCCGCGCCACATCGAGCATCTCGCGATTGAAATAGACGCCGTCGGGGTCCTTGAACGGCGCCATGTCGTTGCCCTCGAATTCCGGCCGCAGCGGATGCAGGATATTCCGGTTCTGATAGTCGTTGATGAAGACGTAGTCGTTCTTGCCGTAGCGCAGGGACCGCAGGGTCTCCTTCGCCGCCGTCCGGGCCTGATCCTCGCCCAGTTCGCCTTTGGCGGCGCGCGCCTGATAGCCGGCGACGATAGTGCTGGCCGAGCCGATGACCTGGCGCAGGGCCTCGCGGCGATCCTCAACCATACTTGCCCGGAGTGCCCGCAGGTCCTGGATTTCCAGGGCCGCCAGCCCCACCACCAGCAGGGCCACCAGGGACCAGATCTTCGCGCCAATTCCGAGCTTCAGTCCCGTCATGATCATCACTCCATCCCGCGAGAATGTCAGGAATTCGGGCTGTGGCGTTTGCCCGGGACACCGGCTGCCCCATACCAAAGACCGTATATGGATATGCTCGTGTGTGCAACGCAGCAAATAAAAATCAGCGTGGACAATCCTGTTGGGCGAGTTTAAAATTTTTCCCCCACACCAAAAATAATCATACTTGCGCTGATGCGCGTCCCCATGGGGTGGGCTTTCTCCTTACGAGAGAGGGGCTCGCCTGATGTCGGCTTTCCAAGCCCTTACCCCCGCCGATCGATGCGTCCTCTGCCGAGGCGTTGCGGCGGGTGGTGCTGTTCAGGCCCGGCGGCCCGCCGGGCTGATCGTGGGGATGCCGCCGAATGGTGGTGGAGGGGCGTGCGATCAGCGAGGCCCGTTCTCACCATGCGCGGAACTGTTGCATGCTCCGGCCTGGGCGGGAGGCGCTGCAACCGGCTCTATTTCGACAGGGGGAAATGATCCGCCCCTAATCAGCGCTACGGGCGTCCCGAGGGTCCGGGGCGCCCGTTGGCTGGTGGTCGGTCGGCGGTGGAGCAGGTCAGGCGGTGGCCGGCATGCACATCATCATCGGCATTCCGTTGCAGGTCATCATCATGGGCATGCCCATGGACATCATGGTCATCATGCGGTCGCAGCAGGCCTTCATCATGTCCATGGTCATGCCGGCGGTGGGGGTCATCTTGCAGGTCATGCCCTCTGCGGTCATTTCGCAGGTCATGGTGCAGGTCATGGCGGGCATCATGGCGGGCATCATCATGCCACCCATCATGGGCATCTGCATGGGCATCTGCATCTGCATGGGCATCTGCATCGGCATGGCCATCTGCATGGGCATCATGCCGGTATTCATCATCGGCATCATCATGCCGCCCGTCATGGTGGGCATGGTTGCGGTCGGCATCTGCATCGCGGTCATCATGGTCTCGTCCCCTTCGTTTCCGGCCTTGCGGGCTCCCCGCTGGGCATGGAAAGAAGCCTGCGCCCGGCGGGGCTTCGCCTCAAGGGAGCACTCCCCGTTTCCCGTCGTTTTCCTCCACTGGGGCGAACGGTTTTCCGTCACGGCATACGGAGGGACGAAACCACACCTATCTAATAGATTGACATGCTTTGTGCCGCGCGCTAGCGTTCGATGAAGCGCCGATTTGAGGTTACAGCTTGCGGGCGCTCAACAAATGCAGCTAAAGAGGTTGGTCCGCCCAGCCAGGATGCTGCGGCGGGCCGTTTCGTTCCCGAGACCCCGCCAGGATGTCGCAACGGAACGGAGTGTCGCCATGGCTCAGGCCGCGAAAATCGTCGATCTCGCTGAAGTCCGGCGCCAGCGTCAGCGCATCGCCCCGCCGGCCCCGTGCTCCGAAGCCGCCGCCCCGCCGGTGATCTGGGTTCCTGTCTGGATGATGGTGCCGGTTTGGCGCGTCATCTAGGATTGGACATGGGCGAGGTCGTTCATCGGGCCTCCGGGGCTCCTCTTCCTTCTCCCGACAACGACGGGGATGGGCACGATCCCGAGGACATCACCCTCATCGTCGGCGAGAATTTACGGCGGTTGCGGACGCGCAACGGTCTGTCGCTGGATCGTCTGGCCAAGGCTTCCGGCGTCAGCCGGGCCATGCTCAGCCAAGTGGAATTGGGCCGCTCGGTGCCCAGCGTCAGTGTTCTGTGGAAGATCGCCCGTGCCCTGGGCGTGCCGTTCTCCGCCTTCACCGCCCAGATCGGCGCGACCGACATCACCGTCCTGCCGGCCCACCGGGCCAAGGTGTTGTATTCGCGCGGGGGCCGCTTTTCCTCGCGCGCCCTGTTTCCATTCACCGGCCCGCGCCGGCTCGAATTCTATGAGATCAGACTGGCGCCGCAGACGGTGGAGGAGGCCGATCCCCATGCGCCCGGCACCACGGAGAATCTGGTCCTGGCCCAGGGAGCCCTGGAACTGGTCATCGACGGCGATCACCGGAAACTGGAATGCGGCGACGCCATTCATTTCGTCGCCGACAAACCGCATATCTATCGCAATTCCGGTCAGGTCGAGGCTGTCTTTTACCTCGTCATGTCCTATCCGGATCACACGGAATAGGGCGCGTCTCCTCCGGTGATTGACGCCCTCTTTCCCAGCCTCTACCCTTAATCCGTTCTGCACGCCCTCCCCGGAAGGAGATGACGCCCATGTCCCCTTCAGAGGCGCCAGCTCCCGGGGCGGTCCCTTTCTCCGAAGCCTTGCGGGTGTGGCTGCGGGTGGCGCTGCTCAGCTTCGGCGGTCCCGCCGGCCAGATCGCGGTGATGCACCGGATCGTGGTGGAGGAGCGGCATTGGATCGGCGAGGCCCGCTTTCTCCATGCGCTGAACTACTGCATGCTGCTGCCCGGGCCGGAGGCGCAGCAACTGGCCACCTATATCGGCTGGCTGATGCATCGGACCCGGGGCGGGCTGACCGCCGGGGTGCTGTTCGTGATCCCCGGGATCATCTCCATCATGGCGCTGAGTATCGTCTACGCCGCCTTCGGCCAGTTGGGGGTGGTGTCGGCCCTGTTCTTCGGGCTGAAGACGGCGGTGCTGGCCATCGTCCTGGGCGCGGCGCGGCGCATTGGCGGCAAGGCACTGAAGAACGGGGTGCTGGCTACCATTGCCGGGCTGGCCTTCATCGGAATTTTCGCATTTGACGTTCCTTTTCCCGCCCTGATCCTGGCCGCCGGTCTGCTGGGCTTTGTCGGCGGGCGTGCCGGCTGGAGCGCCTTTGTGGTCGACAGCGGTCACGGCGTCCCGGCAAAGGCGGCGGTGCTGGATTCTATGCTCGACGCCGGCCGGTGCGATCATGTCCGGCCCGACCGGGGATGGAGCATCAGGGTGGCGGCGATCTGGCTGGTGCTGTGGCTGGCGCCGGTAGCGGGGCTGTATCTCGGCCTCGGCCCGGATAACGTCTTCACCCAGATCGGCGTGTTCTTCGCCAAGATGGCGGTGGTCACCTTCGGCGGCGCCTATGCGGTGCTGGCCTATGTGGCCCAGGAGGCGGTGACTCATTACCATTGGCTGAGCCAGGGCGAGATGCTCGACGGTCTCGGCATGGCGGAAACCACGCCCGGCCCGCTGATCATGGTGCTGCAATTCGTCGGCTTTCTGGCGGCTTGGCGTGATCCCGGGGCGTTGTCGCCGCTGGCGGCGGGAGTCCTGGGCGGCCTGCTGGCCACCTGGGTGACCTTCACGCCCTGCTTCCTGTGGATATTCCTCGGCGCCCCCTATGTGGAGCAGCTGCGGGGCAACCGGGCGTTGGCGGCTGCGCTGGCCGCCATCACCGCCGCCGTGGTGGGGGTGATCGCCAATCTGGCGCTGTGGTTCGCGTTGCATACGGTGTTCCGCCAGACCGAGCGGGTAAGCGCGCTGGGCGGGCTGGTGGCCTTCGACCTGCCGCTGCCGGCCAGTCTCGATCCCTGGAGTCTGGTCCTGTCGCTGGCGGCCGTCGTCGCCATCTTCCGGTTCCGGGCCGGCATGGCTCCCATCCTTGTGGGCTGCTCGGGAGCCGGAATGGTGCTGCATCTGTTGGGTCTGGTGCCGTAGACAGAGGCGGCGGCTTGCGGCATGCTGATTCCATACCTTTTGGCGACGGATGGACGTCATGGCGCGCGAACCCGAGATCGTCACCCGTTATCGCCGATTGGCCCTGGACAATGATCCGGTGGCCCAGTTCAAGCTCGGCGACCTTTACCGGCTGGGCTATCAGGTCAAGCGCGATGCGGACGAGGCGGTGGTGTGGCTGGTGCGCTCCGCCCGCCAAGGAAACAAGGACGCCATCGCCCTGCTGAAGAAGATGGCGGCCGAGGGAGTGGACGTCCGCCGCCGGGTCGATGACCTGCCGGGGCAGCGACAGCCGGCTCCCCGTCCGGAATGGGGCTATACCACGCCGGATACGCCGCCCGCCGCCGAAGCGCAGCCCGAGCCGGCTCCTCCGCCGCCTTCGCCTCCGCCCGCTCCCCCCAAGGTTCGGCCTGCGGCGCGGGCTCCATCCCCAACCCCACCAGCGCCGCCGTCCCGTCCCGGTTTCATCGCCTTGCCGGAAATCGAGGCCGAGACCGATCCCCTGCGGATCGGCGAGCAGGTGGTCGACCCCAGGCGGCTGCGGGCCGAGGCCGACAAGGGCGATGTCCACGCCCTGGTGGCCCTGGGCAACGCCTATCGCGAAGGCGATGGTGTTCCCGTCAATCCGGTCGAGGCGGTGAAGCTCTATACCCAGGCGGCCAAGGCCGGCGATGCCCGGGGCCAGTATTCCCTGGGAGTGATGTACGATCTCGGCCTCGGGGTGGCGCAGAGCAACGCCCATGCCCTGAACTGGTATCGCGAAGCGGCCAAGCAGGGTGACGCCCCCGCCCAGTTCAATCTCGGCAACATGATCCGGTTGGGGCGCGGCGTCGAGGCCAGCCCCGACGTGGCGGCCATGTGGTTCCAGCAGGCCGCCGATCAGGGCGACCGGGAGGCGCAATTCGCCCTGGGCGTGCTCTATGAGACCGGGCAGGGAGTGGTGCAGGACGAGGTGAAGGCGGTGGAGCTGTACTCGCTCGCCGCCGAGCAGGGCGAGGCCGGAGCCCAGTTCAATCTGGCCAATATGCTGCGGCAAGGGCGCGGCGCCGACCCCGATCCCATCGAGGCGGCATCGCTGTGCCGCCGGGCCGCGGCGCAAGGACTGGTTCCGGCCCAGTTCAATTACGGCATGCTGCTGGCCGCCGGGCTGGGAGTCGAACAGGACGAGGCATCGGCCTTGCGCTGGCTGAGGCGGGCGGCCGAGGGTGGCGATCCGCGCGCCCAATACCAGTTGGCCGTTCGTCATGACCGGGGCCAGGACGGCAAGCGCGATCCCGTCGAAGCCGTTCGCCTCTACAAGGCCGCCGCCGAGGGCGGCGATTCCCAGGCTCAATACGACCTTGGGTTGATGTATCTCACCGGCGAGGGCGTCAAGCGCGATGAGGCCGAGGCGGTTCGGCTGTTCCAGCGGTCGGCCGAGGGCGGTAGCGCCCTGGCGCGCTACAACCTTGGCGTGATGTATGCCACCGGTCAGGGTGTGGCCTCCGATGCGGTCGAGGCTCATGTCTGGCTGACCATGGCCCAAGCCTCCAAGATTCCCAGCGTCGCCGATGCCGCGCGCCAGGGTGCCGAGGCCCTGGCCTCCCGCCTGGGCGCCGACGGTCTGGCCGACGCCCGGAAGCGCCTGGCCCTGCGCTTGGCGGAGGTGGCGCCATGAGCGGATCGAAGACCTCGTTCGAGGTTCAAGTCCTGGCCGACAAAAATTGGGTGATCGCCGAGATGGCCCCTGACGAGGCCAAGGCCCTGGCCTTCGCCGAGAACTTGCTGCAGACCGGCAACCACGCCGCCGTGCGGGTGATCAAGGATTTCGAGCGGATCGACGGCACCCACTCCGAAACCGTGGTGATGGAGAAGAAGGCGACGGAAAAGGGCGGCGGTGATCCCACCCTCGCCCCCATCACTGAGGCGCCGCCCTGCGCCGCGCTGGACGATTTCTACGCCCTGCCGTCGCGGATCTGCATCGGCAAGCTACTGCGCAAATATCTGGACGAGGCGCTGGTCACGCCCACCGAGCTGCTGCACGACGCCAAGGAAATGAAGCGCTTTGGCGACAAGGGCAACCTGCTGTTCTCGGCCATCGACAAGGTGTCGTCGTTGCAGGCCCGCGCGGCGGGGGAGGAAAGCTCCAAGCCGCGCAAGGACTTCCTCGACAAGTCCTGGGAGGAATTGGGCAAGCGGGCGCGCGACTTTGTCGCCAAGAAGCCCAAGCCGCCCCAGAGCTTCGCCGAGGCGGTCAAGGCATCGGCCGGCGATGCCTTCGCGCTGCGTTCGTTGCTGGTGATGAGCCTGCTGGAAAAGCGCAGCTGGTTCGGCAAACTCGACCAGCTGATCGCCTGGGCGGCCGAGGACGCGGCCCAGCCTCATATGGACGTCATCGACGGCATCATCGGTGATCTGACCGTGCCGGCCCAGGTGATCCAGGACCTGCTGGGCTTCCAATCCAACCTGTCTTCGGCGCTGTGCCAGATCATGGATCTGGCCGAGGGCAAGGCCGAGACCGCCAAATTCGCCCCCGCCTCCTTCACAGAGTTGAACAAGCTGTTCTCCTCCGGCCGGCTGTCCCAGACTCGCGAGGTGCTGATCGGCCGGGTGGTGCGCGAGGTGGGCGGCACCAATCCGCTGTCGCGTAACGATCCTAGCCAGGAATACGAGATGTTCCACAAGCTGCTGCATCGGCTGGTGGATCATGATCAGGTGGCCGGTGGCCCCGCCATGGCCGAATCGCTGCTGCAACGGGGCTCGCGGGTGCTCAATTCCGGCGGTGCCACCGTCAGCGCCCCCCAGGCGCTGCAATTGCTGCTGGGCGCCCTTGCGGATGGCTGTATGCGGCTGCAATTCCTGCTGACGCTTTGCGCGTCCAATCTCGGCAAGAGCATGGGCGCGGTGTTGACCGAAGTGCTGGACGCTCATGTGCGCCGCTCCAGCCATATAGACCAGTGGATTCCCGTTCGGGTGTCGCCGCGCGACCGCATGGCGGCGTTGACCAATGCCAACAAGGCGGTGAGGACCTGCGCCGTGCTGGTGGACGGCTTCCGGGCGACGCTCGGCGATCTCGTCGACGAGGTCATGGTCCGCTACCTGACAGCCGAGGAAGTGATCGAGAAGATCGATAAACCGGATGATCCCCTGGCGCTCCGGGCCATCCGTCTGGTCAAGTTCTGTGGATCCGGGGTGCTGATCGAGGGCAAGTCACTCAATATGGCCAAGGCGCGCGTCATCGAGCACCTGCGCCAGAAGCAGTTCGAGGAAAAATTCCTGGCCAGCGTCGGCGATCCCAGCCAGGGCGAAAAGCATCTGCGTGACTTCCATCGCCTGCTGGTGGAATGCGGCTTCAGCTAAGCTGATTTCTCTTTGTTCCCTCGCCGGCCACTCGATCGCCGCCGCAATGGCGGCCGAGCATGATCCGAATGGATCGGATCATGTCCTAAGAACCCGACCGCCGCATCTCCAGGCCGTGACCGGTTTCCATCACCACCCCGTCCCAGCGGACCGTGCGGCCGAGGAATGAGCGCGCCCAGACCACGGCGTTGAGGGCCTCGCGCAGCGGCACCAGCCAGGGCTCGGCGGGTGGCAGGTCGAAATGGACGCGCAATAGCCGGTGCAGCACTTGGCGCAGACCGAGATGCAGCGCCAGCGCCGCCAGCGCCGCTCCGGCCGGCCAGGACGGCAGGAGCAGGGCCAACGGGACAAGCGGGCTCATGAAGATGGACAGCGCGTGTTCCAGCGGCCGTACCGCCCGCACCGCCCGGTTCCAGCGCAGCTCGTGACGGATCAGGCTGGACAGCGAGTTTTCGGCGACCACGGTAGCGACAACATAATCGGCCAGCCGGATTTTGAAGCCGGCGTGATGCAGCCGGTGGCCAAAGACGAAATCCTGGGCCACGGCGTCGGACATGGCCTTGAAGCCGCCGATCGTCTCCAGGGCGTGACGGGTTACCGCGATGGCTGCGCCGTAACAGATATCCATCTCCCGCCGGCCGATATCGACCAGAACCGAGGGGATGAACCAGTCATTGTGGTAGAGCGCTCCGAGATGCGATGCCAGGCCGGGTTCGGGTCGGCCCTGGTACAGGCAGGTGACGCCGCCCACCCCTGGGTCCTCCAGTGGCCGGACCATCCGCTTCAGGAAATCGGGTTGGACCAGCACGTCCGCATCGACCATGACCAGGATGTCGTGGCGGGCTGCCGGCAGCATATTGGCGAGATTGGCATTCTTGGGATTGGTGCCGAGGCGGCGGCCGTCGATGACCAAGGTGGTCTTTAGCGCCGGAAACGCCGCCATCACCCGTTCGATGATCGGTCGCGCCTCGTCGTCGGGGGCATGCAGGCCGAACACCACCTGGATTTCGGGATAGTCCTGGGCGCAGATCGAGCGCAGGCATTCATCGAGCCGGGGAATGGCACCGTGAGCGGGAACCATGACGGTGATCGGCGGCAGGGTGCGGGGGCCGGTGGGGCTGGGGGTGAAGCTCAGGACACGGCGGATGGCGAGCCCGAGATAGCCGAGGCCTCCGAGGAAGAGTGCTCCGGCAAGCAATTGAATGAACAGCATTTTGGACGGGGAGTCCCAGGGTAAAGGTCAGGGAAGCCGACCTCAAACTTCAAATAATCTCTGGCGGATGCCAACACAAAAGTTGTAACTAACCCTGATTTCGGCGGGCGAATCGGCGTCCGGCCGCGTGGGAGCTTGAGTCCATGGGCGGAACATATCTGGTCACGGGGGCGACGGGCTTCGTCGGGGCCGCCATCGTCCGCGCCTTGCTCGACCGCGGGGACCGGGTGCGGGTGCTGGCCCGGCCCAATTCCGACCGTCGCAACGTGCAGCATCTTCAGGTCGAGGTGGCCGAGGGCCGGCTCGAGGACGCGGACTCCCTGCGCCGGGCGCTGGCCGGCTGCACCCGCCTCATCCATACCGCCGCCGATTACCGCATCTGGGTCCCTGATCCGGCGGCGATGATGACCGCCAATGTGGAAGGGACCCGCGCCCTGATGCAGGCCGCCCTGGCCGTCGGAATCGAGCGAGTGGTCTATACCAGCTCGGTGGCGACGCTGGGCCATGTGGAGGGAGGCGTCGCCGACGAGGATACCCCCAGCATCCTTGGCGACAAGGTGGGGCCCTACAAGCAATCGAAATTCCTCGCCGAAGAGGTGGTTCGCCGTATGGCCGCCGAGGATTCCCTGCCGGTGGTGATCGTCAATCCCTCCACTCCGGTCGGCCCGGGCGACGTCAAGCCGACTCCCACCGGCCGCATGATCGTCGAGGCGGCTTCGGGCCGCATGCCGGCTTATGTGGATACCGGTCTCAATGTCGTCCATGTGGAGGACGTGGCCCAGGGGCACCTGCTGGCCATGGAGAAGGGCCGCATCGGCGAACGCTATATTCTGGGCGGCGACAATCTGTCCCTGGCCGAGATTTTGGGTGACATCGCGCGCATCACCGGCCGCAAGCCGCCCCTGGTGAAGCTGCCGCGCCTGGGGCTGTTCCCGCTGGCGCTGGC
>Ga0265313_10002597_pt1 | contig 15378 bp, 7 predicted proteins | sample 4123metaG_FD_203122 | JGI IMG/M metagenome (GOLD analysis project Ga0265313, IMG submission 203122) | Rhizosphere microbial communities from Carex aquatilis grown in University of Washington, Seatle, WA, United States - 4-1-23 metaG | ecosystem: Host-associated > Plants > Roots > Rhizosphere >...
CGAGTTTCTCTTCCGGGCGGCCATCAAGGTGAACCAGATCCGCGAGGACCTGGGGAATGTCGGCGACGTCCTCGCGACGCAGGTCGAAGAGGCGATGCTCGGCAAGCGCAAGACGCTCGACACAGAGAAGAGCGCCCCTCGCGCCACCGCCGCGCGGAAGATGGTCACGTTGGAGCGCAAGCTGGCCAAGCAGCTTTCGGACCTTATGGCCAGGCACCGCCAGAGCAAGACCCGCCTTCACCTCTCTCCAGAGGCCGTGAAGGCCGTCGTCGACGTCGGGCTCGAGATCGCCAACCACCCGCCGCTGCAGGCGACCAAGGTGAAGGGGGGTTCAGCCGGCGAGACGGAGGAGGCGTGGGTCGTCCCGTACCTGGGCGGCACCTGGGCGGCATGCCTGGAGGGGCTTCCCCATCCGTTTACGAAGGAGAAGCGCCCCATCGTCTTCGACGACGTGGTCGCAAAGGATCGGGATGACGTCGTCCTCATGCACCTGGGGCACAAGCTCGTGCAAATGTGCGTTGGGCTCCTGCGCGCCGAGGTGTGGGCGCCCGAGGGGAAGCGCAACCTGTCGCGGGTCTCCGCCCGTCTCGTCACCGGCGTCGAGCATCCGATTGTCGTGGCGCACGCGCGCCTGCTCGTTCTGGGCGGCGACAACGGTCGCCTCCACGAAGAGCTTCTCGTCGCGGGGGGCAAGCTCCAGCAGGGGCGCTTCGTCGCGCTCGGGACCGACCCCCTCGAACGCGCATTGAACGAGGCTAAGGGAACGCGGAAGGTCCCGGGTCCCATCGAGAAGGACCTCGCACGCCTGTGGAGCGATACGCGCGAACCGCTCCAGAACGCTCTCGAGAGCCGCATGGCGGAGCGCACCGAGTCGCTCACGATGCACCTGGCGGAGCGCTGCGAGAAGGAGGCATCAGACCAGGAGAAGATCCTCCGCGAGCTCGCCGCAGGCATCGAAGCCGACCTGAAGGAAAACCGGCAGCTCGAGCTCTTCGATGGGAAAGAGCGCGAGCAATACGAACGAGATCGCCAGTCGATGAGCACGCGCCTCGCAGCGATCCCCAGAGACATCGAGCGCGAGACGAAGGCGATTCGTGCGCGCTACGCGGACCCGTCCACGCGACTCTTCCCGGTCGCCGTGAGCTATCTCGTCCCGGCTTTCATGGCGCGGTCATGAGCATCGCCCGTCACCACGCCGAGTGGCTCTCGCTGGTCGAGGCGTCCGGCCCCTTCGTTTCGATGAAGGTGCTCGCCAGCGTCTTCCCGCAGGGGCTCGACGACATCGATGCTGACCTCCGCGCCCGGCTTCGCGCGGCGCACGAGGAGTGGCGCGACGATGTCGACGGGACGCGCCCCGATGTGGCGGTTCACCACGCGTGGATTCGCTACGTCTTCCGCGAAGCGCTCGGCTTCGGCGCCGGCGACATCGTCCCGGGTGACCGCCTGGGGCTCACGGTCCGCATCCCCGAGGAGCACGAAACGCTCGCCCCCGACTTCGCGGTCGTGAACCCTGCCGCTCGCGACGACGCGGGTAAGCCCCGGCTCCTCATCAGCGTCCTCGCTGCGACCCAGGACCCGAACAAGCCTCTAGCGAATCGCTTCTGGAAGGTCTCTCCCGTCGACCGCATGCTGTTCCTGCTCCGTGGCGCGCAGGCGCAGGGGAGCAAGGTCCGTGTGGGCCTCGTCACCAACGGCGACGAGTGGGTCCTGGTGCACGTCGCCCCGAACGAGACGGCGACGTTCGTGACCTGGTCGAGCGAGCTTTTCTTCGACGAGCCGCTCACGCTTCGTGCGTTCGTTAGCCTGCTCGGCCTCAAGCGTTTCTTCGGCGTCCCGGATGCGGAGGTTCTCGAGGCTCTCTTCGCCGAGAGCAGCAAAGACCAGAACGACGTCACCGACCAGCTCGGCCTTCAAGTCCGACGCGCCGTCGAGATCCTCGTGCAGACGATCGACCGCCTCGACCGCGACCGCGGGCGCGTCCTCCTCAAGGGGATCCCCGAAGCGACCCTCTACGAGTCCGCCGTCACCGCGATGATGCGGCTCGTCTTCCTCTTCGCAGCCGAAGAGAAGAAGCTCCTCCTCCTCGGCACGCCGCTTTACGACGATAACTACGCCGTCTCGACGCTGCACGACCAGCTCCAGGCCATTGCCGATCGCCACGGCGAGGAGGTCCTCGAGCGTCGGCACGACGCTTGGAGCCGGTTGCTTGCGACCTTCCGCGCGGTCTTCGGCGGCATCGATCACGCCGACTTGCGCCTTCCGGCTTATGGCGGCTCCCTCTTCGACCCCGACCGCTTCCCCTTTCTCGAGGGGCGCGCGCCCGGTACGTCATGGCGAGACCCGGTCACAGCGTCGCCCCTCGCGGTCGACAACCGCACTGTTCTTCATCTGCTGCGCGCTCTCCAGCGCTTGCAGATTCGCTTCGCCGGTGGCGGCCCCGCCGAGACGCGCCGCCTCTCGTTCCGGGCGCTCGACATCGAGCAGATTGGCCACGTCTACGAGGGGCTCCTCGACCACACCGCGAAGCGCGCGACCGGCCTGACGCTCAGCCTCGACGGCAAGAAGGAGCCGGAGATCGCCGTCGCTGACCTAGAGGCGATGCGCAAGAAGGAGAAGGACGCCTTCCCAGCTTGGCTCGCCGAAACGACCGGGCGGAGCGCGCCTGCGATCGAGAAGGCGCTCCAGTATGAGATCCCGAAGGAGGACCAGCGCAGGTGGCTAGCCGTCTGCGACAGCCGCCGCCCCGTGTACGAGCGCGTTGCGCCATGGGCGGGCCTCGTTCGCGACGACTCGCACGGCAACCCGGTCGTCATCGACGACGGTGCCATCTACGTCAGCGAGGGGTCCGACCGTCGTTCAACCGGCACCCACTACACGCCGCGCAGCCTCACCGAGCCCATCGTCCAGCACACGCTCGACCCGCTCGTCTACGGCGGGCCCGACGAGGGGAAGCCGCGCGAGGAGTGGGTGCTGAGGCCGCCCAGGGAGATCCTCGCGCTCCGCGTATGCGACCTCGCGATGGGCTCGGGGGCGTTCCTCGTCCAGGCATGCCGGTACCTGTCGCAGAAGCTCGTCGAGGGGTGGGAGACGGCGGAGAAGAACGCGGGGGACAAGCTCGTCCTCGCGCCGAACGGCGAGCTCTCGAAGGGGAAGCCGGGCGACACACTCGTTCCTCGTGAGGTCGAGGAGCGCCTCGTGCTTGCCCGTCGCTTCGTTGCCGACCGCTGCCTCTATGGCGTCGACGTGAACCCGATGGCGGTCGAGATGGCAAAGCTCTCGCTCTGGCTCGTCACGCTCCAGAAGAACCGGCCGTTCTCGTTCGTTGACCACGCGCTACGGTGCGGAGACTCGCTCCTCGGCGTGACGAGCGAGGAGCAGCTTCTCCACTTCCACCTGGATCCGGCGCGAGGGAAGAAGCTCCACGACAACCTGCTCGGCCTCGGCGAGAAGATGAAGGCGGCGCTCGCACGATCCCGAGAGCTGCGGGAGAAGCTGGAGAGCTTCCCGGTGCGGGATATCAGTGATTCGAAGCAGAAGGCCTGGCTGTTCGACCAGGCGAACGAGGCGACGGAGGACCTGCGGGCGATTGGGGACCTGCTGATCGGGGCGGCGCTCGCGACAGCGGGGAAGAAGGAGGGGGCGTTCGATGATGCGCTGCGGTACGTGTCGCCGATGGTGGCTGGGCTGCTGCACGCCGTCGGGGAAGCGCGGGCGAAGAAGAGGGGGGAGGTGCTCCTCAGAGCGGCCGAACTGCTGAACGCGGGGCGTGAGGACGGGCAACCGCATCCAACGCCATTTCACTGGGTGATCGAATTCCCCGAAGCCTCGCAAGGCGGTGGCTTTGACGCCGTGATTGGGAACCCGCCCTTCATGCATGGCTCGTGGATAAGCTCTCGATTTGGCGACGGCTACGCGAAGGCTCTCCGCAGTGTCGTGGCCCCAGTAGTCGGAAAGATCGACCTTTGCGTGTACTTCGTTCGCCGAGCCGAGCAGGTCACGCGCCCGTTCCCGATATCGCTGATCGGCATGCTTTTGACGTCAAAGGTTTCAGAGGGCGATTCACGCCGAGAAGGCATCGGTGCACTGCCAATGCATCGCACGATCCTAGAGAACAACTTCATCCCGTGGCCTGGTTCGGCCAGTGTTCTGGTCTCACAATTCGTGCTCTTGACCAACGGCAGCGCCGCGAAGGCGGACCCGAACGTCAGGCGACGTACTAGCGAGCAGCACGCTAACGAACTTGCCGCCAACAAGGCGAAGGCCTATCTCGGAGCTAAGCCGGATTCACTCGGATTCTTGCTATCCCAAGCTGTGGTTGATGACATTGACCCGCACTGGATTGGAAAAGTGGTTCGCGGTTACTATAGCTGTTCAGATCTCAACGCCCTGGTGGAGCTTGAGCCGCCTCCGCGGTGGATCATCGACTTTAGCGACGTAGATCTCGCTGGCGCACGTAACTACCCCTCGCTATTGGCGACCGTTGAACGAGAGGTAAAGCCGAAGCGGATGACGCTCAACAGGTCGTCGTATCGGGAGCGCTGGTGGCAGTTCACTGAGCCGCAAATGTCGCTGTTCCACGCCATCCGGAAGCTGCGAAAGGCCATCGTGATCGGCCGCGTTTCCAAGCACTTTATTCCACGGTTCATTGATCCAAAGCACGTCTGTTCCGACAAAGTCGTCGTCTTCGTTGCGGACTCGGAGAGCACGTACGGAGTCCTGTCGTCGTCGATGCACTTCGAGTGGGCAGTTGATCGTTCTGGGACGCACGGGTCCGGGACGGCCGATTTCCGGAATTACAAGCCAACCGAGTGCGCGCGGACCTTTCCGTTTCCATCGGAGACCAAGGCGTTAGTCGTCGTCGGCGCCCGGCTCCACCGCACGCGGCAGGACGTCTTTCATGAGCTCGATTGCGGCCCGACAACGACCTACAACCGGTTTCACTCTCCCGAAGAGAAGTCCGCACCGATCACCAAGCTCCGAGATGTCCACGTAGAGACGGACGAAGCGGTGAAGCAGGCTTACGGCTGGGACGACCTCTCGCTCGACCACGGCTTCCACGAGACAAAGCAGGGGCTCCGCTACACGATTAGCGAAACCGCCCGTGTCGAGGTGCTCGAGCGGTTGCTCGAACTGAACCACCTCCGCTACGCGGAGGAGGTGAAGGCGGGCCTGCATGAGGAGGACTCGAATGGAAAGACCAAGCCGAAGCCCGCGACTGCGACGAAGAAGAAGTCGCCGGCGAAGGGGCGCCACGCGGGCCAGGCGGGCCTATTCGCCGAGGGGGACGAGGAGTGAGAGCGCGCGAGGTACCTCGTGGCTGACTGGCAGTTCTCCTTCAAGCCGACCTTCCTCCACGAGCTCCAGGGCTTCGAGCCCAAGGAGTCCGCGCAGGTCCTGAAGAAGATCGATCTCCTCGCGCAGGACCCGACGCCCGACGCGAAGACGAAGAAGCAGCTTCGCCACCTCGACGGCAAGCTGCACCGGCTTCGCTCGGGGGATTTTCGCATCTTCTACACCTTCCACGAACCGTTCATCAGCCTGCTGTCGGTGAAGCGCCGGAACGAGCAGACGTACGAGGACGACGTGGAGGCGGAGGATCTCGGCGGCGCCGATATCCCCGAGGTGGCTGCGCAGCCGCATGCCGAAGTGTGGATACAGTGGCTTGCGCAGCCGGCGAAGAAGGGCACTCCGCTCGCGCGGTCCATCACAGCGGGGATTCTCGAGGCCCTTAAAGTGCCGACGCAGTTCCACGCGGCGCTCATGGCGGTGGCAACCGAGGAGGAGCTTCTCGAGTGCGTCGTTCCGCAGGACGTTCTCGGCCGGGTGATCGACGCCGTGACAGGGCGACCGATCGAGCAAGTAGCGGACCAGCCGGACCTGGTCCTCGAACACACCGACGACCTCCTTCGCTACCGCGACGGCGAGCTCCTCGGGTTCCTCCTTCGGTTGAACGTTGAGCAGGAGAAGTTCGTCGGCTGGGCGCTCGGCAGCAAGGGGGCGACGCTCCTCAAAGGAGGACCGGGTTCCGGGAAAAGCACCGTCGCCCTCTACCGAGTGCGCGAGATGCTGCGCACGCTCCGCAAGGCAAAGGTCGACGGCCCGAGGGTGCTGTTCACGACGCACACGCGGGCCTTGACGCGAGTCTCGGAGCAGCTCCTCCGCACGCTCGTCAGCCCGGACGACATGAAGTGCATCGACGTGAAGACGGCCGACTCGATCGTCCGGCAGATCGCGGTCGACGGCGGGGCTCCGTCCAACCTCGTGGACGGCAAGGATCTCCGAACGATGCTGTCGAAGGCGGTCGGGACAGCGGCATTCACCGGGAACTCGCTGAAGGTGGCGTCCCAGAAGGAGGCGGCGCAGAAGTTCTCAAAGGACTTCCTCTACGAGGAAATCTTCTCGGTTATCGAGGGGCGCGGGCTCTCGACGCTCGATCAGTACCTCGACGCCGCCCGGCCGGGGAGGAAGGTCGCCCTGACGAAGGTTCAACGCGAGGCTGTGTGGCGCGTCGGTGAGGCGCTCACGACGGCCATCGCGGCGAGCAAGGCGACGACCCTCGAAGGGTGGCGCCGGCGTGCCGAGGAGCGCGTGAGAGCCGGGGACGTTGCCCCCCGCTACGATGCCGTCGTCATCGACGAGGCGCAGGACCTCTCCCCGACTGTCATCGCTGCACTCGTCGGCCTCTGCAAGGCGCCGGAAGGGGTCTTCCTCGCGGCCGATGCAAACCAGTCCATCTACGGCGCCGGCTTCCGCTGGGGCGACGTCCACGCATGGCTGAAGTTCAAGGGGCGAACCGGGGTGCTGCGCGCAAACTTCCGCTCGACTCGCGAGATAGGCGAGGCGGCCAACGCGTACCTCCAACGGGGAGCCGCGGTGCCGGGCGCCGTGCTCGAGGAGGAGCGCGTGGAATCACAGTACGTCCACTCGGGCGCCATCCCGGCGGTGCGGGCCGTCGAGAAGGCGTCGGACGAGACGAAGCTCCTCGCCAGGTTCTTCAAGCAAGCCACGAGCAGTCTCCGGCTCGGGCTCGGCGCATGCGCCGTGCTGGTCCCGACCAATGACGCGGTGGTGCGCATCGTCTCGGAGTTGTCGGGCGCGGGGGTGGCCGCGAAGAAGGTCGATGCCACCGACCTCGAGCTGACCGATCCGGGGGTGAAGGTGCTCACGCTGAAGAGCGCGAAGGGCCTCGAGTTCCCGATCGTGGCGCTCGCTGGCTTCGGGGACCGCGGGTACCCGCCGGTGCCCCCACATGCGACGGCGGAGGAGCGGGAGGAGATCGTCGAGCGCGAGCGACGGACGATGTTCGTTGCCATGACGCGCGCGATGCGGGCCTTGCTCGTCGTGACGACGGCAGACTCGACCTCGCCGCTTCTCGAGGGACTCACGCCGCCGGGCTGGAACGACGGTCGAGAAGCGGAGGCTTGATGGAGACGGTCCGATTGCCGGAGCGCATCGCCGACACGAAACAGTGCGCCGATTACAACCGTGGCGTCGCCGATGGGAGCCTTCGGCTCGACTGGAAGGAGGTGCGGTCGTGCGACCCCGCGGCGCTCACCGCACTCCTCGCCGGAATCACGCTCGACGCGCTCCCGGACGGATTGAACGTCGACAGCATGCCCGAGACGGTCAGCAACGAGGTTCAGGCCGTGCTCGCCGCGAACGGAGCCCAGCGCGCCGCAGCGAGCGTACCCAAGAAGGCTTCAAAGAAGACGAAGGGCGCCACCGGTAAGCCCGCGGTCTGGAAGTCGCCCAGCGATCGACCTCCGTCCGATGTTCCGCCCTCCGGTCCCTCTTCCCGGAGGCGCGCCCCTCGGACGCCACTTCCTTCGCTGCTCGCAAAGGACATTCCGACAGCTTCCGAGTTGCGGAGAAACCTGGAGGCTCGTGTCCTCGCCGAGCTCCTCGGTCCGGTCGCCGGGGAGACCGAAGAGATCGACGATCCACGGCTGCGCCCGCGCGACCGGTACCTCGTCGGTGTGCTCGCCCCGAGGCGACTGCGCGTGAAGCGCGAGGAGATCGATACCCTCGGTGCTGGGGCAGACGACGACGATGATGATGGCACAGACGAGGACGAGGGACTTTCGGCGGAAACGATGTTCCCGTCGTCGATCGGCCTGAGCTTCTGCGTGGCCCCCGGAACCAAGCTTGCGGTGACGGCGACGTGGGGGCGGTACAAGCATGTCCCGAGCGAGACGCGAAAGCGGGAGTCGGGCCAACCCGAGACCGTATGGAAGCGAACGCCGATGGGAGGCACTCTCCCGGCCTTCGAGATAGGCGAAGGAGCGTTCTTCCGGCGCGTAGTCGACCGGGAGCAGCCCGAAGTCGTCGTCCGCGGCATCGCGAACCGCGTCGGGAAGGTGCTTGTTGTCAGCCTGTTCCTCGTGAACGGGCAGGACGAGCCCAAGGAGCACAAGGACGAGGGGTGGCTCTTCCAGGGTGAGCTGTCGGTTCGGGATGAGGACGGTGGGCCGGTGTTTGTCGGCCGTGCCCTGGGCGCGCCGGTGGACGACTCTCTTCCTCGCGAAGAGGAAAAATCGATCGCGATGCTCTTCCGCGACCGCGTCGAGTTCGCGGTGGGGCACAGCACGTCGGTGACGGTCGACGTCTCCGTCGACGACCCGCGGCGCGCCGTCTGCGTACGGACTCGCACCGTCCCACGGCACGAGCTTGCCCAGCAGGAAGCTCGGCGACCACCCCGCCCCGACGACGCCGAGAGCACCCGCCCGCTTCCACACGTGGACCCGAACCTGGTTGGCATCGAGCTGGACATGAAGGAGCTCGCCACCGTGAGCCCTGGGGAACTGCGCGCGAAGCTGCTGCCGCTGGCCTCCGCGTACGAGCTTTGGGTGCAGGACCAGGCGAATCGAATCGGCACGCCCGCCGGTCGACTCCACGGTTACGAGGCGACGGCGCGGGCGAGCTTGCAAGCGTGCCGCGACGCGCTGGCACGCATCCGCGGGGGCATCGAGCTCCTGCACAACAGCGCGCAGGCGGCGCAGGCCTTCCAGTTTGCCAACCGCGCGATGTGGCAGCAGCGCGTCCATACGATCCTCGCGGAGAGCCGGAGGCGGGGTGCCCCTTTCTCGCTCGAGGAGGCGGACGTTCCGAAGAACCGGACGTGGCGCACCTTCCAGCTCGCCTTCGTCCTCCTCACGCTCGAGGGAATCACGGATCTCGGGCACCCCGATCGTGTCGAGCTGAGCGCCGCGCTCGCTGACCTTCTCTGGTTTCCGACGGGCGGAGGCAAGACGGAGGCATACCTCGGCTGCACGGCGTACGTGCTCGCGTTGAGGCGGCTCCAGGGTGAGGTCGCCGAGCGTTCGGGGGAGCACGGGGTCGCCGTGCTGATGCGCTACACGCTGCGCCTTCTCACGCTCCAACAGTTCCAGCGCGCGACGGCGCTCATCTGCGCGTGCGAGGAGATCCGCCGCGAAGCCATCGGGCGAGATGACCCGCGATGGGGATACGAGCCGTTCCGCATCGGCCTGTGGGTGGGAGCGCGCACGACGCCGAACAAGACGGACCACGCGGACGAGGCGCTCAAGCTGGAGCGAAGCGCAGGGGCGCCACGCGCGAGTACGTTCGGGCGCGGCTCTCCCGTCCAGCTCAAGAGCTGCCCGTGGTGCGGGACACCGATCTACGCGGCGCAACACGTGAAAGTTCTGCCTTTCGCGCGAGGGCCCGGACGTACGATCACGTACTGCGGCGACGCGCGTGGGAACTGCCTTTTTTCAGCGAACAATGCGCCGAGCGAGGGTCTCCCCGTCGTCGTCGTCGACGAGGAGATCTACCGGCTGCTCCCTGCGCTTCTCATCTCGACGGTCGACAAGTTCGCGCAGATGCCGTGGAACCCGGAGGTGCAGATGCTTTTCGGGCAGGTGAACAGTCGGTGCACACGGCACGGCTTCCGCTCTCCCGACACCAAGGACTCTGACTCCCACCCGAAGGTCGGCGGGTTGCCCGCGGCGAAGTCCGTCGAGCACGGCCCGGTGCGCCCGCCCGACCTGATCATCCAGGACGAGCTCCACCTCATCAGCGGTCCTCTCGGGACCCTGACCGGTCTTTACGAGACCGCCGTCGATGAACTCTGCACGTGGGATGTGAACGGGAAGCGCGTGCGGCCCAAGGTCATCGCGTCCACCGCGACCGTCCGCCGCGCGAAGGAGCAGGTACACTCCCTCTTCGCGCGCAAGCTCGCCGTCTTCCCCCCGCCGGGCTTGGACGCTGGCGACAACTTCTTCGCCGTCCAGCGCAGTACCCAGGACGTGCCGGGGCGCGTCTACCTCGGCATCTGTGCGCCCGGGCGCCGGCTCAAGGCGTCCCTCATCCGCGTCTATGTGGCCTTCCTCGGCGCGGCAGAGGCCCTCTACCTGCAATACGGCCAGCATGCCGACCCGTGGATGACGCTCGTCGGCTACTTCGGCTCGCTCCGGGAGCTTGCCGGGATGCGGCGACTTGTGGACGACGACGTCAAGAACCGTCTCTTCAGGATGAACCGCACGGGGCTGGCGGATCGACGCCTGGGCGAACCGAAGGAGCTGACGTCGCGCCTCGGGGCCACCGAGATCCCCGCGCTGCTCGATCTCCTCGAGGTCCCGTTCGACCCGACCGAGAGGCCACCGGGCGCGGATGGGCGGAAGGCGAAGAAGCCCATCGACGTGCTCCTGGCAACCAACATGATCTCGGTCGGAGTCGACGTAAAGCGCCTTGGGCTCATGGTCTGCGCGGGACAGCCGAAGACGACGGCCGAGTACATCCAGGCCACGAGCCGCGTCGGTCGTGAGCACCCCGGCGTCGTGTGCACGATCTACAACTGGGCGCGCCCTCGCGACCTCTCACACTATGAGACATTCGAGCACTACCACTCCACCTTTTACGAACACGTCGAGGCGCTGAGCGTGACGCCGTTTGCTTCACGAGCGCTCGACCGCGGACTGTCCGCGCTGCTCGTCTCCCTCGTGCGTCAGCAGGGGCCGGAGTGGAACCCGAACGAAGCTGCGGCCGACTTCGATCCGTCAAGTGCGGCGGTCAAGCATGCCATCGACACAATCGCGCGCCGCGCGGAGATCGTCGAAGAGAGCGCTCTCCTCGGGACGGTGGTGCGGAAGGCGCTCGCATCGCGGGTACAGGAATGGTCGGCGCAAGCGAAACCCAAGCCAGGCCTAGGCAAGCTGGGCTACCGGACCGCGAAGGACGGTGAGACCCGTGGGCTCCTCATCCCAGCCGGTGCGGAGGACTGGGAGACGTTTACCTGTCTTCACTCGCTCCGTGACGTCGAGCCGACCGTGACTCTCCTTTTTGATGAAGGTCGCATGGACGACGAACCAGGGCCGCGGGCGCCTTCGGAGGGCGCGTCGTGAGCGTCCTTGAGCGAAGAGTCGGCGAGATCCGGCCCACCCAGCTCATTCACAGCTTCGGCGTGGGCGCGATCATCGAGCTGCCGCACTTCTCGGCGATCTTGATGGGGCTGGACGACTGGCCCGTCGCCCACTGTCGCCCAATCGTCGAGGAGCGCCTTCTCGATGCCGTCCAGCGTGCCGTCGGTGGGCAGGTCGAAAAGCTGGTGGTGCCGCCCTTCAACGACGACGATCGCTCGTTCGTGGCGGCGAGCGACACGGTGACCGGGCTGCCGGTTGCGACGTTTCCCCGCTACTTGCGGTGCCCGTTCTGCAGACTTCTCGCGCCCGTCGAGCGGTTTCGCATCAAGACCACGCCAGGCCGACCAGACAAGGCTCGCTGGGCGCACATGAACTGCCAGAAAGCGAAGGAGCCGAGCGTGCTCCCGGCGCGCTTTCTCTTCGCGTGCGAAGGGGGCCACCTCGATGATTTCCCCTGGCACGAGTACGTGCATCGCGGCGCCTCCGCCTGCATCAGCGACCTGCGACTTGAGGAGATGGGCGGCACGGGCGAGGCGACGGACGTCCTCGTGCGCTGCGTCGCATGCAACGCGCAGCGGACCATGGCCGAAGCGTTCGACCGAGATACCACCTTGCCCCCGTGCCGCGGTCGCCGCCCGCACCTCCGCGATTTCGAGGACGGGGGCTGCCAGTCGAAGGCGAAGCCGCGGGCCATTCTTCTCGGGGCGTCCAACCTGTGGTTCCCGGTCTCGATGTCTGTGCTCCACATCCCGAACGCAGCGCAGAACAAGCTCGCGAAGCTGATCGAGGACCACCCGTTCATCTTGAAGGCGAAGTCGAGGGCAGTGCTCGAGTACTTGCGCGACGAGGGGAAGCTCGGCGCGTTCGAAGGCTATTCGCTCAACGAGATTTTTGCGGCCATCGAGGAGCGCTCGAAGCCGGGTGGCGGAGATGCCCCCCCCAAGGATCTGAAGGCGCCCGAGTGGGAGGCGTTCGAGCGGTGCGACCCCAGCCAGCAGAACCGAGACTTCGAGCTCGAGGAGCATCCGGCCCCCGTTGGCTACGAGAAGTGGTTCTCGAAGATCGTGCTCGCGCGTCGCGTTCGCGAAGTGACAGCCCTCGTCGGGTTCACGCGGATCGGGTCCCCGCGGGACTACGCGAGCATCGCGGATGTCCCGGGCGACGTGCGGGTGAGCCTCGCTCGAAGCCCGCCGCACTTCGTGCCGGCCTCGGAGGTACGCGGGGAGGGCATCTACCTTCGCTTCCGCGAGGACGTACTGTCGCAGTGGTGCGGTCAGGATGAGGAGTCCGCCAGGCGCTTCCACGGGGCGCACACCGCATGGCGGAAGAGGCGAGGGATCGAGCCGCCGGAAGCAGCTTTTCCGGGATCGCGGTTCACGCTGATCCACTCATTCTCTCACGCGCTCATGCGCCAGTTGTCCCTCGAGTGTGGGTACTCGGCAGCGAGCCTTCGCGAGCGCATCTACGCCAACGACGACGAGCGAAACGGCCCGTTGATGGCGGGAGTGCTCATCTACACGGCCGCCCCGGATAGCGAGGGAACGCTCGGTGGCCTCGTTCGCATGGGGAAGCCATCGGAGCTCGGACGTCACATCGGGCGCGCCCTGGCGGAGATGCGCCTTTGCTCGTCGGACCCGCTGTGCGCCGACCACCAGCCCGACCCGGAAGGGAACACGCTCCACGCAGCCGCGTGCCACGCGTGTCTCTTCGCGCCCGAGACCTCGTGCGAGCGAGGCAACAAGTACCTCGATCGCACCGCGCTTGTGACTACCGTACGTGGCGATCCCGGGTTCTTCGACGAGCGCCCGACGCCATGACCGCCGACGCAGCCCGTCGGCTTGCGCAGCAAGCGGCGCGTCTCATCAAGAACCTCCCGGACGCGACGCGGGAGAGCATCATCGGTGCGATGGAGCGCGAGGAGGCGACGCCGAGGAGTGTGATCGCGTCCGTGGCCAACCCCGCGACGGTCGAGGAGGTGCGAAAGCTCCTGTCCCTGGCTGCGTTCGTGGAAGAGTCGACGCGTTTCCGTCAAGTCGCCCTCATGCTTCGCGCCGCTCATCAGTTGGACGAGCTGCATCGAGACGGCGAGTCCGTTGACATCGTGTGGACGGGGCCGAGCGCGCCTCAGTCGGCGCTGTTCCGTTCGGAGCAGACCCTCCTCGACCTGATCCGGAATGCGCAGCGCAACGTCCTAATCGTCACGTACCTGGCATACAAGGTTGCCGAAGTCCGGGACGCGCTGCGCGCCGCGCTGAACCGCGGGGTTCGCGTGATGCTGGTGATCGAGCCCGAGAAGAGCGACGGCGGCGGAGCGAGCGTAGACACAGTCGAACAGCTCCGTGCGCACGGCGACGAACGGATCGAGGTGTACGCGTGGCCGGTCGACAAGAGGCCGACGAACTCCGACGGCGGGCGGGGGATTCTCCACGTGAAGTGCGCGGTTGCGGACGATGACGTGCTGCTCGTTTCGAGCGCGAACTTGACGGGCTACTCGCTCGAGCTGAACATGGAGCTCGGGTTGCTCGTCACGAACGGCGACGCGCCGCGACGAGTGAAGGAGCACTTCGACATGCTCGTGCTCCGGGGAGTCTTGGAGAGGGTTTCGTGAGAGCCGACGCAGACGGAAGTCCCGCGGCTCCTCGGTCTCGGTCTTGCTTCGGAAGGGGCTGTCAGCGAGGCTTGGTCCATGGCGAGCGTAACCCGCCGCGCCTTGGCGGACTTCGACAACCAGCATGACTTCGAGCGCCTGGCCGCGGATGTCTTGAACGCCCTGGGCTATCAGGTCGTGGAGCCTATGGCGCCAGCCGGCGGGTCAGACGGTGGCACCGACATCAAGTTTCATGATGGCGGCGAGCAAGGCATCGCTCTCGTCACGCTAGACAAGAGCATCCAGGACAAGTTCAAATTGGACCTCGGGAAGCAGAGAGCAGGAGAGGGCATTATTGCCCTCTTCTGCACCGTGGACGTCAGCCCGAAGATGAAGATGATCTTCACGAAGGGCGCGCTTGCAAAGGGCTATCGGCTCGAGGTGTTCGACCTCGAAAGGCTACGGAGTCTCCTCGATGCGTCGCTAAAAGAGCAGCGAAGGCGCTACCTAGGCATTGAGGACGACGTCAGCGCCAAGATTCGGTCAAGCGTGAAAAGGCTTCTCAGGTTTCCGGATGCCTTCGCGGACTCATATTCGCCGAAGACGGTGCTGGAGTCCTTATTTGTCGATTCGACTCCGAGCCGTTTGGGCGCCCTGCTGATGGAATATGACGAAAACGAGGTGGCCGAAGTTCCCGACCTTGGCCCCAAACTTCACCAGCATCTCGTTGACTTTTACGCGTTCCGCCGCGACAGCGTGCAGGCACAGGAGAAGCTTTTGGCGCACATCGGCGAACGGTCAAGCTGCCGGATCCAAAGCCAATGGATTATTCAACTGAAATACGACCTGCTTCGCTTCGGAGGCGCCACCAAAGAGGACCGCGCGCGCGGTGCCGACTTCCTGAATTACAGCATGACCTGGGAGTCGGCCGAGCGGGCGTTCACCGCCATGGAGGCGGACGGGGAGATATGTGCGCTGTTTGCGGACATCGTCGCGAGGTACCAGGAGTTTGTGGACTCAGTGATGGCGCTACGCGAGGCGTTGTAGATTGGCTCTCCGCCGTGCATCGGACCTCTCCGGGTGAATGACCAAATCTCCTGGCAAGGGCCGGGAGCGGGCTCCGGCAGGAGGCCGAGGGCGGCGTCATCACGGACGTCAGCGTCGTCGAGGGGACGGACCATGCTCTCGTGCCCCAGTCGAGAAGCACAAGGAGGTGTTGGGGCGCATTCCTCATGTCGTCGCGACCGGTCGTGGATTCTTCGAGACGGAAATGTGCGCCGCATCGAAGAGATGGGCGTTCCCCGAGAACGAGCGCACGCGGGAGATTTGGGGGAGCCCGGCCGCGCACAGCCCCCGAAGGGGGAGAGCACGTACGAGTGCGGGCACCCGGAGGCCAGTGCCTATCGGCTCGGG
>Ga0265313_10002598_pt1 | contig 15375 bp, 17 predicted proteins | sample 4123metaG_FD_203122 | JGI IMG/M metagenome (GOLD analysis project Ga0265313, IMG submission 203122) | Rhizosphere microbial communities from Carex aquatilis grown in University of Washington, Seatle, WA, United States - 4-1-23 metaG | ecosystem: Host-associated > Plants > Roots > Rhizosphere >...
GGCCAAGGACAGGAATCCGGCCCGTGGCGCGCCGATCTCGACGAACGCAGCCTGCATGGCGGGCAGCACCTTGGTCACCCGGCCGAGATAGAGGTTTCCGGTCAGCATCGCCTCGCTGTCGCGCGCCACCTGGAAATCCGCCAGCCGCCCTTCGCGCAGCAGGGCGATGCGGGTTTCGCCCAGGCCGGCATTGACCAGCAGCTCGCTCATCCCGCCCTCCAGCCATTGCCGGCAAGCAGCGCCACGGTCAGCGCCAGCGGCAGGCCGACGACATTGGAATAGGCGCCGTTGATCTCCTTCACGAAAGTCTCGGCGCGGCCCTGGATGGCATAGCCGCCCGCCTTGCCGACGCCTTCGCGGCCTTCGACATAGCGTTCGATGTCGTCGGCGGACAGGCGCAGCAGCGACACCCGGGTCAGCGCCACCTTTGTGCGCAGCGCGCCTGTGGGGGTCAGCAGAGCAATGGCGGTCAGCACCTGATGGCGGCGGCCCGACAGCATTTTCAGACAGGCGCGCACCTCGGCATCGTCGGCGGCCTTGGGCAGGATGCGCCGCCCGCAGGCGACCACCGTGTCGGCGGCGAGAATGAAGGCGGGCGCGCCGTTCCATTCCGCCGCCGCGGCGCGCGCCTTGGCCGCCGCCAGCCGCAAGGCATGGAGGCGCGGCAATTCCCCGCGCAAGGGCGTTTCGTCGATCGCAGCGGGCAGGATGGCGTCGGGCGTGATCCCGGCCTGGGCCAGCAGCGCCACGCGGCGCGGGCTTTCGCTGGCCAGCACCAGCGGCGGCGGCATCTTATCTAAATCGGTAGTTGATGCGGCCCTTGGTGAGATCATAGGGCGACATCTCCACCATCACCTTGTCGCCGGTCAGCACCCGGATGCGGTTCTTGCGCATCTTGCCGGCGGTATGGGCGATGATGACATGGCCATTGGCGACCAGCTTCACGCGGAACGTCGCATTGGGCAAAAGCTCATCGACGATTCCCTCGAATTCAAGCTGTTCTTCCTTGGCCATCGATCCTCAAAAATGGGTTGGACGGCGGGAGATATGATGGGAAAACCGCCGGAAATCAAGCCTTTGACTCACGTATCCGAGGCGGACGGGGCCAAAAAGCGCCTCCGCAGCCTTTCCATCAGCTGGTCGCGCACCATCCGGTAGGCGTCCAACCTCTGGCTGCGCGAGCCTTCGATGATGGTGGGGTCCAGGATCGGCCAATATTCCACCTTCGTGGCATGGGTGCGGGTCAGTTCCATCGCCTTGTGCTGGGCCTCGGGCGACAGGGTGATGACCAGGTCGAAGCTGCCATCCTCCAGGTCCTCGAAGCGGCGGGGCTTGTGGCCGGCGATCTCCAGCCCGATCTCCTCCATCGCCTCCACCGCCATGGGATCGAGGTCTCCCGCCCGCACCCCGGCCGAGGCGACGTAGGCGCGCTTGCCCACCAGATGGCGCATCAGCGCCGCCGCCATCGGCGAGCGCACCGCATTCATGGTGCAGGCGAACAGGATCGCGGAGGGAAGCTCGACCATCAGCCCCGGACCTGCAGCACGCAGATCAGGGTGAAGAGGCGCCGCGCGGTGTCGAAATCGGTTTCGATGCGGCCTTCCAGCCGCTTCTGCAACTCGGTGGCGCCTTCGTTGTGCAGTCCGCGCCTTCCCATGTCGAGCGCCTCGATCTGCGACGGCGGTGCGGTGCGGATCGCCTTGTAGTAATTCTCGCAGATGAGGAAATAATCCTTCACCACCTTGCGCAGCGGCGCCAGCGACAGGTTCACCCGGCCATGCGGGGTGCCATCCTCCAACGCGATGGCGAACACCAGCTTGCTGTCTTCCAGGCTGAGGGTGAGCTGATAGGGGCCGCCATGCGAGCCCTCGGGCCGGAAACTATTCTGCTCCAAAAGGTCGAAGATCGCGACTTCGCGTTCCTGCTCGATGGCGCGGCTGCGATGCAGCACGCTCGCCTCGTCCAGGGTGATGGCGGCGAGGCGGTAGCGGTTTTGGTCGGCGCCGCTATCCGTCACGGCGGCGGTTTAGCCGCGCCGCGATGGAGCGGGCATGGGCATCCAGCCCTTCGGCTTCGGCCAGGTCGATGGCGGCGGGGCCGAGATTGGCGATGGCGCGCGCGTCCAGCGACAACAGGGTGGTGCGCTTCATGAAATCCAGCACCGACAGGCCGGAGGAAAAACGCGCGGTACGCGAGGTCGGCAGCACATGGTTGGGCCCGGCGATGTAGTCGCCCATCGCTTCGGGGGTGTGGCGGCCCAGGAAGATCGCCCCGGCATGGCGGACCTTGGCCGCCAGGACCTGCGGCTCGGCGGTGGCAATTTCCAGATGCTCGGGCGCAATGCGGTCGGCCAGCGGCGCGGCGTCTTCCAGTGTCTTCACCACGATGATGGCGCCGTAATCGTTCCAGCTTTTTGCGGCGATCGCCTTGCGCGGCAGCAGCGCGATCTGGCGTTCGGCGGCGGCGGCGACCGCATCGGCGAACCCGGCATCGTCGGTGATGAGGATGCATTGCGACGAGGCGTCATGCTCGGCCTGGGACAGCAGGTCGGCGGCGATCCAGTCCGGATCGTTGGCGCCGTCGGCGATGACCAGGATTTCCGACGGCCCGGCGATGGAATCGATGCCGACCTGGCCGAACACTTCGCGCTTGGCGGCCGCGACCCAGGCATTGCCGGGGCCGACGATCTTGTCCACCGCCGCGATGCTTTGCGTGCCATAGGCCAGCGCCGCCACCGCCTGCGCCCCGCCGATGCGATAAATCTCGGTGATTCCCGCGCGCCGCGCCGCGTCCAGCACCAGCGGATTGATCTTGCCGCCGCTGGCGGGCGTCACCATCACGATGCGCGCCACGCCCGCGACCTTGGCGGGGATCGCGTTCATCAGCACCGAGGAGGGATAGCTGGCGGTGCCGCCCGGCACATAAAGTCCGACCGCATCCACCGCCGTCCAGCGCCAGCCCAATGTCGCCCCGGCATCGTCGGTATACATCTCGTCCGCCGGCAACTGGCGGCGGTGATAGGCCTCGATCCGCGCCGCGGCGACCGAGAGCGCGGCTTGTTGCGGTGCCGACAAAAAGGCGCGGGCGCCTTCGATTTCTGTCTGAGAAACCCGCAAGCTCTTTTGGTCGATGCCGGCCCTGTCGAATTTGTTAGTCAGTTCGACCAGCGCCGCATCGCCCCGCGCCCGCACCTGGGCGATGATGCCGCGCGCCGCTTGCGCGACATCCTCCTCGACCTCGCGCTTGGCATTGAGCAAGGCATCGAAATCGGCGGCAAAGCTGCTGTCGCGGGAATTAAGACGGCGGGCCATCAGGATTTCTCATGATCCGGCTTGGCTCTTGCCGCCCAGGGCTGGGTCAGGTCGACCAGCTCGGCGTCGATCATCTCCACCGTCAGGCGAATGGCGCCGCCGCCCGCGAAAGTGAGTTCGATGATCCCGCCGGGGTCCTCGCCGCCGTTCGGGGTGAAGCCGATCGCCAGCAGCGCCACCACCGCCTCGCCCGCGCCCAGCTTGATCTTGTGCGACTGGACCTTCATCACGCCGTCGAAATGCAGCCCGGCGCGCACCCGGGTGCTCTGGTCCGCCTCCCACTGGTAGCGGTTGACCACTGCCGCAAAGCGCCGCTTCTTCGGCAGCCACACCAGATCCTTCAGCTTCGCCGCCGCGTCCTGCAGCCGCGCCGACAATATCTGCAAATCCTCGGCGTCCGCCGCCGCCAGTTTCAAGGCCCGTTCCGTCATTCTGGAATCCGCGCGATATCGGCGCCGACCCGGGCCAGCTTTTCCTCCAGGCGGTCGAAGCCGCGGTCGAGGTGATAGACCCGCCCCACCATCGTCTCGCCTTCCGCCGCCAGCCCTGCCAGGACGAGACTGACCGAGGCGCGCAGGTCTGTCGCCATCACCTGGGCGCCGCGCAGCTTCTCTACGCCATGTACGGTGGCGCTGTCGCCTTCCACCCGCACATCGGCGCCCATGCGCGCCAGTTCGGGCACATGCATGAAGCGGTTCTCGAAGATGGTCTCGCGGATCAGCGAGGTGCCGTCCGCCACCGTCATCAGCGCCATCACCTGGGCCTGCAGGTCGGTAGGGAAACCGGGATAGGGTTCGGTGGTCACATCCGCCGGATGGGGCCGCGCCCCGTTCATGTGCACCTTGACGCCGCGCGGGGTGGAAGCGACCTCGGCCCCGGCGCGTTGCAGCAGCCCCAGCAGCGCGGCGATGGTTTCCTTCTGCGCCCCGACCAGCTCGACCTCGCCCCCGGCAATGGCGGCGGCGATGGCATAGGTGCCCGCCTCGATGCGGTCGGGCATTACCCGGTATTGCGCGCCATGCAGCGCGGCCACGCCCTCGATGACGATGTCGCTGCTGCCCAGGCCCGAAATCTTCGCGCCCATCGCGATCAGGCATTTGCCGAGGTCGCACACTTCCGGCTCGCGCGCCGCGTTGCGGATCGCCGTGCGGCCCTTCGCCAGGGTCGCACCCATCATCGCGGTTTCGGTGGCGCCGACCGACACAAAGGGAAACACGATCTCCGCCCCCTTCAGTCCGCCCGGCGCGTCGGCCACGACATAGCCGTCCTCCAGCTTCACATGGGCGCCCATCTCGTCCAGCGCCATCAGGTGCAGTTCCACCGGCCGCGCCCCGATGGCGCAGCCGCCGGGCAGCGACACCTTGGCTTTGTGCATGCGGGCCAGCAGCGGCGCCAACACCTGGAAGCTGGCGCGCATCTTGCGCACGATGTCATAGGAGGCGAACACCGAAGTGAGGTTGCCCGCGTCCAGCTTCACCGTGTCGCCCTCGCCCAGCACACCCGACGGCGTGGTCTCGATCTCCACCCCGAAACTCTTGAGCAGTTCGGCCATGGCGCGCACATCCGCCAACCGCGGCACATTGCCCAGCACCAGCGGCTCGGCCGTCAGCAGCGACGCGGCCATCAGCTTGAGGGCGGCGTTCTTGGCGCCGCTGATCGGAATTTCTCCCGACAGGCGGTTGCCGCCCCGGATGCGAATACGGTCCATGGAAGTCCCTTTGCCATCCTTCTAGCGTGGGGACGGCGCACGCGACACATATAATGACGGAGATCAGACTTGCGAATTATCGCCGGAAAGCGGGCGGGATGAAGGCGTGTCGGGCTGGGGCTCCGGCTCCGGGGTGGCGCGCGCCGCCTGGGCGGCCTTGCGGCGTTTCAGGTTGGCACGCAGCGCCGCGGCCTGGCGCTCGGCCCGGCTCGGCTGGGGTGAGGATGGGGATTTTGCCATGGCAAAGCGGGGGTTTACGGGACGAGAAAGCGCGGCTATAGCAGCCGCCCTGGCCGCAGTAGCGTAGTGGTAGCGCAATCCCTTGGTAAGGGATAGGTCGTGAGTTCGATTCTCACCTGCGGCACCAGGTACAATCTCACAACAAAATCAACCTGTTACGACGCCTTCCGGCCTTCCGGCGGCGCATGATAACGTGCCGGCACCAAAGCCGGACGGACACCCGGCGCGGCAGAATTTCGGGGAGCCGCCGCCATGCGCCAGAGAACGCAAATCGCCCGCCGCCACATCCTCGCCGTCGGCCTCGCCCTGGCCGCCGCCTTGGCAGGCCCCGCCGCCGCCGCGCCCAGCCTCAAGATCGGCATGATCGGGGCGGGCCGGATCGGCGGCAACTTGGCCAAGCTTTGGGCCGATGCCGGCTACAAGGTGATGATCTCGGCCCGCAAGCTGGACGAGGTGCAGAAACTGGCGGCCGAGATCGGCCCCAATGTGACTGCCGGCACGCCCGACCAGGCCGCCGCCTTCGGCGATGTCGTGGTGGTATCGGTGCCGTACAGCGCCATCGCCCAGGTCGGGCACGATTACGCGGCGCAGCTGAAAGGCAAGATCGTGCTCGACACCTGCAATCCCAAGGGCAAGGACTATCTGGCGCTGACCCCGGAGGAAAAAGCCGAAGGCTCGGGCGTGGTCGATCAGCGCCTGCTGCCGGGCACGCGGCTGGTGAAGGCGTTCAACACCGTGCAGTCCACCGTGCTGATCAGTGCGGCGCACCGCTCCGGCGAACTTGCGGGCGTGCCGTTGTCGGGCGACGACAAGCAGGCGCTGGCGGTGGCGCGCCAGCTGGTGATCGATGCCGGTTACGAGCCGGTGATGGCGGGCGACCTGAAGTCGGCGCAGATCTTCGATTCCTACACCCCGTTCCACACCACCGGCATGCCGGCGAGCGAAGTGCGCAGGCTGTTGAAGGAAAAGCCCGCGCCGGTGTTTACGAACTGATCGTCAATACCATTTGCGTAAGCGCACCAGGCTGGCATTGCCCACCGCCGTCTCGAACGCGGCCATGTCGGACGTGGTGCCGTCGCCGTTTCGGTAGTGGTAGGGGAACACCATCTTGGGCTTGAAATCCTTCACCCATTGCGCCGCCGCCGCGACATCTTCCGTGTACGGCAGATTGACCGGGATGAAGGCGACATCGATATTGGCCAGGTGCGCCAGCTCGGGGGTTTCCTCGGTATCGCCCGCGATATAGATGCGCTTGTCGCCCATGGTCAGGACATAGCCGTTGCCGACGCCCTTGGGATGGAAGTTCAGCCGCGCCTGGGTGGTGTTGTACATCGCCACCGCCTGGACCGGCACCGACCCCAGCATGCCCTTGTCGCCATTTTTCATCACTTTGGTCTGGGCCTGAAGCGCGGCGGGCATCACGTCATGCACATTCTGCGGCGTGATGATGACGGTCTTGGGCCCGATGATGGCGCCCAGGATCGGGGCGCTGAAATGATCGCCATGGACATGGGTGATGAGGATGAAATCGGCCGGGGGCAGCGCCTTGTAGGGTGCCGCCACCGCGTCGCCCGTGGCGCCGTCCAGCGGCGCCGGATCGACCAGGATATGCTCGCCCTTGTAGGTGAGCATCAGGCTGGCGTGATGGATCGGCACCAGGTCCACCGGCCCGCCGGAGGTGGAGAAATGATCGGAGCCCGCGGTCTGCGCCCGAACCGGAAGCGATAGCGCAATCGCGGCAAACCCAGCCGCCAGCAGCAGATTTTTCTTCACGCGAACCTCCCCATGCATTGCCGAGGCGGCAAACTACCGCAACCCGCCGCGCCCGCCAACCGCGCCGGCGCGAATTCCCACGCCGCCATCAGGGTCACCGCGAGACGCCAGGCGGTTGCGAAACCGCGCCAACAGCGTAACCTTGGAAAAAAGGAGATCAGGATGCACCAATTCCTCACCCGCCGCGCCGCGCTCGCCACCGGCGCCGCGATCCTGGCGGCAGGTCCCGCTTTCGCCCAGGCCAAGTCGCGCATCGGCATCATCGGCGCCGGCAATATCGGCGCCTCGGTCGGCGGGCTGTGGGTCAAGGCCGGTCACCCGGTGATGTTCTCCTCCCGCGATCCCGACGAATTGAAGGACCTGGTCGCCAAGCTCGGCCCCCTCGCCCATGCCGGCACGGTGGCCGAGGCGATCAAGTTCGGCGACGCGCTGTTCATCGCTGTGCCCTATGCCGCCCTGCCCCAGATCGGCGCCGACTACAAGGACGCGCTGAAAGGCAAGGTGATCCTCGATGCCGGCAACGCGGTGCCGACCCGCGACGGCGACGCGATCACCAAGGAAGCCGACACCAACGGCACCGGCATCACCTCCCAGAAATATCTGGCGGGGACGCGGCTGGTGCGAGCGTTCAACACCATGGGCGCCAAGATTTTCGAGAGTCAGTCGAACCGCCCCGATCCCAAGCTGGCGATCCCCATCGCCGGCGACGATGCCGAAGCGGTGAAAGTGGCCGCGGGGCTGGTGCGCGATGCCGGCTTCGATCCGGTGGTGGCGGGCGGGCTCGCCAGCGCCAAGAAATTCCAGCAGCGCTCGCCCGGCGCCTATGGCTTCCAGGGCACCGCCGCCGAACTGAAGGCTAAGCTGGACGCGACGCCGTAGCGCCCAGCACTTCGCCGTCGCGCACGGTCTCGTATTTGCGGCCCATCGCCCAGGCGATGGGGAACCACAACACCGAGATGGCGGCGCCGAAGATCGCCAGCCCCGCCACGCCATAGGGCAGCACCAGGGAGCTCAGCCAGGCCGAGGTGAGATCGCCGAAACGGTAGACCACCGTCTCGATCACGTTCTTGGCCTTGTACTTGGCCTGCTGGTCGACCACGGTGAACAGCATGTCGCGGCTGGGCTTGGCGATGGCGTATTCGGCGACCCGGCGCACCACCTGGATGCCGCCCAGCACCATCAGCACCGGGAAGAACGCCACCGCCAGGAAGGCGAACACCATGATGACCGGATTGAGCATCAGCCCGGTGGTGATGCCGAAGCGCCGGATGAATCGTCCGGTGCCGAACAGCTGGATCAGCACCGCGCCGCTGTTGACCGCCAGGTCGATGGTGGCAAACGCCTGGGTGCGCGCCGCCTTGCTGGCGAATTCGTGGCTGATCACGTCCTGAAGCTGGAAATAGACCACGGTCGAGATCCAGGTCATCAGCAGCAGGAACAGCGCGATCATCAGCAGATAACCCGACTTGAACAGCAGCGCGAAACCGTCGAACGGATTGCCGCCCAGCCGCCGGTCCAGGCTGGTCTGCTGCGCCTGCGGATCGCTGGCGGCGAATTTGCGCTTGGCGGATTCCATCACTCGCACCAGCAGGGCGGTGATGATGAAACCTCCGGCGGAGATCAGCAGCAGATTGTTGGTGCCGACCGTCTTGACGAAAAAGGTGACAAAGGCCGGGGCGCAGATCGTGCCCACCGTGCCGCCCGCGGCGATGAAACCGAACAGCCGCTTGGCCTGGGTCTTGGAGAAGATGTCGGCCATCACGCTCCAGAACACCGAGATGGTGAGCAGGTTGAAGGTCGAAAGCCAGACATAGAACGCCGCCGCGATCCAGCGATTGTCCGCCTCCGCCCGGAAGGCGAAGAAGAAGCCGATCATGGTCAGCGCGATGAAGCCATAGACCCAGGGCAGAAACGTCGCCAGCCGGATGCGCGAGGCCAGCCCCGCGAAAATCGGCGCGACGATGAAGCTGACAATGAAAGTGCCGGTATACAATTCCTGCAGATGCTTGACGCCATAGACCGTGCCCATGGTCTCGCGCAGGGGGCGCAGGATGAAATAGCTCGCCATCAGGAAGAAGAAATAGACAAAGGCGGTCAGCACCGCCCCCACTTCGTCCGGCTCGACGCCGGCGATCCTTTTCAGCAGGCCGCCCATGTTTCTCCCCGCGGGTCGTTCTTGTTGGCGCGCCGATCCTAGTCGAAATCGGGCCTGCGAAACAGCGTCACTCCGCCGCCACCGGCATGCCGGAAGCCTCGCCGCCCAGCGCCCGGTAGCGCCGCCCCAGCGCCAGCGCCACCGCCCCCCACAGCGCCGACGCCGCGATCCCCAATGTCATCAAACCGACAAGTCCGAACCCGGCGGCACGCATGCCCGCCTGCATCCAGGCCGAGGACAGGTCGCCCAGGCGATAGACCGTGGTGTCGATCACATTCTTGGCCTTGTACTTGCTCTGCTGGTCCACCACCGTGAACAGCACCTCGCGGCTGGGCCGGGCGATGGCATAGAGCGAGACCCGCTGCACCGCCCGCCCCAGCTGGATCACGAACAGGCCCGGCGCCAGGATGATGGCGGCACAGGCCCCCGCCATCAGCAGCGGGGTCAACACCAGCGACGCCGTCACCCCGAAGCGCCGCAGCACCCGGCCAAGCCCGAAGATGAGAATGACGGCAGAGGCGACATTGACATAGAGATCGACATCGGCGAAGGCGACGGCGCGCATCTCCACCTGCGAGTAACTGCGGGCGATGATGTCGGCCTGGAGGAAATAGAAGATGGTGGCGATCCAGGTCATCAGCAGCATGTAAGCCGCCTGGTTGAGCAGGAAGGCCGACTTCAGCAGCAGCGAAAAGCCCAGCAGCGGATTGCCCGGCAGGCTGTGATCGAGGGTCGTCTGCTGCGCATCCTTGTCGATGGCGCGCAGCTTTTCCTTCTCCCGGATCAGGGCGTACACCAGCGCGATGACGCCCAGGAATCCCACCCCCGCCACCAGCAGCAATCCGGCCACCCCAACCAGGCCGACAAAGGCCTTGGTGAGGACCGGCCCGGCGATCGCTCCGGTGCTGCCGCCGGCGGCGATGAAGGCGAACAGCCGCGTCGCCTGCGCCGCCGAGAAGATGTCGGCCATGAAGGTCCAGAAGATGGTGATGAGGAACAGGTTGATCCCGCTCAGCCACCAGTAATAGGCGGCGGCGACCCAGCGGCTCTGCGGCATCGTCACGAACAGCGCGTAGAAAATGAGGATGCAGGCGATCAGGAACCAGAACACCCCCGGCAGCAGCCGCGCCAGTGTCACTTTCGAGGCGACCCAGGCGAACAGCGGCGCCGCCAGCAGAACGACGATGAAGGTGCCGGTGAACAGGGTCTGCAGCTGCGAAACGCCGAACACCGTCGCCATGGTGTCGCGCACCGGCCGCAGGATGTAATAGCTGCCCAGCAGCACGAAATTGAACAGGAAGGCCAGCACGACGGCCCGCGTCTCATGCGGCTCTATGGCAACGGCAAAGCCGATCAGGCGCGTCAGCGGGCGGGGCATGCGCTTGGATAGCATGATTTGCCGCGCTATGGTCGCGGCAAAGCGGGGGCGTTCATGAAAGCGATTATTTTTTTCGTCATGCTTATGCTGCCCGGCATGGCGCTGGCCCAGATCGCCGGCACCGCCAATCTCGGTGGGCCGCAGCCCATCGTCACCACCCCGATCCCCGACGGCGATTTTCCGGCGGTGGCCAAACGGCTGGGGTTGGTGGAAAGCGCATTGCCGGCGCGCGAACTGATCAAGGGCTGGCGACCGCCGCACAAGATTTTGGTGGGGGTGGACAACAACGCCAATCGCCTGGCCTGGCTGCAGGCGGCGGCGCCCGGCGTCAAGCTGATCGCCGTGCATGACAAGAAAGAGGCGCTGGCCGGAATCGCGGACGCCGACGCGCTGCTGCGCCTGCCCTGCGACCGGGACTATCTGCGCGCCGGCAACGCGCTGCACTGGATCCAGCAGGGCAGCGTCACGGTCGCGGGCTGCTTCCAGGTCGCCGAGCATACCGCCGCGCTGCAGCCGGTGCCGGCGAAGCTGATGGACAACAGCGTCGTCATCACCAACCTGGCGGGGGTGCTGACCCGTCCGCTGGCCGAACATGCCATCGCCATGATGATGACCCTGGGCCGCGGGCTCGATCTTTATGTGCAGCAACAGGCCAAGGGCCATTTCGACCGCGCCGGGATTCCGCCGGGACGGCTGTGGGTGTTCCAGGGCCGCACACTTCTGGTCGTGGGGCTTGGCGGCATCGGCAACCAGGTGGCGGAGATCGCCCACGGCCTGGGCATGACCGTGATCGCCACCCGCGCCACCAGCCATGAAGGTCCCCCCACCGTCAGCTATGTCGGCCTGTCCAGCGAATTGCCCGATCTGGTCGGCAAGGCCGATGTCGTGGTGCTGGCGGCGCCGCTGACGCCCCAGACCCATCATTTGTTCGACTCGGCGATGATCGGGCGGATGAAGAAGGGCGCCCTGCTCATCAACATCGCCAGCGGCGGCGAGGTGGTGAGCGCCGACCTGGTGGCGGCGCTGAAATCGGGCCAGCTTGGCGGCGCGGGCATCGACCTTGCGGATCCCGCCAATCCCTCCCAGCTTGCCGCCGGCGATCCCCTGTTCAGTGCGCCCAATCTCATCATGACGCCGGAAACCGCCTCACATGCGGTGGACACCGAGGCCGCCTCGGGCGGCGAGGACATGTGGATCATCGCCCGCGAAAATCTCAAACGCTATGTTGCGGGTGACAAGCTTTACTCGGTGGTGGACGCCAAGCGCGGCTATTAGGCGGCGCCCCGATATGCTATCGTCAGCCGCGAAAAAATCGGGAGGCATCGCATGGCATCTCCGTTCAGCCGCAGGCTGCTGATCGCGCTTGTTGCGCTCACCGTGGCGGCGCCCGGCATCGCCGCCGCACAATCCAAACCCAAGATCGGCTTCATCGGCGCCGGCCGCATCGGCGGCACCCTGGCGAAGCTGTGGACCCAGGCAGGCTATCAAGTGAAACTGTCGGCCCGCGACCTCGGCCCGGTGAAGGAACTGGCGGCGCAACTCGGTCCCAATGCCAGTGTCGGCACCCCGGCCGAAGCGGCGGCGTGGGGCGATGTCGTGGTGGTCACGGTGCCCTATGGCGCGCTGCCCCAGGTGGGGCATGACTATGCCGCCCAACTCAAGGGCAAGGTGGTGCTGGACACCTGCAATCCCAACCCCAAGCGCGACGGCGACATGACCAAGGACGCGCTGGAAAAAGGCACCGGGGTTATGGACCCGATCTATCTGCCAGGCACGCGGCTGGTGCGGGCGTTCAACGCGATCAGCTTCACCGCCCTGGCCAGCGAGGCCCATCGCGCCGGCGAGCCGGTGGGCATCGAACTTGCCGCCGATGATGCCCGGGCGCTGGCGATCGCCAAGCAGCTTGTCACCGATGCCGGCTTCGAGCCGGTGGTGGTGGGCGGGCTTGCCACCGCCAAGAGCTTCGACACCGGCACCCCGGTCTATCCCAAGGCGCTGCCCGCCAGCCAGGTGCGCACCATGCTGGGTCTAAAATAGCGTTCAGAACGCCTCGACATATTTGGCCATGCGTTCGCGCATCGCCGCGTCGGGCATGCGGCCATGGCCGGCGCCGAGATTGTCGGTCATGTGCGCCGCCTTGTCGGTGCCGGGGATGACGGCGGTGATCGCCGGATGGCCGAGGATGAATTTGAGGAAGAACTGCGCCCAGCTGGTGCAGTCGAACTCGCCCGCCCAGTCCGGCAGCGTCTTGCCCAGCGCGGTGCGGAACAGCCGCCCCCGCCCGAACGGCAGCGCCACCAGCACGCCTGCGCCCACATCGCGGGCGGCGGGCAGCACGCGGGCCTCAGCCTCGCGATTGTCGATGGCATAGTCGATCTCCACGAAATCCGGTTTGGCGCGCCGCAGGATCGCCTCGGCGGCGCCGTATTCGCCTTCATAGGTGGTGGTGATGCCGGTATAGCGGCACAGCGCGCGCGCCTTCAGCGCATTGAGCCCGCCCATGTCCTGGTTCGGGTCCCGCACATTGTGAAGCTGCAGCAGGTCGAGCTTGGCGGTCTTCAGCCGCGCCAGGCAGCCTAGCGCTTCCGCCGCCTCGCCGCCGCGGCGATAGTCCTCCAGCTTGGTGGCGATGAAGACCCGCGACCGCAAATTGTTCGCCGCGACGATGTCGCCGATGACGGTTTCCGCCTCGCGATAGGAGGGCGCGGTGTCGATCAGGGTGCCGCCGCCCGCCACCAGCGCCTTGACCACGCCGGTGGGGCCGGCGCGTTCCTGGGCGCTGCCGCCGACTTCGAACACGCCGGAGGTGCCGACACCCACCACCGGCAAGGTCTCGCCGCCGCCATGGGGAATGGGCCGCGCCAGCAGGGCGCCCTGCGCCGCCGCGGCGGAAATCAGGCCGGGCGCCGCCATGAGGCCGGCACAGAGTGTTGCGGCGGCGCGGCGCGTGAGATTCGAATCGGGATTTTCCATGAAGCCCTCGCAGTGAGTAATGCTCCGGCGACAGAATACCGACCGGAACGGCGAACGGGTAGCCTCTGCCAGGCGCGGCCGCCGCCCCACCGAACTGCCCCCGCGTCAGCTTCGCGGCGCGGCCACAATAGCGCCTTCATCGGTTCACATAAGGTTCAGGGGCACGAAGATCATATCGAACACAACAGCGCTATTTCGCGCGCAACCCTGGAGCGCCACCATGAAATCTGTCTGGAAAGCCGCGGCGGGAGCATTCGCCCTGGCCGCCATCACGGGAGTCGCGGCGCCCGCCAGCGCCCAGAGTCTCGGCATCGGACTGGGATTCGGTCCCGGCGGCGGCATCACCTTCTCCTATGACACCGGCGGCTATTGCGACCGGTTCGGCTGCCCGGACGATTACTGGGACATGCCGGTCTATTACGGGGCCGTCTTCAGCCGCGGTGAATGGTATCGCGGCCCGGTCTATTACCGGACGCGGCACGGCGAGCGGCAATATTGGATTCACGGCAACTGGGCCCGCGACGAATGGCGTGGTCCCCGTCCGGGCTGGGCCCGCGAGGGCCGCTATGGTCCGGCGCTGGGAATGGACTTTTACCGCAGCCACGGCTTCCATGGACGCTGGGACCAGGGGCGTCAGACGGGCGAGCGCGGCCGGGACTGGCAAGGCAACCCGGGCGACCATCGGCAATTCGACCGCCACGACAACAACGACAATGGCGCCGGCGACGCCCGGCATGGCTTCGCTACGGACAATCGCGGAACCGCCGGCGGCACGGGCTGGCAGGGCAATGCCGGAGGCCGCGCCGGCCAGCACAACAACGCCAACCCGGCGCCGGCCAGCAACAATGGCGGCGGCAACCCGCGCGGCAACTTCTCCGGCACCCAGGGCAATACCCAGGCCGGCGGCGTCTTCAGCAACAGTCCGGAAGCGCGGGGTCGCGGCGGCTATCCCGGCACCGGTCAGAACCAGAACGGCGCGGTTCAACAGGCCCCGGTCCAGACCGGTGTGAAACCCGCAATCGTGGCGCAGCCGGCACCGCCCGCGCCTGCGCCCGTCGCGGCGCCGCCCACGCCGCCGACACCGCCGGCACAGGGCAATGGCGGGGACGGTCATCATCGCGGCCCGCGCGGAGACCAGCCCAACCCGCAGCAATAGGAATTGCCAAAAAAAGAAAGCGGCGCCTTCGGGCGCCGTTTTTGTTGGCGCGGACGTATTCGCTCTGGCGCTGCATTCCTGCAACCAATAAAACATTGGCCATGGCCGCCCGATCCGCCAGCCGTCATACCGCTCCGCCCAGCCGCCTGCAGGCCGAACTGGCGCGCCGCATCCTGAAACTCTTGAAGGACCAGGGCGCGGCGCCCGGCTATCATCTGGTCGAACTCGATCTCTGCCGCGCCTTCGGCGTCTCGCGCACCCCCGTGCGCGGCGCCCTGAAGCTGCTGGCCGGTGAGGGTGCACTGGAGCCCCGCGCCGGACGCGGCTTCGTGCTGGCGCGCAAGGTCACCGATGCGCCCGACGCCCCGCCCGGCGAGACCGGCGATGACGAGGCGCGGCGACTGCTGGGCGCCCTCGCCCAGGCCCGCAGCGATGGCAAGCTGGAGGGCCGCTTCGCCCAGCAGGAGATCGTGCGCCGCTTCGGCGCCCGGCTGCCGGTGGTGCTGGCTGTGCTGCGCCAGCTTGGCGCGCTGGGGCTGGTGGAGCGCAGGCCCGGCAATGGCTGGGCCTTCGCCGCCGACGCGCCGCGCGCCCAGGCCGAGAGTTACGCCTTCCGCCGCGCGCTGGAGCCGGCGATGCTGCTGCAGCCGGGCTTTGCGCTGGACCGGGTGTGGCTGGAAA
>Ga0265313_10002599_pt1 | contig 15373 bp, 9 predicted proteins | sample 4123metaG_FD_203122 | JGI IMG/M metagenome (GOLD analysis project Ga0265313, IMG submission 203122) | Rhizosphere microbial communities from Carex aquatilis grown in University of Washington, Seatle, WA, United States - 4-1-23 metaG | ecosystem: Host-associated > Plants > Roots > Rhizosphere >...
CCCTGGTCCTCGCGGCAGCGGTCCCGGGGATTGCCCTGGTCCTGCACCGCGGACCAGTCGGCCCGGCGACGACGCTCACCGCGAAGGAGGCCGAGCAGCTGATCGAGCGCCATCTCGCGCACTGGCTTCGCATGCGCACCGGGGAGGACGGAGTCGTCGTGTTCGCGCCGCCGAACGAGACGACAGCCCTTTGCTTCTTCGGCGGCCTGCGCGGCGTCGGAACCTTTGCCGGCGACAACCGGGCGGGTTTCGGCGCCACGCTGGGCATTGCCTCGGCGCTCACCATGGAGGAGGCCCAGGGCGGGCTCCAGGGGCACGGCGTGCGGTACATCGTGATCCCCTCGTGGGACTCGTTCTTCGAGGACTTTGCGCACCTCTATCTCGACAAGAGGTTTGCGAGCCGGTCCAGCCTGCTGATCACCTCGCTGCGCCGCTGGAACCTGCCCCCGTGGCTGAGACCTGTGCCCTACCAGCTTCTCGTCGGGGGGGCCTCGGTCCTTGTCTTCGAGGTGGTCGACGAGCAGAGCCCGGCGGCGGCCGCGAGCCGGCTGGCGGAGTACTTCGTCGAGACGGGCGACCTCGGCACTGCGGGCGCGGCGGCCGAGGCCCTGAGCCGCTACCCCGGGGACGTGGGTGCGCTGGCCGCCCGCGCGCAGGTGCAGAGCGCCCGTGGGGACGATGCGGGCGCGGCCAGGACTCTGGATGCCCTGTTGGCCCGCCTTAGGAACGGCGGCGACCGGTACCTCCCCTGGGATCGCAGGGTCAGTCTGGCGATGGTCCTCGCGCGCGGCAAACAGTACGCCCTGGCGGCGGAGCAGATTCGCCGCTGCCTCGAGGGGCTCAAGGAGGACAGGCTCAGGTCGCTGACCACGGCCTCCCTCTACGACCTGCTCGTGCTCGCGCACGCGTTTCACCTCGAGATCGCCGATGCGAGGCTGCGCGACCTGGCGATCGACCTTCTCCCCGAGCACCTGCGCGGCCGGATCTGACCCGGGCGCGTGCGCACAGGCGAGGAGCAGGAGGGTCCGCCCGTCGCGGCTACGATTCTCAAATCGATGTGTTGAGGTTTGCGCGGCCCTGGGTAAGATGGCCGACCATTCCGCGAAACCCGCCGTGGAGGACGGCATGTCGCGAGGAAGCCTTTGACCCATGACCATCCCCAAGCTCCTGCTCGCCGCCACGACCCTTGCCGCCTGCTGCTGCGCCCGAGGGGCCGCGGCCTCCCCGCCGGGCGTTCCCGCCTCCCAGCTGGAGGCGCTGGCTGCAAGCGCGGAGCAGGAGGTGAAGGGCGACATCCTCCCGTTCTGGCTCAAGTACACGCGCAACCCGGCGAACGGCGGCTTCTATGGCTTCATCGACAAGGACATGGTCGTCCATAGGGACGCGCAGCGCGGCGGGCTGCTGACCTGCCGCATCCTCTGGACCTTCTCAACGGCCTACCGCCTCTACCACGAGCCCGCCGACCTCGAGATGGCGCGCTACGCCTACAGGGACCTCGTGGACCATTTCTGGGACCCGGACAACGGGGGCCTGTTCTGGTCGATTACGGTCGACGGGAAGCCGAGGGCGGACTTCAAGCTGATCTACCTCCAGACCTTCGGAATCTATGGGCTCTCGGAGTACTACCGGGCGACCGGGGAGAAACCCGCCCTCGAGAAGGCCATCGCGATCTACCGCCTCATCGAGGCGCACTCGCGCGACCGCAGGAACGGCGGGTACTTCGACGCGCTGGACCGCAGATGGGGCCCGCTGACGCCCGACATGAACCGGATGGGCCCGGGCTCCAAGTCCCAGAACTCGCACATCCACATCCTCGAGGGTTACACGAACCTCCTCCGGGTGTGGCCGGACGCCGGGCTGCGGGCCAGCCAGCTTGAGCTGGCCAAGATGGTGATCCGGCACCTCGTCGACCCCAAGACCCACCACCTCATCCTGTTCACCGGGGACGACTGGACGCCGATCGGGGACGGGGAGGTGTCCTACGGGCACGATATCGAGCTGAGCTGGCTCCTGGTGGAGGCCGCCCGCGTGCTCGGCGACCCGGCCCTGATTGCCGAGGCCAGGACCGTCTCGCTCGACATCGCGCGGGTGACGCTGGCGGAGGGCGTGGACTCCGACGGCGGGATCGTGAACGACGGCGGTCCGGGCGGCTACACCGACACGGACAAGGACTGGTGGCCCCAGGCGGAGGCCGCCATCGGGTTCCTGAACGCCTACCAGCTTTCGGGCGATCCCCGCTATTTCGAGGCCTCGCGCCGCAGCTGGGCCTACATCGAGGCGAAGTTCGTCGACCGCGTGCACGGCGACTGGATCGAGAAGGTCCAGCGGGACGGGACCCCGGTGCCGCTGCCGAAGGTCACGGTCTGGAAATGCCCGTACCACAGCAGCCGCTGCTGCTTTGAGCTCGTCGACCGCGTGCACGAGCTGACGGGCGCCGGGTCGGCCCCGTAGGCCGGAGCCTCAGCCCGTCAGGAGCAACTCGAGCATCCTGCGGTCGAGCTTGTGGCCGCGGAAGCCCTCGTACCGGACGTCCGGGCGGCCGCTGTCGACGACGCCAAAGCCGCCGCGCAAGTTCCATAGGGACCATCCCCAGCCGGCCTCCTTCCAGAGCGCCAGCTGGTCGGCCATCCACGCGAGGCAGACGTCGTGGGGGGTCTGCGTGAAGCAGCCCCACTCGCCGATGTGGACCGGTGCCCCTCGGTCGGTGAGGGGCCTCCACTTGGTGATCTCCTCGGCCCTGAGCTTCTCGCGGTTCCACCGCACGCCGCGCCGGTCGACCATCGGCCACGTCGGCTTCTCGAGCGACTCGAACTCGGCGGCGGGCACCCATGTCGCCTGGTAGTGGCTGATCATCTTCGGCTGGTAGTCGTGCGAGCTCTGCACGATGCCCTCGTCGATCAGCCCGACGACGGGCGTCTGGCCGATGTCGGCGCCGTTGGCGAAGATGAGCCGGTCGGGGCTCACCTCGCGGATGGCGGCGATCAGCGCCTTGGCGATCTCGACGTAGCGCGACTGGTCGGCCATGAAGGGCGGCTCGTTCAGGAGGTCGAAGCTCACGCGCGAGCTCGGGACGTCACGGTAGCGCTCGGCGATGAAGCGCCAGTGGCGCTTCGCGGCCTCGAGCGCCCGGAGCATCGTGTCGCGGGGGCCGTCGAAGAGCTGGTACGGCTCGCGCTCCCTGCCGTTGACACAATAGCCCGGGATCCGGTGCAAGGCCAGGCTGGTGTGGATGCCGTGCTGCCTGCCGAGCTCGACGGCGCGGTCCAGGGGCTTGAACGCCTCGGCGTTGATGGTCATCCAGTCCTTCGGGCTGGACCAGGCCCAGTAGGAGAGGGGCAGCCGGGCGAAGTTGAATCCCCACTCGGCCATCCACCGGAAATCCGACTCCTCAAACTCGCGGCCGGGGCGGCCGCCGGCCATCTCGGTCAGGTTGAACCCGCGCCAGCGTGGGATGCGGGGCTGCGGGCGCCGGCCCGCGTCCGCGCCCGCGCAGTCCGGCCCGAGGAGCAGCGCGCCCGCCGCGGCCCCAGCCGACGATCCTAGGAATTCGCGGCGGGTCATCATGGAGGTCAGCGGACGGACTTCGCGCGCACCCCCGTGTGGGCGGCCTCGCCGGCGAGGCCGGCGTCGGCAAGCCCGGGGCATGCCGACGCGTCCAGGGCGCACCTGAAGTAGTCGGGGGGATTCGGCCCCCAGGTGACGCTGCAGTCCCTGAAGGTGACCCCGGAGGCGTTGCTCATCAGGAACCCGCTCGTGGGCAGGGTCCGCAGGGATTCCTTGTCGGCGTTGGGCCGCAGGTCCTGCTGCCCGCCCGCGAACATCTCGGGCCTCACGATGCGGATCGAGACCCGGTCGAACGAGATCCCCTCGATGTGGCCCGGCTCGTCGGCGTAGATGACGGCGCCGTTCTCGGAGGTGCAGATGAGGTTGGAGAACCGGATGTCGCGCACGACCCCCAGCTTGCTGCGGGCGGTCCAGGGTATGGCCTCAATCTGGATGGGTTCCCCGCGCCCCCACCACATGGGGTCGAAGATCTTCGTCTCGATGATGAGGTTGGAGAAGAGGACCCGCTCGATGCTGCCGCCGAGGCTCAGCCGGACGGCCACGCCCCGGTGGCTGTCCTTGATGACGCAGTCGCTGACCACCACGTCGCGGATGGGCCCGCTCGCGTCGCAGCCGAGCACGACGCCCGACGAGCGCGACCGGAGCGTGCACCCCGAGACGACCACGTTCTCGCAGGGCCTGGCGACGCCGTCACTCAGGGGGGCGGTCTTCAGCGAGATGCAGTCGTCGCCGGTCTCGATGTGGCAGCCGTGGATGCGGACGTTGGACGACCAGTCGATGTCGATGCCGTCGTTGTTCGGCATCCTCAGGTCCCCGTCGATCCGGATCGAGTCGATGGACGCGTCGTCGCAGCCCTGGAGCCGCAGCGTCCAGTAGGCCGAGTTCGTGAGCGAGAACTCCTGGAGCAGGACGTGGCGGCATTTCCTGAGGACGATCATGAACGGCCGCAGCTCGACGCAGGTGTAGATGTTGGGCCCGATCTTTGAGACGTAGGCCATCTCGTTGCCATCGATCCTCCCGGGTCCCGTGATGGCGATGTCCTCGGCTCCGTCCGCGTACACGATCACGCCCTGCCTCGGGACGGGCGCGGAGTCGAACGTGACGGGCGGTAGCGAGAACCGGGTGAAGTCCGAGTGGTGGGGGCTGCCCTGAAGCAGGGCGCCGCGCTCGAGGTGCAGGTCGACATGGCTCCTCAGCTCGAGGGTTGCGATCGTGATCTTGGCGCCTGCGGGGACGATGACCCGCCCGCCGCCCTGTGCGCTGCACGCGTCAATGGCGCGCTGGATGGCGGCCGTGTCGACGCGCGTGTCCCGGCACGTGACGCCGTAGTCCATGACGTTAAAGGCCTGGGGGGCCCCTGCGCACGAGGCGGCCAGGGCAAGGCCCGCGAACAGGGCCGACGCCGGATTTCGAGAGCGTTTGGGGGCAGGGCTTCGCATGGCGGGAGGGGCCGTTGAAGGGGCCGGGCGTGATCGGCTGATCTTAAACCGCTAAATTCCACGGGGATGTCAAACCGCGGATGAGTGTTGGCTCGGCGCGGAAGCCGAACCAGGCCGGATCCTCCCCGGGATCACAGCAAGGACAAGAAGAGCATCTCAAGTTTCTGACAAAGGATCTCATTAACATCTACTTCGGTTGCCTATATTCTGTGGGCGTCCCCTTCACTCAGGTCAGCGAATCCCTCAGGCGCGGCGCATTTCGCGGCTTCCCGCCCAGAGTACCCCAACTCCAACCATGAAGCTTAAGATCATCGGCCCCGCATTGCCCAACATCCCCTGGGAGCCCAAGCCGGCAGGTAATCCCGACCAGGCGTGGCGCTACAGCTTGAACCCCGTGGTCGGCCGCCGTCCGCTCCCGCGCGTGACCGGCATCTACAACAGCGCAGTGGTGCCGTGGAAGGGCGGATTCATCGGGGTGTTCCGCACCGAGGGCATGGACCGGATCCCGCACCTGCACGTGGGCCGCAGCCCGGACGGCCTCAAGTTCACGTTCGAGCCAAACCCGATCGAGCTCACGTGCGAGGACCCCGAGGTCCGCAAATTCGAATACGCGTACGACCCGAGGGTCACCCTCGTGGACGGCGTCCACTACGTCACGTGGTGCAACGGCTACCACGGCCCGACCATAGGCATTGCGCGGACGACCGACTTCGTCCGCTTCGAACAGCTTGAGAACGCCTTCCTCCCCTACAATCGCAACGGAGTCCTCTTCCCGCGCAAGTTCGGGAAGAACTTCCTGATGCTCAGCCGCCCGTCCGACACCGGCCACACGCCGTTCGGCGACATCTTCGTTAGCGAGAGTCCCGACCTTGTCCATTGGGGCAGGCACCGCCATGTCATCGGCCGCGGCGGCCCCTGGTGGCAGGGCACGAAGATCGGCGCCGGCCCGTCGCCAATCGAGACGAACGAGGGGTGGCTCCTCTTCTACCACGGCGTCACGACGACCTGCAACGGGTTCGTATATTCGATCAGCGCGATGCTGCTGGACCTCGACGAGCCATGGAAGGTCATCGCCTGCGCGAACCAGCCCCTCATCGTGCCGGAGGCCCCGTACGAGCTCACGGGCTTCGTCCCGGGCGTGTGCTTCCCGGTGGGGTGCCTGTGCGACTCGGCGACGGGCCGCATCGCCATCTACTACGGGGCCGCCGACACGTTCACCGCGCTCTGCTTCTGCAATGCCGCGGAGATCGTGAAGTTCATAAAGGACTATCCCCTGAAGAAATAGGCGCGGGGCTCCCCGCGCTACCACGGCACTTGCCTCGCGGCAGGGATGCTAGCACCCTCGGGCCGTGAAGAAGCCCAGTGTGCTCCTAATCTTTCTGACCCGGTTCGAGGAGAGCATGGCGATGCTCAAGGGCATCGCGCACTACGAGCGCACGCACCACCTGTGGACGGCCTTCCACGACGACCAGGCCGTCTCCGAGTCGGACCCGCGCTGGATCCGCAGCAAGAAATGGCACGGGGTCATCAGCCGGCACACGACGCCGGAGCTCGCGGCCGCGTGCACGGAGCTGAAGATCCCGCTGGTCGACCTGAACGACGTGGAGCCTTTTCCGGGGATCCCGAAGATCAGGCCCGATAACGTCGGCCTCGGGCACCTGGGCGCCGAGCACTTCATCGAGCGGGGATACCAGAAGTTCGGATTCGCCGGCTGGGGCAACACGCTCTGGGCCCGCGAGCGGCGCGACGGCTTCATGGAGGCCGTCCGCCTGGCCGAGCGCGAGTGCTCGGTGTACGAGGTGGACTACCCCGGGGACTCCACGCCCTTTTGGGAGGAGGAGCAGATCGGGAAGCTGTCCGGGTGGCTCAAGGGGCTCCCGAAGCCGATCGGCATCATGGCCTGCGTCGACCTGCACGCGCAGCAGCTGATCAGCGCGGCGCACGCCGCGGGGCTGCTCGTGCCCGAGGAGGTGGCGGTGCTCGGGACCAACAACGACACGATCCGGTGCGAGCTCGCCGATCCCGCCCTCTCGAGCGTTGCGCCCAACGCCTTCCAGTCGGGGTACCGGGCGGCGGCCCTTCTCGGAGACCTCCTCGCGGGGATCAAGCCGGAGTCGTACGACCAGCGGGTCGAGCCCCTCGGCGTCGTCACGAGACACTCCACCGACGTCCTCGCCGTGGAGGACCGCAACGTGGCGGCGGCGCTCAGCTTCATCCGGGAGAGGGCGTGCAATGGCATCACGGTGAACCAGGTGGTGGAGCACGCTCACGCCTCGCGCAGCCAGATGGAGCGCAAGTTCCGCGTGTGCATCGGGCGCTCCCCGCAGTCGGAGATCCGGCGCGTGCAGCTCAGGAAGATCCGCCAGCTTCTCCTGGAGACGGACTTCCCCCTGAAGCGGATAGCCGAGCTCACGGGCTTCGAGCACATGGAGTACATGTGCGTCCTGTTCAAGCGCATGACCGGGGTCTCCCCGGGCACCTACCGCGTGAGGATGCAGGACAACGCCGTCGCTGCGGTCACGTCCGGCGCCAACGGATCCTGAGCCCCTCCCAAATCCCTCAATGACGACCCCGCACGTTCGCCTCCTTATTGTACTGCTCGCGACACAGGCCGCCGCCGCCGCGCCCAAGCCGATCGAATTCGACTTCGTGGCCCCGGACAACCCGGCGACGAAGAACCTGTACTCCCGCGAGCTCTGGGCCGAGGTCGTCACACCGAGCGGGCAGAAGCTCAACCTCCCGGCCTATTACGCGGACGGGGGCCTCTTCGCTGTCCGCGCCCGCCCGGAGGAACTCGGCCGCTACCGGTTTGGCGCCGTCTCGGAGACGACGCTCGGTATCCGCAAGACCGACCTGGTCGTCAGCCTGGTCACGCCCGCCGAGGTCCAGAACACCGAGCGGACCCGCCTGCCGTCCGTCGTGGTCGATCCGAAGGACCCGAGGCGGTTCATCCGCTCGGACGGACTCCCGTTCACGCCCGTCGGCGCAAACCTCGCTTGGGCTCCCGCCGGCGCGACCGGCACGCTGGGCTACTATCAGAACGCATTCCCGCTCTTCGCGAAGGCCAACCTCAACTGGATGAGGATCTGGATGGCGCACTGGGACGGGCTCAACCTCGACTGGCTGCCCAAGAACCTGGGCCCGTCGCCCAAGCCCGGCACGGTCGACGAGGGCGTCGCCGAGACCTGGGACAGGGTGGTTTCGCTGGCGGAGGAGAACGGGGTCTACCTGCAGATCGTCCTCCAGCATTTCGGCCAGTTCAACACCTTGAACGACTCCAACTGGGACATCAACCCGTGGAACGCGGCCAATCCCGGCGGCTTTTTGAAGACCCCGGAGGACTTCTTCACGGACCCCAACGCGCGGGTCATGTCGCTGTTCAAGTACCGCTACATCGTGGCGCGATGGGGCTGGTCTCCGGCGGTCATGGCCTGGGAGCTCTTCAACGAGGTCCATTGGACGGATGCCTTCCGGCACGGCCACGAGGCCGACGTGGCCCGCTGGCACAGCGCCGTCGCCTCGTACATCCGGCTGGTCGACGTCTACGGGCACCTTGTCACGACGAGCACGGAGAACCTGAGGAGCCCCATCTACGAGAAGATGGACTTCTACCAGCCGCACCTCTACGCGGCCAACCTGGTCGCCGGGGCGCGCGCCTTCGAGCCGTATGCCGCGCTCGACCGGCCGGTGTTCTTCGGCGAGGTGGGCGACGACCACCAGCCCGTCTCGAGCGCGGTCAAGGCGTCGGGCCTGAACATCGTGCCGCCCGTGTGGGCCAGCATCATGGGCCAGGGCCCGATCGCCGCGCAGCCGTGGAACGGATGGCAGCTGCTCGGGCAGAACCGATTGGACGAGCTCGGGGCCGTGTTCCGGTTCCTCGCGATCAACAGGGTGGCGAAGCAGGCCGGCCTTCAGCCGTTCTCGGCCGTCGTGGAGTGCGCGGAGCGGGTGCCCCTCGAGATCCTCGCCGGCCAGGTCTGGCAACGAAGGGCGGCCCCGGACATGGACTACCCGGTTGACGGGACCGAGCCCATCGGTGCGGCCGACGTCCCGGCGATCCTCGACGGAAGCGCAGACGGCCGTGCCGACGGGTTTCCCGACCGGGCCGCCTACCACCTTGATCTGCCCCGGGCGACCACCCTCCGGGTTCATGTCATCTCCGTCGCCCAGGCCGGGGGCGGCCTGCGCGTGAGCATCGACGGCGGCGCCGTCGCCAGCCACGCCTGGGCCGGAGGCCAGGCGGTGCCGGCGCCCGACGTCCTTGAGATCCCGGTCGCCGCCGGCCGCCACGCCCTGCTGCTGGAGGGAACGGGCCCGGACTGGATCGGCGTCTCGGACGTCGATCTCGGACTCGACGTCCCCGCGCTCGCCGCCATCGGGCGCCGGAACGACAGCTTCATCTGCGCGTGGGTGTGGCACCGCGGCAACCTCTTCGCGGTCAACCCGTCGGCGCCCGTGGCTGGGACAGTGGACGTTGACCGTCTCCCCGCCGGGTCCTGGAAGGTCACCTGGTGGGACACCCTGAAGGGCGTGCCCGGGGAGTCCCGGGTGGTGGCGCACTCCGGGGGAACCCTGAGGGTTCAGACGCCCCCGATCAGCCGGCACGCGGCCGTCGTATTGACCCGGGCCCCGTAGGTCACCTTGCGGAGTCCCGCGCGGCGAAACCCGCGAGCGCGAGGAGCTGGTCGCCCGGGGCCTGCACGTTGGATTCGTCGAGGGAGCCCGAGAGCGCCGCCGCGACGGCCCCCGCGCGGGGCGCCCCGGCGAGCAATGCAAGGGAGACTGCCGCCGGCGGCTCGTCCCCCGCGTAGGGCCGCATGAAGAGCCCGGGCCCCGGGGGCTTGGTCGAGCCGAAATAGGCCCCGCCCGCCGGGTCGTAGAACAGCGCGTCCAGCCGGCTGAGGAGAAGCGTGGACAGGGCGGCGGCGTCCGCATTCTTGGCGGCCTGCGCGTAATCCGCGCATCCGAGTGCGAGTGCCGCATAGTCGTCCGCGGCCGCCGGCAGTGCCGTCCCGGCCATGCGGCGCAGCCGCCCGTCCGGCGACATCAGGAGATCGGCCCTGACCGCGGCAAAGGTGCGGCGCGCCGCCTCCGCGTACCGCGGCTCGCCGAGCTGCGCGCCGGCGCGCGCAAGCGCGCTCAGGATGAGCCCGTGCGCCCCCGCCGTCGCCCGGTCGTCCCTCGGGGGAAGGGGCCGCCGGTCGCGCGCGGCGAGCAGGCGGGCCGCAGCCGACGCCTGCCGGGCGTCCGTCACGGCCGTGCTCCGCAGCAGGTTCTGGTGGGTGTACTGGGAGGAGGGGTCGTCCTCCGCCGGCACGTTGCCGCCCGGCATCACGCCGTGGGCAAGCTTGAAGGCCGGGGAATCCGCCTTGAGGACCGCGTCGACCTCGGCCTCCGTCCACGCGTAATACCCGAGGTAGCTGTCGCCCGTGGCGTCCTCGGCCGACGCGAAGGTCCCGTTGTGCAGCGAAAGGCGGCTGAGCGCGTAATCGAGTGCCCCGCCGGCGCACTGGCCGAACGACCTCGCGTCCGCGTCCTTTGCGCCGTCCAGGAAGGCGAGCGCGATCCGCGCCTGGTCGGCCAGCGTCTTCTGCTGGTAAGGGATCCTCCATCCGGCGTCGGATGAGTGCCTGAAGAAGCCCCCGTCGAGCGGGTCGCGGACGGCGCTCGTGGCGAGCGCCCGGAGCGTCGCAAGAGCCGCGTCGCGGTCCTCGGGCGACTGGCCCAACATGAAGCGGACGAGCTCCGGCTCGGGCCCCTTCGGCACGTCCCCAAACCCGCCCCTCGCGGTGTCGAATGCGCCCCGCCACGCCGCTGCCGCGGCGGCGAGCCGGGCGCGGGTCTTGGCGAGGTTCCAGGCGGGCACCGGCGGCACGGGCTGGACCATCTGGGCGACGGATTCCGAGGCCCGTTTCCGGCAAGCCGCCGGGCTCGCCGCCCAGGCGGCGTCCACCTGGTTCGCGAGCTTCAGGAATCCGGGCGCCCCCCAGTCCTCGGACGGCGACAGGTACGTCGCGCCCTCGAAGGGCTGGAACTCGGGCGTCAGCCAGAGGTTCAGCGGCCACCCGCTCACCTGCTTCAGCTCGTACACGTAGGACTCAAAGAGCGCGGCCACATCGGGGCGCTCATCGCGGTCGACGACCACGCAGATGAACTTCTTGTTGAGCCACTCCGCGGTCTTGGCATTCGCAAACGTCTGCCGGCGCATTGCCCCGGAGAGCTCGCTTGTGAACGAACCCACGAACAGGAACACGGGCCGCTGCTCGGCCTTCGCCCGGGCGACCGCCGCCTCGCCCCATGGCATCCAGTCGACGGGGCTGTCGGCGAAGGATCTCAGGAACGCCGAGGATTCCCCTGCGAGGCGTTCCGCCGCCCGGGCGCCGAGGGCGCACGCAAGGAGCCCCGAGAGCAGCAGGAGCGGGGAGAGCTTTCGCGGCATGGGATTATTCTCTTGGGGCACCGCCCGACAGTAGGCCGCAATTCCGCAGGGTGCGTCAACCCTGCAGGGCGCGGCGCCGGAGGCGGGCCCCGCCGCCCGGCCGGAGCGGATTTGCGGCGGCCCGCAAGCGGTGCTATCGGTCATCCCCATGAGCGTTCATGAAGGTCAAGTCGTGCTGCGCGGCGGGGCGCCCCTGGGGAAGGCGTCCGCAACCCTCATCCTTGTCCACGGACGGGGCGCCTCGGCCGAGGACATCTATGGGCTCGGCGAGGAGGTGTCGCGGGGCCTTCCCGGCGTGGCGCTCCTCGCGCCGCAGGCATCTGGCAACGCCTGGTACCCCCAGCGGTTTCTCGCCCCGCTGGCGCTCAACGAGCCCCAGCTTTCCTCGGCGCTCGGGGTCATCGGCGCCCTGGCGGCGGAGGCGGCCCAGGCCGGGCCCGGATACGGGGGGGTCGTCCTTCTGGGATTCTCGCAGGGCGCGTGCCTCGCCCTTGAGTTCGCGGCAAGGAACCCCCGGCGATACGGCGGGGTGGTGGGGCTAAGCGGGGCGCTCATCGGTCCGCCCGGCGCGCCGCGCGGCCTTGAGGGCAGCCTTTCGGGCACGCCGGTCTACCTCGGCTGCAGCGACCGTGACGCCCACATTCCGCTTGCGAGCGTCGAGGAGAGCGCCGGGGTCCTGGAGCGGCAAGGCGCCCGTGTCACCCTGTCCATATTCCCCGGCATGGGCCACCTGGTGAACCCCGAGGAACTGGACGCGGTCAGGCGCATCGTGCGGGACCTGGTGTCGGCCGTCTGACCTTGCTGCGGGCTCTGCCGGCGCCCAATATTGCCGGCGGGTACATCCCCTCAACAGACCCCGCCCCAGGAGGCCCCAGGTCCCACCCCCTTTATGTCGTCTCACGCCCTAGCCATGGTCTCGCCCCACCTGCCCCTGATCCCGACGCTCTTCTGCGCCCTCGCCGCCGGAGCCGTGAGCGCCGCGAGGGCCTCGGACCAGCCGTCCACCGTCGGGGTGTTCGACCAGAACGGCGACGTGGGAGGGGTCGCGATCACCGGGACCACCTCCTTCAACCCGGACTCCCAGGAATACCTCGTGTCCGGGTCCGGCGCAGACATGTGGGCGGACCACGACGAGTTCCAGTTCGCGTGGAAGAAGGTGAAGGGCGACTTCCTTGTCCAGGCGTTCGCGGAGTTCCTTGGGGCGGGCGCGGACCCGCACCGCAAGATGGGGCTCGTCGTGCGGGCGAGCCTCGACCCCAAGTCGGCACATGTTAATGCCTGCATCCACGGGAACGGGGTCGCGGCCATGCAGTTGCGCAGGGCCGGCGGCGCCCCCACGGAGGAGATCCATCTGAGTGTCGAGGGGCCGCAGGTGATCCAGCTCGAGCGCTCGGGCAGGAAGTTCACGATGTCCGCCGCGCACTTCGGGGACACCTACAGCACGCAGGAAATCGACGGGATCGAGCTGCCCGACGAAGTGTACGTGGGGATCTACCTCTGCGCGCACAACAACACCCAGTTGGAAAAGGGCATCTTCAGGAACGTCCGCCTTGTCCGCCCGGCGAGGCCGGACTTCACGCCCTACAGGGATTACATCGGCAGCGCCATCGAGCTGCTCGACGTGAACACGGGCATGCGCAGGGCCATCTTTCACGCGGAGGACTCGCTCCAGGCCCCGAACTGGACCCCGGACGGCCGGCGCCTGGTCTACAACCACAACGGGCGGATGTTCAGCCTCGACCTGGCGACGTGCGAGCCGGCGCCTATCGACACCGGCGCCCAGATTCATTGCAACAACGACCACACGCTCTCGTTCGACGGCTCCATGCTCGGCATCAGCAGCGGCTCGCCCTCGATCGTGTACACGCTGCCCATCGGCGGGGGCGCCCCGCTTCAGATCACCCCGACCGGGCCCTCGTACCTGCACGGATGGTCGCCCGACGGCAAGTACCTGCTGTTCACGGGGGAGCGGGACCACGAGTTTGACATCTACAAGGTCCCGTCCTCCGGCGGACCCGAGGTGCGCCTGACGACGGCGAAGGGCCTGGACGACGGCTCGGAGTTCACGCCGGACGGCAGGACGATCTTCTTCAACTCCGAGCGCACCGGCAAGATGCAGGTCTGGAAGATGAACGCGGACGGCTCCGGGCAGACCCAGGTGACCAGCGACAACTACAACAACTGGTTCCCCCATGTCTCGCCGGACGGCCGGACGGTTCTCTTCATCAGCTTCCCGCCCGAAATCCCGTCGGGCGACCATCCCTTCTACAAGCGCGTCTATCTGCGCAAGATGCCGATCGCGGGCGGAAAGCCGACGGTCGTCGCCTACGTCTACGGCGGGCAAGGCTCGATCAACGTGAACTCCTGGTCGCCGGACAACCGCACGGTGGCCTTCGTGAGCAACTCGGCGTCATTCTGAGCCATGGCACGACGTTGCCGCCTGACGCGAGTCAGGCGGCGCGTCAATAAAGGCGAAAGGCCTCGGCCTTAGAACCGGTACTTGACCGTGCCGTCGATCTCGACCGCGGGGAGTGGGACGATGCCCTCCAGTGCGTAGGTGGCCACCGAGGGCTCCCAGTTGTGCTGGTTCGTGACGTTCGAGCCCGTGAGGCGGAACTCCCACTGCTTGATCTTGTAGGAGAGGGACGCATCGACCGAGTACTGGACGGGGATGACGACATACCCCTGATAGTCGTTGTTCATCTTGCTTGTGACGAGCACGTTGGCTTCTACCCCGAAGCCGTTCGCAAACCTGTACGACGCAAGCCCGTTGAAGGTTTCGAGCGGCTGCCCGGGCTGCCGCAGGCGGCCGGACGCCTGGGGGGTGCTGGTGAACGGGTTTGGCGGGCCGCCGGGCAGCTGGTTTGTCGAATAGGCTTGGAACGGCAGTGCGGACGCCGGAAGGCTCCCGTTGATGAAGGAGAAGCCTGCGGTGGCGAAGAACTCCTTGTTCGGCTGGAAGTTCATCGCCATCTCGAAGCCATAGTACTGCTGCGTGTAGACCGGCGATCCCTGCGGCTTCGCCTGCCTCGACTGCGTGAAGACGTCCGTGGTGACGAAGAGCTTGTCGGCATCCAGCGTGAACTTGGCGCCGTACTCCCACAGCTGGCTTACCTCGGCAAAGAGACTGCGGGGCAGGGTGGGATTGCTGTTGGCGTCCGCGTAGAGCCCGAAGCCCCCGCCATCCGCCAGGTCTCCCGTGTAGTTCTGGCTGTAGTTGTACGTGAGGTACGTCGAAACCGTCGGCGACAGCTTGTAGACGAGGCTCAGGTTCGCGTTGGGCTCTCCAACCTCGATCGAGGCTGCGGCGGACGTGAAGAACGGGTCGCGGGACTGGACGTGCATGACGTCCATGCGGGCTCCCGCGACGACGTTGAACTTGTCCGTCACGTTCCAGGTCGTCTGAACGTAGGGGGCGATCGAGGCCATGGACGATAGGTTCGAGTCGTCGTTCAGGCTGAAGTAGTGCACGCCGTCAAAGGTGCCGACCCCGGGCGTGGCGTAGCGGTCCTCAAACCCGGGCACCCTCATTCCTAAGAAACCGCCGGCGCCCCCCGTGGCGAGGTAGGAGTTGACCGTCGAGCGGAGGTTGACGGCCGACAGATCCCACACGTTCACGGGCTCGAAGAAGAAGTCGTCGTAGGCTCGCACCGTTTCGTACTTCTCCTCGACACCGGTGTTCAGCGTGAGGCCGCTCTTGGTCATGATGTACTCGGTGCGGTTGTCGAAGGTCACGGACGGGTCAACGATCTCGCTGTACCCATCCGAGTTGAACGTGTCGCGCTTCGTGTAGCTCGCCATCGTGTTGTTCACGATCTTCGAGTCGGAGGAGAGGATGAGGGTCTGGATCACCTGGGCATTGTACGCCATGCCGTGGGCATGGCTGGCGGGCCCCTGGGCGGTCTCTCGGTAGTCGACCTTAACGGGCGGC
>Ga0265313_10002600_pt1 | contig 15372 bp, 15 predicted proteins | sample 4123metaG_FD_203122 | JGI IMG/M metagenome (GOLD analysis project Ga0265313, IMG submission 203122) | Rhizosphere microbial communities from Carex aquatilis grown in University of Washington, Seatle, WA, United States - 4-1-23 metaG | ecosystem: Host-associated > Plants > Roots > Rhizosphere >...
GAGCACCCGATAGAGCTGCTTCATCACCTTGCGGGCGGCATCGGACTCGGTGCCGATGACCACGCGGTCGGGGCGCATGAAGTCGTTGATGGCCGAGCCTTCGCGCAGGAATTCCGGGTTGGAGACCACGTCGAACTGAGCGTCGGGGCGCCGCGCCCGGATGATGCGCTCCACCTCGTCGCCGGTGCCCACCGGCACGGTGGACTTGGTCACCACCACGGTGTAGCCGGTCATGGCGTCGGCGATTTCCTCGGCCGCCGCGTAAACGTAGGAGAGGTCGGCGTGGCCGTCGCCGCGCCGGGACGGCGTGCCCACCGCGATGAACACCGCGTCGGCATCCCTGACCGCCGACTTGAGGTCGGTGGTGAAGGCCAGCCGGCCGGCTTCCACGTTGGCGGCGACCATGTCGTCCAGGCCCGGCTCGTAGATGGGCATGATGTTCTGGTGCAGCTTCTCGATCTTGCCGGCATCCTTGTCGACGCAGGTGACGTCGATGCCGAATTCCGAGAAACAGGTCCCCGACACCAGGCCCACATAGCCGGTGCCGATCATGGCGATGCGCATGGCGCTTTAGTCCTTAGCCGTGAAAGCGGGTGATCAGGTCGCGGGCGGCCTCGGCCATGTCCTCGCGGGCCAGGGCGAAGGCCAGATTGGCCTCCAGCCAGCCCACCTTGTCGCCGCAGTCGAAGCGGGTGCCCTCGAAGCGCAGGCCGTGGAAGGGGACCATGCCGATGGTCTGGCTGATGGCGTCGGTCAGCTGGATCTCGCCGCCGGCACCCTTCTCCTTCCTGTCCAGCACGTCGAACACCGCCGGATGCAGGATGTAGCGGCCGATGATGGACAGCGTCGAGGGAGCGACCTCGGGATCGGGCTTTTCCACCAGGCCCTTGGCCTTGGCGATGCGGCCGTTGTCGTATTCCACGTCGAGGATGCCGTAGCGCTTGGTGTGCTCGCGGGGCACGTCGGTGACGGCGACCACATGGCCCCCCACCTCGGTGTGGACGGCGGCCATCTGCTTGAGGCAGGCGGTCTTGGCCAGGATCAGGTCGTCGGGCAGCAGCACGGCGAAGGGCTCGTCGCCCACCAGATCGCGGGCGCACCACACCGCATGGCCCAGGCCCAGCGGTTCACTCTGGCGGGTGTAGGAAATCTGGCCCGACTTGGGCATCCAGGAGGTGACCGCCTCGACCAGATCGAACTTACCGCGCTCCTTCAGGGTGCGCTCCAGTTCGGGATTGTGGTCGAAGTGATCTTCCAGCGCGTTCTTGCCGCGTCCGGTGACGAAGATGAAGTGCTCGATCCCGGCGGCGGCGGCCTCTTCCACCGCGTACTGGATCAGCGGCTTGTCCACCACCGGCAGCATTTCCTTGGGCATCGCCTTGGTGGCGGGCAGGAAGCGGGTGCCCATGCCACCCACGGGGAACACGGCCTTACGGACACGACGTGCCATTAAACACTCCTCGCGCTTTATCCAGACCGGCGGGCGTCCCGTTTGGTGGCGTCCAGCTTCAGTCGGAGCCTGTTTTGCCACGCCCGCGCACGGGAAGCAACGGGAGCTTCCATGACGGAGCCGTTACGGCCCCAACAGCAGGTCGCGGGCCTGATTGAGGCGGGCGGCGATCCAGGTGGAACCACCGGAATCGGGATGGTTGGCCCGCATCAGGTGGCGGTGGGCCACCTTGATCTCTTCAAGGGTGGCGCCGGGTTGCAGGCCCAGCACCTCGTAGGCCTGATCGCGGGTCATGGCGGAGCCGCTTGCCGGCGGGGGGCGGTCGGTCCCCAGACCGCCGGGCTCCGACCGGCCGAAGCCCCGAAGGCTTTGCCACAGGCCGTGCAGGCGGGCGGCGCGGGCCAGCCATGGCGCCAGACCCGCCGCTATCGCCACCAGACCGGCCAGCTTGCCGGTCAGCAGCAGGCCGACGCCCACTGCCACCAGCAGGCCCAGCCCACCGGTGACCAGCACCTTCTTGGCTTTGGCCGGCGGTGCCGCGGACAGCCACTTCAGGCCCCACCACAGAGCCAGCGCCAAGCCAGCCAGCAAAATCAGGCGAAGCACCATCACCGCCTCACTCGATCACGAAGTCGGCGGCGCTGTCGGTGATCTCGAACAGCCGCCGCACCGTGCCGGTGGCGCCCCGAAGCACCAGGGTCTCGCCCATGGTGACGATCTCGTCCTTGGCCAGATGCAGCATGCCGAGGCCGACGGAATCCACATGGGAGACCCTGCCGAGCTCGAACACGACCTTGGGAGCGCGGATGGCGTTGATATCGGTAATCAACGTCTCCATCTGGGCACTGGTGGTGTAGTCCAGCGCTCCTTCAAGACGCACCGTCAGCGTGTCATCGATGTGGCTGATGGTGATATTCATGGAAAATCTCGATTCCTATCGTCCGGGCGGGGATTATGACCCAGCCGCCGGTTCAGCTCCAGCATCGTCGGGCCTTGCCCTACTTTCGTCCGGGCCCTGCGTCCATGGCCCCTTGGCGGCGATGGCGGATCGCGCTAGGATTAAACGAACAAATGATCGTAAAGTGGGGAGCCGCGATGTCCGTTCAACTGTGGCAGCCGTCAAGGCAGCGCGCCGAGTCTACCCTTCTTGCCGGCTTTCTCGCGGCGGCCAACCGGCGCTTCGACATCGGCGCGACGGATTATGAGGGGCTGTGGCGGTGGTCGGTATCGGCGCCGGATCAGTTCTGGCGGCTGGTCTGGGAGGAGTGCGGTCTCATCGGTGACGGTCCCGGCGCGGTGGTGGTGGACGATCCCAGGCGCATGCCGGGGGCACGCTGGTTCCCCGAGGCCCGGCTGAATTTCGCCGAAAATCTGCTGCGGCGAGGTGACGGCGCCGATGCCCTGGTGTTCTGGGGCGAGGACAAGGTGAAGCGGCGGCTGTCCTTTGCCGAGCTGCGCGCCCTGGTCTCCCAGCTGCAGCAGGCGCTCCGCGCCGCCGGGGTGGGCGAGGGCGACCGGGTGGCCGGCTATCTGCCCAACCTGCCGGAAAGCGTGGCCTTCATGCTGGCTGCGGCGTCGCTGGGAGCGATCTGGTCTTCGGCCTCGCCGGACTTCGGCGTCCAGGGCGTGCTCGACCGCTTCGGCCAGATCGCGCCCAAGGTGCTGGTTGCCGCCGAGGGCTATTATTATTCCGGCAAGAGCCATGACTGCCTGGAGAAACTGGCGACCATCGTCCCCGCCATTCCCAGCATCGAGCGGGTGGTGGTGGTGCCCCACACGCGGGAGTCGGCGGACCTGTCGGCGGTGGCCAAGGCGGTGTCTCTGGCGGATTTCGTGGCGCCCTTCGCCGCGCGTGAGGTGGAATATGCGCTGCTGCCCTTCGCCCATCCCCTCTACATCATGTATTCCTCGGGCACGACCGGCGCGCCCAAATGCATCGTCCATTCCGCCGGCGGCAGCCTGATCCAGCAGCTCAAGGAGCACCGGCTGCATTGCGACGTGAAGCGCGACGACCGGGTGTTTTACTTCACCACCTGCGGCTGGATGATGTGGAACTGGCTGGTGGCGGGGCTGGCGGCGGAGGCGACGCTGCTGCTCTATGACGGCAATCCCAGCCATCTCGACGGCCGCATCCTGTTCGACTTCGCCGATGCCGAGGGCATGACCCTGTTCGGCACCTCGGCCAAGTGGATCGATGCCATTGCCAAGATGGGTCTCGAACCGGCCCGAAGCCATTCCCTGGCCAGCGTGCGGACCATCTGTTCCACCGGTTCGGTGCTGGCGCCAGAGGGCTTCGATTACGTCTATGCCAAGATCAAGGCCGACGTGCAACTGGCCTCCATCTCCGGCGGCACCGATATCGTGTCCTGTTTCATGCTGGGCAATCCCCTGGGGGTCGTGTATCGCGGTGAGATTCAGGCCCGCGGCCTGGGCATGAAGGTGGACGTGTTCGACGATGCCGGCCACCCGGTGGAGGGGGAGAAGGGCGAGCTGGTTTGCACCCGGGCTTTCCCCTCCATGCCCGTCGGCTTTTGGAACGATCCCGACGGTGCCCGCTATCATGCCGCCTATTTCGAGCGTTTTCCAGGCATCTGGACACATGGCGACTGGGTGGAGCTGACCCCCACCGGGGGCATCATCGTCTATGGCCGCTCCGACGCCACCCTCAACCCCGGCGGCGTGCGCATCGGAACCGCAGAAATCTACCGACAGGTCGAACAGATCGATGATGTGATGGAAAGCCTGGTGATCGGCCAGGATTGGCAAACCGATGTGCGGGTGGTGCTGTTCGTGCGTCTGCGTCCCGGCCTGGCCTTGTCTCCTGAGCTGGAGGCGCGGATCAGGAAGCGGATTCGGGACAACACCACGCCTCGTCACGTCCCCGCGCGCATCGTCCAGGTGGCGGACATTCCCCGTACCAAGTCGGGCAAGATCGTCGAACTGGCGGTACGCGACGTGGTTCATGGCCGCCCGGTGAAGAACCGCGAGGCCCTGGCCAATCCCGAGGCACTGGAATTATTCGAAAGCCGTCCGGAACTGGATGGGTAGGATGATCCGCCCTCTTGCTACGGTGCAAAACTGCAACACTGTGACTCGAAAGAATCGGGTGTGTGGCGGCGGTCCTTCACGCCTGGGCAAAAGCGCCTTATATCTTGGGCAGGAAATACCTGTTTGCCGAGTCGTTGATGTCGCTCTGTCGCACGCTGTCGCTCTGTCTGATCGCCCTGCCGCTGTTGGCGGCGGGGTCGGGCATGGCTGCCGATATGAGCGGGCGGCTGGTTGCCGGCGGCGCATCCGGGGTCAAGGCCGACGTTCCGCAGGGTGACAGCTTGCACCTGGGCGGTTTGGAAAGCCGGGCGCCGCTGCTCTCGCTGGGCGGCTTCACCTTGGGCGCGGCCGCCGAGCCGGGCCGAGGCGTCGACTCCCTGGCCCTGCCTTATGCCTCGGGGCGTGGCAATTTGGCGGTGGGGGGATACGTCTCCTACGGCCTCAACGAGGCGCGGGTGAGTTCATCCTTGCGGGCCGGCAGTTCGGCTCTCTACGCCGATGTCTCGGCGGCCTATGGCGGCTCGCTGCTGGGCTCCGACAACACTGCGGCGTTCAGTCTGGGGGCGGCGGTAGGCCGGTCTCAGGCCTTCAGCCCCAATCCGCTGCAACTGGGTCTGACCTTGCCCGACACCCAGCGGGCGGTCAGCGACTTCAACATGTCGTTCCGCCTCAGCCATCAGGTGACTCCGTCCTTCAGCTTCGGCGGTGTCGCCCAGGCCAACCGGCCGGCCGGCGTTGATTCGACGGTGGCGCCCGGGTTCATGCTGGGCGCCGGCATGGGCTACCGGTTCTGATAGGGTTCGCCTATTTTTCTACCTTGGCCGAATACAACCGCTGGGCCAACCGGCGGCTCTATCAGGCGTGCGCCGAGGCCGGCGACGCCGAAATCCTGGCCCGGCGGCCCGCCTTCTTCGGTTCGATCCTGGGAACCTTCAATCATATCCTGGTGGCGGACCGGCTGTGGTTCGCCCGGTTCGAGGGACGACGGGAAGAGGGAATCGCCGCCCTGGACCAGATTCTCTTCGACCGGTTCGCCGATCTGCGGCAGGCCCGGGAGGCGTTCGACGATCGCATCATCGCCGCGATCGGAGAGCTGGACGGTGATCCCGGCCGGCTGTTCTCATACCTCAGCATCAAGGGCGAGCCCTCCTGCCAGCCGCTGAATCTGGTGTTGGGGCATGTCTTCAATCACCAGACCCATCATCGTGGCCAGGTGCACGGCATGCTGTCACAGACGGCGGTGGCGCCGCCGTCCCTTGATCTGGCTTATTTCCTGCGATAGGACGTCCAGACGCTCACCGCTTGACGCCGCAGGCCTTGTCGGCGGCGGCCAGGGCATCGGAGAATCCCGACAGCGAGAAGCCGGCGGTGATGTCGGCCCCCTTGGCCGGCGTGGCGTGCAGGGTCGCGTCCTTGCCCTTCTGCAGCGAGGCGACGATGGCCTTGTCCGCCTTGGTGTCGTCGGCCCAGGCCCGGTCGCCCTTGGTGAACAGGCTGTGCTTCATGGCCCCTACCTGAAGCTCGACCTTGGAGTCCTTCTTGAAGCCGTAAACCCCGTTGATGGAGACCTCATCGGCGCCTTTGGCGCCGGCGCGGTGGGTGACGATCAGATAGGTGGTGGTCTTGCCCCCCTTGTCGCCCCCGGTGACCTTGGCGGCCGAGGCGGCAAGGTAGCAGGTTTTTGCGCTGCCTTCCGTATAGGCGAAGCTTTCCCACTCGCCGAACTTGCCCAGCCGCTTGGTGGTGTCGCCGGCTGCCAGGACGGGCTGGGCAAGAGCGGCGGTCGCCAGGAGGATGAGAGGAAGTGCGGGACGGATCATAGGAAACTCTCCGGCAGGGGGGGGAATCGAAAGGGGCCCGTCCTTGCGGCGGGCCCCCTCCAACAGGTCTTGGTCGGCGCCCTTATTACGGCAGGACGATCTCGACGCGACGGTTCTGCGGCTCGCGGACGCCATCGGGAGTGGCGACCATGGGCACGGACTCGCCCTTGCCGACGACGACGATCTGCTCGGCGGGGATGCCCAGCTTCACCAGCTGATCCTTGACGGCGTTGCCGCGCTTGATGGAGAGCGCCATGTTGTACTTGTCGCTGCCAGCGCGGTCGGTATGGCCGGTCAGGTCGATGCGGGTGGCGCCGGCGGTCTTGGACTGGGCAGCAGCCTGCTGGATGATGCGGGCGGCTTCCGGAGTGACCTGCGCCTTGTCGAAGTCGAAGAACACAATGAAGTTCTTCGGCGCGGCCGGAATGGCCTTGGGGGCCGGGGCCGGGGTCTGGGCCATGGCGGCGACCGGGGTCGGGGCCGGAGCCGGCGCGGCGGCCGGGGCGACGCCGAACTTATAGCTCACGCCGATCAGGATGCCGTGGTCGGCATACTGCGATGAAAGCTTCTGATTGTTGCTGACGGCCTTGGTGTCGTAATCCAGGGTCGAGAAGTAGCGGTACTGGGCCTTCAACTCCACCGCCGGGGTGATGTCGTAGCCGACACCGGCGAAGCCCTGATAGGCGAACTGGTAATCGCTGCCCTTATAGGCATTGGTGCCGTTCCGCTTGACGGTGCCGTCATCGACCAGCGCGCCACCGATACCGGCGCCGACGAAGGGGTGCCAGCTGGACTGGGGCAGGAATTCATAGATGCCGTTGACCATCTGGCTGAAGGCGGTGGTGCCGCCGCTGCCGTTGACGCCACCGACCTTGTCGATGCCGTTGGAGCGGTAGCCCAGCTCACCCTCGACCTTCCAGGGGCCGAAGGCATAGCCCACTTCGCCCTGAGTCAGCCAGCCGAGGTCGGAGCTGCTCTTGAAATTGGTGCTGCCGCCGCTGTTCTTCGAATCTTCCAGATAGGTGGCGCCGGCGTCAACGCCGACATACCACTGGGCCTGAGCCAGGGTCGGCAGAGCGGCGAAAGCCGCGGCTGCGATGAAAGTCTTGAGGCTACGCATGGGGTATACCTTCCCAATGGAGTGCATGCATTGCGGGGGGTCACAACGCTGCTGAAATCTGGGTGTTTTATACCGCGATGCAACAACCCGGGCAAGGAAATAGGCCATTCTCTGCGGCTTTGCCATCACGGTGTTGCCAAAAAGCCACGGACTGTCCGGTCGTTCAGACGGCCGGCGGCAGCGGCTCCTCCACCGGGCCGGTATTGCGTTCCGCCTGTGCCTTGAGCCGGCGGAACGACCGCAGCGCCAGCGGAATGGTGGCCGCATAGGCGATGCCGGTCACCGACAGAGTCAGCCACGGCTCGGTCACCAGGAAGGCTGCCGCCAGTCCGACCACCAGCAGGATCGGCAGCACCCATTTATGCGGCACCCTCACCTTCTTGAACGAGAAGGTGGGCAGCTTGCTCACCATCAGGAACGACACGGCCATCAGAAACAGCGCCACCACCGGCGGCCGGTCGAAAAAGCCGCCGCCGAACTGGATGGTGAAGATTAGCGGCATCAGCACCAGCCCGGCCGCGGCCGGAGCCGGGATGCCGGTGAAAAAGTTGTAGGCGTAGGGCGGCAGGTCGGGCTCGCCGATCATGGTGTTGAACCGCGCCAGACGCAGGGCGCAGCACACCGAGAACAGCAGCACCAGCGCCCAGCCGAAGCCGCCGGCGCTGCGCATGGTCCAGAAATACAGCACCATGGCCGGCGCCACGCCGAAGCTGACGAAGTCCGACAGCGAATCCAGCTCCGCGCCGAATTTGGAGGTGCCTTTGAGCAGGCGGGCGACCCGGCCGTCAAGGCCGTCGAGGATGGCGGAAAGCACTGTGGCGATTACCGCTTCCTTCCACATGTCGTGGACGGCGAAGCGGATGGAGGTCAGCCCGGCGCACAGGGCCAGCAGGGTGAGGATGTTGGGGATCAACCGGTTGATGGACAGGGTGGGGATGCGCGGCGGCCGCCTGGGTCTGAACATCAGCGGATTTCCCCCAGGCGGGCCGGTTCGGCGGAGTCCAGGTCGGCCAGCACGGTCTCGCCGGCGATGATGCTTTGGCCCAGGGCCACCAGCGGCGATACACCGTCGGGCAGGTAGACGTCGACGCGGGAGCCGAAGCGGATCAGGCCGAAGCGCTCGCCGGCCCGCACCTGCTGTCCGTCACGCAAATCGCACTTGATCCGCCGTGCCACCAGACCGGCGATCTGGACGAAGGCAATCTCACGGCCGTCGGCGCGTTCAAGGCGCACCGACATGCGTTCGTTGTCGGCGCTGGCCTTATCCAGCGAGGCGTCGAGGAATTTGCCCGGGCGATAGGCGGTCTTGATAACCTTGCCATCGGCCGGCGCCCGGTTGATGTGGACGGAAAACACGCTCATGAAAACCGAGATGCACATGCGCGGCGCTTCGCCCATTTCCAGCTCGGGGGGCGGCGGCGCCATGCCCAGCATCTGGACCACGCCATCGGCGGGGCTGATCACCAGTCCGTCGCGGGCCGGGGTCACCCGGTCGGGGTTGCGGAAAAACCAGGCGCACCACACGGTGAGCAACAGCCCGACCCAGCCCAGCGGCGCCCAGAGCTGGCCCAGCAGCAGCGCGGCCAGCGCGAACAGCCCGATGAAGGGCCAGCCCTCGCGATGGATGGGGAACCACAGATACTTGGTCAACGGGATTTCGAGCGCCTGCACCGACATTCTCCGACAAACTCCGGCCGCGCCGGGGGGGCGGGCCGATAGGAACCTTATACAACAGGCCTTTTGGATTTTCATCCCGGCAAGCGGCATGATACTAGTGACTTTACGTCCAGACTGCGACGGCAAGAATGTCAAAATCGAAAAGCTTCACATTGGGCGGCAAGGCTCTGCCCGTCGATCTTCATAACGTCTGCTGGGTCGAGACCGACGCGGAGGCGCTGACCCTTGGCGATACCCAGGTCGCCTTCGACTTCAACTATCACCTCATCCGCTTCGCCTGCCGTCTGGATCAGGTGGAGGGCAAGGCGCACCTGAAGCTGGCCGGCGATCTCGGTCCGATGCCGTATTCGGCCGAATCTACGGTCGCGCGTCTGGGGCTGACCCGCATCATCGAGGCCGGCAACGAGGCCCTGGGCGACAGCCGGTTCCGCCTCGTCCAGGGTCGGGTGGTGCTGGGCGGCGATCTGGTGGTGCCGGTTCCGGTCTCCGCCGTCGGTCTGGTGACCGAGGCCAGCCGCTTCCTGGTCCCGTCCCTACCGTATCTCGACCTGATCGCGATCTATCTGCGGCCGCCGCTGGCTCCGCCGTCAAGGCCGGGCGACCCGGTGTTGCAGCCGGAATGGCGGAAGACCAAGGCTCGCGGCCGCTGAGCCCTCCGCCGTGGCGGCCTCAGTGCGCAGGGACGTTGAACACTTGGCCGGGGTAGATGCGGTCGGGATTCTGAATCTGGTCGCGATTGGCTTCGAAGATGGTGGTGTAGGCGGTGCCGTGGCCATACATCCGACGGGCGATCCGCCATAACGAGTTGCCGGGCGCCACCATGACCCCGGAAAAGCCCTTGGGGAGGTCCTCGCCCGGGAACCAGGGCAGTTCCACCCTCGCCAATACCTTACCCGTGTCGCCCAGCAGATCGGCGCGCAGCAGATGGCGCTCGCCGTTGGGGCGGGTTCCGGCGATGCGCCAGTTGCCCTCGGCATCGGCTTCGCCCTTGGCCAGGAAATGGTCGTCCACATAGAGATTGATCTTGCCCCCCACCGGGGCGCGGCCGCTGATGAACAGGCGGCCTTGGTCGTCGTGCTCGACCATGTCCAGCGACAGCAGGCCGCTCACGGCGGTGGTGGGGCCTTGCAGAACCTTGCTGCCCCCGCCGCGCAGGGGCTTGATGACCAGGGCGGGTCCTTTGCCCCGCTCCGGCACCACCAGCACCACCGGCTCGCCCGACCGCAGTTCGCTGCCGTCGGGATTGGTGGCCTTCAGGCTCAGTTCGCGGGAACCGGTTTCCAGCGGCAGCGTCGGCACGAAGACCCACTCGCCCCGGGCGTCGGCGGTGACCTGGCCCAGCTCCTTGCCGCCATCGATGACGGTGACGACCGCTCCCGGCAGGGCGCGGCCGGCGATCACCGTGTCGCCGTCGGCGCCGATGCGCACCACGTCGAACGAGGGCTCCCGTGTGTCGGGGGCGAGGGCAGCGGCGGCGGACGGCGGCACGGCGGCGGCGATGGGCTCCGCCTCCTCATGCTCCATCCGGAATGCCAGCAAGGCGGCGATGGCGGCGAAGGCGAGGCCGATGACGGCGATGATGGCAGGCCGGTTCAACAGCTTCCTCGGGGTGGTGGCGCGGACCGGTACCGTAAACCGGAATCGGTGCGGTGTCACGGCGGGGAATCGCCGACACCCGATACGTTTCCAATCGCTTCGCCTTTTTCGCGGCGACGGCGAGGCCGGTGCCCGCCCGTTCCCCATCCCAAGGAGTAGGATTCCGGCTTGCGTTCGCCGTCCCGAATGCTATCGTCGCCCGCTGTCCGGAGCGCTAGATCCGATCGAGCGGTCTTGCGTGCGTGGGACGCCACCCATTAAGGACGCGCACCAAACGACTTCAACGGGGAGAAACAAGCATGACGACCGCGAAGATCATCTGGACCAAGGTTGATGAGGCGCCGGCCCTGGCGACCTACTCCCTGTTGCCGATCGTCGAGGCCTTCACCCGCGCGGCCGGTGTCTCGGTCGAGACCCGCGACATTTCGCTGGCTGGCCGCATCATCGCCAATTTCCCCGAGGCCCTGGCCGCCGAGCAGCGCATCGGCGACGAACTGACCGAGCTGGGCGAGCTGACGCTCAAGCCGGAAGCCAACATCATCAAGCTGCCCAATGTCAGCGCCTCGGTGCCGCAGCTCAAGGCCGTGATCAAGGAATTGCAGAGCCAGGGCTACAAGATCCCCGACTTCCCCGAAGACCCTCAGACCGACGCTGAGAAGGAACTCCGGATCCGCTTCGGCAAGGTGCTGGGCAGCGCGGTCAACCCGGTGTTGCGCGAGGGCAATTCCGACCGCCGCGCCGCCGGCGCGGTCAAGCAATATGCCCGCAACAATCCGCACAAGATGGGCGCCTGGCACGCCTCGTCCCAGTCCCATGTGGCCCATATGACCTCGGGCGATTTCTATGGCAGCGAGAAGTCGGTGGCCGTGGCCGATGCCACCACCGTCCGTATCGAGCTGGTGGCCAAGGACGGCACGATCACCGTGCTGAAGGAAAAGACCGCCCTGAAGGCGGGTGAGGTCATCGACGCCGCGGTGATGAGCACCAAGGCGCTGCGCGCCTTCTACGCCGAGCAGATCGCCGACACCAGGTCCCAGCCGGGCCTGCTGCTGTCGCTGCATCTCAAGGCGACCATGATGAAGGTCTCGGACCCCGTCATGTTCGGCCATGCCGTCACCGTCTTCTTCAAGGACGTGTTCGAGAAGCACGCGGCGGTGATCAAGGACCTGGGCGTCAACGTCAATAACGGCTTCGGCGACCTGCTGGCCAAGCTGGACAAGCTGCCCGCCGCCAAGAAGGCCGAGATCGAGGCCGACATCAAGGCCACATACGAGGCCGGACCGCCCCTGGCCATGGTCAATTCCGACAAGGGCATCACCAACCTGCACGTGCCCAGCGACGTTATCGTCGATGCCTCCATGCCCGCCATGATCCGCGATTCCGGCCGGATGTGGGGCACCGACGGCAAGTTGCACGACACCAAGGCCATGATCCCCGACCGCTGCTATGCCCGCATCTATCAGGTGGTGATCGAGGACTGCAAGAAGCACGGCGCCTTCGACCCCAAGACCATGGGCAGTGTCCCCAATGTGGGCCTGATGGCCCAGAAGGCCGAGGAATACGGCAGCCACGACAAGACCTTCGAGATCGCCGCCGACGGCGTGGTCCGCATCGTCGATGCCGGCGGTGCCGTTCTGCTGGAGCAGAAGGTCGATGCCGGCGACATCTTCCGCGCCTGCCAGACCAAGGACGCCCCTATCCAGGATTGGGTCAAGCTGGCGGTCACCCGCGCCCGCCTGTCCAACACTCCCGCCATCTTCTGGCTGGATAAGCACCGCGCCCACGACGCTCAGATCATCACCAAGGTGGAAAAGTATCTGGCCGATCACGACACCAAGGGCCTGGACATCACCATCAAGTCGCCGGAAGAGGCCATCGCCGTGTCTCTGGAGCGTATCCGCAAGGGCCAGGACACCATCTCGGTGACCGGCAATGTGCTGCGCGACTACCTGACCGACCTGTTCCCCATTTTGGAACTGGGCACCAGTGCCAAGATGCTGTCCATCGTTCCGCTGATGGCCGGTGGCGGCCTGTTCGAGACCGGTGCCGGCGGTTCGGCCCCCAAGCACGTCCAGCAATTCCAGGAGGAAGGCTATCTCCGCTGGGATTCCCTGGGTGAATTCCTGGCGCTCGGCGTGTCGCTGGAGCATCTGGCCCAGACCTTCAAGAACCCCAAGGCGCAGGTGCTGGCCGATACCCTGGATCAGGCCAATGCCAAGGTTCTGGAGAACAACCGCTCGCCGGCCCGCCGGGTGGGCGAACTGGACAATCGCGGCAGCCACTTCTATCTGGCGCTCTACTGGGCGCAGGCCCTGGCGGCACAGACCAAGGACACTGATCTGGCGGCCCGCTTCACCACCCTGGCCAAGACGCTGGCCGACAACGAGGCCAAGATCAACGCCGAGTTGATCGCGGCCCAGGGCAAGCCGGTGGATTTGGGCGGCTACTATCATGCCGACGAGGCCAGGACCTCGGCGGCCATGCGCCCCAGCGCCACCCTGAATGCAGCCCTGGCCGCAGTATAGGATTGACACGACCCGGCGGGGTGGGTCAAACCTCCCCCGCCGCTGCCGACATATGTGAACCGGGAACCCAGTCCATGAAGAAGATCAAGGTTGCGAATCCGATCGTTGAACTCGATGGCGACGAGATGACGCGGATCATCTGGCAGTTCATCAAGGACAAGCTGATCCTTCCCTATCTCGACGTGGATCTGAAGTACTACGATCTGAGCATCGAAAATCGCGACAAGACCGACGACAGGGTCACGGTCGAATCGGCGGAAGCCATCAGGACATACGGCGTCGGCGTCAAATGCGCCACCATCACCCCCGATGAAGCGCGGGTGAAGGAATTCAACCTCAAGAAGATGTGGAAGTCGCCCAACGGCACCATCCGCAATATTCTCGACGGCACCGTCTTCCGCGAGCCCATCATCTGCAAGAACGTGCCGCGCTTGGTGCAGGGTTGGACCAAGCCCATCGTCATCGGCCGGCATGCCTTCGGCGACCAGTACAAGGCCACCGACTTCACCGTCCCCGGCCCCGGCAAGCTGACCATCAAGTTCGTCGGCACCGACGGCGAGACCATCGAGCATGAAGTGTTCGACTTCCCCGGCGCCGGTGTCGCCATGGGGATGTACAATCTGGACGAGTCCATCTACGGCTTCGCCCGGGCCTGTCTGAACTACGGCCTGATGAAGAAGTGGCCGGTCTATCTCTCGACCAAGAACACCATCCTCAAGGCCTATGACGGCCGCTTCAAGGATATCTTCCAGGAGGTCTACGAGAAGGAGTTCAAGGCCGAGTTCGATAAGGTGGGCATCACCTACGAGCACCGCCTGATCGACGACATGGTGGCTTCGGCCCTCAAGTGGTCGGGCGAATTCGTCTGGGCCTGCAAGAACTACGACGGCGACGTCCAGTCCGATACCGTGGCCCAAGGCTTCGGATCGCTGGGTCTGATGACCTCGGTGCTGATGAGCCCGGACGGCAAGGTGGTGGAGGCCGAGGCCGCCCATGGCACCGTCACCCGTCACTATCGCGAGCACCAGAAGGGCAAGGAGACCTCGACCAATCCCATCGCGTCGATTTTCGCCTGGACCCGCGCCCTGTTTTACCGTGCTCAGTTCGACAACACCCCCGACGTGGCCACCTTCGCCGAGGCCATTGAATCGGTCTGCGTCGAGACGGTGGAATCCGGTTTCATGACCAAGGATCTGGCCATCCTCATCGGTCCGAGCCAGTCCTGGCTGACCACGTCGCAGTTCCTCGACAAGCTGGATGAGAACCTGAAGAAGAAGATGGGCACCGCCTGATCAAGGCCCATGGACAACGGAAAGCCCCGCCAAGAGTGATCTCGGCGGGGCTTTTTTATCGGCTTTGCGGGGGGACTGTTTTCAGCCGGCGCGCCCGGTGAAGGCGTTTACCGCCCGGCGCAATTGACCGCTGGCGGCGTCGAGTTCGGCGATGTTGCTTCGGATCGAGCTCATCATGGCGTCAAAGCGGTTGCGAAATTCATCAAGGTTAAACGTCATCAAGCGTCCCTCACGTCAACCGGCAACAGGCCCCGGCTCTATCCACGCCCCGATTGTGCCGAGGTGGAATGAACATAGTTTGCTGCGTTTATTAACCAATTTTAAATGATCGGAGGGGCGGCGTCGCCGGTCGCAAGAGGACATATCCGTTAGGAGGGGGAATTCGACGCCACTTCCTCAGGGAAAGCTTGGCTAGCCGCCATTCTGGCGCCCGGAGGCGCCGGCTTCCCTCTGTCCGGTCAAGCCGGCGCGGGGGAATACCTAGTCACTTTGGACCGGCTCTAATACCAATGAACGCGGGTGAAGGTGGTGCTACCCGTAGCTTTGCACCAGCGAGCCCACCACCAGATACCAGCCGTCCACCATGACGAAGAAAATCAGCTTGAACGGCAGCGAGATCATGGCCGGTGGAATCATCATCATGCCCATGCTCATCAGCACCGAAGCGATGACCATGTCGATGATCAGGAAGGGCAGGAAGACCAGAAAGCCGATCTCGAAGGCCCGGCGAAGTTCGCTGATCATGAAGGCGGGAATCAGTGCCCGGATGGGCACATCCTCGGGGTTGACCACTTCCTTGGCGCGCGACAGGTCCATGAACAGCTTGAGGTCCTGGGGGCGGACA
>Ga0265313_10002601_pt1 | contig 15371 bp, 12 predicted proteins | sample 4123metaG_FD_203122 | JGI IMG/M metagenome (GOLD analysis project Ga0265313, IMG submission 203122) | Rhizosphere microbial communities from Carex aquatilis grown in University of Washington, Seatle, WA, United States - 4-1-23 metaG | ecosystem: Host-associated > Plants > Roots > Rhizosphere >...
TAGCCTTGTTTCTCGACCCAATCCCGCTGCTCCACGACTGCCCGCCGCCAGGACACGATAGACGGGAGCCCCGCAGGTTGGGCGCCGATATCGTCGAGCCAATTGCTTTCCCCGGTTGAATACAACCAGCCATCCGAACCAATGAGGACGTCGTCGCTTGCGGAATCGTCCAGCAAAAAACGGACGTAATTCCAGGCGACGATCAGTACCGGGCGGAACGCGAAGCGGTCGGCAATCCAGGCGTCGATTCCCTTGACCATGCCCGTCACGTTGAGTGCTTCGATGCTCGACATCGGAAAGGGAGCGAGGTTGCGGTTTTCATTAAACGCGATCAGGCGCACGCCCAAAGCCCCGAGCGGCAGAGGTAAGAAAATTGCGATGACCAGCATCGCGATGCGAAGCCGCGTTCGCAGATCCCGGCCCAGCCGCACATCCGAGGCTGAAGCCTCAGCAGGGAATGGTTGCCCCGACATCGCGTTCAAAACCTGAAGTAGATGAAGGCAAGGTGCGTCTGTGACGCGACGCAGGCGAGCGAGACCAGAAGCGTTGCGACCAGCCCAACCTCGTAAGCGAACGAGGATCGCATCCGCTCAGCGATCCCTGAGAGGGGGAATGAGCACACAACCCCAGACACGAGAATGAGCGCGATGAATGGGTCGAAACGAACGGTGAGCGGCAAATACGGGCTGAACCAGCCGTTCCAGCCGGCCATCGCCCGAAGCATGGCAGTAGCTTCCGTAAGCGTTCCACTGCGGAAGATGGTCCAACCGATCAGAACGACGAGAATGACGTAAAGACGCCGGAGTGCTACAGGAGCACGCGACAGCAGTTTGCCGAGCGGCGTGCGCTCCAGCGCCAGAAATATGCCGTGCCAAAGGCCCCAGATAACAAAGGCCCACGAGGCGCCGTGCCAAAGTCCACACAGCGCGAAGACAATAAACAGGTTCGCGAAAGTGCGCAGCTGGCTTCCGCGAGAGCCTCCGAGCGGGATGTAGAGATAATCGCGGAACCAGGTCGAAAGCGAGATGTGCCAGCGGCGCCAAAAGTCCTGGATTGAGGCGGCGATGTAGGGATAGTTGAAGTTCTCAGGAAGGCGGATGCCGAACATCAAACCCATTCCGATCGCCATGTCGGAATAACCGGAAAAATCGAAATAGATTTGCAGTCCGAAGGCGACCGTTCCCAGCCAGGCGTACTCGGCCGTGACGTTCGGCGTTGCCCAGACGCCGTCGACCAGAACAGCGAGGTTGTCGGCGATGATGACCTTCTTGCCGAGTCCGACGATGAAGCGCGACACCCCCTCCGCAAACATTCCTTCGCTGGCCCGGTCGGACGCGAGGTCCTGCGACACTTGCTGATAGCGAACGATTGGTCCGGCGATTAACTGCGGGAAGAACGATTTGAACAACGCAAACCGAAACAGCGAGTGGCTGGGCGAAATTATTCCCCTATAGATATCCGCCAAGTAGGCGAGCGCCTGAAAGACAAAAAACGAGATGCCCAGGACCGGCGCGATGTTGAATGCCGGAAAGCCTGCCGTCGAGGCGATGAACGATGCGTATTTAAACCACCCCAGCACCAACAGGTTGCCCGCAACCCCGGTCCACAGCGCGGCCTGTCGTTGCCATCCCTTGCTTCTGTAGATCCATTCGCCTGCGAGGAAATTGCCGAGAATGGAACCCAGCAAGATCCAAATTTGCTGCGGTTGCCCAACCGAGGTCGAGCCCCAGAAATAAAACGCCAAGCTAGCGGCGAGCAGTACGGTCTTGCTGCGGTGAAAAATGAGCCAAGCCGCCAGAGTCAGTGGCAGAAATGCAAATAAGAACACGGGCGCACTGAAAATCATCGCGCGCTACGATTGCCACACAATCGGCGGGTGTGCAACTTACAGCTAACCGTTCGATCTACAAGTATCGTGTGCCGGCAGAGCGCAGCTCGCAGGTTACGCGGCGTTATCAGGGGGCACTTTCTGCATGACGACGATAAGCGTGTCGGCGAGGAGCCCCGTCCACATGCGCGACTTATTGGACAAGTGCCAGAAATATCCGCCGGTGCGGAATCTCGTTTCGCGGACGAAGCCAAGCCGCGGCATCAACCCATCGGCGGTTTGACCCAGCTTTGGCAGGATCAGATACATGTTTCGGCCCAAAATGCTCTTGGGCTGAAGGCCGACAGACTTCAATAGGCGCACGAGGCTGCGGCGAGAAAAGAACTGAAAATGCTTCGGATGCTGGAGTTCACTTACGGTGTAGCCAAAAAGACCGAGCAGCCGATAGAGCCAAAACGCCGAATTCGGCGTCGACAGCACCAGGAGGCCATTCGGCTTGAGGACGCGGCACATTTCCGCGGCCAGAATTTCCGGCGACGTCATGTGCTCGATAACTTCAGAGCAAAAGACAACGTCGAACATTTCGTCGGCATGATCGAGCCCGCTTTCGAGATCGCTTACGCGCCCATCGAAACCACGGCTGCGATAGCGCGTGATTGCTGCTTCAGACAGGTCCACGCCATGAACGGTATGGCCTTTCGCCGCCAAAGCTTCGGAATTGGCCCCCGAGCCGCAGCCGACATCCAAAATCTCCAAGTTGTTGGAATTCGGCACGCAATCGATCAGATATTGCTTGCTCGTACGGGAGATCTCCGCTCCTTCAGTATATTTTCGGTCATAGAAAGCCTGAATATTCTTCAGCATACGGTGACGCCGTCATGGTTCCGAATAGCCTGGAAGCTTATTGAAGACACGAGCCAGGAGCAATATTAAGTAGCGGCTTCCGGATTGTTGCGGGAGGGCTCGCATGGTGACGCGGATCGTGTTAGCCTTGGAAGACGGAGCGCGGGATTGTCATGAACATCGTAAGTACAGACGTAACGATTCATCTATCGATTATTGTACCGGTATACAACGAAGAGGTCGACCTCGCCGGAATGGCGCAGCAAATGGCGCCGAATCTCGACGAAATCGCGGGGCCCGGGCGCTGGCAGTTCGTTCTCGTCGACAATGGCAGCACCGATGCGTCACCCGCGATTTGCGCCGAGATCGTAGCTCGCTTTCCCGGCTCGAAGGCCATCCGGCTGGATCGGCCGGATTACGGCGAGGCGTTGTTCCAAGGTCTCATGAACGCAACCGGCCCATGGGCATTCATCATCAATGTCGACTTTTGGGACGTTCCGTTCATGCGCTGGTGCTTTAAGACCCGCGGCGTCTACGACCTGGTGATGGGTTCGAAGCGGGCCGACCATTCGCTCAATCAGCAGCACAATTACCGCCGGCTGTTGAGCTGGGGCCTCAATACGATTTTGCAGACAGTGTTCGGCTTCGTCGGCTCCGACACTCATGGGCAAAAGTTCCTCTATCTGCCGGCGCTGCGTCCGATTTTCCAGCAATGCGCGCTGCGCCGCGGACAATTCGACACCGAATTCACCTTGCGCGCTTCGCGTCAGCAGCTCTGGCTCGCGGAAGTTCCGGTGCCGATCGTCGAATTGCGCGCGCCGCGCAATTTGATGCTGGCAAAGATTGTGCGAAACGTCGTCGACATTCGCCGACTGCGTCGGCTGATGCGGGAGGTTCCGATCGGTGCCATGCGCTACCACCGGTGGTCGCGCGAAGACGTGGAGCGAATCGATTCGGCGCAAACAGCCCTAATCGTCGAAATGGGGCGGCTGCACCGCGGCGGTAGTGATCGAGCCGGCGCCGTCACTCAGAGCCGCGAACCGCAAGCGTTCGATGGCAAGTCAGAACCGGCAAGATCGTATCGGCCGGCGGGCAGGCTCGGCGTCTGAACCACGTGGCACCCCACGGCAACACGCTTGCGGCATCATCCTTGCACCGGTGACGCCATGATGAATCCATTAACGTCCCAGTGTCGCGCTTCGCCAGAACACGTGAGGACGCCTTTACGGAACACGGCCCGGCTGCCGGCCGTGTCGGCGGCCGTATTGGCAACGCTGATTGCAATCGCTCTCGTAATCAACTTCACCGAAGGCGTCACTCTCGGTGAGCGGGGCACACTTTTTTACCCTCTTTACCGCACCCGACAGACACTCGCCGTGGCTCTCTCGATGATGCACTTGCCGCCCCTCGGCGGTTATTTGGCATATGGCTCCATTGTCAATCTTCTCACGACGAAGGGCTTCCACTTTTCTGACAATTCGAATGATCCAAATGACGCGCTTCGGATAGCCAAACTCTTTGCAAGCACGGCTTACCTAAACGACACGCTTGCGGACGCGCTGCAGACGGCTATCGACGCATCACTTCCTCCTGACACGATCAAAGCCAACGACCTTGGCTACGCGGACTATATGCGTATGGCGTTCACGCTCTTTGGACTCAAGGTTTCATCGGTATACGACTTTTATTTCCTAATGCTCTCAATTTCCATCGGCGCGTATCTCATGCAATTCTATCGATCGCGCACGATGCTCTATGTCCTGACGGCGTACCTTTCTGTCCATTTGTTCGTAATACAATATTGCAACGTCATTGGACTCCCGGCAGGTTCGATAGCAAACAGCAGAACCTTTTCCTGCCTAGCTCTTCTGCCGACGATACACATTTCAGCCTTGCTAATCCTTGGTGCAGACCTGTCTTTTCGGACACTCTTTACGACATGCATCCAAGCATTACTCCTTTCCTTTATCGTGTTGTGCCGATTTGAGGCGGCCTGGGAGTTGGGGAGTCTTGGTGCTATTGCGGCATTTGCAGCTCTCCGAGTTACCGGCGATCCCAAAACTGGCACAATCGGAATCCGCGCAAGAGCACGGCAACTTTGGCCCGCTCTCGTAGTTCTGCTCGCTTTCGGCGGATTGCAATCCCGACAGGACCTCGCGAGCGCACCTGCTTATAGGTCCGATTCCGCGAGGCATGTCGTCTGGCATGAAATTTTACTGGGCTTGCTGAGCACAGACCCTTCATTGATTGGGAAATATACTGACGTTAAGCAGATAAACAGTTACGTCTTCGACGACCGCGTTGCCTGCGAAGCGGTCAATCACCTTCTGCGCCATCGTACTGCATCACCCTACACTGCACTGTACAATTGCGATGATGCCTCAAACCTATTCAATGGCCACGCTGGCGTTTATGATACGCTTGCTCGCAGGGTTGTCATTCAGATAATTATCGACCATCCATTGCTCCCGATTTCGGAACTAAAGACCAAATTTGCCGACCAAATTCGGCGATTCGGGCCGAACGTTCGGTCAAGCTTTCAGCATATTGGCTTGATCGTATCCTTGATTTGGTGTGCCGCAACTGTCCTATATGCGGCGTGCGGAGAACCAACCCCAAGTCGACGTGACGTTGTAAATTTCACCGGCGGAGCCGCAATAATACTTGCGTGTGCATTGCTCAGCCCGGCAATCGAGCCTAGTGTCTTTGCGATGGGCACCCTTGCGGCGTATCTTCTAGTCGGCCTCCTGTCCGCTTCCTTCTTGGTTCTTTTTGCCCTGAAATATCTATCGCGGTATGACCCATGAAACGACGTGTACTGCGCCAACAGCTGGAAGACTGGCCCGCCTTGTCGATGCCGAACTCGTTTCGCACAACATCGGGCAGATTCCTAGCAAAGCGCCCAATAATCGCTATGCGGGCGGAGGACTGAAAGCAATGTCGCTGGCGGCTGCGCAGTGGGTCGAGAGGAACTGGCTTTTGCGCCGGATTCTTCGGCGCCAACTCGCGGCCCTTTACCGCTCCCGCGATGCGGCTAGCGACAGGGCGCGGTACGAAAGCCTTAAAGCCCGCGATTTTGTACCAGATGCCGTGCTTGTGCAGATTTCGCGCGCCTGCAATTTGAAATGTAGCATGTGCGGCTGGGCTGTGTGGGCCCGCAATCGTGGGTTCATGAAAATGGACCTCTACCGCCGCATTCTCTCGGAGATGAAGCTCAACGGCATACGCCGGCTAAACCTCACCAACCCGCAGGGAGAGCCACTGCTCAGTCCCCATGCCATCGAATGCATCGAGCTTGGCATCGCCGAAGGTTTCGACGTTCACATCAACACCAATTGCACAACACTTGGCGACAGGAACATCGACGGCTTGGTGGCCAACGCGAGGTCGGGCCGGCTGTCGATCCAGGCGTCTTTTTCCGGATACGACAAAAGAAGTCACGAGACCGTCTACGTCGGCAGCCAGTTCGAGCGTTCTTCCGCGAAACTGCAAAAGCTGAATGCCGCCTTGGCCGCGGAAAATCTTCAGCGCTATCTCACGGTCAACGGCATTATCATGGATCGCGAAGAGCTGCCGCTGCACATCGGTTATCTCGAACGGCTCGGTATCGATCGCAAGTGCGTGACGATGGGTCTTCCCGATAACTTTGCCGGCATTGTTCAAGTCGGACGCCTTCATCGCGTGACCGGACTTTTCTCCTTCAAACATGAACTTGCGTATCGCTCGTTACGGCTCTGCAATTTGCTGGCCTACTACGTGCTCATCTACGATGACGGCAAGGTCTCCGCCTGCTCTTGCCGCGATTCCGAAGGCGTCATGGAGATCGGCGACATTACGACGCAAAGTCTTGCCGAAATTCGCAACGGTGCGCGCTTCAGGGCCATGATGGACGCCTTCATGCGGCGCGATCTATCTCAGATGCCGCTCTGCCAAAAGTGCGATATCCCCTACGGCGACCGCGAAAATGAGAAGCTCTTTCACGCCGATTCATAGTCCACTCGATAATTGGCGGTCCGTGGTGGCGGTCTGCGCCGCCGTCAACCCGCCACCTAACCTGCCAAAACGATGAAACGGATTATTCTGAGAACCCTGGCCGCGAGACTGGCGAAACTCTCCGACGCAGACGTTGTTTCTCGGACAAGTCTTTCCGAGCGGGCGGAGCACCTCCAAAATGTCAACACTGAAATTGCAACGCTCAGACAGCAGCAAGCCATTTCTGAGGCAGACCTTTCCAGCCAGACAGAGCGTCTGCAAAAAGCCAACACGGAGATAGCAACGCTCAGACAGAAGCAAGCCATTTCTCAGGCAGACCTCTCCAGCCAGGCAGAGCGTCTGCGAAAAGCCAACGCGGAAATTGCGGCGCTCAAGCGGGACTTTGAGGATCACCAATTAGGTCGAGCGAAAGATCATGTTCGCGCCGCGATGAGCAATGTCGAGCCGCAATTCCTACCGCTTTACGAACAATGCGCGCCCTATACGATGACATCGCCGGAGCGGCTCTACGCGCTCTATAAGGCAGTCATCTACATCGTAGCGAACAATATAGCAGGCGATATCGTCGAATGCGGCGTTTGGCGCGGCGGCAGCATGCGCATGGCAGCGCTCGCGCTGCTCTCGCTTGGCGAGACCGGCCGCAAGCTTTTCCTCTACGACACGTTCGAAGGCATGACCGCCCCCGATCCGGAGCGTGACATAGACTTGTGGGGTGGTAACGCCGCACGCGATTATGCGCAAGAACAACTGGCCGGCCGTAAATGGGCCTACTCTCCTATCGAGGAGGTCCGCGCGAACATCGCCTCGACCGGATACCCGATGGAGCGCGTCGAATTTGTCAAAGGTCCGGTGGAGGAAACACTTCCAGGGACGCTGCCGGAGCGCATCTCCATACTGCGGTTGGACACCGACTGGCACCAATCGACCATGCACGAAATGGAGCACCTCTACCCACGTTTGTCTCGGGGCGGCGTGCTGGCGGTGGACGATTATGGCCACTATCGCGGGGCCAAGCAGGCGGTTGATGAATACCTCAATCGGCAAGATCGCAAGCCGCTATTGCATCGCACCGACTATTCGTGCGTCTTTGCGATCAAGCCGTAGGGATCTTCTGCAATCGCCTCCATGATAACCGCTAATCTGAGACTTGTTAGTCTGCTCTCTAGCAACCGTCATATCCACGCAGCACCAAGCCGCGTTTTTTGACCATCGCCGCCAACTCGTCGTCGAGCAGAATGTCGTGCTCGGTTTGGCGGGTGGCCGACGAGATGAAGTCGTTATATCCCTGCACAGGATAAAAGCTCTGCCCCTTGGGCGCCGGAAATCCCGGGTGCATGCAGATTTCGAATGCTTTTGCCTTCGACGCGGCGGCGATCGCGCGCAGGACGGCGCTCTTGCTGACCATTCCAGAGTAGAGCACACCGAAGAAATCGTCAGGGACTGCCAGGGTGGGCTTGATCATGGCCGCGCGCGCCCGCAGCAGCGCCCACTTGATCGGATTGAGGCGGCGCATCGTATCAGGAAAGTCCGGCCCGAACGCCGCCCAACTGAAGCTTTCGCGGGTCACACGCATCCGGCTGATCCCGAACCGCGGCAACAATTTCTCGACGACGCGAAAAATCGCGGGATTCATGTGCACGTGCTGGTGGGAGTCCGCATGCGTCGGCCGCAGGCCGCCGTCGTGCGCGCGCGCAAGCTGCGCTTCGAACTCCCGCTGGATTTGGGACAAAAGGCTCGTGCCGGCTTCGCCGACAAACCTCCTGAACAGCAAGCGGCCGGCGTGGAGTTTGAAAGAACCGTCTTCGTTGACCAAATCAGGCACGTCGCGGACCGGCATCGCCGCCTTGCCAAGCGTCAGCGACAAGTGGATGCCGATGGGCAATGCGGCGGGGCGGACATAATCGCGGAGCGTCTCCTCGAGGTAATCCGTCGTCATCAGCATGGTGCAGGAAGTCAGCATGCCTTTGCGATAGGCCGACAGTATCCCGGCGCTGATGGCGGGATGGATACCGAGATCATCGGCGTTGAAGATAAGACCGGGGAATAGCGACTTCCTTTGCGCTTTCATGGCACGTGCGACGGCGACCGCCCGCTTGGCACTTCTTGCAGTAAAGAACCGCCGTTGGCTGATTCGGAAGCGGCTTTGGCTGATTCAGCAAAAACTCCCAGACGCCGTACAATCGCCAATATGCAGACCAACAAAATTATCAATCCTGTCATGTAGGCTATCAGCGTACCCACCGACAGGGCGCTTGGCTCAATCGCTACCGGCACTGTCGCGCACGCGAGCACTATCAGCACCGCCGCCGTACCGCCGCGCAAATTTAGTCGCGCGCTCAGCCCGCCGGCAACAGCAAAGAGCACCAGAGCCGCCAAAACCACACCCGCTGGCATTGCAATGTTCCGCAGCGCGAAGGCATTGTTGAACGAATATGAAACATAGAGATCAGCACCAATTTGATCTCGCAGTTTTTGCGCCAGTCCGGAGAAGACCAAAAGCGGATGGTGACGAATAATTCGCAATGCCAGAGACCTGCACGCGGCATCGTAATAACTCCAGCCGCTCGCCAGATTGACCGCTACGACTTTACCACTCTTGACATAGGCGGCAGGAGAAGAAAACTCATGTCGGGCATCGAGATCTCGAGCAACGGCGTTATAGACGATCTCGTCTGAGTACAACGGTTTGCTGCCATCCGTGTATTCCTGCCGCAGCGGCGCGCTCGTGCTGAGAATTCCCAACAGCACCTCGTGCCATATGATATGTTGCTTGGGTTCAGCCTTATAGCGAGCGTCGGCATGGAGTGTTACGGCGGCGCCAATGCCCACAACAGCTATCACCGCGACGGCCGCGGGCCACAAGCTCGCACCGGGGTTCTTCGCCCGCTCCGCCGATTTCGGTCCGTATCTCCAGTCGTACAGCGCCACCGCTACCGCAGCTAAGGCAATCATGGCTATCTGCCATAGCGCCGGCGTACGGCATGCGATCAAGAAAGCGAGCAGAATCGATTGAATGACGACGGTGGTCACCGTGAGAGGTGAAACCCGCCGGCGCAGCCAACCGGTGAAAAAGATGTGCATCGACGGCAGGAGTGAGAGCGCATCGAACAAGCGGCTGTTGTAGATCGCGGCGAGCTGGACGCCCTTGGCCTGAGCGTAGTTTTCCAGAAAACACACCTCTGCCAGGTACACAGCGAGCAGAAACATCAAAAGACGTGATTCCCTAAATTCGATGATAAAGAACAGGCAGGAAATACCGAGAAGGGCGAAGTAAACATAATACAATGAGGACATCTTAAGTCCGAAAATCCGAAAGCCGAGATATACATAATCAGCATAGGCCAATTCGTTGGCCCGTAAGATCTCCGGCGGCAGGGTGGGATCGACGACGATGTCCTTTGCTTGCCGCAGCGCCCTGTCAAGCGCAGCGCTATCGGCAAACAGCCGCTCCCAACCCGATGGATCAAGATGCGGCCCTGGTTCGCCGTCGAAGATCGCAAACCCGTTCTCATTGAGGGCATCGACGACAGATTTATATGCCAGATAATTGTGCGCCGGCGGGTCGTGCAGGAGTGAAATGGCGATCGCGAGGGTTTGGCGCAATCGGTAGACCGGCTGGAAACCGACCCGATATGCCCCGATCGCAACGCCATGAACAAAATCCAACCCGAAAGTCGCGACGACCAGCAACAGCAAAGCGGCCATCCCCCACTTCCGGCGGCCTGGCGCCGAGCCGCGCACGGTGGCGGTAGCGCTCAACGGGCGACCGCGCTGCCAGCGGTCCCGGCTATTTCACGTCGACGGGCAAGATACGACGAACGGACTTTACTCACCGCAATATTGCTGGGAAGCCTCTCCCCGCGAAAGCCTGCCTTGTCGAGGATAGCAATCATTTCGGCTTCTGTGTAACGGGATATACCAACGTTCTGCTCAAGTTTACGGTAAGGAGAAAGAAACGTTAGGGCAAGTCCGCAAAGCGCTGCGGCGAAAAAGCGCTCGCGCCAGGCAAAAACCAGAAATGTCTTGATGTGATCGCCCATCCTCGATTTTGGATCGATTACGTCGCCGATCAAAAGCGCACCGTCACTCTTGAGTAAACGGTAAAAGATCTTCAACTGTCGCTCGAATTGAGCCCGGCTGAAATATTGGATGACCGAGTTTACCAAGATGAAGTCAATCGATTCTGATTTAAGATCGTCGACCCCGGCTTTGTCTACCGTCCGAATATTCGGATGATCGCGGTAGCGGCCGCGAAGCGGTTCGCGCGTATTCTCAGCGGCGTCAAACAATAGAATATTGCATCGGGCCGCCATGCGCGGCGCCGCAAGAGCATCGCCGCAGCCCCAATCTAGCATAACCCGGTCCAATCCGCTTGGCAGATAAGGCATGACGCCGGCGAATAGCGTCGCGTAGTGCGCTTCTTGGTGGCGACGGCTCACGTAAATCTTGTTCGAACCGTTCCAGTATTCCAGCCAGGAGTCCATTTCCCGGACCTTGGATTGTTGGGGATGTACGGCGGATACGACCTCGCTGTAGTAGCAAGATCCTACAACGTCAAGACAAGACAACGCTCAGCAAACGCCCACGCGTTGTCCAAACAGCGGCGAGGCAATCGGTTCCACGAGCCGCCGGCGCCGTCGATTACGACCTTCTGTTTTCCGCCTTGCCAAGGCGTAGGTGCATCCACCGCGACGGCGCAACCCACGATGCGGCAACAATCCCGGCGCTCAATAGCAGGAATGCGCCGCTCGTGATCGAATAAATTTCGGCGAGTCGCAGGGCGTTTGCATGAGAGCTCACGCTAAGGACTACGAACATAACGAGCGCGGCCGTTTGGGCGAGACCGACTGCGTACCGTTGCAAAGCGACTTCGATCACGACGAGAACCCGCACGATGCTCAACGCCACGGCGGCGATGGCCAGAATTCCCATCAGCTCGAAATCGAGGCTTCGGATGGCAAACGGTGTACGCTGAATGAATGGCATTACGAACCACAGGAGCCCAGCGGCAAATGCCGCTGCCACGCCCGCCATCGCGACGCCCTTCGCTGCGGAGAGCCGGAAGGAAATCCCGCCCGTCCGCTGCTCGGTGACCACCGGGAGCACGACCTGCGCGATGGCGAACGTGGCGGCAATGATCGCTTTCGGCAGCAGGGCCGACGCCGCGTAGCGGCCCAGCTCCTGCTGCGACAGCAGCCAATAGCCCAACAGCATGTCAACATTGTTGAACAAGATGAACAGGGAATAGCTGACGATCATGGGAACTTCACGTCGCAAATGCAGCCCGGGTACCGCGACTTCCTGGCGCCGCACTGCAGCGGCAAACCAAGGGAGACAAGCCGCAGACGCCAGTACGCCTCCGGCGAGAAGCCCCGCGATCCCGGTCCATACCGTTGTGAACAGGTACAGCGCCGCCAGTGAAAGAAGGCATTCTATGCCGGTTCCGGCCACCCAAAGCACGCTCGCACGAACAAAGAGCAGCATGCTTTGCAGCGAGGCGCGAATGACTTCAACAACCGTCAGGGCCAGTACGGTGATCGGAATGAGTAAAACGACTTGCCACCCTTGAATGCCGAACCACGGTGCTGCGATGGCCAGCACCACGCCGGTGGCAAGCGCAATCGGCACGGCTCGGGTACATAGGCTGATGACGCGCCAAGTCGTCGTCGCAACTTGCTGGTGGCCGAACTCGGCGCCAATTTCGGCGAACCGGCGCGCCAGCACGAGCGTCGCGGCCATCATCGGCGACATTGCAACGGTGAGGGTCACGAAGGCGGCATAGAACACGCCGAAGGCGGCTGGATTGAGAATGCGGTTGGCACCCCAGAGCAGCGCGTAATTGAACGCGTGTCCCGCTAGGAACGCGATTGTGAAGCCGCTCGAACGCCTGATGATGGAATGCCGCAAGGTCGCGTCTACCTTACCTCAAGCGTACCCAAAACCTCCCACTCAAACTGAGCGTTCGTTCAGGAACCACTTTACCGTGCGCTCAAGCCCATCTTCGAGCCCAACGCGCGCCGACCAGCCAAGACGCGACTGCGCCTTGCGCGTGTCAGAAAAATTACGCTTTACATCGCCGACCCGCGGTCCGCCGTGATGTATTCCGGCCAGGATAACACCATGACGCCTGAGCACATTCGCCAGCCTTTCGGCGAGTTCGAGCACTGTCGTCTCGGTATTGGTGGCGATCTGAAAGACCTCGCCGGCCGCTCCCGCACTTGCCGCAGCCAGCACAATCGCATCCACGATGTCGCCGACGAAGATGAAGTCGCGCGTCTGCTCGCCGCCGCCGTATATTTCCCACGCAGTACCGGTCATCGCCTCGCGGATGAATTTGGCGACGACGCTGCTCTTGTGGCTGGACAACGGCCCGTAGCAATTGCCGAAGCGCAACGCGACGGTATCGAGCTTGAAACTGCGGTTATAGGCCGAACAATAGGCTTCGCCGGCAAGCTTGCTGGCGCCATAGGGCGAGACTGGGTGCGCCGGCATTTCCTCGTGCAGCGGCGGCTCGCACTCCCCGACCGGCGCGCCGCTCGAAGCGAAAACGAATCGCGCAACCCCCAGATGCCGGCACGCTTCGAGATAATTCAAAGTGCCCACGACGTTGCTGAGACAATCATGCCGCGGATCGGCGACCGACGTGGCCACACCCGTATTGGCGGCCAGGTGGACGACAACATCGGCGCCCGCGGCGGCGCGGCGCGCCAGAGCCTCATCGCAAATCTCACCCACCATGAGGCCGAGCCTCATATTCGCACGCCAATCCTCGTCACCGGCCGGCTCCCCGAGCGGATGGATAGCCGCGAGCTCCTCACGCGTCCCGACCGACAGATCGTCGACAACGCGGACCAGCGCGTCCGGACGTTGCAGGAGCCGGGAAATCAGATTGCGGCCGATAAATCCGCAGCCTCCGGTCACGAGCCAGCGGGTCATGTCAATTCCACCGCACGCGCGGCAGGATGCGCTTGACCTCGATCCGGTCACGGTAGCGCAGTACGCGCTCGAGCATCGCCGTCAGGACGTCGTCGGTCATGAAGTGCGGCTGCAGGCCGAGTTGCAGCAGCCCGGAATGGGCGGGATTATAGTAATGCTCTTCGAGCTCCTTGCGCGGATTGTCGATGTGTTTCACCTCGACCGCAAGCTTGAGCTGGGCACCCACTGAGCGCACGCGTTCGGCGAGATCGTTCACGGAGAACGTCTCGGTGAACTGGTTAAGGATTCTAAGTTCACCCGGGCGCGGCGGATTGGCGGCGGCAAGGGCGATGCAGGCAAGTGTATCGCGAATGTTGAGATAGCCGCGAGTCTGGCCTCCCTTTCCGTACACAGTCAGCGGCACCCCCGCGACAGCCTGGACCAGGAAACGATTTACGACCGTGCCGAAAATGTCGTCATAGTGGAAGTTCGGCAGCAGCCGCTCGTCAAGATCGGCCTCGTCCGTGGACAGCCCGTATACCGGCCCCTGCATCAGGTCGGTGACCCGCAGGCCGTAAGTGCGGACGTAGAACCACAGCAGATCCGTATCGAGCACCTTCGTAGTGTGATAGAGACTACCCGCCTGCCGCGGATAGAGGAACTTGTCGCGCCGCCCATTGTGTGTGATCTCGATCCATCCTTCCTCGATGTCGATGTTCGGCGTGCCGTATTCGCCCATCGTACCGAGCTTGATGATGTGGCAATCACGCGCGTGCTTCAGCACCGCCCAGATCAGATTGAAGGTGGCAGTCAGGTTATTGGAGAGCGTCGTCCGCGCCTCTTGATAATTGATCATCGAATACGGCGCAGACGGCTGTTCTGCATAGTGCACGACGGCTTCGGGTGCGAATTCCCGCACTACCTTGCAAATAAAATCGAAGTCGCAGCAGTCGCCTTCTGCATGGGCGATTTCGCCGCCGGCCACCTGCCTGAAGATCTCGGATCGCTCGGCAAGGCGCGGGTTCGGCATCAGCGCTTCGGAATCCGTCTCAGCGGCGATCCGGCGGCGCAGGTAATTGTCGACCGTAAAAACATGGTGTCCGGCACGACGAAACGCCATGGCGGTCGGCCACCCCAGGTACCCATCAGCGCCAAGGATCAGAATCCGCATCGCCGCCTCAAGACCGCAGCACTGGCGGCGCGCCGCCATCGATCAGGCCGTTGGAGCGCAAAAAATCGGTCAGCTGGTCCTGCGACAACGGCGGTTCGTTGGCGGAATTGTATGGCTGCTTGACTGGTTGGTCGACGCCCTCGCCGTAACTCGTCTGTTCCACGCTCGGTGCCGAGAGGGCGGGACGCACCACGAAATAGCGATCAAGTTCGAACGAGCGGCGAGTCTCTTCCTCGTTCATCAACTCCTCGTAAAGCTTCTCGCCCGGCTTCTGTCCAACGACGCGAATCTCGATATCGTCGGGCAGACGGCCGTATAGCGGCGCATATTCCCGGACCATAACCGCGGCCAAATCGGCGATTTTGATCGCCGCCATCTTGGTGATGAGCACATCACCGGGTCGACCGAGGACCGCCGATTCGATCACCAGCCGCACCGCGTCAGCCAACGACATGATGAAACGCGTCATCCTAGGGTCAGTCAGCGTCACAGGCCCGCCATTGCGGATTTGTTCGCGGAAGATCGGGATAACCGATCCACGCGAACCGAGCACATTGCCGAAGCGAGTTGACAGAAAGACGGCACCGGGATGATTGCGATCGACGGCAGCCGCAGTGACGA
>Ga0265313_10002603_pt1 | contig 15369 bp, 16 predicted proteins | sample 4123metaG_FD_203122 | JGI IMG/M metagenome (GOLD analysis project Ga0265313, IMG submission 203122) | Rhizosphere microbial communities from Carex aquatilis grown in University of Washington, Seatle, WA, United States - 4-1-23 metaG | ecosystem: Host-associated > Plants > Roots > Rhizosphere >...
CCCGCCAGATAATAACGGCCAGATTACTCGCCAGCCGAAACTCTGAACCGAAGTGCATTCATGCCTCTGCCCGGCGCTTTGCGCCGACCGCTCCTCTCACTCCGCCGCCGCCGGCAGCAACACGCCGCGCCAGGCGCGCAGGGTGCGCGCCGCCTCCAGGGTGGTGACGCTGTCATGCGCCGCCAGCCGCGCGGCGGGATTTTCGCCGTGTGGCAGGGCCAGCAGCGCCAAAGTGGAATAGGCGGCGCGATTCAGGCCGGCGCCCTTGCAGGCCAAGGCCAGGGCCTGGCCGCTTGCGTCACCGAGAATTTCCTGGGCGCGGGCTTCGTCCACCCCCAGCAGCACGGCCAGGGCGGCGGCGACATTGCCGCCGTTGCGCGCGGTCTCGAGCAGCGGCGTCACCGGATTCTGTTCCCGGGGCAGCAGCCGCGCCGCCAGCTGGCGGTCGGCGAACAACTGCACCCGCAGCCGGGCGCGGGTGTCGGCATCGACTTCGCGCGCTGTCTTGCTCAGCAGATTCTCGAACACCGGGCGCATCTCGGCCGGGCAGTCGGCTGGCCAGTCCATCAGCAGCGCCGCCACTTCCTCGGCCAGGGCGGCGCGCAGGGCGGGGCCCTTGTCGGCAAGCTCCAGCAGGTGGGCGAGGCGCGGGTTGGCGGTCATGGGGACAGTGTCGCGCGGGCCCATTAACGTTTGGTTGGTGACGTTTTCGACATCGCGCGCCGGATGAAAACGGCCGGCAAACCGCCAAATCTTTCTTCCATCACGTATCTTGCACGGCAAGGTACCGTGTGCTAGAAGATAGCCATGATGATGGTTCGCCATGTCTGAATCCCTGCAAGTCCAGCTCAAGAAAGGCGTGCTGGAAATGTGCGTCCTGGCGCTGCTCTCGGGCGGCGACAATTACGCCTATGACATCGCCAGCCGCATGGCCGAGGCGGTGGGCATGGGCGAAGGCACGGTCTATCCGCTGATGCGGCGGATGCAGAATGACGGGCTGGTGACCACCTATCTGGTGGAGTCGGCGTCGGGCCCGCCGCGCAAATACTACAAGATCACCAAGAGCGGCGCGCTGGCGCTGAAATCGCAGATCACCGACTGGCAGGCCTTCGAGGCCTCGGTCCGCAAGATATTGGGAGACATGGGATGACCCGCAATGAATTCATCACAAGGCTGCGTCAGGGGCTGGTGGGCCTGGACCCGGATTATATCCGCGACGTGATGGCCGACTATGAGACCCATTTCGAGGACGGAGAAAAGTCCGGCCGCAGCGAGGAGGAAATCGCCGCCGCGCTGGGCGATCCCGGCCGCCTGGCGCGCGAGCTGCGGGCCGAGGCCGGCTTCAAGCGCTGGGAAGCGGCGCGCACGCCGGGCAATCTGGTCGGCGCCGTGCTGGCGCTGATGGGCCTGGCCACCATCGATGTGATGTTCCTGATGCCCTTTCTCTTCGCCATGTTCGGCATCTTCATCGGCTTTTCCGTCGCCGTGCTGGTGCTGGTGGTGGTCGGCTTCGCCCTGATGATCGGTTCGCTGTTCCCCGGCCTGGCCTGGTTCGGCCTGACCGGCGGCGTCGAATTGCTGGCGGTGGGGCTGGCGGGCCTGGGGCTGGTGGCGCTGGGCGTCGGCCTGGGCGCCCTGTTCTCCCTGGTCGTCAATGTCATCGTCAAGGCGCTGGTGGGCTATGCCCGGCTGCATTTCCGCCTGATCAACACCGTCACCCAGGAGACGTGAGATGACGACGAACCGGCTTATCCTGCTCGCCATCGGCGGCATCCTGGTCGCCGCCATCTGCTTCGGCGCGGCGGTGGGCATCGGCGGCCGCTCGGCGCTGAGCCATATCGGCGATCTGGGCGATTTCGACCTTGGCGACTGGGACAGCCCGCGCTGCGGCGTCACCCTGGCCGGGCATGACGACACCCGCACCATCGACTGGAGCGGCGCCGACGAAGTCCAGATCGAGATTCCCGCCACCGTGCATTACAAGCGCGGCGAAGGCGACAAGCTGGTGGTGACCGGCGATGCGGCGCTGGTGCCGATGGTGCGGCTGGACGAACGCGGGCGCATCCGCTTCAACTGCCGCCTGCGCCATGCCGGCGACCTTACCCTGACCCTGCCGGGGCGCGACTTCCGCAGCTATTCGGTCAAGGGCTCGGGCGATGTGACCCTGGAAGGCATCGACCAGCCGGCGCTGGAGATCAATGTCGCCGGCCGCAGCAACCTCACCGCCAGCGGCAAGGCCGACAAGCTGGAATACAACCTGGCCGGGGCGGGCGACGCCAAGCTGGGCGCGCTCCAGGTGTCCCGCGCCGAGCTCAACATCGCCGGCCATGGCGACACCGAGATCAACGCCAGCGACAGCGTCGAAGTGAACATCGCCGGCCATGGCGATGTGAAGCTGGTCACCGAGCCGCATCATCTGGAGAAGAACATCTTCGGGGCGGGCGAGATCGTCCATCCCGACGGCGAAGTGGAAAGCACCCATGGCATGGGCAGCAGCAGCCATGGCGAGCGGCATCCGCGCGCGCCGGAGTCGCCGGATGCGCCGGAGCGGCCCAAAGGGATTTAAAGAACGGCGATATCGACCTTGGCGATATCGCCTTCCCAGCTTCCGATGGCCGCGGCCTCGTCATGGCGCGCCTGCGCCATGCGGCCCAGCCGGTCTTCGGCGCGCGACAGCACCAGCAGCGCCAGCGGATCGCCGGGCCACGCCGCCAGGCTGGCCTCGGCCGCATCCGCGGCACCGGCGAACTGGCCGTCCAGCAGCAGCGCGGCGGCGGCGCTGCGGCGGATGGGATACCACCAGCGCGGGGGATCCATGCTCGACACCAGCAGCGTGTCCTGCTGCGTGGCGGCGGTCTCGAAGGCGCGCGCCGCGTCGGCATAATGGCCCTCAAGCATGGCCAGCCGCCCCGCCAGAACGCTTTTCGCCACCGTCAGGACCGGACCATCGCCGGCCACAAGCGGCATTTCCCGCGACAGTCCCGCCGCGTCATGCAGGGCGGCAAAGGCTTCGCCCCGCGCATAGTGATAGAGCGCGCGCGTCTGCGGATTGTCCGCCGACGGCTCGGGCAGCGACAGCATCCTGGCCGGGTCGTAGCGCGCCATGATCACAAAGCGCTGGCCTTCCACCTCGCTCAGCCCGTCATGGGCATTGTCCCAGTGCGGATAGGCCTTGTGCAAATGATCGGCGAATTTCAGCGCCAGGGTGCGGTCGCCCGACATCAGGACGCCCGCCATGCCGACCGCCAGATTATGCTCATAGTAATCGCCCCCCGCGGGCAGGCCGGGCGTCGCCGTGTCGGTGAGGTGATCGGCGCCAACCCTTAAGGCGGAGGCATTGATGGCGGCGGCGTCTTCATAGCGGCCGATATGGAAATAGGTATGGGCCGCCATGTGCACCAGGTGGCTGGCCTTGGGCGCCAGTCCGGCCAGCTTCTCGGCATAGGGCAGCGCCAGGATCGGCTTTCCGGCAAACTCGGTGGCGTGGATGTAATAGTGGATGGCGGCGGTGTTCCGCGGGCTGGCCTTCAGCACCGGCTCGATCAGCGCCACCGCTTCCGCCGCGGTGGTGTGATCGCCGCGCCGCCAGGCCGTCATCAGGACCTCGGCGGCCAGGAGGCGAAGGTCCGGCGCCGGCGGTCCCGCCGCCGCGCCCTTGAGCAGCGCGGCGGCGAAATCGCGCTCCGCCGCGATGTCCTGGGCGCGGGAATAGCGCGTCACCATCGCCGCGGTGAGGATCTTCTCGCGTCCGGTATGCGCCGCTCCCTGCGCCCGGCGCGCGATCGCCAGGGCCGCCTTGAGATCGGCCTCGTCAACGTCGAAATTCATCGTCGGCCCGCGCGACAGCGCCTGGGCCCATAAACACATGGCGCAGCGCGGGTCCGCCGCCACGGCCTTGTCGAAGGCCTGTTTGGCGTCGTCATGATAGAAGGCGTGATACAGCTTGATGCCGTAGTTGAACCATTGCTGCGCCGGACGGCTGGCGGTGGCGACGGCAAAGCCGCCGTCCCCCATGCCGCTTTCGATGGTGATGCGCCGGCGGCCTTCCGGAACCTCGACATGCTGTTCCACGCGGCAGATGTTGAAGATGGCGAAATCGGTCTTGTCGGCGATCTTGTCAATCGCAACCGCCGGGAAGGCCAGCAGCCAGACCAGGGCCGATGCCAGGGCGGCAGACAGCGTGTCCGGTTTCATCTGGCAAGGCGCTCGCAACGGAAAACGCTGCAGTGTAGCACAGGCCGCGGACCGGCGCGCTGCGGCGGTTGGGCCATGACGGCCCGTCGGGCGTCAGGCGACCGGGATTCCCTGCGGCATCTGGAACAGGCCATGCGGATCGTAAGCCGCCTTGACCCGGACCAGGCGGTCATAGTTCGCGCCGTAATAGGCGCGCTGCCAGTCAACAAGTTCCGGATCGGTATAATTGACATAGGCGCCCCCACTGGAGTGCCTGAGCATGTCGGTGTGGAAATCCCGTATCCAGGAACGGCATCGCGCCACGGTCGGCTCGTCCGCGCTTTCCTGCCAATAGGCCAGGAACTGCGAACTGAACAGCGCCGTGCGGTGAACGAAGGCGGTTTGCGCAGGGTCCACCCGCCCGATCGCTCCGCCAAAGGCGTCAAGCAATAGTGTCCCCGATGACAATCCGGGCATGGCCTGCGCCAGTTCGATGTGATGCATGGCCGTGGCGATCGCCTCGTCGGAGAACGGCCTGTCGAAAAAGCTGGACTTGCCCACCATGGCGGGGCGGTTCAGCGTGCCACTCTCCGTGGTCAGGGCGAGGTGGCATTGTTGCACGGTCACAGTCCGGCATCCGGCCAGTGTGCGCAGGGCGTAGAGTCCCTCCATGGTCTCGACAGCGCGAATGGGCTCGGCGCCGATCGGCCCCAGCAGGTCAGGCAGCAGGGGCTCCAGAGCGGCGGCATCGCCCAGGAACACGATCAGGATCCTGACACGCGGTCCTGGCGCCGGCCCCGTGCGGTTGGTCAGGAACCGGCAATTGGACCATGCCTCGTCCGGCGCATGGGGGGCCCATGTCTGCCAGGCCTTCATGACTTTCGGGGCCAGGGCCCAGTCCCAGTCCAGGTTCAGCGTGGTGATGTTTCTCAGGGGCTGGGTCTGAAACCGGAACGATGTGACGATGCCGAAATTTCCGCCGCCGCCGCCGCGGCAGGCCCAATACAGATCGGCATGGCGCTGCGCATCGCAGGTCAGGATATCGCCCGCCGCCGTGACGATTTCGACCTGGCGCAGGCTATCGCAGGCAAGGCCATAGGCCCGCCCCAGCATGCTGATGCCGCCGCCCAGGGCGAAGCCGGCAATCCCGACGGTGGGACATGAGCCGCCGGGCAGGGTCCGCCCCTGGCCGGCCAGCCCATCATAGATGTCGATCAGTTTCGCGCCGGCGCCAATCGTGGCGACCGTGGAACCGGCAGCGAGGCTTACCTGATTCATCGGACTGACATCGATCACCAGTCCGGGGCCGGTGGACCATCCGGCATAGGAGTGACGGCCGGACCGTGCATGAACCGGGATATTGTAGCGGCGGGCAAACGCAAGACAGGCGCGAACATCCTGGGCCGTTTTGCAGCGCGCCACGGCGCTCGGACGAATATCGTCGAAACGCGTGTTGAAAAGCTTGCGATTGCTTTCGAACGCCGCGTCGTCCGGAAGCAGAAGCTCCCCGTCCAGGCCGCTTTGCAGGCGTGACCAGTTTCCGGAGTCAAGATTTCGAGAAGCGCAGGCCGCAAGCCAGGGCGCCGCCAGGGTGCCCAGAACGAAATCGCGTCGTTTCATGGTCGTCGCCCCGCGCACGGTCCCGCGCAAAGTACCGCCCGGCCGGTTCCTTTGGAAGGGCTCCAGCCACTAGGCGATGACGGCCCAGGCGTCCGGATAATACCCGTTGAACGCCGAGCGCGACGACACGGTATAGGCGCCCATGGCGCCGAAGACGACATAATCGCCGGCCCGCACGCTGTCGGGCAGCATCACCGGGCGCGGCAGCACATCGGCGCTGTCGCAGGTCGGGCCATAGGCGCGGAAGGGCCGTTTCTCGCCGGTCAGCTCGCGGGCCTTGCCGCGCGCATCCAGGGTGAAGCCGGTGGGCGGATAATCCTCGTCAAAGCCGGCAAAACGCTGCTCGTCGAAGCTGCCGTAGATGCCGTCATTGAGATAGACGCGCTCGCCCCGCCGCATCACCACCTGGGTCACCAGCGAAACGCCCTGGCCGATCAGGGCGCGGCCCGGCTCGCACATCACCTGCAGATTCTTGACCGCCAGATTGTCCAGCGCCGTCTTGATCATGTCGAAGAACCAGTGATAGGGCGGCGGCTCCTGGCCGGAATAGGCGGTGGGAAAGCCGCCGCCTATGTCCAGCGCCGCGATCGGTACGCCCGACATGCGCATCGCCTGCTCGGCGATCTCGATCGCCTGGGCATAGGAGAAAGGCGAAAGGCACTGGCTGCCGACATGGAAGGTCAGGCAGGGCTTGGCGCCCGAAGCCTTGACGCGCTTGAGCAGCTTGGCGGCCTCGGCCGGGCGCACGCCATATTTGCTGGACATTTCCAGCAGCGCCCCGCCCAGCGAGGCCACCAGCCGCACAAAGATGCGCAGCTTCTTTGCTTCGCCGACTTCGGCCAGCAGCTTGTCCAGCTCATGATCGCTGTCGACGACAAAATCGGTGACGCCATGGCGCTCGAACGCGGCCTTGGCCTGGCCGGGCAGCCGCACCGGCGCCATGAAATGGCAGATGGCGTCGGGCAGCCGCGACGTGACGGCTTCGATCTCGCCCAGCGAGGCGCTGTCGAAATGGCGGATGCCGCCGTCCCACAAAAGCTGCAAGGCATAGGGATGCGGATTGGCTTTCACGGCATAGAGCACCTCGCCGGGAAAGCCGTCCAGGAACTGCCTGGCGGCGGCGGCGCAGCGTTCGGGATGCAGCAGATAAAGCGGCTCGGACGGCTTCAGGGCTTCAATCGCCTTGGCCATGGTGGCAAAGCGCGGCAACTGCTCCAGGGGCACGAGGACGGCGGCGGGCACGGTCATGCCGCCTTGTGCGGCAAGGCGGCCCGGCGCGCAACAAAAAAGGGCGCGGCCTGCGCAGCGCCCTTTCTCTACGTTTCTGTGACGCCTATTGCGCGGGCGGGGGCGGTGTCATGCCCCGGTTGCCCATCGGGCCGCGCATCCCCATCGGACCGGGGCGGCGCCGCATCATCATCATGCCGCCGCGCGGACCGCCCATGCCGGGACGCCGCAAACCGCCGCGTCCGAAACCGCCGCGGCCCGGCCGCGCTTCACGCGCCAGGGTCTGGCGCTGCGCGGCGCTGAGGCTGGTGTAGAGCGCGTCCAGGGCGGGACGTTCGGCCTGGATGTCGGCCAGGCGGTGCTGCAGCATGGTTTCCTCGCGCGTCAGCCGCTCGACCGGGCTGGGCGGCGTGGCGTTATTTCCACGACCGCCGCGCCCGGCTCCGGGCTGCGGCAGCGGCCTGGCGGCGCATTCGCTGGCGCGGCTCTTGGCGGCGGCCAGGCGCAGGTCGCGCCAGCGGGCGAAGGCGGGGGCTTGCGCGCCGGTCAGGTTGAGGCGGACTTCCAGGGCGGCGAAGCGCCCGGCCGCGCGGGCGTAAACCTCCTGGCACAGGGCGTCGCGGCGTGCGGTGCGCTGCGCCGCGGTGGGCGCGGGCCTGGCCAGGGCGCCATTCGGTCCGCGCGCGCCGGGGCCCCGGGCGGCGGGGCCGCGTACCGGGGCCGTGGCCTGCGCCAGCAACATCGGCGTGCCCGGCATGGGGGCGGGGGCCTGCGCGAAGGCATTGGTGGCGATGATGGCGGCGGTGGCGGCGGCGCCCAGGCCAAGGGCGGCAAGGACGGCGATGAGGTTCTTGCGCATGCGAGTACTCCGGCAAAAGCGGGGGGACTTTAGCGGCGGGGCGTCCTGGAGATTCCCTCAATTTGTCGCGGGGTTATGAAATTTCCGCCATTCATCGCCGGTTCAGGAAGCTTCGCAGCCTGGTCGCCCATCGCTATATTCTCCGCTGGAGGGGGCATGAATCCGGAGCCGCAAAAAGGGCAGCGCAAGACTGTGGCCTGGGCCATTGGCGGGGCGGTCGTCGGGATGTTGCTGGCCGCTATTCCGATAATGTTATTGGGCAGAGTGGCGGATTCAAACAGCGTGGCGCTGCGGAGCTTTGCCCTGATGGCGGTGTTTGTGGTGCTTGTGCTGGTCGGCTCCATATACAGCAAGCGGCGCGCCGCCCGCGATCCGGCTTATGCCGCCCGCCTTGAGCAGGTGAATGCGCAGCTCGCACCGCAGCGCACTGACTTCCGGCGCCGATTCGCCATGCGCATGCTTTCGCTTTGCGCGGCATTGGTGCTGATTGTGGCGGTCAATGTCTGGAAGACGCAGCGCGACTGGTTCCGTCAGCTTACCACGGGGCAATGGGTTGTGCTGGCGGTGATCGGGGCGGCAATTGCCCTGGCGGGGTTTCAGCTTTTCTATCAGGCCTTGAAGAAGCACAACGCGTCCTAGCGTCCGGCCCGAAGCTCCCGGATCGTCTTCCTGCCGTCGGCGCTGGGCTGATAGACATCGGTCATCTCGGTCAGCGCCCGCTGGAACTGCGCGATGGTGAAATGGTCGGGCACTTCCCAGGCATCGAAGCCGACGCGGTGCTGATAGTTCATCTGGTCATAAAGGAAATCGCCGATGGCGCGGATCTCGCCCTTGAAGCCCAGCCGCGTACGCAGCATCCGCGCCCAGGAAAAGGCGCGGCCGTCGCGGAATTTGGGAAACTCCAGCGCAATGAGCGCGAAGCGGGGAACATCGGCGCCCAGGCTTTCCGGATTTTCATGGCTCTGCAGGCGCACGCCCAGCGCGGTGTTGCGGGCCAGCAGGGCCTCGCGTTCCCTTTGGAAGCGCGCCAGCGACACCAGCACCGGGCCTTCCGGCAACGCTGCATCGTCGGCAACCGCGGTGAAGGGGTCGGCGGCGAAACCGCCGCTCTTGAGCAATCTGGTCACGCCGCCACCGTCTCGTAGGCGGCGGCCTTGAACGGCGCCATGCCCAGGCGGCGATAGGTGTCGAGGAAGCGCTCGCCCGGCTGGCGCGCGGCGAGATAGACATTCACCACCCGCTCCACCGCTTCGGCGATCTCATGCTCGGTGAAGCCGGGGCCCATGATCTCGCCGATGGCGGCGTCCTCGGCGCCGGAGCCGCCGAGCTGGAGCTGGTAGAATTCCACGCCTTTCTTGTCGACGCCCAGGATGCCGATATGGCCGGCATGATGATGGCCGCAGGCATTGATGCAGCCGGAAATCTTGATCTTGAGTTCGCCGATCTGCTGCTGGCGTTCGAGATTCTCGAACTTGCGCGCGATCTTCTGGGCGATGGGAATGGAGCGGGCATTGGCCAGGTCGCAATAATCCAGCCCGGGGCAGGCGATGATGTCGGTGATCAGCCCGGCATTGGGCGAGGCGAAATCCAGTTCCTTCAGCCGGGCGTAGATCGCCGGCAAATCCTTCTTGCGCACATGCGGCAGCACCAGATTCTGCTCATGGGTGACGCGCACTTCGCCGACGCTGAATTCGTCCATCAGGTCGGCGATGATGTCCATCTGTTCCGACGTGGCATCACCCGGAACTTGACCGGGCGTCTTCAGGGTGATGGTGGCGATGGCGTAACCGGGCGCCTTGTGCCTGCTGACATTGGTCTTCGCCCAGTTGGCGAAATCCGCGCCGGCGTCGGGAATGGCGTCGGACAGGCCGCTCTCGAATTTGGGCGGGGCGAAATAGGCGGCGATGCGGTCGAGCTCGCCCTGGGGCAGCTGCAGCGTGCCCATGGCCTTCAGTTCCTTGAACTCGCGATCGACGCGGCGGCGCATTTCCTCCGGACCGATGGTGTTGATCAGGATCTTGATGCGCTGCTTGTGGATGTTGTCGCGGCGGCTGTCCTGGTTGTAGACCCGCAGCACCGCCTCGAGATAGGCGAGGATGTCCTCGCGCTCGACGAATTCGCGCATGACATGGGCAAGATAGGGCGTGCGGCCCATGCCGCCGCCCGCCATCACCTTGTAGCCGGTGCGGCCCTGCGCGTTGCGCACGATCTGCACCGCCATGTCGTGATAGGCCAGGGCGGCGCGGTCCTTCTCGCAGGCGCCGACCGCGATCTTGAACTTGCGCGCCAGGAAAACGAATTCCGGATGCAGGCTGGACCATTGGCGGATGATCTCGGCCAGCGGGCGGGGATCCTCGATCTCTTCATCCGTGGCGCCGGCGAACTGGTCGGCGGTGACGTTGCGCACGCAATTGCCGCTGGTCTGGATGCAATGCATCTCGACATCGGCCAGCTCGCGCAGGATCGCCGGCACATCCACCAGCTTGATCCAGTTGAGCTGCAGGTTGGTGCGGGTGGTGAAATGCCCGAAATTCTTGTCATAGGTGCGGGCGATATGCGCCAGCTTGCGCATCTGCCGCGACGACAGGGTGCCATAGGGCACGGCGATGCGCAGCATATAGGCATGCAGTTGCAGATAGAGGCCGTTCATCAGCCTGAGCGGCTTGAACTGGTCTTCGGTCAGCTCGCCGGAGAGGCGGCGCTGCACCTGGCAGGCGAACTGCTCCACCCGCTCCGAGACGAACCGGGCGTCGAATTCGTCATAGCGGTACATGTTGGGCTCGACCGGCTTGGGATTAAGCATTCTGGTGCTGATCGTCGTTAAATTGATTGGCCTGCTTGCCGGTATGGGGATGCACGGTGGGACCGGCGGCGCGGATGATCTCGCGCTCCTTCACCGGCACGATGCGGCCGTCCTTTTCGCGCACTTCGAAAAGATAGGGCGCGACGAATTCGTTGCGGGTCAGTTCGGCCGTGGCCGCGGCCAGGGCGTCGTCGGCGGCGGCCTCTGTCCGATAGACCTCGCCTGCGTCCAGGGTCAGCACCCAGGCCGCGCCCTTGCGATAGAGCACGTCGCCGCTTTTGAGGCGGTTGGCCGTCAGCATCTGCCATCCGGAATTGTGGTGCGCCATGGGGGCGGAAAAACCATGAGCGGGGCGCGAAATCAAGACTTTAACATGCCGCATGTGTGGTTTCATTGGAAGAACACAACATTGCACGTAGTAATTTTTGGCGGGTTTGCGCCATGTTGAGAGCGGAAACGGGGCAGGCATGACAACCAGACTGAGCAAGGGGCAGTTGGCGGCGGTCGTCGCGGGCAATGCCCTGGAGTTCTACGACTTCCTGATCTTCAGTTTCTTCGCCATCCAGATCGGGCAGGTGTTTTTTCCCGGCGGGTCGCCGACCGCCAGCCTGCTCAAGACCCTGGCGGTGTTCGGCGTGGGCTTTCTCACCCGTCCGCTGGGCGGGCTGGTGATCGGGCCGATCAGCGACCGCATCGGGCGCAAGCCCACCATGCTTTTCACCTTCGGCCTGATGGGCCTTTCCATCGCCGGGCTGGCGCTGACCCCGTCCTATGCCAGCATCGGGGTGGCGGCGCCGCTGCTGGTGGTGTTCTTCCGGCTGGCGCAGGGCTTCGCCCTGGGCGGCGAGGTCGGCCCCACCACCGCCTTCCTGCTGGAATCCGCGCCGCGCCAGCGCCGCGGGCTGTATGTCTCGCTGCAGAACGCCACCCAGTATTTCTCCGTGCTGTGCGTCGGGCTGATCGGCGCCGGGCTCTCCAGCGTGATGGCGCCGGCGGATTTCGGCGCCTGGGGCTGGCGCGTCGCCATGCTGCTGGGCGCGGCGGCGGTGCCCTTCGCCTGGATGCTGCGGCGGCGCCTGCCCGAGACGCTGCACATCCGGACGCAAGCCGAACCGGCGCCGCGCGCCCGCCTGGTGGTGGTGACGCTCAGCATCCTGATGATCGCCAGCAACACCATCTCGACCTATCTGATGAATTACCTGGCGACCTATGCCCAGCACACGCTGGGGGTGTCGCCGCATCTCGCCTCGCTTTGCACCGTGGTGGGCGGCGCCGCCGCCATGCTGGGGGCGCTGCTGGGCGGCGGCCTCAGCGACCGTTTTGGCCGCAAGCCGGTGATGCTGGCCGGGGCAATCGCCCTGCTGCTGCTGGGCGTGCCCTGCTACATGGTGATGCTGGTCTTCAACAGCCCAGCGGTGCTGCTGACCATGGCGGCGGTGGTGGCTTTTTTCGTCGGCGTCTTTCCCCCGGTGGTGCTGGCCAATATCTGCGAAAGTTTTCCCGCCGCGCAGCGCGCCGGCTCGATCGGCATCACCTATGCGCTGGCGGTGGCGGTGTTCGGCGGCAGCGCGCAATATGTCGTCACCTGGCTGATCGCGGTCACGGGTTCGCCGCTGGCCCCGGCCTGGTACATGACCGGGGGGATGGTGCTGGGGGTGGCGGCGATGCTGGCGATGCGCGAGACCGCGCCGGGCGCGGCCGGGGCCCATTTCAGTATCGAGCCATAGCGCTTTCATGCCAGCGGCGCAGCAGCGCCCATTCCAGCAGCGAAAGGGCGGCGAAGAAGAGAATGCCCGTCAACGCTAATAATGCCAGCGCGGCGAAGCTGGTGGCCATTTCCAGCCGGTTGGTGGCCTCAGTGATCCGCCAGGCCAGGCCCGAAGCGGTGCCGGAACCGGCGGCGAATTCCGCCGTGACCTCGCCGATCAGGGCGATGACGCCGCCGATCTTCATGCCGGTGAGCAGCGCGGGCAGGGCGGACGGCAGCTGCACCGTCACCAGGGTCTGCCAGCGCGTGGCGCCGTAAAGCCGGGTCAGGTCGAGCAGATTGAAATCGGCGGATTTCAGGCCCTGCACCGCGTTGGAGAGGATGGGGAAGAAGGCGATCATCCCGGCGATCAGGGCCAGCGCCCGGTCGATATGCTCAAAACCGACCCAGATCAGGATCAGCGGCGCGATGGCGACCATCGGCGTCACCTGCAGGATGACGGCATAGGGATAGAGCGCGCGTTCCGCCAGCCGGCTCTGGCTGAACAGGATGGCCAGGGCGATGGCGGCGATCAGCGCCCCGATGAAGCCCTGCAGCGTGACGCTGATGGTGGTGAGCATGGATGCCGACAGGCTGGCCCAGTTCTGAATCAGCGCGGACCAGATGGCGCTGGGCGCGGGCAGGATATAGGGCGGGATCTGCTTCACATCGACAAGGGTTTCCCAGGCGGCCAGCATGACGGCGGCGAGCAGCAACGGGAACAGGATATCGAGCGCCCGTTTCATGCCGCCCCCAATGCATCGGAGACGCGGCGCTGGCAGTCGAGGAATTGCGGCGTCAGGCGGAAGCCGGGCGCGCGTTCGCTCTGTTTCGGCAAGGCGATGTCGGCGGCCAGGCGCCCCGGCCTTGGGCTCAGCACCAGAACCCGTTCGGAGAGATAGCAGCTTTCCGCCACGCTATGGGTGACGAAGACGATGGTGAGGCCGTCTTCGCGCCACAGCCGCAGCAGATCGTCGTTCAGGCCCAGGCGGGTGATCTCGTCCAGGGCGGCGAAAGGTTCATCCAGCAGCAGCAGTTTCGGTTTGGCGGCCAGCGCGCGGGCGATGGAGACCCGCATCCTCATGCCGCCGGAAAGCTCGCGCGGCAGGGCGCGCTCAAAGCCCTTGAGGCCGACGCGGGCCAGCGCCGCCGCCGCGCGGTCATTGGCTTCGCCGCGCCCCACATGCTTGAGCTCCAGCGGCAATCGCGCATTGGCCAGGGCATCGGCCCAGGGCATCAGGGTCGGTTCCTGGAAGACAAAGCCCAGCTCCGGCTTGCGCTGCGGAAAATTCACCGCGCCGCCGTCCGGCGGCAGCAGGCCCGCGACGATGCGCAGCGCCGTGGATTTGCCGCAGCCCGAAGGGCCGAGCAGGGAAACGAAATCGCCGCTATTCAATGAAAAGGAAAGATCGGCCAGCGCCTCGACGCCATTGGGGAAGCGCTTGGCGAGATGGGTGGCGGCGAGCAGCACTATTGGAAGTTCTGGAACGTATTGCGGGTGAAGCGCAACTCGAACGCCTTCTTGTAGTCCAGGCCTTTGGGATACAGCCCTTCCGCCACCATGGTGTCGTAGAAAATCTGCCAGCGCCGCTCGGTCATGCTGCCGAGGCCGAAATCCTGCCCGTCCTTCGACAGCACCAGATTGTACTGCTTCATCCTGGCGATGGCCTGGGCGATGATGGCGTCGGTCATGTCCGGGTTCGCCTGCTTGATCAGGGCGTTGGCCTTGCGCGGATCGCCATTGAGGTAATGCAGCCAGCCATCGCGCGTCGCTTGCACAAAAGCCTGCACCGCCTTGGGATTGCCGTCGATCCACTTCTGCGGCACCAGCACCATGTTGGCGTAGCCGGGATAGCCGTAATCGGCGAGCAGGAAGACCTTGGCCTTCCATTTCGCCTGTTGTTCCACCGTGAACGGTTCGCTGGTGAGATAGCCTTCCTGGATGGCGTTGGGATCGACGATGAACGGCGCCAGGTTGAAGCTGTATTTGCGGATCTGGGTGTCGGCGAAACCGAATTTGGCCTTCAGCCAGGGCCAGAAGGCGGTCATCGAGGCGGCGGAGACCAGCACCGGCTTGCCCTTCATGTCGGCCAGGGAATTGATGTCGCGGCGCGGGTGGCTCATCAGCACCTGCGGGTCCTTCTGGAAGATCGCCATCACGGCGCGGATCGGCAGGCCCTGCTTGACCATGTTCATGGAGATGAAGCTGTTGGAGCCCATGCCGAAATCGGCCGCGCCGCCCGCCAGCAATTGCGGCACATTCACGTCCGGCCCGCCCTGCACGATCTTCACGTCAAGCCCCCGCTTGGCGTAAAGCCCTTCCGCCAGCGCCTGGTAAAAGCCGCCATGCTCGGCCTGGGCCTTCCAGTCGGTGACGAAAGTGATCCTGGTGGCGGCGGCAGCGGGCGACAGCGCGGCGGCGGCGAGAACAAGCGCGAGCAGGAGGCGTTTCATGCAGGGCTTATAGCATGAACTAGCGCGGGTAGGGCGAGGGTGCGTCCTGCCGCGGTGGCGGCGGCGGCGGTTCGTCCTCATCGCTTCCAAAAATCCAGCCCAGAATACCACCCCGGCGGCGGCGGGCCTGGGGCGCCTGCTCGAAGGGGCGCGGCTGTTCGGCGGTCTGGTCCGGCGGCGGGCCGATGATGGGGGCTATGTTGCGGTAGCCGGCCAGGGCCTCGTCGTCGCGCTGGGCCAGCGGATCGGCGATGGTCAGGTGCAACTGCTCGCGCGCGTCCTGCGGCGGCGAACGGTCCAGCGCCACGGCTTTGCGGCCCTTTTCCGCCGCCAGCATCGCTTCCTTCCAGATCTGGGCGGGCAGGGTGCCGCCGGTGACGCCGCGGGTGGGCGAGGAATCGTCATTGCCGACCCAGACGCCGGTGACATAGTCGGTGGTGAAGCCGATGAACCAGGCGTCGTGCGAATCCTGGGTGGTGCCGGTCT
>Ga0265313_10002605_pt1 | contig 15367 bp, 12 predicted proteins | sample 4123metaG_FD_203122 | JGI IMG/M metagenome (GOLD analysis project Ga0265313, IMG submission 203122) | Rhizosphere microbial communities from Carex aquatilis grown in University of Washington, Seatle, WA, United States - 4-1-23 metaG | ecosystem: Host-associated > Plants > Roots > Rhizosphere >...
ACTCATCAAACGAGTTCGAATTGATATCGCCATTGGTGGTATCCGCGCGGATGTAACGAAAGTAGGCGTTCCCGGAGAATGTCAGGTTGCTGCTCGCGTCGTGCCGCAGGCTCAAGTTCAACGACGGGGAGCGATTCCAGGTAATGTCGGGAATGCTGTAAACGCTGGAATAATTCTGCGCGAGAAAGCGCGTGTCCTGAAGGCCATTGCCGGTCAGCCAATTGTCCGCATAGGCGCCGCTGAGATAAATCGAGGTCTTGGCGTGCTGCCATCCAACCTTGGCGAAGGATTGGCGAACCTCGGAGGGCGAGAACTGACGCCATCCGTCCTCACGGAACAGGTTGCCCGCGACGTACCAGCTCAATCCCTTTTTTAGGTTCGAGCCACCATGCTCGAATTCCCCTGCCCTGCGCCCGAAGCTGCCACCGCTGATCTGCATCGTGGTGCCGGGCTGGCTCAAGCCCGTTTTAGTGTCGATCGATATCGCGCCGCCGAGCGTGTTTAGCCCGAACAATGGATTCGATCCCGGCATCAGCGCGACCTCCGAAATCGCGATCTTGGGAATCAGATCCCAGGCAACAATATCGCCGAAGGGTTGGTTCTGACGAACCCCATCCATGTAAACGGAGATCCCTTCCGGCGTTCCCAGCAACGGTGACGCCGTATAACCCCGATAGCTCACGTCGGGTTGATAAGGATTCTCCTGGTTCTGGTTGATGTGGACGCCGCTCAAGCGCTGATTCAGCAGATCGGAAAGATCGAGTGCGCCGCTCTGTTCCAGGTCGCGCGCGCTGGCCGTCTGGACCGGCGCCGGTATCTCGTCGATCGGCAAGTCGGTTCCAGGCAGTGGGGTCGCGGCGACCACATCGATCCTGGAAGCCTGCGTCGCGAGCGCCATCATCACGGTGCGCGAGACAGGAGTGCCCGGTTCCACGTCGATCAAGACGGACTGGGTAGCAAAGCCGGTTTTGGAAACTTCCAGACGATAGCGGCCAGAAGGAAGGTTCGGAAAAGTATACGCGCCCTGCCGGTCCGTCTGAAAACTGAGATCCGTTTTGCTGGCGAGGCTCTCTAGCTTGCCCGAGGCTTCCATAGCCAGCCCGGAGGAATCCTGGACCTGGATCCGAATTTCGCCCGGCTGGGCTTGGCCGCACAAGAGCGCTGTGACGCACAAGAACGGACACATTAGGTACCCGAAGTTCTTGCGAATGCGAGACATATACGTTAATCCCGTTATCTGTGGCTCTGTTCAGTGTTTTTTGCTCGGATATGCGAAATCTGATATCCTCCCCGGCATGCAGGGTATGACTCGTGCAATTGGTATCCGCTGTGCGGCTGCTTTACTGGCGCTGCTGGGAGCTTGGGCGGCCTACACCCAGACTCAAACGGCACCTCGCCCCGCGACCACCCAGAAGGTCAAGGACGGCCTCTACATGATCCAGGGCGAAGGCGGGAACGTCGCCGCCCTGCTCACCGACGAAGGCGTGATCCTGGTGGACGACATGTACGATCGCAACTACGCCGCCGTCATGGGTCAAGTGAAATCGCTCAGCGACAAGCCGGTGCGCTATGTGCTCAACACCCACCAGCACGACGATCATTCCGGCGGCAACGCCCAGATGCTGGCGGCCTCGGTGGAAGTGATCGCGCACCGCAACGCCCGGATCAACATGATCGCGCTGAAGCAGCCCGGGGCGCCCCGCATCACCTTCGACGAAGAAATGGACGTGCACCTGGGCGGCAAGGAGGTCCGCGCGCGGCACTATGGACGGGGCCACACCGGAGGCGATGCCGTCATTTATTTCCCCGAGCAGAAGGTCATCCACACCGGCGACCTGTTCCTCACGCGACCTACCCAGCCGTATATCGATTACGCCAACGGCGGCAGCGCCATCGAATGGACCAAGGCTCTGGACGAGGTCCTGAAGCTCGATTTCGACACCATCATTCCCGGGCACGGTCCGCTCTCCGACCGCGCCGGCCTGGTGAAGTGGCGTGCCGATTTCGAGACCATGCGTAACCGGATCCAGGGCATGGTTCGCCAAGGTAAGAGTAAGGAAGAAGTCTCCCAGACGCTGATCAAGGATTTCGGCTGGCCCGTGGGGGGCCTCGCCATCGGGCAAGTGGACGCCTTTATAGCTGAGATGAAGTAATATCAGCGTCGCGCGAGTGGTGCGATGTTGCGCCCGTGATAGCATACTATGAGCTAAACGCTGACCAGGAGGCCGGGCCTGATAATCTGCCCGGCGCGTTGTGAGTGGAGGAAACTCAATGTTGAGTGCGTCTCGCGGGTTGAAGCGCCCTTTTTTTAGGGCGGTGCTTTGCGCCGCTGCTCTTGGATCGGCAACGGTCTGGGTCGCCCGGGCTCAGCAGCCTCGCAAAGTGGACGACGCAGCACTCCGCGACGCCGCCCGAACGGGCGAAGAATGGATCACCTACAACCTGGGCTGGTCCGAACAGCGTTATAGCCAGCTCAACCAGATCACCGCGCAGAACGTGAATCGGCTGGGACTCGCCTGGTACACCGACATTCCCGCGGCGCGCGGTAATCCGCAAAATCGGCAAGAAGGAACTCCGCTGGTCTACAACGGCATGCTTTACAGCATCACGCCGTGGAGCGTGGTGTATGCGGTTGACGCCCGCACCGGCAAAGAGGCTTGGCATTCGGATCCCGACGTCAACCAGCAAGTCTGGCAATCGCGAATTTGCTGCGGCGTGGTGAATCGCGGCATAGCAATGTACCAGGACAAGATCATCGCGCCAGTGGTTGACGGGAGGCTGCGGGCCCTGGATTCGGCCACCGGAAAGCTGGTTTGGGAATCGCGAGTCTCGCCCGCAAACATGCCCTACACCATCACCATGGCGCCCCGCGTTATTAAAGGTGGCAAGGTGATTGTCGGCGTGAGCGGCGGCGAATACGGCGTGCGTGGATTCTTCGACGCCTACGACGCGGAAACCGGCAAGCGGGCATGGCGCTTCTATACGGTTCCCGGCGATCCTTCTAAACCCTTCGAGCAGCCTGTTCTCGCCGAGTGGGCCAAGACCTGGTCCGGCGAATGGTGGAAAATCGGCGGCGGCGGGCCGGTGTGGGGCGGCATCGCCTACGATCCGGACTCTGACATTCTGTATGTCGGCACCGGACAGCCTGGCCCCTGGACCGAAGTGTCGCGCGGTAAAGGCGACAACCTTTGCACCGATTGCATTATCGCGGTGCGCGGCGCAACCGGCCAGTATATTTGGCACTACCAGACCACCCCCGGCGACGATTGGGATTTTGATTCCATCGCCGACATCATGCTGGCCGACCTGAACATCAACGGCAAAACACGCCAGGTGGTCATGCAGGCCCCCAAGAATGGATTCTTCTATGTGCTGGATAGAAAGACGGGAGAACTGCTCTCGGCCGATCCGTGGGTGACCGTGAACTGGGCGTCGGGCGTCGATCTGAAGACCGGCCGGCCCCGAGTGAATCCGGAAGCTCGCTACGGAACGGAGGCGGTCAGCATCATGCCGGGTCCCGGCGGCGGTCACGTGTGGCCACCCTGGTCCTTCAATCCGAATACCGGCTTGGTCTATATCCCGAGCACCATCGGCGGCGGCTACACATTCCAGGCGAATCCTGATTTCGTGCCGCTGCCTACCGATATCGGGCCGGAGGGACGCGGCCAGATGAACATGGGGACGGGCGCGGCACGCGGCGGCGGAGGCGGTCGTGGAGGTGCGGCGGCGGCTGGCGGTGGACGCGGTGGGGCACCCGCACCCGGATTGGCTCCTGGACTCGATCCGGCGATAGCAGCAGGACGCGGAGCGGCGGCTCCCGCGGCTCCTCCGCAGCCATCGCGGTTATTAGTGTACGCGCTGGATGGGAAGGTGACTTTACCGGAGCCTCCCGCTGCAGCGGCTGCGCCTCCAGCGGCAGGTCCCCCTGGAGCCGGCGGTGGACCAGGCCGTGGCGGACCAGGTGCCGGAAGGGGTCCCGGTACGCCCCCGCCGTCTCCTCCTTCGATCGGGCCGGAAGGGCGCGGGAACATATTAGTGGCGTGGGATCCGATTGCAGGCAAGGAACGCTGGCGAGGTCTTTCCGCAGGCTTTAATCAGGGTGGCACGCTTTCCACCGCTGGGAATCTGGTGTTCGCGAGCGTCAATACCCGGCTCATCGTTTATCGTGCTGACAATGGAGACCAGCTCATGGACATCACCACGGGCCTCTCGCAGATGGGTCCGCCGATGACGTTTATGCTGGATGGAAAACAGTACGTCGCGATCGCCGGAGGACCGCCTCCGGCGGGTGGCGGACGCGGGGCTGCTCAGGCAGGACGATAATAAACGGCGGAGGGAACTTCCGATGAAGCGCTTGCTGAATCCGCTCGCGGCGGCGATTGTTCTGGCCGCGCTCGCTCTTATTGTAATTCCGACCGCCGCGCAGTGGCCGAATTACCCGGCGAAACAGGCCCCCCGCGAACCCGACGGGAAAATCAAACTCGACGCGCCCGCGCCCAAGGCACCCGACGGCCATCCCGATCTCTCGGGTATTTGGGATCTTCGCGGTACTGGCGGCCGAGGAGGGCCTGGCGGGCCAGGAGGCGGACCCGGCGGTGCGAAGGGCAAAGCTCCGGAGTTGCCGCCTGGAACTCCTCCGAACGCCACATTTAAGAACATCGGTTCGGGATTCAAGGAAGGTCTTCCGCTCACGGCATGGGCCGCGGATCTCTTGAAGGCTCGCAAGTCGGAAAACAGTAAGGACAATCCCGACGCACATTGCCTGCCGCTCGGCCTGATGCAGCTTCACATGCATCCGCAGCCCAGGAAGATCATTCAGACGCCGGGCCTGATCGTCATGCTCTATGAAGCGCAGGGAGGCATCCGGCAGATTTTCACCGACGGCCGGCCCTTGCCGAAGGATGCCGAGCCCTGGTGGTACGGCTACTCGATCGGACATTGGGACGGCGACACGCTGGTCGTCGAAACCAGCGGCTTCCGCGACGATGTCTGGCTGGATATCGACGGCAGCCCGCTCACCGAATCCGGGAAAATGACCGAGCGCATGACGCGATTAAACTACGGGACCCTACAAACTGACGTGACCATCGAGGATCCGAAAGCGTACACCAAGCCGTTTACGGTGCGCGTGATCCACCGCCTTCTGCCCGACACCGATTTGATCGAGTTCATCTGCCAGGAAAACGATCGCAGTGGCCCGCATTTAGTCGGCAAATAAACGCCAGCACGTAAGCCGTCTACTTCTTCGCTGATTCGTCCGCGCGCGCGCCGCTGAGGATATCGCTCATCGCGTAGTTTCCTTCGTGGCAGGCGTACTCGATCATCTGATAGTCGTCGTTCTTCTCGAGCTGGATCAGGATGGTCCACGGCTTCACCCAGGTCTTCTCGTCGACCACCGTGATCCGATAATCCATCGTCTTGTCGCTGGTTCGCGTGAAGCGCTCGATCACTTTTAGCTGGTCGCTGTGATATCCGGGGTCGCCCGGATAACCCGCGCCGTTCGAGCCGATGGCGTCCTTGTCGGTGAAATTCGTGGTCTCAACGACGAGATCGTTACCTTCCCAGTGTCCCCGCGAATCTCCCATGATCATCTTGATCGTCGGGCTGACGTGCGGACGCCCGTCTAACGGAATCACCCGGCTCTCATGGATCATTTCGTTGCGGAACGCCACGTATCCCGGCCCCTGCACGATCTGGTTGCCGTTGTTGTACACCACCGGAATCACCGATCCCAGGAGTCCGCGCGAAATGCAGCGATAGTAGATGTTCAGATCGTCATAGCTGTCCGCTTGGCCCTTCCACTCGCCCGGCATCCCCTTCCCGCCGCGAGCCTCTTTGCGATACTTCACCGCTTCAGCCGTCAGGTCCGGCAACCGCCCGTTCGGCGGATCAATGATGAGTGAGGTCTGGCGGCTCGGCTTTCCACGCTCGGTCCAATAGGACGGCGGGCCGATTCCGACTTTTGTATCGCTGGTGGCGGCCGATTCATTGTCGGCCTGCGCTTGCTTCTTGGCAGCCGCCTCTTTCGCCGCGAATTCTGTATCGTTCAGTGTCGCGCGTTCGCCGAGGTTGGCAGCGCGCTGCATGGGGACGCCCATGTTGCCCGGCCAGATACCCTCCAGATCGGGATCGCCCCATGGGGTCCTAGGGGGTGTGTAGGCTTTCGCCGTTTTGGCTTTCGTCGCCGCAGGCGCTTGACCCGCGATTGGAGCCGTTACAAGCGCGGCCAAGCAGGCCAACGCAATGAGAGAAACGACATAGCGATAACTCATGCTGCCCTCCTCTTACTTACATTCGAAACTCGCGGGGTCCTCGGTGTTGCCGCTGCCCTTGTACCGGGCGATCTGCGGATACTGGCACACCAGCCGTCGGCCGACTTGCTTGCCGTCCTTATAGTGGTCCATCACTAGTTGGTTCGGAGCCTGGCCGGTCTGCCTCCACTGCTCGATCAAGGCCAGCGTGTCGACGTTGAAATTCTCGGCACCCGTGGTTCCGACTCCGTGGCTCATACCGGGAACCATAAAGAAGCGCATGGATTCCCGCGTGGCCTTCGCGCCGGTCTTGGCGACCACGTCCTTGTAGTAGTTCACGGCGACGTCCGGTGGCACGCCGTTGTCATTCCACCCGCCAATCAGCAGGAGCTTACCCCCGCGCGCAAAGTATTTGCGCAGGTCCGGATCCACTGCGTTGACCGGCGCGATCTCCGGACGTTCGGCCAGAGCCACGTCGCTGTCCCAGTTCAACCGGCGAGTCTTGTAGTCCCAGTTGGGATCTTGAAACACGTAATAGCGGAAGAAGTCGACCGGAATTCCCAGCGGCTCCGCGCCACCCGCGAGCTGGCCCCATCCCAATTCACTGCCCGGATACAGCGGTGAATAGATCTGCTTGCCGGTCCGCGGATTCTTCGGACCCGCATAGATCTTGCGCGCCGCCGCCACTTGCGGCGCGGTCAGACAATCGGGCGCGTCTGCTCCCTTGCATTGGATCACCACCGGATCGAAATGGCAGCGCTCCGCCGTGCCGATGATCCCGTCTGCCAAGCCATCGTCTGCGTCGCAAGCCTTCAAGGCAGCCTGATGGATGATTGCGTACTTGGCGGGCGGAATGAAACTGGCTTCGCTGTCATGTGTCGCGTACCAGATCCACATCTGCCCGAAAGTGTGCCGTGACAAGTAAGACGACATGGAGGTCACGGCGAGAACGTCGTAATCTTCCGGATAGCGCTGGGCGGCGCTCAACGCGGCGATAGTGCCTCCGCCCGACTCCGCCATGACCGAATACTTCAGCGGCGTGTCATAGTAAGCGGCGATCAGCGCCTTGGACACAATGGTCATCTCGTGCGAGGAGCGATAGCCGAAATCCTTGATCTTTTCCGGATGTCCGATGGCATAGTTCGACCCGCCTTCGTGTCCGGTATTGTTGCCCGCCGCTGCGTATCCGCCGCGCACACCGCCCGCGAGTGGACCTGGAGGTATGCTGGCACCGCCGCCCAGTCCGCCATTTCCAGTACCGCGAAACTTCCCATTCCAACGTGCTGCAACAGGCATCCACAGCTCGATCTTGATATCGGAATCGCTGGTTGGTGTGAGCGTCGCCTGGATGCGGCAGAACGCCGGGAGATCGGCAAACTGCTGTCCGCCTTTATCGCTGGCGGGTGGTCGAAAAGCTCCGGCCGCGACGCTCTCAGCGAGTGTGATCTTGGTATTCGGTATAGAGAGATTCTTGAGATCCGCACAAGCAGTCGCAGCCAGAATCGGTGCGGAGATCAGGGACACCGTTGCGAAGGACGTGGCGAGTAGTAAGCGCATATACAGGCTCTAATATATACCGCCTGCAATAGCTCCGACGACTAGAAAAGGCTCTACTCCGGAAGCCACCGCATCCGGCAGCGGCGCGTCCAGCGATTCGTGAGACAGATCCTCCTGGCAGGCGAAGAATCGCACAAATGCCCGGCGCTCTTGCGTGACGTGGTCGCGAATCGTGCCTTGCAGCATCGGATAGCGAGCCTCCAGCGCGTCGAGGATCGACCGCTGCGTGACCGGACCCGCGATTGTGAGTTGTATTTCGCCGCCGGCCTTCGCCAGCGTTCGCAGATGCGCCGGAAGCACCATCCGGATGAGAGCTTGAGTCACTTGAGCGTCTGTACTTCTACCGAAAGCACTGCCGGAAGATCCCGAACAATGGGCATCCAGCTATCGCCGGCATCGGCCGACGCGTACACTTGCCCGCCGGTGGTGCCGAAGTACACGCCGCACGAATCCAGCGAATCGACGGCCATCGCTTCGCGCAGCACGTCGACGTAGCAGTCGCTCTGTGGCAGACCTTTGTTCAACGGCTCCCATTCGTCGCCGCCGGTCTTGCTGCGGAACACGCGAAGTTTTCCCTCGGGCGGAAAGTGTTCCGAATCGCTCTTGATCGGGACCACGTAGATCGTCTCAGGCTCGTGCGCGTGAACATCGATCACGAACCCGAAGTCGGTCGGCAGGTTGCCGCTGACCTCGCGCCATTGCTCGCCTGCGTCATCGGTGCGCATCACATCCCAGTGCTTCTGCATGAACAGCACGTTCGGACGCGACTTATGCATCGCGATGCGATGAACACAGTGTCCGACTTCGGCCGTTGGGTCGGGGAGAAATTGCGAGTGCAGTCCCTTGGTGATGGGTTTCCAAGTCGCACCGCCGTCGTCGGTGCGAAACGTGCCCGCTGCAGAGATGGCGATGAACATCCGCTGCGGATCGCTCGGATCCGGCAAGATGGTATGCAGACCCATGCCACCTGCGCCCGGCTGCCAACGCGATCCCGAGCCGTGGCCGCGCAATCCGGATAGTTCATGCCACGATTTTCCGCCGTCGGTTGTGCGGAATAAGGCCGCGTCTTCCACTCCCGCGTAGACCGTGTCCGGGTCGGTCAACGACGGTTCCAGATGCCAGACCCGCTTGAACTCCCAAGGATGCGGCTTGCCGTCGTACCACTGGTGCGTCCCGGGGACGCCATCGTAAACGAATTTGTTGTCCATCGGCTCCCACGTCTTGCCGCCATCGCTCGAACGCTGGATCAACTGTCCGAACCAGCCGCTGGACTGCGACGCGTACAGACGATTCGGATCTACCGGCGATCCCTTGACGTGATAGAGCTCCCACCCGGCGAAGTGCGGACCGCTGACATCCCACTTTTGCCGCTTTCCATCCGACTCCAGAATGAATGCGCCCTTGCGGGTGCCGACCAATACTCGTACCTTACTCATCTCTACCTATTTAGCAGGGTTCACTGGCAAGATACAAGTGATTGTCAGGGTTATAATCATACCGGTAGTAAAGTAAAGTTTCTGTGAAATAGGTCGAATCCATAGGGGCGAAGTGTATCCGGACCAGTTCCCGGCGCGTCCATGATTGCATGTACGTAAGTGTTCCCTGCCGCGTTCGATGGGCGAGCTTGGTGCTGCTCCTATCCTGTTCAGGAGCCGCGTCTTGGGCCCAACAGAGCGTGCTGAGCCGCATCCCGACCCGGATCGATAACGCCCGCCGTATAGCCCTCCGCGGCAACGTTCATCCCCAGGCGCGGCCCGAGTTCGACCAAGGCAGGGTGCGCCCGGACGCAACCCTTGACTACCTGACGCTCGAACTCCAACCAACGGCGGCGCAACAGGCGGATTTGGCGCAATTTCTCGTCGAGCAGCAGAATCCGGGTTCTCCAGACTATCATCACTGGCTCACGCCCGAACAGTATGCGGATCGCTTTGGCGTGAGTACACAAGACGCGAACACGATCGCAACCTGGCTCCAGTCCCAAGGCCTGACGGTTCACGCGATCAGCCGCGGCCGGAGCTGGATCTCCTTCGGTGGGACGGCCGCGCAGTTGGAAGGCGCGTTTCAAACCGAGCTCCATCAGTATCTGGTGGACGGTGAAGTTCACGTCGCCAATGCTACCGAGCCGTCGGTTCCCGCGGCGTTGGGCAATATCATCAAAAGCATCCGTGGATTGACTGATTTCCGTCCGAAGCCGGCCGCGCGGACGCTGCGCAAACCGGTCGCCAATGAAGGCGCCAAGCCGGAATACACCTCCCGCTCCGGCCTTCACAACCTTGCCCCCAATGATTTCTCGACAATTTATAACGTGAATCCGCTCTATAGCGCGGGCATCGACGGGACCGGACAGACGCTGGTGGTTGCCGGGCAAACCCGGATAAACCTTTCCGACATTCAACAGTTCCGCTCGGAATACGGTTTGCCTGCGCAGGATCCTCAGATCGTGTTCGTACCGGGATCGCGAGATCCGGGCCTCAGCTCCAGTGACTTGCCGGAAGCGGATTTGGATTTGGAGTGGTCCGGCGCGGTGGCGAGAGGCGCGACGATCGTCTATGTCTATGCCTGGGACGTGATGACGGCGGTGCAGTATGCCATCGATCAGAATCTCGCTCCTGTGATCAGCGTCAGTTACGGGTTTTGCGAGCCAGAGCAGCCCAGTTCCTACGCCGCTATGTTGCAGGCCTCGGCGCAGCAGGCGAACGCTCAGGGCATCACCTGGTTTGCCGCCTCCGGAGACAACGGAGCGGCGGATTGCGGAGACACCCTGCACCCCGGCCTGGCCGTGGACATGCCGGCGAGCATACCGGAGGTGACTGGCGTCGGCGGTACCGAATTCCAGGAAGGAACCGGCCAGTACTGGCGCGGCACGAATGATGCGACCTCGGCTTCCGCGCTGTCCTACATCCGGGAGACTGCCTGGAATGACAGCGTTGCTGCCGGCACGCCCACCGCAACCGGTGGCGGAGCGAGCATATACTTCGCGAAACCGTCCTGGCAGACCGGTCCAGGTGTTCCCGCGGATAATGCGCGGCATGTTCCCGACGTGGCTCTGGCGGCATCGGCCGATCACGATGGATATCTGGTGGTCACGGGCGGCGCGGATGTTGTATTCGGCGGCACTTCGGTCCCTACGCCTGCCTTCGCCGGAATTGCGGCGCTCATCAATCATTCCCTGGTCCGCAGCGGCGCGCAGAGCAGCGCAGGACTCGGGAATATGAATCCCAAGCTCTACTCGCTGGCGCAAACAGCCGCGGGCGTGTTCCACGACATAACGACCGGCGACAATATAGTTACCAATACCTGCCCCAGACGTTCCCTGGGCTGTGTCGCCGGCGCGGTCGGGTTTAGTGCCGGCAGTGGGTACGATCAAGCCACGGGGCTGGGATCGGTGGACGCTACGGCCCTGGTATCGGCTTGGAATAGCGGAAACAGCATTCCGCAGATTTCTACGTCGAGCATCAGCCTGCTCACGAATTTGAGCACAGTGGCCGCTAACCAGATCGTGGTTCTCATTGCGACCGTGGAAAGCACAACCGGCGCGACACCGGGTGGCACGGTCGCCTTCAACGCCAACGGAGTCAGCTTGGGATCGGTAGCACTGAGGGGATCGGCAGGAAAGGCTACGGCCATGCTGGCGGTGCAGGGCACCCAGCTTCCCCCCGGCAGCGACAAGATTACCGCTCTCTATAACGCCGGAGGATCTTCAGCAAGTTTAAGCGCCTCCTCCATGGTGACGGTACAGGTTGCCGGGTCGAGTTCGAATCCGTCGCCCGCAATCACCAGTCTGAGTATCGCGGCTTCCTCGGCGCAGGCGTTCGCGCCGGGCGCGCTTCTGACAATTGTGGGGTCGCAAATGGCCCCTTCGTCGGAGAGCGCCGGGAGCATACCGCTGCCGTACTTGATCGCGGGTGTGACAGCGACCGTAAACGGGGTCGCGGCGCCTTTGTACTTTGTTTCGCCAACCGAAATTATCGTCCAAGTTCCGTATGAAACGACCCCCGGCTCCGCGCTCCTGACAATCAATAATGCCGGGCAGGTGGCTTCGGCGGCGTTGACGGTCTCCGCTGCCGCGCCGGGCATTTTCACGGACCAGAACCACGCACCGATCCCCAATGCGACGGGCGCACCCGGCGGCGTGGTGTCCCTCTACATCACTGGGGCGGGAGCCGTAGCTCCGGCGGTGGCCACCGGGGACGCGCCCGCATCGAGCGTTGCCGTCGCCAATCTACCCAAGCCCACGCAGGTCACATCTGTGACGGTGGGCGGGCAAACCGCAGTCATCGAGTTCATTGGGATTCCGTGGAACCTGGTGGGGGTGCTCCTAATCAACTACCAGGTGCCCTCGGGGCTCGTACCCAGCGTGCAGCCGGTGATCGTAACCATCGGCGGCGTGTCCAGCTTGGTGGCAAATCTCACGATTACGAAGTGAGTCTTGGTGCCTTCTTCGAAGCTCTATAGCGTTACCAACGCTTCTGGCATCTCATCCCAGGTGCGGCCTTCGAGGGTGCGCCCGGTTCGTTTCTTTTGAACACCTCCCCATTGTTTGAAGAAGAATGCCACGTCAGCTTTTACGCATTGGTCACGGATGTCGGTTACCCATTCCGCGTCCATTGGACGCGCGCCCGGTCCCGACTCCCCGCCGACTATCGCCCAATCGATGCCGCGCAGGTTCATCTTCGGCAAAGGTCCGAGTAAGGGCTCGAGCGACAGAAATTTCACGTGCGCTTGCGTCCTGCGAAGGCAATCGATCCGGGACAGGTACTTCGCGCTCTCAACGCTTACGCCCATCCAGATGTGGGGAGCCCATTCGAGCTTTGGACTCAGATCTTCCAGCCGCTCCGCGCGCTTGGTGAGGACTTGATACTGATGCCAGTTTGCCTTGTTCATCACGGCGAAGACCCGCTGAATGTATTCGAGCGGCACATCGTCATGGAATAAGTCGCTCATCGAATTGACGAAGATTTGCTTCGGTGATTTCCACTCTAACGGTCGGGTCAGCATTTGCGGTTGGAGGGTCAATTCAAACCCGTTTTTATAGTTTGCGTTGCGCGCAGCCTTGAGGCGCTTCGCCATCCTCTCCGCGTAACAGTGTTTACAGCCGGGACTGATCTTGTCGCAGCCCGTGACAGGATTCCACGTAGCGTCGGTCCATTCGATCGGTGAGTTCGTCGCCATTTCAAAACCCTTGCTGCTTACGGTACTTGTTGAAGATGTCGTTGACTATATTCGAAGCAATCGGCTTGTGGGAAGCAAAATAGAGATAGTAGATGATCGAGTTAGTCTTCGTCTTCATGGGCATCGGTTTCGGCACATACTTGAACCCCGCCTTAATGATCAGACGCTGACGGAACCACTCCGCGAACTCATCGTTCGATACCTTCTCATAATCCTCTCCGAAAAGAGTTTCCACCTTCCGGTACCCGGCCTCCTTCCATGATTCATCGCCTACCAGCCGGGTCAACTGATCCACCTTGCTCTGAATAGACTTTTCCATACGCTTTCGCATGGCGTTTCGATTGTGTCCATGACCATAAAGTTTAGGAAGATTTCAATCGACCCTGATTTACCTGCCGCTTCGATCACCTCCCACGTTAGATCGATGTTGTAGGGGTCCAGCAAACAGAGCGCTCTCCGATAATCGCTTCGTTTCGATCGCGGGAACACTTCCCGCAACAGGACGGTATTGCAGTCCTCGGTATAGATGTAAACGTCCTTTCGGTCTCCGGCTAGCTCCCGCAATTGTTTTGCGCGCGCCACTTCGGTGTCGATGAAATGATACTCGTGGAAAGGAGGCTGAATTTTCATTGCGATCAGCGGGCTTCCCTCGACGCGCTCCCCCGTGTTTTTGGAGACGTGATAGCCAGGACCGGCATAGCCATCAATGTAGATCCAACTGAGGCGCTTGATTTTGTCGCGCCGCGATGCCTCCATGATCTTCGAATAAGTAGAGGCGTACTCCTTGATGATGTCCAGTTTCACCTCGGACCAGATGCCGATTTCGTCGTATTCGACGGCCACAACAAGACTCTAACAGAATGTTTCTGAAGTTGTTGTGTTGCGTCCTGGAACAGAAAATGCTTCAAATGCGGAGTTTAAATTTGGTGCGGTCAAGAGGACTTGAACCTCCACGGGATTGCTCCCGCTAGCACCTCAAGGTAAAAGCCCCGGTATCCCGGGGTATCCTGGGGGCTTAAGTTGCTGAGTTTGCGAGGGTGACGGTATCGCCGGATGTCCCGGATTCTCCCCCTGTGGTTACAGTTGGGGTTACATCGGAAGGGTTCCCCCATCGCGGCGGCGCCGCTCCTATCGCCTCTTGATCCTGTGCTTTTTCAGGGGTTTCCGCCTTCGCTTCGCTTTGGCGCGACGGGTTCCGGCGGTTCTGCATCAGCTCCCTGGCCATGTCGAGGTCGGCGCCGTCGACGATGTTGTAGCGCCGTTCCATGCTGTCGGTCTTGTGCCCGCTGATCTTCATGCGCACCACCTGCGGGATGCCGGCGCGGCGCATGTTGCGCACGGCGGTCCGGCGCAGGTCGTGGAACTTCAGCTCCGGCACCCCGGCCCGGGCGCAGGCCTCGTCCCACGACCAGCGGAAATCGAGGATGGGGGCCCCTGCCCGGCTGAAGACCCACGGAGAGTTCGGCCATTTCCCGTCGCGTTCCTTCTTCGCGGCCGTCAGCAGCTCGCGCATCTCGCCCTCCAGGATGGGGACCGACCGGGCTTCGTCGTTCTTGGTTTCGCCCTTGGCCAGCGTGATCAGCCCGGCCTCGAAATCGACCTGATCCCACTGGATGCCGGTGATCTCACCGCGCCGGAGGCCGGTGATGTAGCCGGTGAGGTAGAGGGCTTTCAGCTCCTCGGGCAATTCCGCCAGCAGCTTGTCGTGCTGCTCGTCGGTCAGGAAGCCCTTGCGGATGGTGGTTTCGGCGACGATGGGGAAATAGGGCACGACCAGGACCTTGGGCGGCGTGCGCTTGCGGGCGTTGTGGAAGGATGTGCGCAGGATCGAGAGTTCGCGGTTGACGGTGGCGTCGCTGACCTTCTCGGCCCGGCGTTTGGCCCGGTATTTGTCCATGAGGTCGGTGGTCAGGCGCTGCGCCTTCAGCTTGCCGAAGAACGGGCGGATATTCTTGGCGATGACCTTGCCCATGATGTAGCGGCTGGATTCCTTGATGTCGCTTTTGAGGATGTCGTCGAGCAGCGCACCGATCAGGACGTTGCCGCTGCCGGCTGATATCTCGCCGCGCGCCTTCTTGGCCAGCAGCTGGTCGCGCAGCTTGATGGCGTCGGCTTTCTTCTCGGACTTGCTGCTCTCATACACGGGGCGGCCGTCGACGCGGATCTTCACCCACCAGATATTGCCGCGCTGATACAGCGTGCCGGCGCCGTCGGTTCTTCGGGGCATGGTTTATTGTAACCGAAAACGCCAGTGCGGGAGCCGGTTTAATGTTTGTTTTTTTCGATCCAGACGTCGAGGTCGCGGCGGTCGAGATGAACGCGGCGTCCGACGCGGACGACCGGGAGTTCGCGGGCGAAGATCAAATGCTGGATCGACTGCGGCGACC
>Ga0265313_10002606_pt1 | contig 15361 bp, 17 predicted proteins | sample 4123metaG_FD_203122 | JGI IMG/M metagenome (GOLD analysis project Ga0265313, IMG submission 203122) | Rhizosphere microbial communities from Carex aquatilis grown in University of Washington, Seatle, WA, United States - 4-1-23 metaG | ecosystem: Host-associated > Plants > Roots > Rhizosphere >...
CGCTACCTCGGGCCCGCCGATCATGAAGTCGGTGTGCACGGTCGAGACGTTGACGCCCTCGATCACGCCGCCTTCGACCGCCTCGGCGTACGCGCTGCCGTAGGCGACGTGGCACGTCGCGTTCTCATCGAAGAGCGTGTCGAAGAACGTCATGCCGGTCTTGCCGATGCGCGAGGTCCCGTCGACGAGCGCAACCTCGCCGAGGAACGGAGCCTGGTCGTCCGTTTCGATCTGGCCACGGACGACGTCCTCGCCCTCAGCCGCGTGCACGTCGACGATGCGGCCGCCTTCGAACCGCACCTCGAGCCCCTTGACGATCTGCCCGTAGAGCGCGAGCGGGCGCGTCGAGCGAACGACGCCTTCGGTGCGCCGCAGGTCCGGCGTCGTGAAGACCTCCTCGGTCGGCATGTTCGCGACGTAGGGGATGCCGGCCGCCGTCTCGGACTCGCAGCCTTGCCAGCGCGACTCGGGCAGGAGGCCGATCGTCAGGTCGGTGCCGGGCCCCGTGAAGTGCAGGCGGTCGACCTGCATCTCGTTCAGCGCGCGGGCGCGTGCGCCGATCCGCTTCACGTGCCGCTGCCACGCGGCGACGGGGTCGTCCTCGTCGAGCCGAACGCAGAACTCGACGAGCTCCCAGAGGCGGTCGGTGTCCGGCTCGCCGAACATCTGCTTCGCCCAGCCCTCGTTCGGGACGCCGACGACGGTCCAGTTGTTCAGCTGCTCGTTGATCTGGCGGTTGTTCTCGTGCGCCAGGTCGAGCATGCGCGCCTTGCCGACGCGTTCGCCCGGCAGGTCGGCCAGCAGCTCCGGCTCGGCGTCGCCGGTCAGCGCCACGACGGCCGCGTGCTCGTCGCCGATCTCGACGGCGCGCTCGAGCAGCCACGGCGGCGTCCACGAGAGGACGTCCTCGGCGGCGTATTCGATCAGCGCGCGGCGGAGGTGCTGGTCGGAGTAGTAGACGTCGACGTAGCGCGCGCCGGCCTCGTACGCGGCGCGGGTGACGGCGCGCGCGACGGGCGCATGCTCGACGCGGCCGATCACCTCGACGAGCTGGCCCGGCTGGACGTTCGCGCCGACGCGCACCGCGAGTTCCGCGTAACGCGACAGCCGCTCGTCGTGGGTCACTCGGGCAGCTGCCACGTGTCCTCGCGCAGGATCGGGATGACCTCCCCGTCCTTGGTGACGCCGTCGACCTCGAGCTCGGGCCCGCCGATCATGAAGTCGGTATGCACGTTCGAGACGTTCATCCCCTCGCCGGGCTCGCCGTCGAAGACCTCGGGGATGCCGAAGCCGTAGGCGATGTGACACGTCGCGTTCTCGTCGAAGAGCGTGTCGAAGAACGTGACCCCTGTCTGGCCGACGCGCGAGGTCCCGTCGACGAGCGCCAGCTCCCCGAAGTAGCGGGCGCGCTCGTCGCTCTCGAGCTGGCCGCGCACGATGCCTGCGCCACGGTCGGCCTCGACCTCGACGATCCTGCCGCCGGCGACGGTTAGCTGCAGGCCCTCGATCACCTCGCCGTTCAGGGCAAGCGGCCGGGTCGAGCGGATCGTTCCTTCCGCGCGCCGGCAATCGGGCGTCGTGAAGACCTCTTCGGTCGGCATGTTGGGGACGTACTCCACGCCGTCCCGCGACCGAAACAGAGCCGACATCCAGCGCGCGTTGCCGAGCAGACCGGCACGGAAGTCCGTCCCAGGACCGCGGTAGTGAATCGAGTCGAACGCGAGCTCGTTCAGCTTCGCGCTGCGCGCCTCGAGCCGCTGCATGTGCTCGCGCCAGGCGGCGACCGGATCGGGCTCGTCGAGTCGCGTGCACGCTGCGACCGCCTCCCAGAGGCGCTCGATGTCCGGCTCGCCGAAGACCTGCTCGGCCCAGCCGTCGTTCGGGTACGCGACGATCGTCCAGTTGACGCTGCGGTCGACGAGCTGCTGGCGGTAGATCTCGGTGACCCCCTTCATGCGCGCGCGGCTGACACGCTCGCCGTCGAGGTCCGAGAGCAGGTCGGGCTCGGGATCGCCGGTCGTCGCGATCTGCGCCTCTCCGGCGTTGGCTCTGGCGAGCGTCTTGAGCCACTCCGGCTCGTACGTGAGCGCTGCATCCGGGCCGAGCTCGATCATCGCCCTGCGCACGTGCTGGTCGCGGTAGTGAACGTCGACGTACCGCGCGCCGGCGGAATACGCCGCGCGCGTGATCGCGCGGGCGAGTGGCGCGTGCTCGATCTGCGAGTTGACGAAGACGGTCTGCCCCTTCTGGACGTTCGCGCCCACCCGCACCGCGAGCTGCGCGTAACGCTCGAGGCGGTCTGCTCTGGCGCCGGCCAAGCCGCCGCCTGCGCTGTTGCGCGGCTCCGTCGAGCCTACGCCGCGATCGTCTACAGCTGCCATTCATCCTCGCGCAAGATCGGCACAGTCTTGCCGTCCGCCGTCTGGCCGTCCACTGCGACCTCCGGCCCGCCGATCATGAAGTCGGTGTGGATCGACGAGACGTTGATCCCGCGCTCGCGCAGCTCGTCGGGCGTGAGGCCCTGGATGTCGTCGATCCCGAAGGTCACCGCCGAGCCGTAGGCGATGTGGCACGTTGCGTTCTCGTCGAAGAGCGTGTCGAAGAACGTGATGCCGGTCTGGCCGACGCGTGACTCGCCGTCGACGAGCGCGACCTCGCCGAGCCGCCTGCCGAAGCCGTCGACGTCCATCTGGCCACGAACGGCGTCGGCGCCGGTCGACGCCTTCACGTCGATGGCCTCTCCGCCGGCGAACCGCACCTCGAGGTCGCGAACGATCGTGCCGCCGAGCGACAGCGGCCGCGTCGAGCGGACGACCCCTTCGGTGCGCCGCCAGTCCGGGCAGTTGAAGACCTCTTCGGTCGGGAGATTCGCGACGTGCTCGACCCCGTCGACCGTCGTCAGCCCCCCGCCGGACCAGCGCGAGCCGGGGATCAGCCCGACCGTCAGGTCGGTGCCAGGCCCGGTGAACGTGATTGCGTCGAACGCCGCAGCGTCGAGCTGCTCGCACCGGGTACGGAGCCGCGCCGAGTGCTCGCGCCAGCTCGCGACCGGGTCGGGCTCGTTCAGGCGCACCGAGTGCGCGACGGCCTCCCAGAGCCGCTCGACGTCGGGCTCGCCGAACACCTGACGGGCCTGGCCCTCGGTTGGATAGGCGGCGATCGTCCAGTTGACGGCCCGCTCGTTCTGCGCGCGCAGCTGCAGCTTCATCGCCTCGACCGGGCGGGCCTTGCCGACGCGCTCCTGGTCGAGATCCGCGAGGAGCTCGGGCTCGGGGTCGCCCGCGATCATGATCAAGGCGCCGCCGTCGGCGAGGGCCTCGGTGCGCGCCAGCTGCCACGGCGTCGTCTCGGTGAGGTCGTCGTCGGTGGCGTTCTGGATGAAGGCGCGGCGCAGGTGGTTGTCGGCGTAACGAACGTCGACGAGCCGGGCGCCCGCCGCGTAGCCGGCCCGGGCGATCGCGCGGACGAGCGGTGCGTGCTCGACGAGCGCGCTGACGTAGACCGTCTGGCCCGGTTGGACGTTGGCGCCGACGCGGACGATCAGGTCGGCATAGGAATCGATGCGCTCAGTCATGGTCAAGACAATAGAGAAGTGGATATCAGGTGTCGAGCGGGACGTCGTCCCAGGTCGCGCCGGCGCCACAGAGCCAGTTGAGGGCGTGGTGGCGCTCGAGGGCGATCGAGTGGGCCTCGGCCTGCTGCCCGGGCGCGAGGTGCCGGTAGACCTTGCCGTAAGCGCGAAAATCGCCGCGCAGCGGGGCCGGCAGAACGCCCTGCTCGTAGCCGCGCATCGCCGTCGCGGCGATCAGCTGATCGAAGGTCGCGTAGCGCGGCGGCAGCTCGAGCTTGCCGGCCGCCTGCAGGTCGGTCGTCCGGGCCCGCCAGTGCCAGAGGCGGGCGGAGTCGCGCTCCAGCTCGACGTCCTCGCCGTCCCGCAGCTCGCCGTCGTCCGGGTCGATCGCGCCGACGGCCTGCGGGTCGAACGGCTGGTCGTAGGCGGGCAGCTCTGCGAGCTGCAGCGCCCAGAGGAGCGTGCCGAGCGCCTCGCCGCGCCAGACCGCGTCGACGACCGCCGCGTCGTGCCCTTCCCCGGGGAGGCGCGCCAGCGCGGCCCGTAGCTCGCCGCGCATCACACGAGAGCGGTCGACGACCTCGGCCTGCGACCGGAGCTTGCGGCGCGACATCCTGCGCAGAACCTAGCTCAGGATCCCGTCGATCTCCGCGAGGGTCGCCGCGTCGAGCTCGATGCCGCTCGCGGACGCGTTGTCGTGCACCTGTTCGGGCCGTGACGCGCCGACGATCGCGGAGGCGACGTTCCCCTCGCGCAGCACCCACGCGAGCGCGAGCTGCGCCATCGTGATCCTGAGCCGTGCCGCGATCGGGACGAGGCCCTGCACGCGCTCCAGCACGTCGTCGTCGAGCCAGCGGCCCATCATGTGGCCCATCCGCTCGCTCGTCGCCCGCGAGCCGGCGGGCGGGGGCGTGCCGGGCTGGTACTTCCCGGTCAGCGCGCCCTGGGCGAGCGGCGACCAGACGATCTGCGAGATCCCGTTCGCCCGGCAGAGCGGGATCACCTCCCGCTCGGGCTCGCGCCAGAGCATCGAGTACTGCGGCTGCGAGGAGACGAACTTCTCCCAGCCGTGCTCGCGCGAGAGGTCGAGCGACGCCTGGATCTGCGCGGCCGTCCACTCGCTGAAGCCGAGGTAGCGCGCCTTGCCCGCTCGCACGACCTCGGTGAGCGCCTCCATCGTCTCCTCGAGTGGCGTGTCGGCGTCGTAGCGATGGCACTGGTAGAGGTCGACGTGATCCGTCTGCAACCTGCGCAGCGACTCGTCGATCTGCTTGAGCACCTGCTCGCGCGAGAGCCCCTGGTTCTCGCCCGTGTCGTCCATCGGGAAGTAGAGCTTCGTCGCGAGCACGTACGAGTCGCGCGGGCGACCCTTCAGCGCGTCGCCGAGGAACTCCTCGGCTGCGCCGGTCGCGTAGACGTTCGCCGTGTCGATGAAGTTGATGCCGGCGTCGAACGCGGCGTCCACGCAGGCCCTCGCCTGGTCGTCCCCGACGCCGCCGCCGTAGGTCAGCCACGAGCCGAGGCTGATCTCGGAGACGTTCAGGTCACTCGATCCGATCTGTCTGTATCTCATGGGGACTGATCGTTCCAGAGGCGGCACCCTTGCCGTCGGGACCTCGGAGTACCGTCAGCTGCCCATGGCAAAGCCCGCGGCCGTTCAGCACGTGTGCACCGAGTGCGGGACCTCGTCCGGCCGCTGGCTCGGGCGCTGCCCCGGCTGCGGCGAGTTCGGGACGATGCTCGCCGAGTCCGCGCCCGTGCGCGGCGCCAAGCCGGCGGCCGTGGCACGGCCGGTGCTGCGGCTCGTCGACGTCGTGGCCGAGGAGTCGGAGCGCATCTCCACCGGCGTGCCGGAGCTCGACCGCGTGCTCGGCGGCGGCCTCGTGCCCGCGTCGGTGGTGCTCGTCGGCGGCGAGCCGGGCGTCGGCAAGTCGACGCTGCTCCTGAACGCGCTCGGCGCGATCTCGCGCGACCGGCGCGCGCTGCTCGTCACCGGCGAGGAGTCGGTGGCACAGGTGAAGCTCCGCGCGGCGCGGCTCGGCGGCTGCGACGGCGTCGAGATCCTGGCGGAGACCGAGCTCGACGTCGTCTGCGAGACGCTCGAGCGCGAGCGCCCCGCCGTCTGCGTGATCGACTCGGTGCAGACGCTCTGGTCGCAGGAGATCGGCTCGGCACCCGGTTCGGTCTCGCAGGTGCGCGAAGCGGCCGGCAGGCTGCTGCGCGTCTCGAAGGAGAACGGCGTCGCCACGTTCCTCGTCGGCCACGTGACGAAGGACGGCTCGGTCGCAGGCCCGCGCGTGCTCGAGCACCTCGTCGACTGCGTCCTGCAGTTCGAGGGCGACCGCTACCACGCCCACCGCATCCTGCGCGCTGTCAAGAACCGCTTCGGCTCGACGAACGAGCTCGGCGTCTTCGAGATGACCGGGACCGGCCTCGTCGGCGTGCCCGATCCGTCGGAGGTCTTCGGGCACACGCACGGCGGCGAGGTGGGGGCGGCCGTCACCTGCGCGCTCGAGGGCACGCGGCCGCTCCTGCTCGAGATCCAGTCGCTCGTCGCGCCCACCGACCTGGCGATGCCGCGGCGCGTCGGCACGGGGGTCGACCCGAAGCGCCTCGCGATGATCGTCGCGGTGCTCTCCCGCCATGCCGGCCTGCCGCTCGGCGGGGCGGACGTGTTCGTCAACGTGGCCGGCGGGGTGCGCATCGACGAGCCCGGCGCCGACCTCGGGATCGCCCTCGCGATCGCCTCGGCCGCCAAGGGCGTCCCCGTGCGCGACGGCGTCGCCGCCTACGGCGAGATCGGGCTCACCGGGCGGCTCCGGCCGGCCACTCAGACCGACCGCCGGGCCGAGGAATGTCGCAAATTCGGCATTTCCAGGGTGGTGGGGCCTGACGTGGAGACGCTCCGGCAGGCTCTGGGAGCCGCTTTGGCGGATTCCGCCGACTAGCAGGCATTTTCCCGAAAATGGCGTATTTGCAGGGTTTCTGGTACCCTGTCCTTCCCGCCGGTGAGCCTTTTCGAGGCCGCCGGCACTTTCTGTGACTACGGACGGAAGCGGAGGAGCAGCTTGTACAAGGTCGGTGACAAGGTGGTGTACCCGCACCACGGTGCAGGCACGGTTGTCAAGCGCGAGAAGCGCGAGGTGCTCGGCGAGAAGCGCGAGTACCTGACGATCAAGATCCTGCACAACGACATGACGGTGAACGTTCCCGCCGACAACGCCGAGCGCGTCGGTCTGCGCAAGGTGATCGACGAGGAAGCGGTCAAGAAGGTCGTCAAGTACCTGACCTCGGGCGGCACCGAGATGCCCAAGAACTGGAACCGCCGCTTCAAGCACAACCGCGACAAGATGAAGACGGGCGACATCTACGAGCTCGCCGAGGTCGTGCGCAACCTGGCGCTGCGCGACGGCGAGAAGGGCCTCTCCACCGGTGAGAAGCAGATGTACGTCAAGGCGAAGAAGATCCTCGCCTCCGAGCTGATGTACGCCAAGAACATGAGCGAGGACGAGGCGCTCGAGTGGCTCGAGATGACGCTCACCGAAGGCGCGAAGCCGAAGCTGACCCCGGCCGAGCGGAAGATCGCCGCCAAGAAGCCGGCTCCGGCCGCCAAGGCTGCTCCGGCCGCGAAGACCGCGCGGGCCGCGCCTGCGAAGGCCGTCGCGAAGCCTGCAGCGGCGGCCAAGAAGACGACGACGGCGGCGAAGCGTCCCGCCGTCAAGAAGCCGACAGCAGCACGCTAGTGAGCACTTGGGCCGTCCTCGTCGCCGCCGGGCGAGGGGAGCGGCTCGGCGCAGACCGACCGAAGGCGTTCGTCCGCCTCGGCGAACTGCCGCTGCTCGCAGAGCCGCTGCGACGACTCGACGACAGCGAGCTGATCGACGCGGTCGTGCTCGTCGCTCCGCCGGAGTGGGAAGAGCCGGCGATCCTCCTCGCCGAGGAGCTCGGCGCGTCGAAGGTGATCGCCTGCGTCACGGGCGGCGAGACGCGCACCGAGTCGGTGCGCGCGGGCGTCGCGGAGGTGCCGGAGGACGTCGACCTGATCCTTGTCCACGATGCGGCTCGGCCGCTCCTGCCGGACGATGTGATCCAGCGTGTGATCGACGCGGCGGGCGACGGGTACGACGGCGCGGTGCCCGGGCTGCCCGTCGTCGACACGGTCAAGCGCGTGCGCGACGAGGCGGTGCACGAGACGCTCGTGCGCGATGAGCTCGTGACGGTGCAGACGCCGCAGTGCTTCCGCGCCTCGGCGCTGCGCGAGGCGCTGAGCACGGGCGCCGAGGGATCCGACTGCGCCTCGCTCGTCGAGGCGAACGGCGGCCGCATCAAGGTTGTCGCCGGCGACGAGCGGTTGCTCAAGGTGACGACCCGCGCCGACCTCGACCGTGTGGCCGCGTGGCTGTCGGCGTAGTCGTCTTCGACGTCGGCGAGACGCTCGTCGACGAGACGAACATGTGGACGCGCGCCGCGCATGTCGCAGGCGTGTCTCCGTTCACGGTGATGGGAGTGGTCGGCGCCACGATCGCCCAGGGCCGGCATCACAGCGACGTATGGAAGGTGCTCGGCGTCGAGCATGCCCCGGCAACCTGGACGCTCGACGACTGGTACCCCGACGCGTTGCCGACCCTCGTACGGCTGCGCGCGGCGGGCTACCGCGTCGGCGCCTCCGGGAACACGCCGGCCTTCGTCGAGGACGATCTCCGCGCCCACGTCGACTTCGTCGGATCGTCGGCACGCTGGGGGATCGAGAAGCCCGACCCGGCGTTCTTCGCGAGGATCGTCGAGCTCGCAGGCGTCGAGCCTGGGAAGATCGCCTACGTGGGCGACCGCGTGGACAACGACGTCGGCCCGGCGATCGCAGCCGGGATGGTCGGCGTGCACATCCGCCGCGGTCCGTGGGGCTATCTGCAGGAGCCGCCCGCCGAGGCGATTCGCATCGAGTCGCTCGACCAGCTGCCGGCGGTGCTCCTTTGAACGTCCGCGTCGGAATCGGCGTCGATGCGCACGCGCTCGAGCGCGGCGTGCCGCTCGTGCTCGGCGGCGTGCGCTTCGACTACGACCGCGGGCTCGCAGGGCATTCCGACGGCGACGTGCTCGCGCACGCGCTTGTCGACGCGGTGCTCGGCGCCGCGGGCCTGGGCGACATCGGCTCGCTCTTTCCCTCCGACGATGCGCGCTACCACGGCGCGTCGAGCCTCGACCTGCTGCGCGAGGCGTACCGGCAGGTGCAGGAGGCCGGCTGGACGCTCGTCAACGCGGACTGCGTCCTGATCGGCGAGCAGCCCCGCATCGCGCCGCATCGCGAGGAGATGCGCGCGCGGTTGTCGGAGGCGCTCGGCGGCGGCGAGGTGAACGTGCGCGCGACGACGACTGACCACCTCGGCTTCACGGGACGCGGCGAGGGGCTCGCCGCGCAGGCGGTCGCACTGCTCGAACGCGCGTGATCGAGCTCGTTCGCTACGCCGACCGCCCCGATCTGCGCGAGCGTCGCAGCGATGACTTGGGTGGCTTCCCGGAGTTCATGCTCCACAACGCGATGGGGTGGCGCTACTGGGCGCGGCTCTACGACGACTTTCCCGCGTTTCAGCTCGCGGCGGTCGACGGCGACGAGCTCGTCGGAGAGGTGCATGCGCTCTCTCTGCCGGTGGAGGGCGTCGAGTTGCCGGAGGGCTGGGACGAAGCGTTCGAGCGCGGCATGGAGGCCGGCGGCGGGAACGTCGTCTCGTTGCTCGCGATCAGCGTGCGGCCGGAGCGGCGCGGCCAGGGCGTGCCGCAGCTCCTGATCGGCGCGATCCGCCGCGCCGCGGCGGCGGGCGGACACGCGAGCGTGATCGCGCCGGTGCGCCCGACGCTGAAGGCGCAGTACCCCCTGATCCCGATCGAGCGTTACGCGGCCTGGCGGCGCGACGACGGGTCGCATTTCGATCCGTGGCTGCGGACGCACGAGCGCGTCGGCGGAACGATCGTCGCGCCCGCGCCGCGGTCGATGCTGATCGAGGCGCCTGTGGCGGACTGGCAGGAGTGGACGGGCCTGGCGTTCCCGGAGGACGGAACATATGTCGTGCCCGGGATGCTCGCGCCGCTCGAGGTGCACGGTGGCGTCGGCACGCATGTCGAGCCGAACGTCTGGGTGCGGCACTCGGTTCTCTAGAGTCGACGGGATGCATGTCGCGCTGCCGTCCTTCCTGGCGATCTCGGTCCTGCTGATCCTGATCCCCGGCCCCGACACGGCCGTGGTGACGAAGCACGCCCTGCTCGGCGGGACTCGCTCGGGCGTGCTGGCGTCGATGGGCGTCGCGCTCGGGCTGACCGTCTGGACGGTCGCGGCGGCGCTCGGGATCGCGGCACTCCTCAAGGCCTCGGCGATCGCCTTCCTCGTCCTGAAGATTGCCGGCGCGCTCTACCTCACCTGGATCGGCGTACAGATGTTGCGCGCGCGCAACCAGCCCGGCGGAGCCACCGCCGCTGTTCGGTCCGCGAGCTCCGTGAAGGCGCTCCGGCAGGGCTTCCTCAGCGATCTCGGCAATCCGAAGATCGCCGTCTTCTTCACCAGCTTCCTGCCGCAGTTCGTGCACGGCGGCGCGGTGCTCTTGCCGCTGCTCATGCTCGGTGCGATCTTCGCCGTGCTGACGCTGCTCTGGCTTGCGGCCTACGCGGCGATCATCGGCCGCTCCACGGCGCTCCTGCGCCGTCCGTCCGTGCGGAAGGCACTCGACCGCTTCACCGGCGTCGTCCTGATCGCGTTCGGCATCCGGCTCGCCTTCGAACGCCGTTGAGCGTCACGAGACGAAGGCAGACAGGTCGAGCCGCCCGAGCCGCTCCGGGCCGGCGACCGCGTCGATCTCGACGATCCTGCCGTCGGCGACTGTGAAGCCCATGACCGAGAAGGGCCGCCCGTCGACCGTCACGACGACGCCCGCGGCCCCGTTGACGAGCGCCGGGTGCAGGACCGCAGCGGGGTTCGCAAAGCGGAGCGCGCGGCCCGCGACGTTCCGGGCGCCGTGGACGACGGCCGTCGCCGGATGCCCCGGACCGCCGTCGGCGCGCAGGACGACGTCCGGGTCGAGCACCGAGACGAGCGCGTCGAGGTTGCCGCTGCGCGCCGCCGCGAAGAACGCGTCGACGACCTCACGTTGCCGGACCACGTCGGCGTTCGGCGACGCAGCGCCGCGGACGCGCCGCCGCGCGCGGCTGGCGAGCTGGCGCGCGGCCGTGGGCGAGCGATCGATCATCGGCGCGATCTCGTCGAACGGCAGGTCGAACATGTCGTGCAGCACGAAGGCGAGCCGCTCTGCCGGCGACAGCGTGTCCAGCAGGACGAGCAGCGCGAGCCCGACCGAGTCGGCGAGCACAGCTTCGTGCTCCGGATCGACGCCGGAGTCCGGGCTGACGACCGGGTCCGGTATTCCCATGTCGAAGGCTTCCTCGCGCCGCGTCTTCCGCGAGCGCAGCATGTTGAGGCTCACGCGCGCGACGATCGTCGTCAACCAGCCGCCGATGTTCTCGACGTCGGCGGCGCCCGCGCGACTGGAGCGCAGCCAGGTGTCCTGGCGCGCGAGCCAGATCAACGGCTGCAGCGTCTGCATCGAGATGCATGCGCAGGAGCTGAAGGAGGCGGGCGAGAGCGACGAGCGCATCTTCGCCGTCTCGGGCTGGCGCGACGCGCCCTACTTCACCGACGCCGAGCGGGCCGCGCTCGCGCTGACGGAGGCCGCGACGCGGCTGAGCGACCGGCCCGACCCGGTCCCGGACGAGGTCTGGGACGAGGCGGCCCGCCACTATGACGAGCCGGAGCTCGCGTCGCTCGTGATCTCGATTGCCGCGATCAACGCCTGGAACAGGCTCAACGTCGCGACGCGGCAGGTGGCGGGAGCGTGGAAGTGAGCCGATCTCACGTTCCGACCGGGGTGTGCGTTTCTATAGTCGAGAGATGCCAAGCCGTAGCGTCGACACACCCATCGGAGCCCTCGGGCTCGTCGCCACCGAGGCCGGGCTGAGCCGGGTTCGCTGGTCGGCGAAGGGACTCCCCGACGAGAGCTGCGCCGTCCTCGACGAGGCGGCGGCGCAGCTCGAGGCGTACTTCGCGGGCGAGCTGACCGCGTTCGACCTGCGGCTCGACCTCGACGGCACCGAGTTCCAGCGCCACTGCTGGCTCGCGCTCGCGACGATCCCGTACGGGCAGACGGTCAGCTACGGCGAGCAGTCGCGCCGGATCGGGCTCGGGCCGGATCGAGCCCGCGCGGTCGGTGCTGCGAACGGGCAGAACCCGTTGCCGATCGTGCTGCCGTGCCATCGCGTGATCGGGGCCGACGGCTCACTGACGGGCTTCGGCGGCGGACTGCACATCAAGCGCTTCCTGCTCGAGCACGAAGGCGCGCTCCTGCCGCTCGGCCAGGCGTAGCCCGTCGTCTTACTTCGGCGGCCGTCCGCCGGTAGGCGTGCTCTTGCCGGTCCCCCACAATGCGCTCACAGTGTCCCCCCAGTCTCTGTCGATGAGTCCCAGGGAGACCATGACGTGCGCGGGGTGGAATCCGGACTGAATAGAGGCGTAGGTCAGGTGTGCGAAGGCAGCGACGCGCTGCCATCCTGCAGCACCACAAGCCCGTCGCGCGCGAGCGAGACGAGCGCGTCGCCATCGGTCGGCTGCTCGCCCGCAGCGACCGCGCGCAACGCGATCGCGCGCCGCTGACGGAACGAGCCCTCGAACTTCGACTGCTTGCGCAGCGGCTCGTAGCGCCGTCCGCGCGACGGGCACTGCGCCGCGAGCGGGCACTCGCCGCAACGTGGGATGCGTGCGAGGCAGATCGTCGCGCCGAGATCGAAGAGCGCCTGCGCAGATGCAGCGTCGAACTGCTCGCCGGTGCGCTCCTGCACGCGCTTGACGTTCGTGTCGACCGGCAGCACGTCGCGGCCGAACGCGAAGTTGCCGACCGCAGCCGCGGTGTACGGCCCGACGCCCGGCAGCTCGGTGAGGTCATCGGGCCAGCCGTGCGCGGCGACGTGCTGCGCAGCCCGGTGCAAGCTGACCGCGCGGCGGTTGTAGCCGAGCCCCTGCCACTCGACGATCACCTCCGCGGGCGGCGAAGCAGCGAGCGATTCGACGGTCGGCCAGCGCTCGAGCCACGCGTGCCAGCGCGGGATTACGCGGTCGACCTGCGTCTGCTGCAGCATGATCTCGCTGACGAGGATCGCGTACGGGTCGAGGGTCGTCCGCCAGGGGAGGTCGCGTCCGTTCTCCCGGTACCAAGCCAGCAGCAGTGCTTGCACAGCTGCGAGCCTAGAGGACGTCCGGCTAGTCGACGGGCGCCGGGCTGCCCGGATGCCCGACGAAGGCGAACCAGCGCCGCACGCGCGCAGTGATCGCGTATGGCCGCGTCAGCCAGGGTGCGGTTCCGATCAGGATCAGTGTCAGGCTGGTGTCCCAGTAGTACGGATAGCGCACCGGATCGAGCGCCAGGCGCAGGATCGACGCGGCAGCAGGCACGATCCAGATCGAGGCCGACGTGCGGCGGCGCAACGCGACCGCGAGGATCGCGCCGAAGGCGACGACGATCAGCGACTCGGCGATCCGCATCTGCCAGGTGAACGCCGTGTCCCGGCCGAAGAGGCCCGCGTCGAGGCCGGATGCGTTCGACCAGTGCACGTCGAACATGTGGAAGTCGCCGCCGAGCGCGAACGGCGCGTAGATCGCGACTGCGACTCCAAGCGCGAGGAATCCGGATGCGATCGTCCGGCGCAGCGACGGGATCAGGAAGAGGAGCGGAGCGCCGAGGAGGCCCCATGTCTCGAACCCTGCGGAGAGGCCCAGCAGCACCGCCGCCGGCAGTGCGGCGTCGCGCCGTGCCGCCCGCGCCGCGAGGATCCAGGCGAGCGCGATGAAGAGCTCCGACGGATGCCCGAACTCGTAGACGTCGCTGATCACCCCGAGCAGAATCGCGCCCACGCCGACGAAGAGGAGCGCTCTCCAGTCGCGGCCGAGCACGACGCGCGTCACCGCCAGCAGGACTGCCGCGCCGACCACGTTCGACGCGACCGCGCTGCTGTGAACCGCCAGGCAGATCAGCTGCTCGAACGGGCCGGCCTGGAGCCAGGAGTCCGAATAGGTGTGCTGCCAGTGCGACGAGAGCAGAACGTGGGCCGCCCTGGCGAACCCGTTCGCGTCGGAGAAGACCGTGCTGTTGACGACGAGCCCGAAGGCTGCGGCGCCGCCGAGCACGCCGAGGCAGACGAGGATCAGCTCACGTGCCGGGGCGAAGACGCGGTGCACGGACCTGTCCTCGGCAGCTGCTGACTCTCACTTGAGAGTGATATCCCACAGCGCAAGAAGTACCATGACTACTAGTTACAAGTGTAACGAGTGGAGCCATGCGCGCACCGCCGCACCGACGGCCGGGAGGTCGCTGCGCAGGCTGTGGTTGCCCTTCACCTGCACGACGGCGCGGTGCGCGCCCGTGGGCGGCAGACCGAACTGATCGCCCGTTCCCTGCACGACGAGCGTCGGCACCGGCACCGCCTCGAGCTCGTCCAGGCGGCTCGGCGCCGGCGGGCCCGTACGGCGCGGCGGTTGCAACGGGAACGCGAGACACAGCACGGCGACCGCTCCGGTCGCCTGCGCGGTGCGGCACGCGACGCGCGCGCCGGACGAGCGCCCGCCTGTGACGATCGGTAGCGCGCGCAGCTCGTTCGCCCGTAGGTGATCGACGACCGCGATCCAGGCGGCGTCGAGCTGGTTGGCCGGGGCGGGCGATCGCCGTCCGGCGACGCGATAGGGCTGCTCGACGAGCGCGACGCTGAGCCCCTCCGCGTGGGCTGCCTGCGTCGCCGCGACCAGGTCGGGCGCCGTGACGCCGCCGCCGGCGCCGTGGCCGAGCACGAGCGCGGCCCGCGACCCGTCCACGGGCTCGAGGTGCACGCGGGCGGGCCCGTGCGGGGTGTCGACCTCGATCACCGCCATGGCAACATCATGGAGGACGCCTGGGGCTACCCGGCGAACCAGTCGGCATGTCCGAGCCTTTGCAAGCCGAGCTCGTTGGCGCGCGGTCTCGGCGGCGGGCGCTACTCGCGCTCGAGTTCCCCGGGCTGCTCGAGTTCGACGAGCCGTCGCTCGAGTGGCGCCGGCTGTTCGCGGAGCTCTTCGGGACGTTCCTGCTCGTGCTCGCCGGTGCCGGCGCACCGGTCGTCGCCGCGCTCAGCAACGGAGCGATCAGCCGGCAGGCCGCGGTCGCCGCACCGGGGCTGATGGTGATGGCGATCATCCTCTTCATGGGCGCGGTCTCCGGTGCGCACCTGAACCCGGCCGTGACGTTCGCGTTCAGCCTGCGCGGCGACTTCCCCTGGCGGCGCCTTCCGGGCTACGTCGTCGTGCAGCTCGTCGGCGCGACCCTCGCGTGTCTCTTCCTCTGGGCCGTCTACGGGAAGGCCGGCGAGCTCGGCGCAACGGTGCCTGGCACCGGCATCGGCGGCTGGCAGGCGATGGCGACCGAGCTCGCGCTCACGGTCGGGCTCGTCAGCACGATCCTCGGCACAGCCTCGCGCGCGCAGAACGTCGGCGCGCTCTCGGCGGTCGGCGTCGGCGGCTACATCATTCTTGCCGGGCTCTGGTCGAGCCCGGTCAGCGGGGCGTCGATGAACCCGGCGCGCTCGTTCGGGCCGGAGCTCGTCCTCTGGCGCTTCGACCAGCTCTGGATCTACTGGGTCGGGCCGCTCGTCGGCGCCGCGCTCGCGGTCGGGATCGCGTGGATCCTGCGCGGGCGCGGCGGCGGCGGGAGCACCGCCGCCCGCGGCACGCTC
>Ga0265313_10002609_pt1 | contig 15356 bp, 11 predicted proteins | sample 4123metaG_FD_203122 | JGI IMG/M metagenome (GOLD analysis project Ga0265313, IMG submission 203122) | Rhizosphere microbial communities from Carex aquatilis grown in University of Washington, Seatle, WA, United States - 4-1-23 metaG | ecosystem: Host-associated > Plants > Roots > Rhizosphere >...
GGAATCGAGCAGGTCCGTTTGCGAGCCGCCCGATGATCGCCCGCCGGGTCGGGTGGGAAATGGCGGTCAGCACGTCCGATAATTGATCCATGCCAACATTACACCTAAAGGTGTAATGTATTGCAAGCTATTTCTCCTCTTTTTTGACTTTCAAGCCATCTCCCCCAAAACGCTAAACGGCAAACACCCGGTCTCCGACCATGACCGTTGCGGGAGCTTCGCCGGCCAGTTCGCAGTAGAAGCCCCTCATCCCCTGATCGAGGAACTGCAGGGCCGCCTTAACCTCGGCCGTCGCCGCGCCTGTCTTGCCGATGGCGAACTTGCTGAACGGACTGCAGGGCCGGGCGACGATCACCTTTTCCAGGACCACGCGCCCTTTCCCTGTTTCGATGGCAACGCCCCGCGCCACCTGGTCCAATGAAATCACCTCCTCGGACTCTATGAGGATATTCTCGCCAGCGCAGCCGATTGGCAGGTGGTCGCCAAAGCGGGCCTGCATCGCCGTGTAATGACCGGTGAAGACGAACGACAGCGAATTCGGGCCCCCGTTCTTCGTCTGCGCGTGCGCCGAATTATGGATGTCCACTGTCAGGAGTCCGTCGGCCGCAAACGCGCAGGCGCCCGTCCTGGTCAATGTCAGTTCCTGTGCGGCCATCAAAGGTCCGGGATTGTAGGCGCGCAGCTCGCCCTCGCCACTCTTCAGGCTGGCCCGCTGCACTTGAAGCCGCACGATTTTGCCGAGAAGTCTCATTTCTTTCTTGGAAACAGGGTTACTGGAGCGGTGATATCCGTGGATGGTTGACTTCCCGCCTGCCTGTACGGTCCGGCATCAGATAGTCACTCCCGGGTCTTGGGGCCGCCCTTTGCCCAGAGCGAAAGCGCGAGGCCAACGACCATCAAAACAAGGAGAACCGCATTCACGCCGACGCCCGGCGCCGGCCCGACCCTGGGAACCGGCAGGTAGTGAAGAACCCCTTTTCGGCCCAGGTATTCCAGCAGGAGCACCGCATACATGAGGGGAACCAGGGCGCGATATCGCACCAAGGCCAAAACGCACAGGGAGCAGAGCACCAGCTGGGAGAGCCCCCAGATCGCGAACAGAGCGACCACCGTCTGGGCGCCGGCGGAGGTGAACGTATCCAGCGGGATCCCGTCGGCGGAGGCCGCCGCATGGCGACCGTTGAAGATGCATTCCAGGCCGATGCCAGCCTTCATGAGCACCGCCAGTCCAAGGAGCCAAAGGGCGGGCCTTTGCCCGCGATAGGCGTTGTCGACGCGCTTGGGAAGAAACTGGTTGAACATGGGGGCCTCCGGTGGCGACCTGAAGAGAGCATCGACTCGATGCCCGGACAACCATTTACTCCGGAAATCGACATTACTTTGTCATGAAGCCCACCCCTCCCTCACCCCGCCTACTGATTGCATCGGGATTCTTCGCCCTGGCCGCCGCGCGCATCCTCGCCGCGGGCGCTGCGGCCGTGGAATCGCCGGCCGAGTGGATCGATCCCGACACCGGCCATCGCATCGTCCGGCTGTCCCGCGAACCCGGCAGCGCGAGCCTGTATTTCCACCAGAACGCCTTCACGCCCCAGGGCGACAAGATGATCATCGTCACGCCCGGCGGCCTTTCGACGATCAACCTGAAGACCCGGGAGATCGAGCTTGTCGCGCCCGGCGTGCGCTACGGCATGAACAACAGCAACGGCATCGAGGTCGGCCGAAAGACGCGCACGGTCTACTACCAAAAGAATCTCGGCGGCCACACCGTCATCTATGCGACCGACGTCGACACCAGGGCCACGCGCGAGATCGTCACCCTGCCCTTCATCGGGGAATTCGGCGGCATTTCGTGCGATGAAACCGTGATGATCGGCACGACCGCTTACCGCGCTCCCGGCAGCCCGACGGATCAAAGCCAGGCCGCCCCGCCCCCGCCGGCTGCGGCCCCGGATTCCGGCGGCTTGGCCGGGCCTCCCGGCCGGCGCGGCGGCCGCGGCCCGCGCATGCTGCAGTTTTTCACGGTCAATGTTCAAACGGGCGCCGTCCGCACATTCTTCCCCAGCCACGACAACCTGAACCACATGCAATCCTCGCCGACCGATCCCTCCCTGGTCCTATTCGCCCACGAGGGCAATTGGCACGAGGTCGAGCGCATCTGGACCATTCGCACCGACGGAACGGGAGTGCGCCTCATGCACCGGCGCACGATGCAGTACGAAATCGCGGGCCATGAATTCTTCGGCCGCGACGGCCGGATGATCTGGTACGACCTGCAGACTCCGCGTTCCGTCAACTTCTGGCTGGCGGGCGTCAATGTCTACACCGGGGAGCGGATCCGCTACCCTCTGGCTCGCGAGCAATGGTCGGTGCACTACAATGTCTCATGGGACGGCAGGCTCTTTTCCGGTGACGGCGGCGGGCCCGACGGCGTCGCAAACAGGACGCCCCTGCCCGAAGCCCGGCCCCTGGTTCCCCCCGTGAACAACAAATGGATCTACCTGTTCACCCCCGTCGCCGGCAAGTTCGACACGATCACGGTCGGCGGAGAGCCGGTGAAGATCGGACGCTTCACCGCCGAGAAACTGGTGAACATGGCGAAGCACGACTACAGCAAGGTGACCGGGGTCGAGCCCAACCTGATGTTCACCCCCGACGACAAATGGCTCGTCTTCCGCTCCAGGATGCAGGGCCCGATGCACATATTTGCGGTCGAAATTGCCCGGGCTGGCGTGGCCAACTGAGGTGCACCCGGACCGGCCCCCTCCCAGCCGGAACCCCCTCCTATTTAAGCGGCCGCGACACGCTTGCGCGGCGCATTAGGGATGCCCCGGTTCCGAAGCCGCCGGGGCCTTTCCCCCGAAACTGCCCGGGACCCCGTGGGACGATTCCCAGGCCGGAAGCCAGGGTTTTGCCAACTCGAGCGTTTCAATCGCATTCAACGCCCATTGGACGCTCGCGACCCCGTGCAGCTGCCATTCGACGGGTGCGCCCAGGAAGGCGGGATCCGTAACGGGCTTCAGCAGTTGCGGGCCGGTCACTTTCTTCGGCACGGACGCCGGCGGCAGGGCCGGGCCGATCAGCTTGTCCCACGCCATTCGTCCCAATTCCGGGCTCTGCTTCCTGTACGCAGCGTACGCAAGCATCCTGGGCCCGGTCATCTGGTTGCCGTTCGCCTGCCGCCCCACATACTCGCTCGTGTTGGCCCAGGCCCGCCAGAATTCGGGCACGTCGAACATCGGCTCCATCTCGTAGAGGTTTTCCGGCCCGCCAAAAATCATGTCGAAATACGAGCCTGGCAGGCGGTCATCCGGCTTGAGGCCGGCCGACATCGCCTTCATGTCCCCGCTCACCCGGTCGCGCCAGCGCACATCGCCGGTCCGCTGCCACTCCATCATCCAGTTCATGGAATAGCACATCCACTCCAGGCCCGCGCGGGCCGCCTGGGTGCGCTCGGTTGGCCGCGCCGGCAGGTTCTCGGGGCGGGGCGCCGGTGGCGGCGGCGTGCGGGGGCCAAAGCGGCCGCCACCGCCGGCGTCCAGCTTGGCTCCCCCGTCCGCAGTCGGGACATAGTGCGAGCCATTGTAATTCTTGAGCATCTCGTACGTGAGATCGGCGGTCAGCTGCTCGTGCATCAGGTCGCCGACGCGCTCGTCGGTGCTCAGGAAATAGTAGAATTGCTTCAGGCCGGAGTGGCTGATCCGCGGCTGCTTTGCGCCGTCGCCCCAGTGGTTGACATTGTGGCGCGAGCCCAGCGGGGCGAACGGCCCGATGTGATAGACCTCCACCTCGCTCGTTTGCCGGGTCATCGCCTCAGCCATGCGGTAGAGATCGGGCCGGCCGGTCCGCAGGAAGCTGTACCACAAAAGCATGTCGGGCATCAGCTCGGTATTGGCCCATGCCCACCCTCCGACATCATAGCGCCACTCGTGGCGCCCGAAGTCGTAGTTGTGCATGATGTCGCCGAAGTCCCAGAATCCATACCAGGAGCGTTCGTCGACCTGGTCGCGGTAGAAGTTCACCAACCCGCCGATCTGGTTCTCCAGCCAGTCGAGCGCCGGAGTCGACCTGTCCGGCAGGCTCCAGTGGCCGAATACCTGAAGGGAGTGGTAATACTCCGGCTGGCAGACGAGGGTCGGCGGCTCGCGCCCTTCCTGGGACATGGCGAGCAGCTTCTCATCCGATGGCACGGCCCCGAGCGCCCAAAGCGTCAGCTCGGAGGTGTTCGCGATCCCCACCGGCGTGCCCCAGCCAGGCTTCCAGTCCTCGTAATTGGTGCCCAGGCCGTGCGGCACCGTGTCGTAGCGCCGCAGGTCCATCTCCCCTCCCTCGGGGGACCAGAACCAGACCTTCATTTCCCCGGTCTCCGTTGCGCCGTTCGTCATCTCGATCGCGGTCGGGTGCTTTTCCCAGAAATGCCTCAGGCTGACCGCGATCCCGCCCGAGACGTCCGCCAGCACCGCCAGGCCCTGGGCCCGGTGCCCGTCGGTCACATGGAGCCAGGAGCCGTCCGCGGTCGTGCGCTTGTAGATCGAGAAGCTGTTCGGCCCCACTTGCGTCAGTTTCGCGTCCCCCCAGACGGGAACCGTGAGCAGGGCCGCCCGGGAGCGTTCGCCCAGGGCGCCCAGGTTCGGGACGCGCCGGCCCTCGAGCTCCGGCTGATAGAGGTCCCCCACCTCCGATCCGGCCTGCGAGCGGTAACCCGGCAGCATCCGCACGGGCTGCCGCCAAACTCCACCGCCATCGCCCACGAAGCGGAAATGCCGGTTCTGCAGCTCCTCCTTGAATGGAACGGCCAGGGAGATCCCCAGCCCCTTGATGAAGTCCCTGTCCGGATCGCCGTCGTAAATGAACGAGTGCACGATGCGTATCGCCGGTGAGCCGCGGAAGAAATAGAGCCGCACCGTGAACGGCAGCCAAAGGCGGCCCGAGGCCACCGACCGGTGATTGCCGGTGATCTTCACGACCGCCCGCACCGGCCCGTCCTGCTCCACGGCAACGGATTCGATCTGACTGGCAAAGTCCTCTTCCCTGAGGATGTGCTCTGTCGCGTAGCGCGACTTGTCCTCGAGAAGGGCGATCAACCGCCCGTCCTGCGCGACCTTGCGCCCGCCGACAAACAGAGCCTCGATGAGATTCGCGCCCTGCCGGGCCACGATTGCCCGGACCGCCCCGGTGTCGATTTCGATCGCCGTCGGGCCCGCCGTCACGGTGAGCGGGGCGGAAATCGGCGCGCTCTGCCCGATCGCAAGCTGCAGGGGTCCATCGAGCCCCGGGACGGCGGCAATCGCCTGGCCCGACCATTTGATCGAGCCATCGGGCCAATACGCGAGCGGCCAGGTCTGCACCGGCACCGAGGCGCCCGCCCGCGTCTGTAGCACCAACGCGTCGCCCTTTTGAAATCGGCCCTTCGGCCAGGGCACACCCCAGCTCACGCCGTCATCCGCGGCCGGCGCAGCGCGGCCGAGCCAGTCGAGCGCGACGGCGCCTGGGGCGTCCGCGGCTTGAAGGGCCGCTCCGGGCCCGGCCATCGAGACAAGGACAAAGAAGACAAGGGGAAGGTTTTTCATGGGGAAGCGTGCAGGGGAAAGACGTCCGAAAACTGCCAAAGGGTTCGGCCGCTGCGCTCTCAACCCATTCTTCAGCCTTCGCAAAATGGCATTGCCCGCCGGGGCCGGCCGGTTTCAACTGCCCTTTTGGGTACGCCGTTCTTTTCCAACATCCGGGGCAGCGGGGAAGGCCGTGGGAATCGGCCACAGTTGCGCTGCGGTTACGCATCACGAACCTCCACTGCGCGTCAGTCGCGCGGCAAAAGCCAGTCGGTTTCAAACCGGTGAAGGCGGGGGCAAGGAAGCCTGACGGTTTCCGCTGATCCAAAAGGCGGCCCGCCAGGCGGGAACTGCGAAGTCCGAAGATCCGAACCCGGGTGCTCACGCGTCCGACGCGATTTGCGCGCGCCGTCCGCGAAATCTTCATCGCAAAAATGAAGCGTGAGAGCGGCGCCTTTTCGCCTCCCCGAGTGGGTCTGCTCTTGCCGCCAGTCTGGCACCGTCAAAGCGCGCGGGAGCCCGGCCGATCGACCGATCGGAGGGGCCCCGATCCGGCGCTTCCGCCGCGCGCCAGGATAGTCGAGAGCAGACAATTGTGAAAATCAAGACCCTGTGCCGCCCGGATGGACGGCTCCTCTGTCCCATCGCCCAGGCGACGGGTGGTTTTCTCGCGTGCCTTCTCCTTTGGGTGGCACAGGCGGCGGCTGCGCCCCCGGGGGCGCAGCCGGCCATCCGGGTCGTGTCCCAGACGGTGGGCACCGATGAATTGCTGCTCGCCCTCGCCGAGCCCGGCCAGATCGCCGCACTGAGCCATCTGGGGCGCGATCCCGACTACTGCGCCGCCGCAGGCGAGGCGCGGAGCTATCCCTCGCTCGCGTCCAACGGCGACGCCGAATCGGTCCTGAAATTCAACCCCACGCTCGTCCTTTGCGCGGACTATACCCGCGCCGAAATGGTCGCCCAGCTGAGACGGGCGGGTGCGCGGGTCGTCATCTTCGACCATTATTTCACGCTCGCCGATTCGTACGCCAACCTGCGGATGCTAAGCCGCGAACTCGGCTGCGAAAAGCGCGCCGAGCGGATCATCGGCGAGTGCGAAAAGCGGGTTGCCGCATTGGATTCGCGCCTGAGGCGCGTCCGCCTCGCGCGGGTCATCGCGCCATCGACCTTCGGGATGATCCCGGGCTCCCAATCGACGTTTCAGGACCTTTGCGACCACGCTGGAGCGGAAAACCTCGCCTGCACCCTCGGCCACATCGTGGGCCACGGACCCCAGCCCTCCGAGGCGATGCTCAACTGGCCCGTCGACTGCGTCGTCGTCGCGGGCGCCGACCTCGGATCCGCGCTGGCTCCGTTCCGGGACCTTCCGCCCTACGAGTTCATGCCGGCGGTCAAGTCCGGCCGGGCCGTCCTCCTTCCTCCCGCCCAACTGAGCTGCGTGTCCCATCTGCGCGTCGACGGCTACGAGATTCTGGCCAAGGCGCTCCATCCGGAGGCGTTCAACTGATCCGATGCACGCCGTCCACTCAGGGATGATCCTCCCCGCCAGACTGATCCGGTTTGTCCTGCCGGCGCTCCTCGTCATTCTGGCAGCGCTGGTCCTCGCCGCCCTGGCGACGGGCGACATGCCGCTTTCGCCGGCGCGCGTGTGGGCTGGCCTCAGGCGGGAGGATTCAATGGCGGCAACGATCGTCTGGCAGATGCGCCTTCCGAGGATCCTGTCGGCCATTCTTGTCGGCGCCGCCCTCTCCTCCGCGGGACTCGTGATGCAGGCCTATTTCCGGAACAGCCTCGCCAACCCGGGCCTTCTCGGAGTGAGCAGCGGGGGGGCGGCCGGAGCCGTGATCGCGATCGCGGCAGGCTGGGCGTCGGTGTCGCTTTGGTTCCTGCCCCTGGCCGCGATCGCCGGCGCCGTTGCGGCGACCGGGGGCGTCCTCGTCCTCGCCCGGCACGGGGCGAGCACCGAGCGGCTCCTCCTTGCCGGAGTCGCCCTGAATGCCCTTCTGGGCGCCGTGACAAGCTACGTCCTTTCCCAATACATCGGCCTATATGAGCGCAATGCACAGATCCTATTCTGGCTGCTGGGGGGCCTGGAGGACCGGACCTGGGAGCACGTCGGAATCGCCCTTCCGATCGTCGCGGCGGCCGCCCTCCTCTGGCCGCTCGGCCGCTCGATGGACCTCATGAGCCTCGGAGTCAGCGAGGCGCAAAGCCTGGGAGTCGACGTGCGCCGGGTGAGGCGCCAGATGCTCTCGCTTGCGACCGTCCTGACGGCGGTTGCGACCGCGGTCGCGGGCGCCGTCGGGTTTGTCGGCCTTGTCGTGCCGCACATTCTCCGGCTTCTCGTTGGGCCCGAGCACCGCAGGCTGGTCCCCCTTTCCCTGGTCGGGGGAGCCGTTTTTGTCCTCGCCTGCGATATCGCCGGCCGGCTGGCGGGGGGGTTGCGGCTCGGAATCATCACTTCCCTGATCGGGGCGCCCTTCTTCCTCTGGCTCCTGCGCCGCCTCCCATGAACTCCCTTGATCTCATCGACGCCACTGTTCCGGGACGCCTTGGAAACGTCACCGTGGGGCTGCCGCGCGGAAAGCTGGTCGGCCTTGTCGGGCCGAACGGCGCCGGCAAGTCCACCCTTCTTCGCGTGGCCGCCGGACTTCTGCCCTCCGAAGGAACCGTCGCGTGGAACGGGCGCCCCCTTTCCGGAATCCCTTCGCTGGAACGCGCCCGGTGCACCGCTTGGGTGCCGCAGGAGGCGCATTTTGAATTCGGCTTCTCGGTGCGTTCGGTTGTCGCCCAGGGCCGCTACGCCCACGGCGACGATGAAAGCGGCGTCGATGAAACGCTCGCCCGCTTTGGACTTTCCGCGCTCGCAGGCAGGCCCGTGAACCGGATTTCAGGCGGCGAGCGCGCCCGCGTGCTTCTCGCCCGGGCGATTGTCACGGAGGCCCCCCTTCAGCTCTGGGACGAGCCGCTCGCCCCGCTCGATCCGCGGCATCGCCTGGAGGTGCTTGTCCTTGCGCGGGAGCTCGCCCAAAGCGGCTCAACGGTGTTCCTTTCCCTCCATGATCTCTCCCTGGCGTCCTCGCTCGACCTTCTTGCAGTCCTTTGCGCCACACGCCTGCGAGCTCTCGGTTCGCCGGCCGACATACTCACGCCGAATCTCCTGCTCGATGTCTTCGGCGTGCGCGCAAGCGCGACGCCCAGCCTGAACCTCGAACTACCATGAAATCATCGCCCAGGAAACCCAGCGAAGCCGGGCACCGCGCCCGGATGAGGAAGCTCCAGGCCAGGATGAGGAAGAAGATGGCGGCCGCGCAGGAGAAGCGCGACCTGCTGATCGTCAACACCGGCGACGGGAAGGGCAAAAGCACGGCGGCCTTCGGCATGCTCGCCCGCATGCTGGGTCACCGGCGCCGGTGCGCGGTCATCCAGTTCATCAAGTCGGGGGATACGGCGACCGAGCGCGCCCTGCGTTCGCCCCTCCTTTCCTGGCACAAGGTGGGTGACGGATTCACCTGGGACACCCAGAACCGCGCCGCCGACGTCGCCCGCTGCCGCGAGGGCTGGGCCATCGCCTGCGATTACCTGAGCAACCCGGACGTCAGGTTTCTTCTCCTGGACGAACTCAATATCGCCCTTGCGCACGACTACCTGCCGGTCGGCGAAATCATAAAGGCCGTCCGATCCCGGGCCCCCGGAAAGCACGTCGTCATCACGGGGCGCGGCGCGCCCCAGAGCCTCATCGACGCCGCCGACCTCGTGACCGAGATGCGCGAAATAAAGCATCCTTTCGCCGCAGGGGTGCGGGCGCAGGCCGGGATCGAGTTTTAGGCCCGCATTTCAGGGCTGGACAACCCGCGGCCCCTGCCATAACTGATCCCCTCCCTTGGTTACTTGCCCAGGTGGTGGAATTGGTAGACACACACGTTTGAGGGGCGTGTGCCGTAAGGCGTGCAGGTTCGAGTCCTGTCCTGGGCACCAAGTCTGGAAGCAACTTTGTCCCTCCTCCCCATGAAGACCCCCCCGCTAGGGTGTTTCCTGCCGTTATTCTCGGTTCTCCTGCTGAGTCCGAGCCTGCCCGCCGCCGCTTCCGACAGCCCTGAACCGGGCCTTCTCTTCCTGCTTTCCGGAGAGCACGGCACACTGGCGGACTTCTCCGCCGGCGGAACACCCTCACCGAACTTCGATTCCCAGGTTTCCACGATCCCGGATGGCGCAAAAGGCGCGGCCCTGCGTTGCGGCAACCTTCAATTGCTGAGTTATTGGGCGCCGGGAAATATCTTCGCCCAAAGGGGCACACTTTCCCTCTTCTGGCGTCCGCACGCCCCTGTCGGGCCGACACCGTTCCCCGTTTTCCGCGTCGGCTACGCGGATCACTCGAGCTGGGACATGGTCTTCCTGCGCATCGACTACAACGGCAGCGGTTTCGACGCCTTTGTCACGGACGCCAGCCTGTCCCGGACGCGCGTCTCCGTCACCCTCGATCCCTTTCCGCCGCCCGACCGCTGGATCCACCTGGCGCTTTCATGGGATGAAACCCGCGGAATACGCTTCTACATCGATGGCCGGCTTGCGGCAACCAAGGAGGCGGTTGCTGTCTACAACGCGGGACTCGACCAATTCGGGCCGCATTCCCGGATCATCAGCCCCGCGAACGTCCAGAGTGATTACAATTTCGTCCGCGGGGGCGACATCGACGAAATCCGGGTTTACGACCGGATGCTGGCCGACGAAGATGTGGCGGCCCTCGCGCGCGGAGCAGCTCCGGCCGGGATCGCTGCGGCGCCGACCCGCGATCTTGCCGACGCTCGCTGGCGCGACGAATGGGCGCTCCGCTACGGATGGAACCGGCCTGGGGACGCTCCGCCCTATCTCCCGGGTTCGTCGATCTCCATTCGGAAGGTCGAGATTCACGACGCGTATGACCTGAAACGCTGGTATTGGAAGGCCTGCGACGGGATCCGGGAGACGACATGGCCGGGAGTCTACAACCGCTCACGCCTGCCGGGCCGAAACGACTACTTCCAGCTGCCCGACTGGGATTGCTATTCGCTTTCCGGAAAATCCATCACGTTCTTCATGCCCGATGAGCCATGGAATCACCTCGAGATCTCCGGGGCCGCCTGGGGCACCCTCACGCTTCTGGCAGATCCGGGAAAGGAAGGCCCGGCCGGGGACAAAGTCCTGTTTGAGCGGCCAAAGGGCCAGGAAAGGACCGTCCATGCGCTCGCCCGGCCCATCACCGGCCGGAAGGTCCGTTTCGACAATGTCATGCAGGAGGAGCCCATCGGCGAATTTTCCGCGTATTACGTTGCCGAAGGCCGGGAGCCGCGCGGAAGCGCCAGGCTATCGTACCACCTGGCGCAGCAGGCCGGCGACCCAGCCGGCCTGCAGGACCTGATCCGTTTTGTCGCGGGGCGGTACCCTCCGGATGAGCGCGCGACCCTGGTCGCCGTGCCTGAAGGGTCCGTGCCGGCCCCGGCCTCCGCGGTCGGCCCGGGTGCGCGATTCCTCCCCGTCGTCCACATCCTGGTTCCGTGCGATCCCGGCGTCCCCGGGTACAAGCTCGACTCCGTCGACGGCGGCCTCGACGGAATCGCGATCGACCTTCCAGCGCTCGACGTAAAGCCGACGCACGGGGAGTTCTTCCCCATGAATATCCGGGTCAAGGACCCCCTCTGGCCCATGCGCGACATGCTCGACTTCACCTTCAGCGTGAAGCCGGGCGAAGCAAAAACCCTTTGGCTCGATCTTCGCGACCGCATCCTTCCCGCCGGGAAGAGCCTGTACCTGACGATTGCCGCGGCCGGCGCCGATTTCGGGAGTGCGTCGCTTGCCGGAGCCGGCCTTCGCGTGATATTCAAGCCCCGGGAGGCCGCCCGCGCGGAACACGAGCTCGACCGGTTCACCCAGGCCAGGGACGCTTACGCCATGCTTGTCGAGGAGCATCCAGAAAGCGACAAGCTGCATCTTTGGACCCGGTTCAAGGGAGACATCACCGACTTGCTGCGGGTGAACCCAAATCACTATCCGGGTCGCAATTATTGGGCGGTCGCCAGCCCGGGCTCCCCCAGGCCCCCATTCCAGGAACCGGCGCCCCCCGCCGGCGTTCCGCTTTGGGCTTTCCGCCAGGTCGAGGCGCTCGGCCATGTGAAGTATTTCGCGAACTGGTGGATCGACAACCGCCAGGTCGAGAATGGCGAGTATGGGGGAGGCTTGTCCGACGACACCGATTTGACCAATGCATGGCCCGGAATCGCGCTGATGGGCTGCACTCCGGAGAAGATCGGGGAGGCCCTCAGGAAGGAGGTCGATGCCTGCTATCGCCAGGGGATGATCACGAACGGACTCTGCACGATCCAGGCGGATGAGCTTCACGGATATGAGGAGGGCCTCAATTGCCTCGGCCAGAACCTGATTCTCAACTTCGGAAGCCCGAAGATGCTGGAGCGTGCAATGGAGACCGCGCGCGGAATCGAATGGCTGAGCGGAATCAACCCTGCAGGGAACCGGCTCTTCCGCTCATGCTATTACAATGGGCTCAAGATGGGAACCGACAGCGTCTGGGGATACACGAAGGCCTACGAATACCTGATTCTCCAGCCCGAACAGCTCCTGATTGAATACAACGGCAGCCCGGCGGCAAAAAAGATCGACCTCGAAATGGCCAATGGACTTCTCGCGCACCGCCACAAGGACGGGGCGGGGAACTACACCATTCCTTCATCGATCCATTTTGTCGACGACAAGGAGGGCACGGCGACCCGGGGATACTTCCCCTGGCCGCTTTTCTGGAGCGCATACAAGTGGACCGGAGACCGGAAGTACCTCGACCCGATCTTCGACGGCGGCACCTCCTCCATCGCCTCGGTCAACGCAAACCTGATCGATCTGCTCGGACTGCGGCCGGCCTGGGGTCCCCGCTTCCTCGGAGGCGATCGCGGCCCGTCCGGCCAGGGCCCGGGAACAGGCCCGCAGAGGGACCGCTCCATGTCGATCGGAAACGGAGATATCGCGCGCCCGGCGGCCCCCGAGCATCTCGCGTGGCAACTGACCGGGGACAAGCACAACCTCGAGTCGCTATACTTGCGCGAGATCCGGGAACTTGTCCTGGGTGAATACATCGACACGGAAGGCAGCCTCTGGATCGATCGCGTCGGGGTTCCCCATGCGGATCTGCAACGCGCGCGACTGGGAGGCGTGGCGCTCGTGCGCAACTCCACTTTTCCGGGCCACGTCATCAGCTGGAAATTCCAGGCCCCGGCCAACGACCAAAGCGTCGCCATTCTCGTTCCCCGCTCCACGGCGACCTCCTTCAAGGTGATCGCCTACAACCTGGATACAACGCCGGTCCGGGCCACCATGACGGGCTGGAATGTCGATCCCGGCATATGGGAGGTGACACAAGGAATCGACACGACTGGAAGGGACGACGCGGACAAGGCCCTGTCCTCCTGGAAAATGCCGTTTGGAAGGTCGCAGGCCGCCGAGCTGAGCTTCCCTCCCCGCGCGACAACAATCCTCAACTTCGTTCTCCGCACACCCGGCACGCCGTACTGGGCGCGCCCCGACTTGGGAATCGATCCGGAGGACGTCCAGGTGCATGGGCGGGAGATCCGCGTCCGTGTCCACGGCCTCGGATCCGTCGCCTCGCCGCCCGCGGCAGTCGTTGTTCGCAGCCGCTCCGGGAGGATCGTGTGCACAGGGCAGATCCCTTCCATCCCGGCGCCCTTGGACTTGCAGCCAAAGACGGCTGAAGTGGGCATGACCCTGCCCGACGGGATGACGGCCGGCGGATGCACGATCGAGATCGATCCGGACCAGGCCTTGGATGAGATCACCCGTCTGAACAACACCGTGCAAATCTGACCGCGCGGGCTTTTCGAATCCCTTCCCGGGCACCAAGCAAATGATGTCGATGCAATTTTGCAGGAAGTGCGCAAGGGAAGCCTCGTTATTGCTCTGTCTGGCCCTGATGCCGGCAATTGTCACGGCCTGGATTCAGCCGGAAGGGCGCAAGCCGGCCTGGAACGGACCCGCTGTCGCTGAAGTCACAGTCGAAGAAGCCGGGGCCCCGGGTGCAGGTGCCCTGTGGGTCGACGCGCGCACTGAGGCGGCCTTTGCCCAAAGGCATGTGCCCGGCGCGCTTGCGCTCAATGAGGAAAATTGGGAAGCCTTGCTGCCCGGTTTTGTGGCGGCATGGCGGCCCGGCGCCCGCGTAGTGGTCTATTGTGACGATGAGGCGTGCGGCAGGAGCCAGGACGTTGCGGCACGGCTCCAGCGGGAACTGCAGGTCGGACAGGTCTACGTGCTCAAGGGAGGCTGGGCCGCCTGGTTGGGCGCACAAAAGCGATGAACAGGCTCGCCTTCTTCCTCCGGATCATGGTGGGCGCCCTGTTTGCCTATGCTGGCCTGCTGAAGGTCGTGCATCCCGGGCAGTTTGCGACCGACATCGATCACTACCGGCTCCTTCCCCATTTCGCGATCCAGCCGCTCGCGTTCTATCTTCCGTGGCTGGAGATCATTGCGGGCGCAGCCGTGATGTTTGGCCCGGGCCGGCGCGGCGGCTTGACACTGCTCCTGGCCCTGAGCCTCGTGTTCACCGCCGCCATAGGCACCGCTCTGGCGCGCCACCTTGATATCTCCTGCGGCTGCTTTGGTTCCCTGGATGCGGGCACTCTCGGCGTTTCCTTCGTTCGCGACATTCTCCTGAGCCTCGCGCTTCTGTGGCTGTTCCTCAGAAGCGCAGGCCCCGGAAAAGGTCACTTGACGTCGTAGACCTCGAGAAGGGCGACGCCGCTGGTGTTGCCCACGCCGACAATCTGCACGGTGTAGCCCCCCGGTTGCAGGGTCATGACCAGGGCTGCGTCCAGGCTGCCGCTGGGCAGCGAAAACGCGCCGACCTGCGCAAACACGGCGCTGATCTGGGCGGCGTTGTTGCCAACGGTCCAGCCTGAGTTTGTGGCGAGCTGGGTGCTTCCCGAGAAAAGCGTGATCTGCGGATTGGCCAGCGCTCCGGCGACCCCCATTGTCGACAAGGTGGGGCCGATGCCCCGGACGAGCACGGTTTTCGGAGCGTTGCCCCCGATGAAGAAACCGATGGTGACGGGACCCAGGTTGCCGCTCGCCGCGTTGACCTGCATCCGGGCGGACGCATTGATCAGGCGGGTCGAGAGATTGGAGTCAGCATCGTAAAGCTCGGCCATGGCGGTGCCGGTGCTGCTGCCCGCGCTCATGACCTGCGCCGTATACGCGCCGGTGTTGAGAAGAACGATCACGGCGGAATCCTTGCTGCCGCTCGGCAGCGCGAACGCCCCGGTCTGCGCGTCCATTGCCGGGATGTTGACGGCGGAGCTGCCGGTCTGCCAGGCCGTGTTCGTGGCGATCGGGGCCGCCCCGCTGAACAAGGTGAGCTTCGGATCCGGCAGCGAGTTGGCGACGCCGAAGGTCTTGAGCGTCGGACCGATTCCGCGCACAAGCAGGGTCTTGCTGCTGCCCGATACGACAAAGCCGAGGGTCAGCGCCTGGCTCGCCGGTCCGGCCGCTGCGAGCGTGGAGAAGTTTATGATCCGGCTGGAAGGCTGCGGAACGATCGTGACGATGATGGTCGCGTACCCGGTGCCGGCGGCGTTGGTGGCCGAAATCGTCGTGAACCAGGTGCCCGCCACGGAGGGCGTGCCGGTGACGGCACCCGTGCCTGTGTCGAGCGTGAGGCCGGGCGGGACAAGGACCGCGGCAAAGCTTGTGGGCAAGCCCGTGGCGGTGATTTGGTAGGTGGTGAATGGCGTGCCGACGGTTCCAAACAGCACGTTT
>Ga0265313_10002611_pt1 | contig 15347 bp, 7 predicted proteins | sample 4123metaG_FD_203122 | JGI IMG/M metagenome (GOLD analysis project Ga0265313, IMG submission 203122) | Rhizosphere microbial communities from Carex aquatilis grown in University of Washington, Seatle, WA, United States - 4-1-23 metaG | ecosystem: Host-associated > Plants > Roots > Rhizosphere >...
TATTCCCTTTTCCGCGGCCCGCCGGAACCACGCTTCCGCCTCGGCCTCATTCTTCCGCACACCCCGGCCGTCGGCCAGCATCCGCCCGAGATCGTACTCCGCCGGTGGATAGCCCTGCTCGGCGGCCTTCCGATACCAATACACCGCCTCTGCCTCGATCTCCAGGCTCCCCCAGCCGTTCTCGTAGGTCATCCCGAGCGCGTGTTGGGCCGCCGGCGACCCCGTTCCGGCTACGGCCCTCAGCGCGTCCTGAGCCTGGGGCAGCCCCCCTTGGGCCGCTTTGCGATACCATTCCACCGCCTGCTCCAAATCGCGCGCCACGCCCGTTCCTGACGCGTAAAGCACTCCCATGTCGAATTCCGCCGGAGGGTATTCCTGGTCCGCGGATTTGCGGAACCAAGTGAGCGCCTGCGCGGGGTCCTTGGGAACGCCCTGGCCGTCCGAATACATCAAGCCCATCGTGAACTGCGCCGCGGAGTATCCCTGATCCGCCGCCTTGCGGAACCACGTAAGCGCCTCGTGGAAGTCCTGAGTGAGACCCTGCCCGTCGCGATAGGACACACCCAAGTTGTATTGCGCTTCGACGTCTCCTTGATCTGCCGCCTTGCGGAACCATTTCACCGCTTCCGCGTAATCCCGCGCAACGCCGTGACCGAAGACATACATTGTTCCGAGGTTGAACTGCGCTCGCGCGACACCCTGGTCGGCCGCCTTGCGATACCAGTTCGCCGCCTCGGCCTCGTCTTGCCTAATGCCCTGGCCGATGGCCAGCATCTGCCCCAGCCGATACTGAGCTTCGGCATATCCTCGTTCCGCGGCTTTGCGATACCAGTTGGCGGCCTCCACGTAGTCCTGCGGAACCCCGTTTCCATACCAGTATTCGGTCCCCCGGTTGAACTGAGCTTGGGGATCCTCCCCCGGCTGCGCGGACAGTGTGCAGCAAATCAACAGGATTACGAGCGCCGCGGGGTTTGGCAAAGCCCGCGGATAATCGAATGCGTTCCTGTGTTCCATGATACGGGGCTTCCTTCTTCAGGTTTTCGTCAGGCCAAAGATATCACATCGATAGTGTCCCGAAAGTCCTGGAAATCGATCCCTTGACACTGGCGAAGCATGGTAGTAGCATGCTAGCCGTCGGTAAAGGTGTAGGTACAAAGCCCGATGCGAATTAGGTAGCCCCGAAGAAAGGGAGCAAAAGTGACAAAACGAACCACGCTCATCACTTGTCTGGCACTCTGTGGACTAGTCCTGCTGGCTGTTGTCGGGGCAATCGCCGAACCCCCAGCCGCAACCACTAAGAAACTCGGGTATTCAGAGCTTTCTAACGGACGCGGTGGAACCAATGTCGAAGCCGTTGTTATTCCGGATGGTTTCAACAAAGAGAAGTCGTTGGCAGCCTTTAAAGAGACCCTATATCCCCTGCTTCGCGCCAACTGTTCCGGGTGCCATAGCACCGAGAATAAGTTGGGAAGCGGAGCTCAGGCCCCGCTGCACGCGGACGTCGATGTGAATCTGGCGCACGAATATGCGCTGACTCGCGTGAACTTCCGGGATCCGGAAAATTCCAAGTTCGTGGTTCGTATGGCCATCGACCGCCACAATTGTTTCGCCGAGAATTGCGGCGTAGCGGCCAAGCAAATGTTGGCGGCCGTGACAGCCTGGCGCGATCGGATTTCCGACATGGTTCCGCCGGTTCCCCGCGGCGTTGAACAATCGACAAAGGTCACCGAGGAGCAGATTCTGGCGTGGATCGAGGCTGACAAAGCTAAGACCCCGGCCGCGTCGCGAGAGTTCATTAAGTACACTTCGTTCCATGAACTCCACAACGCGGGTGTAAGCGCTCAGAATCTAAATGACGCTCGTGCGGGTCTATCCAAGGCCTTGAATGGCGCAGCTAGATGGGCTCCGAAGATTGTCAATCCGGTAGATGTGAATGGAAAAGGCATCCTCTATCGATTCGACATTCGTGACTACTGGGGATACACGCTCATCGACACCTCAGCCCCGGACTTCGATCTCTTTAATACCCTATCCGACGATGACATCGGCTTTGCCGGGGGAAAAGTGGATCGGTACGGCAAGACGCCACCCCCGGTATTTGAGAACTTCGTAGTACAACAGAACAAGCTGAAGCCAGAAGTTACCCGCGACGAGAAGTTTGCCCGGATAGCTTGGGCCCGGGTCCTCAGGGGGAACGTGGAAGCTGCGAGTTCCGAATTATCTTCCCCGCCGAATATCAACGGATTCGTCGGACCCAGGAAGATCGCCGGCAATAAGCAGGAGTACGTCGACCCAGCAGACCTCAAATATGTAGAAGCGGCCCAACTGACCTATACGCTCACTCGTCCGGATGTCTACAACGCCATCCTGGCGGTTCCGGGGTACTTTTGGATGTTCGAACGAGAGCTGGGCGTCGATAAATCGAAGGGCGTGGACTCGTATGATTACATGGTGACGCAGCGGGCTATTACGATCGATGGGCGTTTCTATTATCGTGCGCAGACACCAAACGGCTACTACTGGAAGACGTTCGACATCTTCACGCAGGGCGATACCGATATCGAAAAACAGTATGCCGCAGGAAAGGTCACCATGCCGATGTGGCAGCAACCGATCCCGAAATTTATTAAGGAGCAAGGCGGCACTACGCCCGAAGACCTTACCTACGTGGCTATGTTACCGCTTGGCAGCTACGCCGATGGTAAGTATACCGGACAAGCTGGCGGCCAGGCGTCAGCGGAGGAAGTGATCTGGAGTCTGCCTAACGGGCTTCAGGCATATGCAATCTTCGGCGCTTGGGCTCAGCGCCGTCACGATGCGTTCACTCAGATCGTTCGCGATCCGAGACTCCAAAAGTACGTAGGCGACAAGACGAATTCCAACCTGACCGGCACCGGTAGAGTCGGTGCTGTCACCGATCAGCGCCTGGGCGTGGCGAGTTGCGCTGGCTGCCACAGCGATGGGATGAAACGCAGCAACAACAACCTCAGGGACTGGCTGGATGAAGGCGGCGCACAAATCCCGCACGGTAACAACGGTGCGGGAGAGTGGGTGAATGACCCTGCGACGGTGAAGCGGGTTCGCGAACTCTATAAGCCATCCTCAGAAATGCGGACCAAGATGGAAAACGATCGCCGCATTTACTTGGCCGCGACGGCCAAGATCAACGAGGGCATGATCCTCGGCGCAGACAAGAACACTTATGTGGAGCCGATCGTTTGGACCACGGAGTGGGCCCAGAAGCACTATAAGTATCCGATCGCGAGATCTAACTAATCTTCTAAGTAACAGCCGACAAAACGGAGCGCGGCGGCATCGTTCACTTTTCGCATTGAGGGTGCCGCCGCACCCTTTGTCGGTTAGCTCGTTTGCTCTCCTCGGACTTCCCAGGGTTTAAATACCTTGGGAAGTCTTTCCTATTTACCCCCGCCAGACAGCTACCTTCGCGGGATGATGTCAGCAGGGGTTTTCTCGATGATCTGCATCCTGCGGAACCTAACATGAATCCTATTCTTTAGGTGGAAGACAATAACACCGACACCGACAAAGACCGGTTCCGAATCAAAGACTGGCTACTCTATCCCGGTCTCGGTTGCGCGCTCACACTGGTACTGCATTTCGCCACGGGCCTCGGATTGGGACTCTGTGCATTCGCGATTCTCGTTGGTTGGCCTCTCGTTGGCACTCTGGTCACGGCTGACGATGACTTGCCCGGCGGCTGGAGTAATCCTGATGGGACCATACCCCCTCCGTGGCGTACGGCTGCGGCTTGGGGACAGCTTTCGGTGGGCTTCGAGATATCTTGCCTTGTTGCTGCCTTAGACACTGGTCTGCGAACGAGCGTCGGAGCCGGGTTTGCGGTTGCTGGGCTCGCTGCTAGCGCTCTTGCTTTTTTGCTTCTTCGTCGCAGCCAGCACTAACCTAATACACGGTTCGCCTCGCGCTTGGGGTCAATTCAGGCTGAGGCAGAGCAACGCCTACCGCCTTTCCCCACACCCCTTTGCCCGCACAAATCAACTTGTCAGTCTAAATTGCGCCGACTCTCGAGCCAACGCGTCTGCAAACCTAGTTGGAGGATGGTTTGGCGATCTGCGGCTCGGTCGAGGCGTGATGACACGTCCAACAGGTGACGTGGGTGTTCCCGTCACCGAACTTCGCATTGATGTCGCGCACCATCTCGAGCATCATGCGAGCCTTCAACTTTTTGGGCTTGGTATCGAGCGACAAGTCATTCAGATCGTGGCAGTATATGCAGCCGACTCCGAGCGCGAAAGTAATGTTCTGCATCGTGATTTCGACGTTCTGCGCCGTGAGCACTTTGAGATTGGAGGCACTAACGATGGCAGCCCCTCCTGCCGAGAATGGCGTCACCGGGCCCTTGCCGCCGCCCTTGCCACCCTTGCCGCCACCCTTACCACCCTTGCCATCGGTAGCCGCGACGGTGAGCGTGCTGGCAGCCCTGGTCAGATACTCGACAACGACCGGAACCTGCGCATCCGTCAGATCCGCACCCTTCCCCTGCATGCGAGTGACTGTGGCGGTCCACGCGTCACTATCCCCCATCTTGTTCTTGACGCGATCGAGCGTGTGGCACGAGGCGCAGACCGTGTTCACGAGGTTCGCGGCAACGGCATCGGGACCCTTGGCGGCGGGAGCCGCGCCATCGGGTGCCTGGGCCAGAATCACGAGTGCAATGAACAGGAGAAATGCGGCAACATTCAAGATGAGCTTTTGCATCGACGTAATTATACGCGATTGGCAGCCCAAGGAAAACGTGGGTTAAGATCTGTATTCCATTTTTTCGAGACCACAGGCATCCGCTGCCTTTCGACGGTTCCTTACCCGGTGGTAAAATGACCCGATGCGAAAACTCCCGAATCTCCTTTCGATGTTCGCTGCGACGGCGATCGTTACGGCCATTATGGTCGCGGTCCCTCAAACTCCCCTGAACGCCCAAGGCAAGGGCGGAGGCAAAAATGGTCCTCCGAAGAATCTCAAAGTGCTGACGCCGGAGAACTTCATGGCTCAGATGCAGACCTTTCCGGTCGCGCTCGGCGTCGAGAACCAAGGAGGCTGCAACTTCTGCCACGAGGCGGACCGCTCACTTGACACCAAGCCTACGAAGGTGAAGGCCCGCCAGATGATTGAGTTGGTGGCCGACATCAATGCGAAGTTCGGCGACGGGAAAGTTCACGTCACCTGCTGGACCTGTCATCTCGGCTCAACCAAGCCGGAGATCGCCATGAAACTCAAACTTTAGGTCGGGATCCTAGAACTGCGGCTCCGATAATGGAGTCGGGCTGCCGCGGTGGCAGGTAAAACAAGTCACGTGCTGTTTGCCGTCCCCGAAGGTGCCATTGATTCCACGCATCATAATGATCATTCGGCGGGCAGTCACCTTCTGGATCTTTGCGTCCGAGGAGCGGTCTTCCACGTGGCAATAGGCGCAGGCTCCTTTATCCAAAAGGCCTAACGCCTGTACGAAGGATTGCATGGTGGCCGGCAGGTCGGCTCCCTGGAGTACCTGGATGTTTTTCCCGCCACCTCCTCCGCCACCCTTACCACCCCCCTTGCCGCCACCACCCTTACCCGGCGGGCCACCGGCAGCCGCGACCGTGAGAGTGCCAGCAGCCCTGGTTAGAAACTCGACAACTACCGGAACCTGCTCGTCAGTGAGATTCGCACCCGCCGCCTTCATGCGAGTGACTGTGGTGGTCCACCCGTCCTTGTCCGCCATCTTGTTCTTCACGCGATCGAGCGAATGACACGAGGCGCAGGCAGTGTTCACGAGGTTTGCAGCTACAGCATCGGGACCTTTAAAGGCTGGAGGCGCGCCATCGGGTGCCTGGGCTAGAATCACGAGGGCAATGAACACAAGGAATGCGGCAACATTCAAGACGAGTTTTGCCATGGATGCATTATACGCAATCGGCTGGCCCAGGGAAAATGGGTCGACGGACCTCTATAATCGTTCTCACACCCGGCTTGCTGGCGACGATTTATGCTGTGGCCGCCTCTCGGTCGATATCAGCGCGGCCGCACTCAAAGAGCTGGCAAGCGCCAGCGCAGCCGCCACCCACAACACCAGGCGATAACCGCCGACAAAAGCTTCTTCAACGGCCTCACGGCCGCGTGCGTCTGCTGTTTCCGCGGCGGCTAACTTAGATCGCTGAGCCCAGACTTGCGCCCGGACCGCCGGCGCCACAGCCAGAATATCCAGCTCCCGATCCAGAACTTTCTGGAAAACCCCCGTCATCAGCGCACCGAAAACTGCGACTGCCAACAGGGCGGCGATACGCGAGATGGCGTTATTGATCCCCGAAGCGGTTCCGGCGTAACTTTGCTCGATGGCATTCATCACAGTCGTAGTCAGCGGAGCCACGCTGACCGCCATCCCGAGCCCCAGCACTAGTGCCGCTGGGAAAAAGGTGGTCCAGTAGGAGCCGCCGATTCCGGCCTGCGTAAACAGCGCCAGCCCGGCTGCTGCGATCAGGGGACCAATCACCAGCGGGGGCTTCGCGCCGTATCGATCGAGAAGGCCGCCTGACCATCGCGAGAGCAAGAACATCAGCAAGATAAAAGGCAGCAGGGCAGCTCCCGCCTCCGTCGGCGAGTAGCCTTGCACCTGTATTAAATCAAGGGGGAAAAAGAAGAGGACTCCGCTCAGCGCCGCGTAAAGGAAAAGAGTGAGCAGATTGGCGCCGCTGAAATTGCGGGAACGGAACAACCGAAGTGGGACCATCGGCGACGACGAGCGTGCTTCCCAATACAACAGCGCTACCAGGGCTATACCGCCCGCTATATCTGCGAGCGGAACTGATTCGATAAGGCCAAAGACAATTCCACCAAAGCCGAGAGCTGCCAGCACGCCGCCCGCCCAATCGAACGGCTGGCTTTGCTGGCCCGATCTGCTTTCCGGGACTTTCCATTGTGCGAGCCACACGACCGCCAGGCCTAGCGGAACGTTGATAAAAAACACCCACCTCCACGAGGTGTACTGGATGAACCATCCTCCTAACAGCGGACCGACGGCGGCGGTAATAGAGGTGAAGCCCGACCAGGTCCCGATCGCGCGGCCACGCTCCTGTTGGGGAAAATTAGCGCTGATCAAAGCCAAGCTGCCTGGAACCAGCAATGCCCCGCCTATTCCTTGGAGGCCCCTCGCGATGATGAGTTGCCGGATGTTGGGCGCCAGCCCGCACCAGGCGGAGGCTGCCGAGAAGAGCACTACCCCGGCAACGAAGATTCTGCGGCGGCCATATGTGTCTCCCAAAGAACCACCGATGAGCAGCAGCGACGCCAGAAAAAGCGCATAGGATTCTATAACCCACTGAACTTGGGCAATCGTCGCACCCAGGGCGGATTGCAGCGCCGGCAGAGCCACATTAACGACGGTGCCGTCGATGAAAACCATGCTGGAGCCGAGGATTGTTGCGGCCAGGATCCAAGAGCCGCTAGCTGTGGCGTCGCACGTACCGGCGAGTATAGAGCCTTCGTCGCAAGGGGCTCTGGCGATGATACCCACAACCCATTCTCTAACGTGTCGCTACCGGTAGCGCTGAGATCCGCAGCGCCAGCCATCCTGCCAAGGTGCGAGGATTTGCCTTTCGGCATATCCTGACCTGGCTTGCGGTGGCGAATCGGACGCATACTGCCGCCAGTGGTCACGAGCCGGAACGAAAGTTTTCGACGATTCACTAACGGACATAGGAGGAATGGCAGGGGAATTTGTCGTTAAGCAGGCGCGTTAGAGACCAAGTACGGGTATAGTGACTGATGGCGACGTTTCATCCAAAGCGCTATGAAGAAGCCAACTGAAATGCGCGATAACGAGTCGCTAACCAAGGAGACGCCGTTAGCATTCGGAAGCCCAGCGGTTCCGCCAGGTTCCCCGATTCGCCGTCCTACCGAAAGTCGAAGTCGATGGTGGGTGTGGCTACTGGTGCTCACGATGGCGGCCGGCGGCGCTTATTACTGGTTCCTGCGTCCCGCCGCGAGCCAAGCTCAGGAGAAGAAGGGTAAGAGCGGCGAGCTTTCCGCCAAAGGGCGCGCGGTTCCAGTAGTCGCTGTGTCCGCCCGGCGCGGGGACGTGCCGGTATACATGAATGGTCTGGGGACCGTGACCGCGCTGAATACCGTCACGGTTCGCTCCCGAGTGGATGGCGAGCTAGTCAAGGTCGCCTATGAGGAAGGACAGACCATCAAACAGGGCGATCCGCTGGTGGAGATCGATCCGCGCCCGTTCCAGGCGCAAATCGACCAAGCCGAGGGGCAACTGGCTAAGGACACGGCGCAACTCGGCTTGGCGCAAGCCAATCTGGTGCGCGATACGGCTCAGCAGAAATACGCGCAAACCGAAGCCGACCGATATGGGCACCTGGTGGACGAAGGAGTGTTCTCCAAGGATCAGGGCGAACAGGTAAGGTCCAGCGCCGATGCCCTAGCGGGCACGCTCACAGCCGATCGGGCTGCGATCGAAAGTGCCCGCGCCCAGGTGACTGGAGATCAGGCGGCCATCAATACTGCCAAGCTGCAACTTACATACGCGCACATCGCTGCGCCCCTGTCCGGACGCATCGGTTTGCGCCTCGTGGATCGAGGGAATATTGTCCACGCAACCGACACCACCGGCCTGGCAGTGATTACGCAGCTCCAACCCATCGCCGTGGTGTTCAATATTCCCGAAGACAGTTTGCGCCAGGTGATGCCCAAATTCAGCGCCGGCGTAAAGTTCACGGTTCTCGCCTACGATCGCGATTTGCGCCGGCGGCTAGCCGAAGGCAAGCTGCTCACCATCGACAATCAAGTGGATCCCACCACCGGCACCGTGAAATTCAAAGCGATTTTCGACAACCTGGATAACTCTTTGTTCCCGAATCAATTCGTGAATGCGCGCCTGTTATTCGATATGCGCCATGACGTGGTAGTCATCCCCACCGCCGCCCTTCAACGCAGCCCGCAATCGACCTATGTTTATGTGGTCGGGAGCGATCACGCGGTGAAAATGCGCAACATCACCACGACGCTCACCGAGGGCGATGACGCCGTGGTGGAAAGCGGTTTGACGACGGGTGAGACGGTTGTCGTCGACGGGCTGGACAAGCTGCAGGACGGCACTCGCGTGCAGGTCACCATGAACGGTCCCGGCGGATCGTCGCCCAAAGAGTAGAAGGTCATGAGTCCTTCGCGGCCTTTTATTCTCCGGCCCGTGGCGACCTCGCTGCTAATGGTGGGCTTGCTGCTGGTGGGCGGAGTCGCCTATAAACAGTTGCCGGTCTCCGCGCTACCCCAGGTGGATTACCCGACCATTCAAGTGACGACGTTCTATCCCGGGGCGAGTCCCGACGTGATTGCATCCTACGTTACCGCGCCGCTCGAAAGGCAGTTTGGACAGGTGCCGGGATTGAACCAGATGACCTCAAGCAGCTCCGATGGCTGCTCTGTGATCACCCTGCAGTTTACGCTCGATTTGAATATCGACGTCGCGGAGCAGCAGGTGCAGGCCGCGATCAATGCGGCTGCTACGTTCCTCCCCGCCAATCTTCCAAATCCGCCCGTTTACAACAAAACCAACCCAGCCGACGCACCGATCCTCACACTGGCGCTGAGTTCCGACACCCTGCCGCTCTCCAAAGTGGAGGATTTTGCGGACACGCGCCTGGCGCAGAAGATTTCGCAAGTCACCGGAGTGGGACTGGTCTCGATCAGCGGCGGGCAAAAACCATCCGTGCGGATTCAGGCCAATCCCACGGCGCTCTCTTCGTATCACTTGAATATGGAGGATCTGCGGACGGCCATCGCGGCGGCTACCGTCAATCAGGCTAAGGGCAGCTTCGACGGATTCCGGGATGCGTACACCATCAGCGCCAACGACCAGCTTCTTACCAGCGCCGATTATAGGCCCCTTGTAATCGCCTACCGCGATGGCGCTCCCGTGCTGCTTTCAGATGTGGCTACCGTGATCGACGCCCCCGAAAATGTGCACCTGGCCGCTTGGAAAAATAATATCCCAGCGGTCATCGTCAATATCCAGCGCCAACCCGGAGCCAACATTATCGAGGTAGTCAATCGCGTCAAGGACCTCTTACCTTCCTTGCGTGCATCCTTGCCGACTTCTATCACCGTCGACATTTTGACCGACCGCACCACCACCATCCGCGCCTCGGTCGCGGACGTTCAGATCGAGTTGATGATCACCATCGGACTAGTCGTGCTGGTGATCTTTCTGTTCTTGCGGACTCCCGCCGGCACCGTAATCCCCAGCGTAGCCGTGCCACTGTCACTGGTGGGAACTTTCGGCGTCATGTACCTGCTTGGGTATAGCCTGAACAACCTCACCTTGATGGCGCTGACGATTTCGACCGGTTTCGTGGTGGATGATGCCATCGTGATGATCGAAAACATCGCGCGCTATATCGAGGAGGGGGATCCGCCGCTCCAGGCCGCACTTAAAGGGTCCGAACAGATCGGCTTCACGATTCTCTCGTTGACGGTCTCGCTGATCGCCGTGCTGATCCCGTTGCTCTTCATGGGCGACATCGTGGGACGGCTGTTTCGAGAGTTCGCGGTCACACTCAGCGTCACCATTTTGATCTCCGCCATGGTCTCGTTGACGCTCACGCCCATGATGTGCGCACGTTTGCTCCGCCATAAACCCGAGCACGAACAGGGATGGTTCTGCCGCAGCTCCGAAAGAGTATTTCAGGCGATCATCGCGTTCTATGGGCGCACCCTTCAGGTGGTGCTACGGCATCAGTCGGCGACCTTGTTTGTCGCCGTGGCCACGCTGGGCGCGACCTTCCTGCTGTTCGAGATCGTTCCCAAGGGATTTTTCCCGGTTCAGGACACCGGCGTCATCCTGGGAATCTCGGAAGCGCCGCAATCGGTCTCCTTCCCGGCCATGGCGCAGAGGCAGCAGCAACTCGGCGAAGTGATTCTTAAGGACCCAGCGGTCGAAAGCCTGTCCTCGTTCATCGGCGTGGACGGCACCAATCAGACCGGCAACAGCGGGCGCATTCAGATCAATCTCAAGCCCATCGAAGAACGGGGCACTGGAGCCAGCGACGTGATCCGGCGACTCCAACCCGAGCTGGCCAAGATAGACGGCATTACACTGTACATGCAGCCGGTGCAGGATCTTACGGTGGAAGACCGGGTCAGCCGGACGCAGTTTCAATACACGCTGGAAGATCCGGATGCGAAAGAGCTGGCGGTGTGGGTGCCGCGCCTTATGGAGAAGCTCCAGTTGCTGCCACAACTTCGCGATGTGGCCAGCGACCAGCAGAACGGGGGCCTGGAGACCGCGGTCCTGATCGACCGCAGCACTGCCGCGCGCTTCGGAATCACTCCGCAGGTCATCGACGATACGCTTTACGACGCGTTCGGGCAGCGCCAGATCGCCACCATGTTCACCCAGCTCAATCAGTACCGCGTGGTGCTGGAGGTCAAGCCTGATTTGCAGAAGAGCCCAGCGTCACTCGGCGACCTTTACATTCGCTCGAACGGCGGCGGCGAAGTGCCGCTGAGCGCGATCACTCACATCGAGTCCGGTAACACGCAGTTGGCGATCAATCGTCAAGGACAATTCCCGGTGGTTACGGCGTCGTTCAATCTGGCGCCGGGCGTGTCGCTCGGAGCCGCAGTGGACGCAGTGAATCAGGCCAAGGAAGATCTCAATATGCCGGCCAGCGTGCAGGGGAAATTCCAGGGCACCGCAGCCGCATTCCAAGCCTCTCTGACGAACACTCCGATCCTAATTCTGGCTGCGCTGGTCACCGTATATATCGTATTGGGCGTCCTCTATGAGAGCTATATCCATCCGATCACGATTCTTTCGACGCTACCTTCCGCCGGCGTAGGTGCGCTGCTGGCTCTGATCCTCACCCGCACGGATTTCAGCATCATTGCGCTGATCGGTATTATCCTGCTGATCGGCATCGTGGAGAAGAACGCGATCATGATGATCGACTTCGCTCTGGAAGCCCAGCGCAAAGAAGGTAAACCGGCACTGGAGGCGATCTATCAGGCCTGTCTGCTGCGATTCCGTCCGATCATCATGACCACGCTGGCCGCGCTCCTGGGAGGTGTTCCGCTGGCGCTCGGATCCGGCACCGGGGCGGAGTTGCGGCGGCCGCTCGGTATCTCGATCGTGGGAGGTTTGATTTTCAGCCAGCTTCTGACGCTTTACACCACTCCGGTAGTCTATTTATGGTTTGACCGGCTGGCGGCGCGGTCCCGACGCCGCAACGTGGACCTGGCCGAACTGGAAATGCTGGAAGAAGCATGACCAGCTCGACCAATTTTTCCGCAGGTTTCATCCGGCGGCCCGTCGCGACGGCTCTGGTGACGATTGCGCTCGGTCTCGCGGGCGCTGTCGCGTATCGATTTCTCCCCGCGGCGCCCCTCCCGCAAGTGGACTATCCGACCATCCAAGTGGGCGCGCAACTCCCCGGTGCCAGTCCGGAGACGATGGCGTCCTCGGTAGCGACACCTCTCGAACGGCAGTTCGGCCGGATTGCGGGGATCGCTGAAATGAGCTCTACCAGCGTTCTCGGCTCCACGGCGCTCACGCTTCAGTTCGATCTGAACCGCAACATCGACGCGGCTGCGCGGGACGTCCAGGCCGCGATCAACGCGGCGCGCGGCCAGTTGCCGGCCAATCTTCCTGCCACACCCTCCTGGAAGAAGAACAATCCTTCCGAGCAGCCTGTCATCATCTTTTCGCTCGACACCAGCACGGCCCTGGCCGGCCGGGTCTACGACGTCGCGTCGTCCATCATCATGCAGAAACTGTCGCAGATCCCGGGCGTCGGACAAGTGGGCATAGGCGGGAGTGCCCTGCCGGGCGTGCGCGTGGACGTGAATCCGACGCTGTTGAATCACTACGGTCTGAGCCTCGAAGATGTGCGATCCGCACTGGGCACAGCCAATGCCAATCGGCCCAAAGGCGATTTCACGGGCGCGATTCAGTCCTGGTCGATCCGCACCGACGACCAATTGCTCGAAGCCGAACAATACCGGCCTTTGGTGATCGCCTACCATGCCGGCGCGCCGGTGCGGCTGGACGATGTCGCCACCGTGAGCGATTCGGTCGAGGATGTGCGCAACTCCGGCTACGCCAACCTTACGCCGTCGATTCTGATGTGGCTCTACCGCCAGCCGGCTGCGAACATCATCGATACGGTGGACCACATCAAAGCCGAGCTGCCACAACTGCGAGCCGACATTCCCGCGTCCATTCATCTAAACGTTCTGCAGGACCGCACCGGCCCGATTCGTGCCTCCATCGACGCCACCCAAAGGACCATGGAGATCGCGCTGGTGCTGGTCATCCTGGTGGTATTCGCATTCCTGCGAAACTGGCGGGCTACGGTGATACCGGCGATTTCCGTTCCAGTATCGCTGGTGGCAACCTTCGGCGCGCTGTACTTGTTCGGCTATACGGTGGACAATCTGTCGCTCATGGCGCTTACAATTGCCACTGGATTCCTGGTGGACGACGCCATTGTGATGATCGAAAACATCACGCGCCACATCGAGATGGGCTTGTCGCCTATGCGGGCGGCCTTGCGGGGAGCTAAAGAAATCGGACCCACGGTGATATCCATCAGCGTATCCCTGAATGCGGTGTTCATCCCCATTCTGCTAATGGGCGGAATCGTGGGACGCCTCTTCCGGGAGTTCGCCATTACACTTTCGATGGCGATCATATTTTCACTGGCGATCACGCTAGCGACCACACCGATGATGTGCTCGCGCCTGCTTCGCTCGCAAGCCGAGTTGCGGCACGGCCATCTTTACAACCTGATCGAGGGTTTCCTGACCGGTATGCGCAGCTTCTACGAGTGGTCGCTCGGCTGGGTGCTGCGGCGCAAGCCGCTGATGCTGACGGTCATGATCGTCACCATGGCGGTCAGTGTGTATTTGTACACTGTCGTTCCCAAAGGCTTCTTCCCTCAGCAGGACACTGGACGGCTCAATTTCACGGTGCTGTGCGACCAGAATACTTCGTTTGGAGCCTTGGATGACCGCGTCCGGCAAGTGGTGAGCATCCTTGTGGAAGATCCAGCGGTAGCGGGTCTCATGGCGCAGATGGGAGGCGGAGGCACAAACGCCAATGTGCTGAATACAGGCCGCGGATTCCTCGCGCTGAAGCCGTATGAGGAACGTAAGGCGACACCCGATCAGGTGATCGCACGGCTGCGTCCGAAATTGGCCGGTGTACCCGGTACCACGGTGGTGCTGCAGGCTCAGCAGGATCTCCGCGTAGGCGGCCGGAATGGGGCTGCGCAGTACCAATACACACTGATCGGAGACGACTTCGACGAGCTGAACACCTGGGCGCCGCGCGTGCTTCAGAAACTGCGGAGCCTGCGGCAACTGGCGGACGTCAGTTCCGATCAGCAGGATCGTGGATTGGAAGCGTCGCTCGTAGTGGATCGCGCCACTGCGGCGCGCTTCGGGATCTCTGCCCAGACCATAGACAACACGCTCTATGACGCCTTCGGACAGCGCCAGGTCTCTACGATGTACACGCCCCTGAACCAATATCACGTGGTGATGGAAGTGGAGCAGGGTTTCTTGAATAATCCGGACGGCCTCAAGTTCATTTACGTGCCGTCGTCCACGGGCCAGCAGATTCCACTGAGCGCATTCACCCACTATGCGGCTTCCAACACCCCCTTGCAGGTGAACCATTCCGGACAGTTTCCCTCCGTCACGATTTCCTTCAATCTGCCGCTGGGCGTAGCTCTCGGCGACGCCGAGCCTGCCGTGGATGAGGCCATGCGCGAGATCAACCTGCCGGCCAGCATCCGGGGAGGGTTTCAAGGTACTGCCCAGGCCTTTCAGGAGTCGCTCAAGAATGAGCCGATGCTGATTCTGGCCGCGCTCATCGCGGTTTATATCGTGCTCGGCGTGTTATATGAGAGCCTCATCCATCCGCTGACGATTCTTTCGACTCTGCCGTCGGCGGGCGTGGGCGCGCTGCTGGCGCTCATCGCCACCCGCAACGAACTGAATGTGGTGTCGCTCATCGGGATCATCCTGCTGATTGGCGTGGTGAAGAAGAACGCGATCATGATGATCGATTTTGCCATCGCCGCTGGACGCGAAGGCAAGCCACCGGAACAGGCCATCTTCGAAGCCTGCCTCTTGCGCTTCCGCCCGATTATGATGACCACCATGGCGGCGCTATTCGGCAATCTCCCGCTGGCGCTCAGCTTGGGTACCGGATCGGAGCTGCGGCGGCCGCTCGGCATCGCGATCGTGGGCGGTCTCATTTTTAGTCAGGCGTTAACGCTCTACACGACGCCGGTTGTGTATCTTTACATGGACCGGATGCGCCT
>Ga0265313_10002613_pt1 | contig 15334 bp, 14 predicted proteins | sample 4123metaG_FD_203122 | JGI IMG/M metagenome (GOLD analysis project Ga0265313, IMG submission 203122) | Rhizosphere microbial communities from Carex aquatilis grown in University of Washington, Seatle, WA, United States - 4-1-23 metaG | ecosystem: Host-associated > Plants > Roots > Rhizosphere >...
TTCGCGGCGAAGTATCCGCAGGTGCTCTTCGAGCAGGCGACCGGGACGGACGTGTCCAAGAACCTGGCCGAGTACTTCGGCGCTGCGGAGGACACGGTGTTCCTCTCGGGCATGGCGGCGGGTGCCGCCAGCAAGACCGGGAACATCGGCTACGTGGTCGCCTATCCGATTCCGGAAGTGATCCGGCACGCGAACGCGTTCGCATTGGGCGCACAGCTCACGCACCCCGGCGCGACCGTGCATCTCGTCTGGACGCACTCGTGGTTCGACCCGTCCGCTGAGAAGAAGGCCGCGCAGAGCCTGCATGCTGCCGGCGCGGATGTGCTGGGGCAGAACGTCGACTCGCCGGCGGCCGGCCAGTTCGCCGAGTCGGTCGGCGTCCCGTGGGTCGGGTACGACTCCAACGCGGCGAAGTTCGCGCCGAAGTCGTGGCTGACGGCCTCCGTCTACAACTGGGGCCCCTACTACCTGAAGCGGGTCAAGGCGGCGATGGCCGGCACGTGGAAGTCGGGCTTCTACTACGGCAGCATCAACGACGGCTTCACGAAGCTCGCTCCGTACGGCCCAGGCGTCTCGGCGGCGGCGAAGGCGAACATCGCCACCTACGAGAAGAAGATCGAGGCCGGGACGTTCAACGAGTTCACCGGCCCGCTCTACGACCAGAGCGGGAAGCTGCGCGTCGCCAAGGGCGTGAAGATGCAGGTGCTCAAGGGCGGCACGAACAGCCTCTACGGCATGAACTGGCTCGTCAAGGGCGTCGTCGGCAGCCCGAAGGGCTGAGAAACCGGTGAGGAGGGGCGCCTCGCGGCGCCCCTCCTTCATCCTCAACGACCGATGGCATTCGAGCCGCGATAAAGGGCAGCGTGCGCGTCACCTTCGAGCGGCGTTTGAAACAGCCGCGCTGGCTTTCGCTGGCGGTGCCGGTCGTCTCGGTCGTGTTCGCGCTCGTGGTCGCGGCGCTCGTCCTGGTGGTGACGGGCCACAACCCGTTCACGACCTATCGCGAGCTCGTCGACGCGGCTTTTCTGCAGACGGGATCGCTTGGCCAGACGCTGATCTCCGCGACTCCGCTCGCCTTCACGGGACTCGCCGCCGCGGCGGCGTTCCGGATGAAGCTGTTCAACATCGGCGCCGAGGGGCAGATGTACATGGGCGCCATCTTCGGCGCCGCCGCCGGCCTCTACCTCGGCGGCCGCGGCGGCCCTTCCGCCTTCGTGATCGCGTCGATGGTCGTGGCCGGGTGCGTCGGCGGCATGGTGTGGGCGCTGATACCCGGCATCCTGCGCGCCTTCTTCAAGACGAACGAGATCCTCACCTCGCTGCTGCTCAACTACGTCGCCGGCTACGTGCTGACGTACCTGATCTTCGAGAGCGAGTCCTACTGGCGCCAGACGAAGGGCTTCAACGCGACCACCTTCCCGACCGGGAAGCCGCTGCCGCACAACGCAATCTGGCCCGGCTGGTCGGTCCACGTCCAGGGCGGGCTGGTCGTGCCGCTCGGCGCGGGGTTCGCAGTGCTCGCCGCAGTGATCCTCTGGCTCCTGTACTCGCGGACCCGCTTCGGGTTCGAAGCGCGCGTTCTCGGAGACTCCGATCGCGCCGCGCGTTACGCGGGTGTGCGCGTCCGGCGCAAGATCCTCGCCGTGATGGCACTGTCCGGGGCGATCGCCGGCCTCGGCGGCGCCAGCCAGGTGGGCGACTTCGCGCACTCCCTCGACGGCGACCCGAACGGGCTGCAGAAGCAGGGGTTCGGCTACTCCGGAATCGTCGTGGCGGCGCTCGGGCGCTACAACCCGTTTGCCGTCGTGCTCGTCGCATTCCTGATCGGCGGCCTGCAGAACGCCGGGAACACGCTGCAAGGGGCGACCTTCCCGGCCGGCCTCGTCGGTGTGATCCAGGGGATCATCCTCTTCTCGGCACTCGGCGGCGAGCTGCTCATCCGCCATCGCGTGCGCATCGGCCGCCGCGTCCGGAAGGACGCCTCGACCGCGCCGGAGCCGGCCGCGTGAACAACTCGCTGCTGATCGTCCTGATCGCATCCGGGGTCGCCTACGGCACGCCGCTGCTGTTCGCCGCCCTCGGCGAGCTGCTGGCGGAGCGATCGGGCGTGCTCAACCTCGGCGTCGAGGGAATGATGCTCGTCGGCGCCGTGATGGGGTTCTGGACGGTGCAGCGCCTGCACGTCACGACGGCCGTCGCGCTCGCGGCTGCGATCGGGGTCGCCGCACTCGCCGGGGCGATGATGGCCGCGATCCATGCCTTCCTCGTGATCACGCTGCGGGCGAGCCAGATCGTCTCCGGCCTCGCGTTGACGATCTTTGCGGGCGTCTACGGGCTCTCGTCCTATCTCGGCAACAACCTCAACCTCGCCGACCAGCCCGCCAGCCACACCTTCACCGCCTTCTTCCCGTCGAGCATGCAGAAGTGGCCGATCGTGGGGCCGATCGTCTTCGGACAGAACGTTCTCGTGTACGTGTCCTGGGCCTGCGTCGTCCTGATCTCGCTCTACCTCTCGCACACGCGACCCGGACTGAACGTGCGCGCCGTCGGCGAGTCGCCGGCGGCGGCTGACACGATGGGCATCAGCGTCACCTCCTACCGCTACGCCCACACGATCGTGGGCGGGGCCTTCGCCGGCGTCGGCGGCGCGACCGTGACGCTCGCGATCACGCCGCAGTGGGTGGACGGGATTACGTACGGCGCCGGCTGGATCGCGATAGCGCTCGTCATCTTCGCGTTCTGGCGCCCGGAGCTCTGCCTCGTCGGCGCCTACTTCTTCGGCGCGCTCGAGGCGCTCGCCCCGCAGCTGCAGGCGCGCAACATCACGCTCGGCCCGACCGTGCTCTGGACGAGCTCGCTGCCGTATGTGATGACGATCCTCGTGCTCGTCGTCGTCTCGTCCGGCACGGCCCGCCGCCGCCTCGGCGCCCCGTCCGCGCTCGGCGTCGCCTACGTGCGCGAGGAGCGCTGATGGCCGCCGAGATCGCCGTGTCGATGCGGGGGATCACGAAGCGGTTCCCGGGCGTCGTCGCGAACGACAACGTCGACTTCGAGGCCGCGGTCGGCGAGGTGCACGCGCTGCTCGGCGAGAACGGAGCCGGGAAGACGACGCTCTCGCACGTCCTCACCGGCCTCTACCGGCCGGACGAGGGGCGGATCTCCCTCTACGGCGAGCGGGTCGCCTTCGCCTCGCCGCGGGAGGCGATCGACGCCGGCGTCTGCATGGTGCACCAGCATTTCCGGCTCGTCGACCGCTTCACCGTCGCCGAGAACCTGATGCTCGGCGACCGCAGCGGCGCGGGCCGCAGCTTCCGCATCGACTCGACTGCCGTCGAGAGCCAGGTGCGCGAGCTCGGCGAGCGCTACCGCCTGCCCGTCGACCCGACGGCCCGCATCTGGCAACTCTCGGTGGGAGAGCAGCAGCGGGTGGAGATCCTGAACGCGCTCTACCAGAACGCGCGTGTCCTCATCCTCGACGAGCCGACCTCGGTGCTGACGCCCGACGAGGCCGACACCCTGTTCGAGACCCTGCGCCTGATGGCGGGGGAGGGACGGACGGTCATCTTCATCTCGCACAAGCTGCACGAGGTGAAGGCGGTCTCCGACCGGGTCACGGTCCTGCGTGCGGGACAGGTGGTCGCGACCGTGACCACCGCCGACGCAACCCAGCAGTCGCTCGCCGCGCTGATGGTGGGCCACGACCTCGAGACGGAGCGCCGGTCGCGGGGGGGCGAGCAGGTTGGCGCCGAGGTGCTGAAGGTCGAGGACGTCTGGGCGGACGGCGACCGCGGCGCGCCGGCGCTCAAGGGCGTGTCGCTGACCATCCGCGCGGGCGAGGTGGTCGCCGTCGCCGGCGTCGCCGGCAACGGGCAGCGCGATCTCGCGGAGGCGATCGCCGGGCTGCGTCCGTGCACGAAGGGCACGATCCGCGTGGGGGGCAAGCTCCTGGCGCACGCCGATCCACGGGACGCGTTCGACGCCGGAGTGCGCTACGTGCCCGAGGACCGCCTGGGCACCGGCGTGGCCCCGAACCTCTCGATCGCGATGAACCTCCAGCTCAGGTCGTTCCGCCGCACCTCGTTCGGGCCCCTGCTACGGCTGGGGAGGATGCGTGCGAACGCGGAGGAGGCGATCCGCCGGTTCGAGATCAAGACGTCGGGGCCGCAGATGCAGACCGCACAGCTTTCCGGAGGGAACCTGCAGAAGGTCGTGATCGCCCGCGAGTTCTCAGGAGAGATGGCGGTGCTCGTCGCGGCCTCTCCGACCCGGGGGCTCGACGTCGCGGCGGTGGAAACGGTGCACTCGTACCTGCTCGACGCGGCCGAGAGCGGCACCGCGGTGCTGCTGCTGAGCGAGGACCTCGACGAGATTCAGGCCCTCAACGACCGGATCGTCGTCATGTACGAGGGCCGGCTGTCCGACGTCGTGAATCGCGAGAGCATCGAGGAGATCGGGCTGCGCATGGCCGGCGGGGCGCCGTAGCCTTACCCGCCGTGCCACGGGGGTCTGACACCTCAGCGGTGTGACGATCACGTATTCGAGGGCGTCGGGCTCGACGTTCGCAGTCGGGACGACCGTGGTCACGGCGACCGCCACGGACGCTACGATCGGGGAATGGGAGACGCCAGGGCTAACCTCATCGACGGGCTCGCAGAGCACGTCGGCGTCGCGCCGCTCACCGCCACGGAGATCGAGTCCGTGCTCGCTCTGGCGGCTGTGGCCGCGCACGGCACCGGCGACCGCACGACCGCTCCCCTCGCGTCCTTTCTCGCGGGCCTCGCCGCCGCAAAGGCCGACGACCGGGCCGCATCGCTGGACGACGTCAGGCGGCACGCCGCCGAGCTCGCCCCGCCCCCTCGTCCCTGAAACCAGGGATTCCGCTCTCAGGACCCGGCCGCGCAGCCGATAGGGCAGCCGTAGGCAGGAGTCGGGTCGCCGCGGGTGCCGTTGCCGCGGCAGGAGCTGTGGTATGCACGACGAGGGTAGATCCAGCGTCGCGTCACCGCGCGACACAATCCGTGTATCTCGGCTGCGCGCGCTACGCGCGGAGGCCGGCTTCACGCTGATCGAGGTCCTGCTCGCCGGCGTGATGCTGGCGATCCTCTCGGTCCCGATCTCGGCGCTGCTCTCGTCCACAGCGGCGGTCGCCCGGCTCGATCGCGAACGGACCGGGGCAGACCAGATCGCGCAGGCGCAGGTCGAGACGATCCGCACGCTTCCCTACACGCAGGTTGGTGTTACGGGCGGCAACCCGCCGGGGGTGCTCGCGGCGAGCACCACCTCGGCCCTGCCCTCGGGCGAGGCGGTGACGATAGCGACCCAGGTCTCGTGGGTCGCCGATCCGGATCCCGCCGTGGCCTACCCGACGAACGCCGACTACAAGAAGGTCGTCCTCACGATCACACGCAACAGCGACGGCAAGCAGCTGTCCAAGAAGACGACGTTCGTCTCGTCCGCGTCGGCGCCGCCGTCCGCGGGCTCGCTCTGGGTCCAGGTCAAGCGACAGGTGATCGACGCGGTGACGAACCTGCCGCTTCCCGGGGCGAGCGTCAACCTCACAGGCGGGCCAAGCTCGGAGAACCGCACGGACACGACGGATGCCTCGGGCACGGTTCTCTTCCCGGCGCTCGACAACAGCACGAACGGGACGCCCGTCTACACGCTCGCAACGCTGCTCACGGGCTACAACGTGTTCCCGGACGACATCTCTCCGGGAGCAGCGTCGTCGATCTCGTCAGCGGCCAGCGTGAACTCGGTCGGGACGCTCCGGATGTACAAGCCCACCACGCTGACCGTCAACCTCCAGAGCAACAGCGGCGCGGCCTACACCGCCGGCGCGACGATCTCGGTCGACTCGTCGCGGTGCGGCGTGTCGACGGCGACCGTGGGATCGACCGGCTCGGTTCCGATCACGTCCTGCAACTACGCGACGGGCAAGTCGGTTCCGCTCCCGCCGAATGTTTCCGGCCAGAACCCGTCGGACGCCGACTACTTCGTCACGGCATGGTCGAACAGCGGCGGCTTCTGGGTGGCGACCTCGTCGGCGGGCGTCCTCGTCCCGTCGGCCTATCCGACGACTCTCACGCAGTCCGTGACCCTGAAGTTCCCGGTGACGACGTACTCCGCGACGAGGACGATCAACGTCACCGTCACGAAGTCCGGCTCGGCTGATTCCAACGCCCGCGTCGAGCTGACGGGCGGCGCTCCAGGCGTCTATCTCTATGGCACGACGAACTCCAGCGGCGTCGCGTCGTTCACGGTTCCGGTCACTTCCACGGGATACACGTTCAAGGCCACGGCGAACGACATGGGAACGGCCTCGGGAACGGCGACGACGGCGAGCCTGACGAACAGTCCCCTGACGGCAGTGTCCCTTCCGGTGACGATCAGTTGAGCGGCTTGCGCATCGTGCGGAGGCTGCACGGCGAGCGCGGCTTCACCCTGGTCGAGCTCGCGGTCGCGATGCCGATCATGCTCGTCATCATGGGCGGTCTCGTCTTGATGCTCACGACCGTGACGCATTGGAGCAGCCAGACGCAGAGCGAGGTGTCGCTTCAGACGGAGGCTCGTGCCGCGATCAACCGGCTCGAAGCAGAGGTGCGCGGGGCGATCGCTCCGGGCGACGGAACCAATGCGATCGTCGCGGCGACGGCTACGTCGCTGACGTTCGACACGCCGGACACGTACGCGACGACTATCACCGGCGGCACCACCGAGAACTCGTTTCACCTGATGCAGATCTCGTACCAGGTCAGCGGGGGGACGCTCCAACGGCAGTTCAAGACGTCGACGAACACGTATCCGGCCGCATACGGTGCCTGGACATGGGGCTCGTTGGGCTCGTGGGTTACGGAGGTCGGGACGGTCAACTCGATCACGAATTCCGATGTCTTCAGCTACTACGGGTCGCCGAACTCCAGCGGAGCGCTGACACCGCTCACGTTTCCGATCACGGACACGAGCGGGATCGTCGCGATCGGAGTCAAGCTCACATTGTCCACCGGCGGCAGCCAGCCCGAGAAGTTCACCGTGACCGACACCATCGCGATCAGGGGGACATCGGATTGATCTGGAACCGGATTCGACGGATCCATCACGACGAAAGCGGGTTCGCGATCATCATCGCAGTCGCGCTGACGATGTTGATCGCCATCGTCGCGGTGGCCCTGACCTCCCTCGTGATGGGCGAGGACAGCAACAGTCGTCGCGATCAGGCGCAGGACGGCTCGTATCAGGCCGCTGAGGCGGGTACGAACGCCTATCTCACGGACCTCACCGAGAGCACCGGCGCTTTCTACACGGCGTACATGGCGAAGGGCGAGGCGACGCGGACCGATTCGAGCAGCGTCACGCACGCCAACAACTGCACGGCGGTGGACTCGAACGGCAAGTCCACCTGCTCCGACGCGACGTGGAACTCGGCGTCCTGGGGGACCACGTGGACGTACGCGACGTCGAGATCCGCCGACACCGGCTGGTTCAGCATGGGCAACGGCTACCAGTACCTCATCCAGGTGTACCCGCCGAGTCTTTCCCTCACCAACGGCCTGGCCCAGGTGATCACGCGCATCGACGTGACCGGGCGTCCGGCGGGGAGCACGGACCTCACGCGCTGGCGCACGATCGAGACGATGCTCCGCCCGTCGAGCCTCGCCGACTTCCAGGCGTTCTCGGCGACCGACCTCAGCTACGGCTCCGGCGCGACCACCACCGGCCCGATCTTCGTCGGCGAGAACAGCAGCGGGGTCGCGGGCAACCTGTCGCATGCCGGGACCGCGAAGGCCAACCTCTACGCCGAAGGCACCGTCACGGTCACCGGCACGCTCGCGGGCGGTGCGAAGAAGTACGACGAGAACACGACCCCGACCGCTCTTTGCAAGCTGAACAACTGCACGGCTGTTCCCTTCAGCTCCTTCGCAAACTACTTCACGACTGCTCTTGGCGCCGCCAACGCCGCCGGCCTCTACCTCGGGTCCACCGACCCGACGCCGAACGGCGGGTCGAAGTGTTCCGGGTCACCGTGTCTGCCGGCAGGAGGCAATTCCGCCCTCAGCGGCCAGAGCCCTGCCTACACCGTCGACGCGTGGAAGCTCGTCTTCCAGTCGAACGGCACCGTCCTCGTCTCCTCCTGCAAGAAGTACACGTCCGGAACCCAGGACTACGACACGGCCAACGCGCCGATCTGCGGCAACCAGAAGACGTTGAACGTGCCGAGCAACGGGGTCATCTACTCGGCGGCGGATGTGCTCGTCTCGGGCGTGGTGAAGGGCAAGGTGACCGTCGCGTCGGCCGGGAGCGTCATCTGGGCCGGCCAGACCACGTACAACCAGAACGGGGTCGACGTGCTCGGTGTCATGGCGACGAACACGATCTACGTCGCCCAGTGGGCTCCGCGCACCAGTGGCAACCTCACGATCTACGGCGCGGAGTTCGCGCTCAACGGGCCCTTCGAGCAGGATCCGAACTTCTGCTCGCCGACGGGCACGCTGAACTTCTACGGCTCGACGGCGATCTACGGCATCAACGGGACGACGGTCTGCAGCCAGCCCCTCCAGAGCTCGATCGTCTTCTCGCAGATGTTCAGCACTCGCAACTACAACTACGACAACGACCTGCTCTTCGTGCAGCCGCCGATCTGGCCGTCGCTCGGGCAGGCCTTCACGATTCTCCTGCAGCGCCAGCTTTAGGCGAGCTCCCGGAAGGAGACGGCCTGGGCGCCTTGCCAGAGGGTGAGGCGCCCAAGCTCCGGCAGCTGCTCCTGACCCTCGACGAGCGTCGCGAAGTGGTTGGCGGCGAGCTGACCGGCCTTGCTCGCGAAGTTGCAGTACCCGTACGGGAAGAGCAGCTCGGTCTCGCTCAACCCGCCGGGGTAGAGCGCGAGCTCGCCCGGGTGCGGGTAGCTCGTCGCGTTCTCCGGGCCGATGCCGAGGTCACGGTCGCCCCACGGGATCCAGGTCGACTCGCCGCTCCAGCGGCAGTGGATGATGCGGTCGTCGAAGGGGAGGATGGCGCGGAAGGCGGTTACGGTCTGCGGTGCCAGCTCCTCCTCGAAGCGGGCGACGAAGCGCAGGCCGGCGGCGACGATCTCGAGCACGACGAGAACCTACAGCAGGGCGGGGCGCACGAAACGGCCGCGCGGCTCCCCGGCGACGACAGGCCGGCCGCGCAGCCAGGTGCCGGCGACGCGGCCGCGCATGCGCCGGCCCACGTACGGGCTGTGCGGGTGCCGGTAGCGCAGGTCTTCCGCGCGCAGCACTGTCTCCGCGGCGGGGTCGACGAGCACGAGGTCGGCGTCCGCGCCCGGCTCGAGGCGGCCCTTGCCGGGCAGGCGGAAGCGCGCTGCCGGCCGCGCGGAGACGAGCTCGTGCGCGACGCCCTCGGTGAGCGCGAGCGCGAGCAGGGACTGGCAACCGGAGATCCCGCCCCAGACGGCGAATGCGTCGTCGCCCTCCTTGAGCGCGGGCGGCGCCGGCGAGTGGTCGCTCGCGACGAAGTCGACCGAGCCGGCGGCAAGCTCGGCGCGCAGGTCGTCGCGATCGGCGCGAGAACGCAGCGGCGGCGCGCACTTCGCGATCGCGCCGAGCGCCTCGAGGTCGTCCTCGTCCAGGACGAGGTAGTGCGGGCACGTCTCGCAGGTGACGTCGACGCCGCGCGCGCGGGCGGCCGTCACGAGCCTGACGCCGCGGCCTGTCGAGACGTGGACGACGTGGAGCGAGCAGCCGCTCTGCTCTGCGAGGTCGATCGCGCGCGCGATCGCCTCGAGCTCGGCGGCGACGGGGCGGCTCGCCGCGTAGTCGCGCCAGCCGTGTCCCATGGCGCGCGCCGCGAGCCCCTCCGTGATCGCGGCGCTCTCGGCGTGCACCGCGACGGGGAGGCCGAGCCGGGCCGCCTCCTTCATGCCCTCGAGCAGTGTGACGTCGTCGGCGGCCTCGAAGTCGTCGATCCCGCTCGGGCACATGAACGCCTTGAACCCGGCGACGCCGAGCTCGGCCAGCTCGGCCAGCCGGTCGACGTTGCCCGGCACGAGCCCGCCCCAGAGCGCGAAGTCCGTCACGGAGGCCGCGCTCGCAGCGGCGAGCTTCTGCCGGAACGAGTCGGCGTCCAGCGTCGGCGGGTGCGCGTTCAGCGGCATGTCGATCACGCACGTCGTGCCGCCGGCTGCGGCGGCTGCGGTGCCGCTCGCCCAACCCTCCCAGTCGGCGCGGCCGGGATCGTTGAAGTGGACATGCGCGTCGACCGCGCCGGCGAGGACGTGCAGCCCGGCCGCGTCGACAGTCTCCGCGGCCGAGAGACCGAGCTCCCGTCCCACGGCCACGATGAGCCCGTCGGCGATCGCGACGTCGGCGGGCTCGGCGCAGCGGATGAGCAGGTCGGCGTCCGGCACCCGGCTATTCTCCCTCGATCGGCGGGATCCTGAAGCGGCTCGACGCGCTCTACGCGCTCGGCGACAAGATCGGCTACTCGGCGCAGGAGGACGAGGCGCACCGGCTTGCGCGCGCCTGGATGGAAGAGGCGGGGCTGGCCGTCGAGATCGACGACGCCGGCAACCTGATCGGCAGGAGTCGGTTGAACGGCGACGTCTGGACCGGCTCGCATCTCGACTCCGTGCCGAACGGCGGCAAGTTCGACGGGATGCTCGGCGTCGTCGGCGGGCTCGAGGCGGTCTCGCGCGCCGGCCGCGGCTCGGTGGTCGCGTTCCGCGACGAGGAGCGCGGCTGCGCCGGCTCGCGGGCGCGGGTCGCGTCGGGCCGCCTGCCCCGCCGCTACGTCGAGCTGCACGTCGAGCAGGGTCCCGTCCTGCTCGAGGCCGGCAAGCCGCTGGCGGTCGTCACCGGCATCACCGGCCTCGCCCGCGGCGAGATCGTCACGAGCGGGCACGCCGGGCACGCCGGCACGGTGCCGATGGCCGGGCGCGCCGATGCGCTCGTCGCCGCCGCCGAGTTGATCCTGCGTATCCGCGACACGGCGGCGCAGATCGAGGGCGCGGTGGCGACGGTCGGACGGCTCGAGGTCGCGCCGGGTGCGCTGAACGTGATCCCGGATCGCGTCGCGGTCTCGATCGACGCGCGGGCGCCCGATCCGCGACGGTTCGAGGAGCTGATCGCGGCCATCGGCTTCGAGCCGACGTACCGCGTCGAGCCGGTGGCGATGTCGGCAGCGGTCCGCGACGCGCTGCGCGGGGCGATCGGCGCGCACGGACTGCCGCTCGTCGAGCTCGCGTCGGGCGCGGGTCACGACGCCGGCATCCTCGCTGCGGCGGGCGTCGACAGCGGCATGCTGTTCGTGCGCAGCCAGAACGGCGGCGTCTCGCATCACCCGGACGAGCTGACGACGGACGAGGACGTCGCGCTCGCGGTGGACGTGCTCGCCGAGACGCTCGCGCGGCTCTAGACCGCGACCAGGTTGAAACCTGGTTGCGAAAGTCAGGTGGCTGCAACCTGGTTTCAACCAGGTTGCGGTCGTCGGCTCGGCCTTCACCGCACGTTCGCCCCGGCGGCGATCCACGCGCCGAGCAGGCGCCGCTCGGCGGGCGTCATGTGCGTCGCGTTCCCGAACGGCATCAACGTCGAGTCGACGGCAACCGTCTTGATCAGCTCCGCCTGCGACACGATCTGCTGCGGCGTGTCGAACACGATCCCCCTCGGCGCCGACGTGAACTGCGTCGAGCGCGGATGGAGCGAGTGGCAGAAGGCGCAGCGCTGCTCGACGACGGGGAAGATCCGGGCGAAGGTCACCGGCGTCGCCGCCGCGGGCGTGGAGACGGGGCGGAGCCAGACCGCGAGCCCGGCGAGCGCGGCGGCGGCCGTCAGCGGGATCCACCAGAGCGTGCGGCCGGCGTGGCGGTTGTTGAAGTAGTGGCGGATCCAGGCGCCGATCACCATCAGGCAGACGAGGATCAGCCAGCTGTGCGCGTGCCCGTACGTGAAAGGGAAGTGGCCGGCGAGCATCGCGAACAGCACCGGCAGCGTGAGGTAGTTGTTGTGGATCGACCGTTGCTTGCCGAGCGCGTTGATCGCGGGGTCGGGCTCGCGCCCGGCCTCCTTCGCGCGGATCAGCTCCCGGTGCGCGGGGATGATCACGAAGAAGACGTTCGCCACCATGATCGTGCCGAGCATCGCGCCGACCTGGAGATACGCCGCGCGTGCCGCGAACAGCTGGGTCGACCCGTACGCGGTCGCGACGACGCCGCCGAGCACGAGCAGCGCGAGTGCGAGCTCGCTCCGCCGTCCGACCGTGCGGCACAGTGCGTCGTAGACGAGCCAGGCGAGGACGAGGCCGCCGATCGAGATCGTGATCGCCTCCCAGGTGGAGAGCCTCGCCACCGACGTGTCGATCAGGTAGGTGTGCGGCTGCAGGTAGTAGAGGACGGTGAAGAGCACGAAGCCGGAGATCCACGTCCAGTACGCCTCCCACTTGAACCAGTGCAGCGGCTCGGGCAGCCGCTCCGGCGCGACCCGGAACTTCTCGACCCGGTAGAAGCCGCCGCCGTGGATCTCCCACGTCTCTCCGCCGACGCCGCGCGCGCGGTCGCGCTCGTCGCGCGGCTCGGTGAGGTGGTTGTCGAGGGCGACGAAGTAGAACGACGTGCCGATCCAGACGATCCCCGCGGTGACGTGGAACCAGCGGAAGACGAGGTCGAGCCAGTCGACGAGGTACGGGTCTACCGCGAGCACCAGCGGTCTTCTGCGATCGCGACGAGCTCGCCGAGCGCCGTCTCGAGCTCCTGGCCGGTCGGGTTGTCCAGGCGGGCCCGCAGCACCTCGAGGATCTCCGTCTTCGGCCGCCGGTTGACAAAGACGACGAAGCGGAATCCGTGGCGCGCCTCGTACTCGGCGTTGAGGCGGGCGAGATCGGCGAGCACGACCTCGTCGGCGTCGGGTCCCTGTTCGGCGGCGCTGCGCGCGGACAGCCCCGCGCGCTGCCCGATCGCCGGGTGGGCGTCGAGGATCTCCCGCTTATCGTCGTACGGCAGCTCGTGCACGAGCGTGCGCGCGCGCCCGAGCGGGTCCTCTTCCACCGCCAGTCGCTCGACGAAGCGGGTGCGGCCCTCGAACAGCTCCGCCAGCTCGTCCGCGGTCAGCTGCCGCGGTAGCTCGCGCATCCGTACGGGCTGATCAGGAGCGGCACGTGGTAGTGGCCGTCGCCGAGCACGACCTCGAGCTCGACGCGGGTGAAGAACGGCGACGGCGGCGAGAAGGCGATCCGGTAGACGCCCGGCTCGAGTCCGCGGGCGAGGTCGGCGCGCCCGTCCTCGTTCGTCTCGACCGCAGCGACCGGCCCGTGCGGCCCCGTCAGCTCGACGTGCACGCCTGCCGCCGGCCGGCCGAGGGCGGTGTCGAGCACGTGGGTCGAGAGCGACGCCATCGGGCGATTATCGCGCGCCTACTCCAGCCCCGTGCCGACAGGGCGGTTCACGAGGCTCTACTTGACCGGGGCGGGGTCGTAGAGGACGAGGCGGTCGCGGTGCACGGCCTCGACGCCGCGCCGACGGGCGAGCAGCTCCTCCGCGCTTGCGCTGACGATGCCCTTGCCGAGCACGGTGCCGTCCAGCGCGGCGAGCTCGACGGCGTCGCCGGGCTCGAAGGAGCCGGCGCACTCGACGACGCCGACCGCGAGCAGGCTGCCCCCGCCTGCCAGGAGCGCTTGGCGCGCGCCTTCGTCGACGACGAGCCGCCCGGACGCCGGTTTCGCGTGCCGCAGCCAGAGGCGGAACGCACTCGCCGGGGGTGCCGTGGCGGTGAACTTCGTCCCGCGCGCCTCACCGGCCGTGATCGCGGAGACGACGTCCTCACCACGGCCGGACGCGATCACGGTCTGGATGCCGGCCCCGGCCGCGAGGCGCGCGGCGGCGACCTTGCTCTCCATGCCGCCGCGGCCGAGCGCGCTCCCCTTGCCGAGCGAGGCCGTGGCGACCGCGTCGCCGCTCGCCAGCGGCTGCGCGTCCGGCTCCGCGGGATGCGCGCTGTAGACGCCGTCCACCTCGGTGAGCAGGACGAGCAGGCGCGCTCCGAGCAGCACCGCAACCTGCGCGGCGAGCGCGTCGTTGTCGCCGAACGTGATCTCGTCCGTCGCGGTCGCGTCGTTCTCGTTCACGACGGGAACGACGCCGAGCCGAAGCAGCGCACGCAGCGCGTTGCGCACGTTGACGTAGCTGCCGCGCTCGGCGAGGTCGCCCGCCGACAGCAGCACCTGCGCGACCCTGATGCCGTGGCGGCGCAGCGCCGCTTCCCACGCGAGCTGCAGCTGCACCTGGCCGGCGGCCGACGCGGCCTGAAGCTGCGGCGTCGTGCGCGGGCGCCGCGCGAGCCCGAGCAGTGGCACGCCGAGCGCGATCGCGCCCGAGGAGACGATGCAGACGCTCTCGCCGCCGGCCGCGATCGCCGCGATGTCGGCCGCCCGCGCGGCGAGCAGCGAGCGGCGGACGCGGCCGTTGCCGTCGCACACGAGCGACGAGCCGAACTTGACGACGACGGTCACCGGTGCTGGCTGCCGTCGCCGACGATCCGGTACTGGCGTAGGCAGAGGTCGCGGTACGTCACGGGCCCGCGCGGGCCGGGAAAGCGGTCGACGTTGATGCCCGTCTCGGGCGTGCCGAGCAGGGCGAAGCCGTCGACGAAGCGGGTGGTCGCGTTCCAGAGCGCGCCCGTGCCGCGGTAGCCGTCGAGGAACAGCTGCGCGGCGGCGGCGTCCTCGGTGACGATCGCAGCCGCGAGGCCGGAGGTCTCGTCGTTGGCGATCCGCAGCGCCTCCTCGACACCGTCCACGAGCTCGAGCGTGACCGTCTCCACTCGCTCGGGCTCGGACGCCCACTCGTGCCCGAGCGGCCGGTCGAGCGGAAGTGCGCCGGGGAGCGTCTCCCGGCTCCGCACCTCGAGCCCGAGCTCGGCGCAGATGCGGAGCACCGTCTCGGCGAACGCCGGCGCGGAGCGGTCGACGAGCGCAAGGTTGAGCCGGTTGCACACGCCGAGGCGGTCGAGGCTCGCCGTGACGAGCTGCGCGACGCTCTCCGGCGACGCCGCCTCGTGCGCATAGAGGACGCCGCCGCCCTCGGCGTGGGCGAGGGCCCGCACGCCGTGCGCCGCGGCGACGCGCTCGAGCGCCGCCGTCGAGGCGCCGCTGCCGCGCAGGATCACGAGCGGCAGCACGGCGGGCAGCGAGACGAGCGCCTCGGCGCCCGCGCGCTCGCCCGAGCGCACCAGCCCGACTGCAGCTCCATCCGCGCCGGCCTCGGCGAGCGCGGGCCGCAGGACGGAGTCGACGAGCACCGTCACCGTGCCGAGCGCGGCGGAGCCGGTGCGGAGCACGACGGCGTTGCCGCTCTTCAGCACCTGCG
>Ga0265313_10002614_pt1 | contig 15334 bp, 13 predicted proteins | sample 4123metaG_FD_203122 | JGI IMG/M metagenome (GOLD analysis project Ga0265313, IMG submission 203122) | Rhizosphere microbial communities from Carex aquatilis grown in University of Washington, Seatle, WA, United States - 4-1-23 metaG | ecosystem: Host-associated > Plants > Roots > Rhizosphere >...
GTGTAATTGCCCATGCGGCAGTCTGCTTGATCCTGACGAATGTAGACCGTGTATTGCCCCATCGTCGTGCGCGCGACGGAGCCGGCCGCGGCTGGCAAGTCGGAAGAGCGATTGACGGACGGATAGTCGACGCCCTTCAGAATGCACGCTGCCGGTGTGGGCGTCGTCGCGCACGACGGTGTGATCTGATCGATGAGGATCGCGCCGCGGACGCTGCCCTCGCAGTCGGCGGGATTGGCGGGAATCTCGTCGGAAGCGGGGACCGATCCAGCAAGCAAGCTGGGTATCGGAGGAACCCAGCCGGTCGTGCGATTGTTCAGAATGCCGCGCGCGCGTTCGACGCCGGCCTCGGCGACCACCAGCGCTTGATTGCGCAGGTTGATGTTGGTGTTCATCTGAATGCTGCCGCTGGTGAGAAAAAGCCCGGTCATGCCCAATCCCAGAAGCGCGACCATCACAATCAGCACGACCATCAGAATGGCACCTTTGTCCGCGGCCTTTCGACGGCGATACAGAACGTCAACGAATGACTTCATGCGCTCTCTCCTCCGATCGCGGCTTCGGTTATTGGGGCTTATTGTTGCGCGGATAAACGGTGGTTGTCAGCACTCGGCGGCGATACTTGTCGGCCGGTCTTGGCGATGCATAGCGGTGGTCTTCGACGTCAACCGGACCGTTGGTCGTCACGTTCGTATCAATCAAGTCGTCCGGCGTGAGCGTGCGGACCACCAAGGTCAACCGCACGGCGGTGGGCAGGTTGCAGAATCCGTCGGTGTTGATGGCCGGCAAATTGTCGCTCGGAACATTGTTCCACCACTCGTCGAACTGGCGACTGTTGTCGTCGGTTCCTTCGTCGAGCTGCCCGTTGAGACCACTCAGAGTATAAAGGCCCAGGGAGCCGGTATCGCAGGCGAAGGACACCTGCAGATCTTCGATGCCCTCGGCGAGAATTTGGGGAGCGGCGGAAGGTCCGCTGAGGTGGCGCTGCCACATCATCAGATTGGGCACACCATTGTTGCCCATCTGCACGAAGAAGGTGACCCACGTCAGTTGGCCGAAGTTCCGTACGCCGGCGGAGCCGCCGACGTAGCCGCCGCTCGGGATCAGTCCGGGAATGTCGCCTGCCGGATTCCACACGATGTCCCCCGGATTGACCGCGCTGGCCGCGTGGGGCAAGGTGATTCCACCCGTCGGATCTGTCGTGATCTGGAACATGGAGCACCCCCGGGCGTTGCTCGCGGGGTCGGTGCCGAAGCCCCAGGGCGGAGTCTGGAGCAGCAGGATGAACTCGCCCTGGCGAAACATGGCACCTGTCGCTGCGCCTCCCGTGGTGGCGAGGCTGATGGACGCTGTGCTTGCCGAGCTGGCCAAGTTGAGAGCGAGCGTGGCGTCGACGTCGGTGCCGGACGTGCGATTGCCGAACGCCACGCTGAGGACGTCGGTACCGGGAATGACTCCAAGGGCGGCGTCGCCGGCGGCGTTGGAGTTGTTGACGATCCACAGCGGAGGAATCCACTGCATGTTGCCCGTGGAGGCGTTGTAGGCACGAAGGCCCGTTTGCGGTGGGGCGGACAAATCGGGGGTCAAGGGGCCAGGACTGGGCCCGACACTGAGCAGCCGGCTGCCGTTGTCGAGCGTAGCATTGTAGTAGCTCGCCGGTTGCACGCATTCGTACATGCCGCTGCCCGCGGCGCGCGCGTGCCGAGCCACGACCTCCATGGCGGCCCAGAGGTTTTGCTGAATGTTGAGTAGTCTCGTCTGGGTTTCGTAGATGCGCTGCTGACCCGCAAAGAACATGAACGTGGACGATGCGATGATCGACGAGATGATCAAGGTGATCATGATCTCGACGAGGGTCATCCCGCGATCGTCGCGCTGCCGCTGGCGCCTCACCATGACTTCCTTCTTTCCAGGTCCAGGCGCGTGGTCTTGGCGTCGCCAGTGTCGTTGCTGTACGTGACGATGACGGAAATGACGTAGGGAAGGCCTACGCCCGTGTTGGCCACCTTCCATTGCCGATGCCAGCGGTAGCGGCCGAGCTGGTCGGGTTGGGGGGTGATGGCGTAGCCCGACGAGTCGCGAAGGTAGACTCCTTCGACGTCGACGTATTGAGGGATGGACGTTCCCGAGGCGTCGATGGGCTGCCAATTCGCGCCGTTCTGAGAGACGAACCGGCCAAGACCGCCCGGGCCGGCATCTGCTCCCGGCGTGTCGGTATTGAGAGCCGAAAGCTCTTCCAACTTTTGCGTCGCCAGGCGCATGGCCACGGCCGCGTCGTTCGCATTTTTCGAAGCGCTGATGATCGACTGTTGGACGGCAATGGTACCGAGCAGGCCAATGGTACCGATCAGCATGGCGACCATGACTTCGAGAAGTGTGAAGCCGGCGTCAGCGGGGCGGGGGCGTCTCACGGCAGAACCACCTTGTCGTTGGTCGAGATGTAACCGGTCAGCCCGCCGATGTTGATGACGAACGAGGCATCGGGATGCGTGGAAAACAAGAGCTCGTTGCGCAGATACACGCGCCAGCTCGTGGTGTTGGCCGTGCTTCCGAGGGATGTAAAGACGATATCGTTGGCGGCGGTTGGCGAGGCGGGAAGCGCTGGCGTCGCGGCGAGCGTCGAGCTTTGCGCCGTCGGAATCGTCCCGTCGCTGCGTGCGTCCCAGATGGCCATGGTCCGGTCGGCGTCCACCGCCGGCCCGCTTACCGATCCAAGCAGCGTGTAGGCAGGCACCGTGCCCGAAGGCTCCTTGCGATACATGTCCACGTGGGTGCGATAAAGCAGAACGTGGATGTCGGCTCTGTCGCCCATGGCCTGAAAGCGCGCGCGCTGAAGAAGCTGCGCCACAGTTTTCGCCCAGTCGCGGCCTTTGCGAGCATTGTTGTCTCGGCCGAACATGGGAGTCGAAAGGGCGGCCAGCAACGACAGGATCACCACCACCACCATCAGTTCGGTGAGGGTGAAGCCTCCGTCGCGCGTGCGCCGAATTCTCATGCTACCCCGTTGTCTCCGTCTGCAAGGACTCGGCCATACAAGATCATTAGTCTTTTCGTGCCGATCATAAGACATGTATCGGCAGCACTAGAAAAACATTTCACAGAGCGCAAACAGGTTCGTGGGCAGAAGTGCGTCTGCGCGCACATCGTAGGCGTTCGAGGTTAGCGTAGCGGCCGTTTGGCTTCGTGAAACCAGGCGCGGTATTCCTGCATCCGTGCGCGCTGCTCGTCGGGAGCATGTCGCTGGCAGGTGCCGAAATCGGGCGCTGCCGAGCTGGCGCCCCAGCGGATCTCGACGCAGTCGTTGGGGTTGTACGCCATTTCGAAGGCCGCTCGTCGAGCCAGGATGTCGGCAATCGTGAGACGGAAGGTGGACCCGTCGCTGCGCTGGTAGGCGATGGAGCGCTCGTGAATTTGCTTTTCATGCAGCGCCTCGATCTCGGCGCGCACCTCGGCGGGCTTGTGACCGCCGAGCATGAACAGCTCGGGATGTTCCACGATTCGCGCGGGCAGGCCCGTGAGCACGCGCAACGCAATCAGAAGGCGCATGTCCCGCGACGGCGTCGCGTAGTCTTCCCACGGCCCCGTGGTTTCGAAAATCTTTGCTCCGACGGGCATGGGCACGACGGGATTGTGCTTGTCGCGCATGTAGCGCTCGCCGTTGTCGACCGAACCGACGCGTGTGGTGAGCTGCTCGACGAGAGCGTTCATGGTCTCGGCATAAGCGGTGCGTGCGTCGAGTCCCGACGGATTGATGAGCTGGGCGACACGGGCATAGAACGATTCGCGATCGAGGCGGGCTTGCTCGGTGGAAAACGGCGCGAATCGCGGATCCGACGCAAGCGAACTGTTGGACAACGGAACCAAGGCTTTGTCCGCGCCTCGTACGATGGGCCGGAATGCTTTGAAACCCGGTCCGGCGCTCTTCACGTCGTTGGCGTACAAGAACGTGCCTTCCCAGAACCGCTTGCGTCCGACGGAATTGTCGGGCTGTCCGTCCACCGCTAAGAGCAATCCACCGTGTTCGGTCGTCTGCGGAACCCAGGCCACCACCATCAGCACGTGGCCGTACGGATCGGCGAAGATCGTTCCCGGCCGCAGCGCCGTTCGTGTCAGCGCGACCGGATAGAAGTCGGTTTCATTATCGTCGAGCGCCGTGCGCGCGCTTCCGGAATGCACGCGGTTGGCGAGCACGCGCAGAAAGCTACGAAAACGTTCGAGGGCGCCGCTCCCCTTGATATTTTCGTCGGCTTGCTCGTTGTGCAGGATGGGGCCGCACACCGGTGCGCGATCCGTCTTGCCGCGATCGCAGTCGCGCAGGGCGAAGGGCAAACCGAGCTTCCACGCGAAATAGGCGCGCAGGTAGTACGGCAGATCGGCGCAATCGGGAACGGCGCGCGGAATGTCGCGATTTTTCGGATCGTCTTCGCGCAGGCCGAGGTAGCCCCACAAGAAATTACGCGCAGGATCGTGGAGCACCGGTGCCAGCGACGGGAAACCGAGCGATTCTTCCGGCGGAGCATCGAACATGCGCTCAATCCACGCAGAGAAGAAGTTCTCCGTAGTGCGGCTCCATGCCTCAGTCGCGCGCCAAGCACCCGGCGTATCGAGCCGCGGTGCCGGCGTGCCGTGCCCTTTGGGCGTGACCGAAACGCGGCGGCAGGCGACGGTCTCGCCATTCTTGACGAGCTCGACGCGCACGGTGCCGGCGGCTGGCGCGCGCAGCTCGGCGCCAAAGCTGAACGGCGGCCCGCCTCGGCGCGAAGTCGGCAGCTTCTCGTCGGCCCGACCCTTGACGACGATGCGAACGTCGCCGTCCTGGATACTTTCGCTGACCACCAGAATGTGCAGCGGAGTCCCCGCGCTGGGCGCGAACGGCGCCACCCAAATGCGCGTCTCGGCCGGTTCCCGACAAGCGCGCTCGTCGGCCCATGCGGTTTGGCCGAGACAAAGAAGGAGGAGGAACGCCAGGGCCGTGCGAATTGCTGAGCTCGCCACGCGGAGATTCCTTTACCAGTGCGTAGGATAGTTGCGCCGCCGGATGTACGTGCGCGCGGCGACCATCTCGCGGTTTTCGAAGAGTTTGACGAACAGAACACCGATGAAGAATCCGCCGATGTGGGCCCACACGGCGACACCCGTCGAAGCGACGTGATGAATGCTCGTGAGTTGGGGCAGGCCCGAGAGCAATTGCAGGCCGATCCACATGAGCAGGACGAAATACGCGGGCAGCGACAGAAGGAAGAACCCGACGAAGACGTGCACCCGCACCCGCGGGTAGAGAATCAAGTAGGCGCCCAGCACGCCGGAGATGGCGCCGGACGCTCCGACCATGGGCGCGGGCGAGGCCGGATCAATGGCGATTTGCGCCGCGGCCGCCGCCAAGCCGCAGAGCACGTAGAAGCCGAGGAAGCGCAGTCGGCCCATGCTGTCCTCGACGTTGTTGCCGAAGACCCATAGGAAAAGGCCGTTGCCAAGCAGGTGCGCCCAGCTTCCGTGCAAGAACATCGAGAGCAGGGGCGTGAACATGTTGATAGGATCGTTGTCGACGAGGCAGTAAAGCCCCCTGCCGAGGGGCACCCCCGTGCCCACCTCCGCGCGATGAGTGATTTCGCCGGGCACCAAGCCGAGGTTGCAGACGGTCTCGGAAAGGCGCGCCGGATCCAGCCCCGCGCCCTGAACGAAGATCCAAACGACGCCCATCGCGACCAATAGCAAGATGGTGACGACGGGAAAGCGCAACGTCGGGTTATCGTCGCTGATAGGGATCATGTGTCGTAGACTGCAAGAACCTTAGCACGAGCCTCATGCCTCTCCTCGAATCAGTACGCTCCAAAGACGGAACCAAGATTGCCTTCGAACGCCGTGGTGATGGGCCGCCGCTCGTCATGATTCACGGTACGACCGTGGACCGCACGCGCTGGGGCGGCGTCGTAGGGAAGCTGGCCCAGCATTTCACGCTTTGTCTCGTGGACCGCCGTGGGCGCGGCGACAGCGGCGACGGGCCCCGCTACGCCATCGAGCGCGAATTCGAAGACGTCGTGGCAGTCGTCGAATCACTGGCCACGCCGGCCTTCGTGTTCGGGCATTCCTACGGCGCCATCTGTTCGCTGGAAGCGGCACGGCTGACCCCGCGTATCGCCAAGCTTGTGCTTTACGAGCCACCGCTGCCTCTTCCCGGTCAGTCGCACGTTTTCATCTCCGACCTCGGCGAACGGCTGGACCGCTTCCTTGTCGCGGGCGATCGGGACGCGATTGTGTCGACCTTCATGCGCGAGGTGATCCGAATGTCGGAGGACGAGACCGCTTCGATGCGCAAGACCTCGACCTGGGAGGTTCGCTTGCGAGCCGCGCACACTATTCCTCGCGAAATGGCGACGGCGAACCGCTACCAGTTTTCGCCCGAGGCCTTCGCCGACCTGCACGTGCCCACGCTGTTTCTTCTCGGTAGTCGAAGTCCCGTCTTCCTCCAGGCTGCCACGCGCATGGCAAGCGAGGCCATCGCGGGGAGCAAGGTCGAGGAGCTGCGGGGACACGGACACGCGGCCATGTCCACCGGTCCAACCGTCTTCCTGGAAAAGGTCCTGCCGTTTCTGCTCGCGCCGAGCTTTGGCTAGGGCATTGGGCCGACGGGTAGGACGGGGGCGGTAGGAGCCAGCACTGGTGGCGCCGGGACACCCGCGTCGGGACTTGGCGCCGGCTCTTGCCGATAACCAAAGAGCTTGTTCTTCTCTTCGGGCGGCGTGAGCTTCACGGCCACGCGCGAATCGCTGAACGTATAGGCGCGGGTGTGGACCGGTAGATAGCCGGTGGCACGAATGACCAAGTCGAGCGGGCCGCTGTCGCGCGGGCGCTCGACTACCAGCGGTCGCGGCACGGGAATCATGCCGAGCGATTTATGTCCCCACTTCACCATCGCCTTGCGGGGCGGGACGGTTTGAATCGTAATGTGCACCAGCTCGGTCTTCTTTTCGCCGGTGATGGTGGCGGTCTTGTCAGCATCGGTATCCGACACGGCTTTCTTGCTCTTGGCAAACGCCGTGAAGCCGCCCAGAGAGGCCAACGCGAGGACTCCAGCGGCGACGGAAAGCGCTGTCTTCGAGAGCCATCGCGGCTGTCGCCTGGTCGTCGTTCCGCACTTAGGGGTGCGTGCTGTCGCAGTTTTCATTCGTCGCCTCCGGCTGGTGCGCCGCCGCCGGCACGTCCCTCGTCGCCGGCGCGAACGGGCGGTGGCGGACCGGGATAGTCGATGCCAGGCTTGGGCACGTAGGTCAAGACGGGCGTCTTCAAGGTTCCCTTGATGTCTCCTTCCAGAACGTCGACGGGAATCGGCGGATCCAGCACGTACGAATAGCCACGCGAGGGAAGTCGAATTTCGAAGACATCGTCCTTGGCCAAGAACTGTCGCGCGAAACCCATGCCCTGGTCGCCCTGAATATGCATCGGCCGGTGGCGCAGGATGAAGCCGTAAAGGCGAATGGCGACGTGATTGGGCAAGCGGTGGCAGCCGTGCGAGTAGCCCTCCGAGCTGTAGATGGACAGGTAATCGGACGAGCCGTGGGCGCGGATGCCGTTGTCCCAGTCGCCCTTGCCGCCCTTGCCCGGCTGGACGAAATAGCCAGCAACCAGGCCGTAGGCCGAAAGGTATCCCGGACCAAGCTCGTCGTAATTCACGACCCGCTGCCAGGTGCCGCCGACCTCTTTCATCTTGAGCAGCGAGCGAATGGGCGTGGATTCGGGCGCGATCCACACCGGCCCAGCGACCACCTGGCGAATCACGCGCGGTCCGATGTCCGAGCCCTTGTAGCGGAAGTACTCGTAGCCGTCGGAGGCTTGCTCGGCCCGCCAGCCGCCGATGGTCGTGCGCCAGCGAGCGAGCGGAATACGCTGATTGTTGTATTTCAGGTACAGGTGAAAGGTCGGGTAGTGCTTGCGCGGTTGAGGACGGCGCACCCCCTTGGCATCCCAAGGGAGGTCGTACCACACGTCGCCGCGATCGATGACGATCGAGAGGTCCATGTCGGCCGCGTAGTATTCAGGCAGCGCCGGCAGCGTGACCGCGGCCCGCAGGCGGCGGAAATCGGTGGCAGGGTGTCGCTTGAAAAACGCAAGCACCGCCTCTGGGCTGGTCAGGCCGAGTTGCTCGGCGGTCGCCTTCGTCAGCTCATCCACGAGATTGCGGATCGCGACGGGACGCCCGTTCTTGCCGGTATAGGTTGGAGCACCGGCTTTGGTGTCGACGCTGCCGTCTTCCACCACACCCGCTGCGGCGACCACGCGCTCGCGCAACACGCGCATGAATGCCTCGTAGTCGTTGGCCAGCGGCGGCCGCGCCAACGCGTCCATGGTCTTCGAGCGCAGGTAGTTCGCTTCGTAGATCATGTTCTTCTGCTGGAAGCTCCGCACCGCCAAACGCATGCCTTCGTCGTACACCCCGGTCGAGTGTTTCTGGCCGCGCTTGAACATGCCCTCGCAGGCCAGTCGCTTCTCCACCTCGGCCATGGCGGCCTTCTCGGCCATTCGGCGCTCGTAGGCTTTCACCTTGGGCGCCATGCTGGGATCCTTCTCGGCCAATTGCGCGAAGGAGGCAGCCTTGGCGTTGTGCCGCGCCTCCTCGATCTCGCGATGAAGGCGCGCCATGCGCTGCTCTTCGGCCCGCATCTTTTCCGGTGCGACGTACGCCACGGTTTCGACTTCTTCGAGTTTCTCTTGGTTGATGCTGGCGTGGCAGGTTTGCTGCTCATCGGCCAGGAAGCGCTCGCGCAGGACGCCGAATGAAGGCGGGATGCCGTAAAGCTCGAGGTAGTTCTTCTCCCCGGCTGGCAAAGGCTCGCCGTCGTCATCGAGCGTGTCGTTGGCCAAGCCGATGAACACGCGCCGGTAGCGGTTGTGAAGGACCTCTCCGTCGGGGCCGCGCTGCTCGGAGAAAATGAACGGCGTGAAGTCGTTGCTGAAGTCGACGATGGTGTAGCCCGAGCGCTCGGCTGCCTGGGCATCGATCCAGCTCTCCTTGCCGTCGTGAACGACAAAGGCGTGTGTCTCGGCTGGAGTTTCCGGCTGTCCTTGGGCTGTCGGCGCGGTTTCTGCCGCGGCCGCCGGTTTTGTTGGCGTGGGCGTCGCGGTGGATGCGCCCGCCGCCGCTTGCTTGGGCGGGCCGAAGCTGGGCGTGGTCGAGCCAGTGCCCTGGGTCCCGGCGTGACAACCGATGCCGCCTGCCCAGAGTGCGGCAGCACAAACGAAAAGGGGTGCTTTCATCGACGTATCTCGGGAAAACCTTATGCCTCAAAAGCCGGGCGCGCAAAGTATCGCGCGTGCATGTCTTTCACAGCACGAGCGACCACGACAGGTCTACGAGGTGCGCGGTTCGATCAGCGCGGCTTGCACGATACTGCGGGCCTCGCCCAGAATCGTGTCGAGGTGCGCCTTGCCGCCGAAGCTCTCCGCATAGATTTTGTAGACGTTCTCGGTGCCAGACGGCCGCGCGGCGAACCAGCCGTTGTCGGTGGCAACCTTCAGTCCGCCGATCGCCGCGCCGTTGCTCGGTGCTTTGGTCAAGATGGCGCGAATCGGATCGCCGGCGAGGGTCGAGCTTTTCACTTGCGACGGTGACAGCTGCTTGAGCTTGGCCTTCTCCGCTGGCGTCGCTGGCTGGTCGACGCGCGTGTAGACAGGCGCGCCGTGGGTTTGCGTGATCTCGGCGTAATGCTGTCCCGGATCTTTGCCGGTGCGCGCGGTGATTTCGGCTGCCAGAAGCCCGAGGATGATGCCGTCTTTGTCCGTGGTCCAGGTGCTGCCGTCCATGCACAAGAAGCTGGCGCCGGCGCTTTCTTCACCGCCGAAACCGAGGCTGCCGTCCTGAAGACCGCTCACGAACCACTTAAAGCCCACGGGCACTTCGCGCAAATCGCGGCCGAGCGCGGAGGTGACGCGGTCGATGATGGAGCTTGAGACCAGCGTCTTGCCGACCGCGGCGTTCTTGGGCCACTGCGGCCGATTGCCGAACAAATAGCGAATGGCGACGGCAAGGTAATGGTTGGGATTCAGGAGGCCAGCGCCCGGAACCACGATGCCGTGACGATCGGCATCCGCGTCGTTGCCGAAGGCGACCTGGTACTTGCCGCGCAGATCGACAAGCTTGGCCATCGCGTAGGGGCTGGAGCAATCCATGCGGATTTTCCCGTCGTGGTCGACCGTCATGAAAGCAAATTGGGGATCGATGGTGGTGTTGACGACGTCGAGGTCGAGCTTCCAGCGCTCGGCAATGGCTTGCCAATAAGCCAGCGAGGCGCCGCCCAAGGGATCGACGCCGCACTTGACCCGGGCGGTCCGGATGGCTTCCAGGTCGATGACTCGCGCGAGCTCGTCCACGTACAGGGCGACGAAGTCATCTTCACGCGTCGACGACGCCTTGAGCGCTGTCTCGATGGGCACGCGGCGCACGCCGCGATTTCCGTCGCGCATGAGCGAATTGGCGCGATCTTGGATCCACGCCGTGACGTTGGTATCGGCGGGGCCGCCGTTGGGTGGGTTGTACTTGAAGCCGCCGTCGGCGGGCGGATTGTGCGACGGGGTCACGACGATACCGTCGCCCAAACCGCCACGCTTTCCGCGGTTGGCCGCCAGGATCATGCGCGAGATGGCCGGCGTCGGGGTGTAACCACCGCCGCGTTGAACGATGGTGAGAACGGAGTTTCCGGCCAGCACCTCGAGGGCGGTTCGCTCGGCGGGGGCAGAAAGCGCGTGCGTGTCCTTGCCGAGGAAGACGGGGCCGGTAATGCCTTCCTGCCGGCGGTATTCGCAAATGGCCTGGGTCACCGCCAGGATGTGTGCCTCGTTGAACGATCCATTCAGCGCCGAGCCGCGATGGCCACTCGTGCCGAAGCTCACGAGCTGTTCGGTGTCCTCGATGTCGGGCTGCTTGGAATAGTAAGCGTCAACGAGGCGATCAACGTCCACCAAGATTTCGGTGGGTGCTGGTTTTCCGGCGAGGGCGTGGGGCATAGTCTTCTTCTCTCCTTGGCGAAGGTTTACACGAACCTCGCCGATTAGAAACGACGATTGCGGCTATGCACTTGCGCCAGGAGGTGCGCTGCGGTTCAGCTCGACCACGGTTTCAACGTGGTAGGTCTGGGGAAATAGGTCCACGGGTTGGACGGCTGTGATGGCGTAGCCGAACGGCCGCAGCTCGACGAGATCGCGAGCCAGAGTAGTTGGATTGCACGATACGTACACGATGCGCTCGGGGCAGGCGCGGGCAATCCGACGCATGACTTTGCCGCCAGCCCCCGCGCGAGGCGGGTCGAGCACGAGAACTTTCGGCGCGAGTCCCGCGGGCAGGACTTCGGCCAGCACCTTGCGCGCGTCACCAGCATGGAACGTCAGCGACGAAAGGTTATTGTCGGCCGCATTTTCGCGTGCTGCCGCGATAGCCGATTCAACGATCTCGACGCCGGTTACGCGCGCGCCGGCAGCGGCCAACGCCAGGCTGAAGAAGCCAACGCCGCAGTACACGTCGACCACGTTGGCAGAGGTCACGTCGCCGCAAAAACCTTTGACCACCTCGACCAGCCGTTCGGCTTGTGCCGAATTCGTTTGAAAGAAGGTGTCGATGCGAATGCGAAAACGCAGCGAACCGGTGACCTCGGTCATGTAGTCGCGGCCGAAGAGGGTTTGCGTGGCAGCCGGCGGAGCAGTTTCCTCCGGCGCGTTGCGGATGCTTCGAACGACGCCGACGATCTTCGGACTCACATGGGCCAGGTGGGCGGCCATAGCCTCGCCCTCGGGAAATTCGCCGGGGCTGGTGGCAATGCCGAGAAGGATTTCGCCCGTACCGCGACTTTGCCGAACGCCGAGCTCGCGCAGAAACCCTTGGCGAGAGCGCGGGTGATAGCAGGAGAGCTTCCGGCTCTCGACGAACGCTTGCGCGGCCTTCACGATGTCGAGCGCCAGCGACGATTGCAGATGGCACTCCTGCAGCCGAATGATGTCGTACCAGGCACCGCGTGGATGCAAGCCCAGGATGCCGTCGGGGTGGAAGGCGAATTCCATCTTGTTGCGGTACCCGAATGGCTCGGGTGCCGCGAGAATCGGCCGGATAGGTAAATCGCGGAAACCTCCCAGCCGCTCCAAGCTGTCGCGAACCGCTGCCGCCTTGGCCTCGAGCTGGGCCGAATACGCCACATGTTGCCACGAGCAGCCACCGCAACCCTGCGCAAAATGCGGGCAGCGCGGTTCCACGCGGTCGGCCGATGGAGTTTCCACCGCGATGACGTCTGCTTCGGCGTGGCGACGGTATGTCTTGCGTATTTTGGCGCGCACCAATTCGCCAGGAGCGGCGCCGGTGACGAAGATGGCGAGCCCGTCGAGACGGCCAATGCTTGGTCCGCCGTACGTCAGCCGATCGACGTGGACCGTGATTTCATCGCCCGAACGCAGGTGCGGGCCGCTTGCTGGGGAAAGTGCCAAAAACAAGTCCTCTGCCGGCGAGAGTGTGCCACAGTTTTGATGGAAACCCTCGACGGGTTTCCAAGCCTTCCCGCGCTCTGGCTACGCCGAGCAAAGCTCGGCTTCGCCAACGCGGTGATGGAAACCTCGCCAACGCGGTGATGGAAACCCTGACCTGAAGCGCCTCGCACCGCGCAGCCGGTGAGGGGCCATCGTGGTTCACGCCCGAAGGACCGGGCTCTTGCCCGGCGCGACTCTGAAAGGGTTTGCGGACTTCTGGCGCGCGCCTATTTCAGAGACACTTCGCCCGTCGCGTATCCCACGAACTTCTTGTTGATGAGCTGGCCCACCTTGATGATGTACGTGCGCCCTTTGTTGAAGCCGTTGTTCGTGTCGAGATCGTAGGGCTCCTGGAACACGAGACCGCCGCTTTGCGACTGGGTCGAGTATTGGTCCACCAGCGTTCTCGGATCCTTTTTGTCCAAAAATTCGATGGTCAAGGCGCCCTTGGCCGGTGGCTTTTTGAACACCGCCACGAGCGTAATCGGCCAACGCTCCTCGCTCGGCTTCTTGGTGACCTCGGCGGTCGAAGGATGCTCCGCCAGCCACTTGGCCAAAGCGTCGCCCTCCGCGCTCGGAGTCGACGAGGTCAGTACCCAGATTTTTCCACCGTGTTCCTTGGCAACAGCGACATTGGGATCGGCGGCCGCGGGCTTCTTGGCCTCCTGTTTGGCCAGCGTCAAGCTGGCGGGCTTTTGCACTACCTGGGCTGCGGGAGTTCCTGCAACCAACAAAGCCAGTCCAACGAACAGCGTCTGCATCGTCGTCTCCTTCCACCAAAGGCCGACTACAACAACAGAAAGCATTGTCGGACGCCGTCGTGCGGCAGTCAACCGCGCAAACAGCCTTCTCAGCCGAAGACGATGGTGCGATTGCCTGAGACCAGCACGCGTCTCTGGAGGTGCAGCCGGACCGCCCGAGTCAGCACTTCTCGTTCAAGATCGCGCCCGGCGCGCATCAAATCGTCCACCTCGTCGCGGTGGGTGACGCGACGGACGTTCTGCTCGATGATCGGGCCTTGGTCGAGCGCAGCGGTTACGTAGTGGGCCGTGGCTCCGATGATTTTCACACCGCGCTCTTTCGCCTGGTGGTACGGCCGGGCGCCAGCGAATGCCGGCAAGAACGAGTGGTGGATGTTGATGATGCGGTTGGGCCGGCTCGCGACGAACTCGGCGGAAAGAATCTGCATGTAGCGCGCGAGCACCACCAAATCCACGTTCAGGGAGTCGAGCAACGCGAGCTGTTCCTGCTCTGCTTTGCGCTTTTGGTTGGGCTCGACCGGAATGACCGTGAACGGAACTTCGAAGTGTTTGCACACTTGCGCGAGCACGTCGTGATTCGAGATGACGGCGACGATGCTTCCGCCGAGATCCCCCAACTGTTGACTCAGAAGCAGGTCGTAAAGGCAGTGCGAAGCCTTCGTGGCGAACACGGCCACCCTCGGTACGTGATCCGAGAAAGTGAGCTCCCACTTGAGGTCGAAGCGTCGGGCGAGGGCGGCGATCTCGACGTGGAGCTGTTCGCGGTTGATGGTGAAGCCCGTCAGATCCCACACCAGGCGCATGAAGAACTCGCCGCTGTCGACCTCGGCGTGCTGGTCGGCATCGAGAATGTTTCCTCCATGGCTGAATACGAAGCTCGATAGCTCCGCCACAAGGCCGGTACGGTCGCGGCAGTTGACCAGAAGGGTGGCGGTGACCGCTTGTTCAGATGCCATGGTTCCCGTCGCCGCTTGAGAGTCGTCCAAGCTCGCCGGTGTCACGATCATGGTGAACCATGCGAGTTAGATAGTCTGGAAGGCTGGGGAACGCAAGCGGACCGCGGGCCGGCAACCTCTACTCCAGCTCGTTTTGGACCTCCGGCTGGACCTGGCCTGTCGGGTCGCCCTGGGCGGTGATGGCCCCTTTGCGGGTGAACGTCGCCAGCTTGATGCAGCCTTGGCTTCCCATTGCCCGGGCCGTGAACTGCGCGGCAGTGCCGGCACCGCTGCCCGTGTAAGCCGGGATGTAGGAATGGGCATCGGCCAGCGCGAACTTCAGCGCTAGCCAGACGTTGTCCGTACCCCAGACGGGAGATCCGCCCGGGCAGCGGCCGCTGGTGAGCTGGCAGCAGTAGCTGGTTTGCTCCAAGGTCGCCGCCGGACCGGGAAACTGCTTCGCCAGGGGCGTCGGTTTGCCATTCGAGTCGGTCCCGGTGAAGTCACTCATGTAATAGGTCAGCGAACCGGACCACATCTTGTTGAGGTGGGCGGCGGCCTCGACCGTCCTCGACTTGCGCACGTAACGTGTAAAGGCGGGAATTGCGACCGCAGCCAGAATGCCGATGATGGCGACCACGATCATCAACTCAACCAGAGTAAAACCGCGGGAAGACCGGTCTTGCATGGGATCCCTCGCAACCTGCCGGTGCACCGGGTGTGCCAGAATGAGAGCTATCCGACGCCCGTGACGTACGCCAGCAGATTCAAAGGAGAAACTTTCTGGAAACCGAATCGTGACGAATTGCACAGAGAGAGACGCTTTTTGTCCACGCTGGGAAAAAAGGGGGCCTTGATCGACAAAAACTGTCCGCCCAAGCCGGGGCTCAAAAATAGAAAAGCGGACCCCACGCGGGATCCGCTTCTAGGAACGGTAAGACCAGAGAAGGGTTAGCCGACCGTGCCGCCGTCCACTGCGGTCGTGTCGATGCTGGTGCCGGTGTCGACGCCTGCGCCGCCATCGACGCCTGCCTTCGTGTCAGCGCCGCTCGCGTCGACCTTGACGCCTGCATCCACCTGCGCGGTGTCGATCGCGGTGTTCTGATCGACCGAGGCATCCGGCTTGACGGTCACGTC
>Ga0265313_10002618_pt1 | contig 15307 bp, 12 predicted proteins | sample 4123metaG_FD_203122 | JGI IMG/M metagenome (GOLD analysis project Ga0265313, IMG submission 203122) | Rhizosphere microbial communities from Carex aquatilis grown in University of Washington, Seatle, WA, United States - 4-1-23 metaG | ecosystem: Host-associated > Plants > Roots > Rhizosphere >...
CGCGAGGCCCTAGCGTGCCCGAAGCCCCAGAATTATTTTTCGGGGAGGAGCTACAGCAACGTGTGCATGGTGAACAACATCCTCTTCTTTGTGCGCAAAGCGCGGCGCGAATTGCAGGAGGCGACGTTTGAGCTGCGGCCGCACCATCGGTTTGTCGTCATCTTCAACCTCGAAACCGCCGGCGTCATCCGCATTGACGGCAGCCTCTATTACCTGGAGCCCGGACAAGGCCTTGTGATCTTCCCGTTCCAGTTTCACACCTTCCCGGAGACGGCGGACGAGAAGATACTCTGGCTCTTCCTTACCTTTGAAACCTCCCAGCCGGAGCTCCTGGAGGATTTTCGCGGCAAGATCTTTCTGTTCGGCGGCGACTTGCTTGATGAGCTGGCCTCGCTCCTGCGGCTGAACAGGGCCGACGGAGGCGAGGCGGTGAACCAACTGCTGGGCTTGGGGGTGGCGCGCCTGCTGGCGCGGCTCCGGGCGCTCGTGCGCGTCTCGGTCGCGCCGCGGGCCAAGGCAGAGGACAGTCGATCACGGCAGCTGCTGAACGACATCGAACTCCGGCTGAGGTCCACCGCCGGCGGCCTGTCGATCCGCGAATTGGCGGAGGACCTCCATATCTCCGAGAGCCGGCTGCGGGCGCGGTTTCGATCCGCGTTCAGCCTCAGCCTTGGCTCCTATCTGCGGAACTACCGCCTGCACCGCATCATCGAGCTCATGCGCGATTCCCGGCGAAACCTGACCGAGATTGCCCACGAGCTCAGATTCGGCGACTCGGCGGCCCTGACCCGATTCTTTCGGACCCAAACTGGAATCGTCCCCAGCAAGTTTCGCCGTCGCATCATTCAACGGGGGCCCCGCAAGCCATTGCTTCGGCCGCGTGACGACAAACAGAGCGGCGGCCCTGGATCGACTGCACGGTCATGACAGCCCTGCGGCGGCGCCGTTGTCGCCTCCGAGCCTTCGGGCACACGCCGACACCACCTGCGCGCTCATTCCGGAGCTACCTCGCCGGCGGCGTCGATCCATCGGGTGCGGTCGGCGCAAGTCCCAATCGGCTGCGTTGCAGCGATGCGGCGACGATCCACGCCGACGCCGCCAGGAGGAAGGTCACGAAGGTCTCCGACCATCGGATTTGCGCCGAGGCCGCCCATTCAGGCACGGGTTTCGCGAAAAAACTCGGCAGCCAGACGAGGACGCCGAAGAGACTTATCATCGAGGCTTCCAGCGCCGCTGCCAGTCGGGGAAGAACCCCAATGACGAGGCCGAGGCCTGCGGCCGCGTGAAAGGCTCCGGTAAGGTACGCAAGGCCCATAGGTTCGGGTAGCCACGCCGGCACCATCTTCGCCGTGTACGCTGCGTAGGCGAAATGCGCGGCGCCGTACGCGATGCAAGCCGCGCCGAACAGCACCCGCGCCAAGCGCAGGGCGCGGTCGCCGGTCACCATCGTCGCCGCGGGCGCGCCAGATTGGCGGCGCAGCACCGCGTAAAGAATCCACGCGCCCAGCAACGGCCCCAGGGCTTCGGCCAGACCGTACCAGGAGCCCACAACCAAAGGCTGGAGCATTACGGGGCGCGCACGCGCCGCGGCCCAGGCCAGCGCGTACGCTCCGATCGTGATCGCGCTTGCCACGGCCGTGCCTGCAAAGAACAGGCCGGCGCTTGCCGCCAGAAGGATCGCCCCTAGCCCATAGGCCCAAATTCCTGGCCAGGGAAGCCAGGCAGGAAAAGGCTCCACCACGGGCGCGAAGTTGCCGTAGACCAAACTGAGCAGGGCAAGTCCGGCCGCTGAGAGACCGAACAGCGCATGGCCAAATCCGGAGGAACGCATGTTGGGACGGCCTATTTCCAATTGCGGCCTGCAACCGTGGGCACGCCCGCGTCCACGCATGCCATCTTACCCTCACGATAAGGTCTCGTCAGCTTGAACATACGCGACCGGTAAAGCCCTTCGCATGCCGACAGTGTCGCCGATCCGGGCCGGAGCGTCCATTGAATTGGGAGTCCGCCAAATCGAGGCAACCGCGCGCTGCGGCGTGTGCCCAAAGGGATCCCTCTCGAGACTGGGGGCGGCCGTGACGCGTTCCCCATTTCGGAGACCCATGATCTCAGCTCCAATTCGTCTTGCTGCAACGAGGCCCGAGCAATAGACTTGCGGCACGTCGAGGGCCTGTCTGAGGAGTCCCACTGACCGAGATGATCGCTCGCCATTCCCTTCAAGTGCCGGTGTGGCTGCTAGTCGCCTACGGCGTGGTGCTCAATGCCCGATTGGCCGCGGCCCCTTCCGCGGGTGCGGCCGTGGGTGTCACCGCGGTGTGCTCAAGGGTAAGCAAGGACTACGTCCGTGCCAAGCTTCCTGACGGCTCGTTCCGACCTGAGGAATATACGCTCGGGAAGGGAGGCCGCCTGGAGGGATCCTTTCGTGATCCCTCTTTCGACAACTCGAAATTCGTCGACATTGCGCGCGCCATCACCGGTCCATTGGCGGCGCAGAACTACCTTCCGGCAAAGGAGCCAGATACGGAGAAACTCCTCATCATGGTCTACTGGGGAACCACGATTGTGCCCGACGCGGCTTCCATGTCGCCGGCCCTGGTGGGTAGCGGCCACGAGATCGTGGATGGTAGTGGAAAGGTTAATACCGATGCCCTGGGCCAGCTCCACACCGATGACAGGATGCGCAACCAGATTGACCGAAGGAACTCGATGCTGCTGGGCTACGACTCCGACGCGTCGGTTGAACTCGGTTCACACAACAGTGTTTGGAGCAGGGGGATCTCGAGCTATCGGGAAAGCGACGAGTTGCTCACGGAACTCGAGGACAGCAGGTACTATGTCGTTCTCCTCGCGTTTGATTTCCAGGCTTTTCGGACGGAGAAGAAGCATAAATTGCTCTGGGAGACGCGCTTCAGCATCCAGGAAGGCAGGAATCTATTCGACAAGGCCCTGCCGGTGATGGCGCAATATGCGTCGGCGTACTTCGGACAGGACAGCCACGGATTGGTAAGGACGAAGGTCCCTGAGGGTAAGGTCTTGATTGGCGAACCCAGATCGCTGGGCGCCGTCGAAGCACCCGCGAAATGAGCGGTTGGCCCGCCCGATGCCAATAGACCGCGCCGCGTAGTGTCCGAATGAGGCTCCCGTTCGACCCGGATCGGCGTCTACACCCGGCGAAGAAATGGCCCTCACTCCGCGCGCAGCGCCTCGGTGGGGTTGACCTGCGTTGCCCGCCGGGCCGGCAGGTAGCAGGAGAGCATTGCCGCCAGCAGCAGGACCATCGAGCCCGCGACATAGGTGAGCGGATCGACGCCGGTGATTCCGAACAGCTGGCTTTGCAGCAGGCGGCTGACGGCCCACGCCCCTCCGATTCCGAGGAGAATCCCGGGCACGGCCAGTCGAAGGCCACGAGCCAACACTTCGAGCAGCACGTCCCGGCGCTGGGCGCCGAGCGCCATTCGAATGCCGACCTCGCGGGTTCGCTGGCTGACGAAGAACGACAGCATGCCGTAGATGCCGACCAGCGTGAGCAGGAGCGCGACACCGGCAAATACGGCAAAGAGATCCATGTTGAACCTGCGGCCGGAGACGAAACTGTCCATGCGCTCCGACATGAGCTGCACGTCGTAGACCGGCTCGTCCTTGGCTGCCGATTGGACGGCCGTGCGCACCGAGGCGAGCGCCGCCGCCGGGTCCAGCCGCGTGCGCACGACGATGAAGCCGGTGGGAATGGGAAACTGGCGCAGCGGCAGGTAAAACTCGGGCATTTCGCCCCGGTCCTGCCCGAATTGCGTGGTCCGGCCCACCACGCCGACAACCGTCACCCAGGGAAGCTGCAAATCGGGGGACCCCATTCGGAACCGCTTTCCAACCGGGTCCTGGCCCGGCCAGTACTTCTCCGCCATTCCCTGGCTGATGACGCCGTCAAAGGCCACGCCCTTGTAGAGGGCGGTCAGGTTCTGGGGCGAGAACTCGATCCCGGGCGGGAAGACGGGCTGCCTCTCGTGGCCGTCGAACGTCCGGCCGCGCAACACGGGAATGCCGAGCGTTCGGAAATAGTCCGCGCTCACCGTGTGCTGGCTTGCGGTGGGGAACTTGTCGGGCGCGGGCACCGGCTGGCCGTCGACGTAGAAGTCCATGGTGTTCGAGTTCCAGGTGAACGGAAGGCCCGTGACCGACGCCGCCGTCTCCACCTCCGGCAGGGCCTGCACCGCGTCGACGATCCGGCTGTAATAGGTCGCGACGCTGAAGGGGTCCTTCAGCCACTGGGCCGCCGGCGGGGGCGCCACCTGCAGGGTGAGGACCCGCTCCGGCCGGATTCCGGAGGGAACCTGCAGGACCTCGTGAAGGCTGCGCACCAAGAGCCCGGCTCCGACCAGCAGCACCAGTGCCAGCGCCATCTGGGCCACCACCAGCAGGTCGCCGAGACGGAAGCTGCCGAAGCGCGTGCGCACGCTCCGGCGCATGTTCTTGAGCGCATCATTGGGGTTCGTGTGGGACAGCCGCCAGGCGGGCGCCAGGCCGAACCCGATGCCCGTGATCAGGGTGACTCCCGCGACAAACAGCAGCACCCGGCCGTCAAGCGCGCCGGACGCCTCGGCCAGCGGCTGTAACTCCCACGGGATGAGCTGGCGGGCGAAGCTGCTTCCCCAGAGCCCCACGAGGACGCCCGCCAGCCCCCCAGCGGTCGCGAGCACGAGGCTTTCCACCAGCAGCTGGCCCATCAGCTGGAGGCGGGACGCACCCAGGGCGGTGCGGATCGCCATCTCTCGCTCGCGGGCGAGGGAACGCGACAGGAGCATGTTGGCGACATTGAGGCAGGTGATCAGGAGCACCATGCCCACCGCCCCCAGCAGGAGGAAGAGTTGCGTGCGCGCAGATCCCGCCAACCTCTCGCGAAGCGGCATCACGAGCGCCCCGATGCCGGCATCCTCCTTCGGATACTCGCGCTCGAGGCGCTGGGCGATCGCCGTCATCTGGGCCCGGGCCGCCGCCGCCGTCGCGTGCGGCTTCAGGCGCCCCAGCCCGTAGACATCGTTGTGGCTGCCCCTCATCGTCATGAAGAGCTGCTTCACGTACGGCGCAAGGGGCCGGAAGACGTCGACATTGCGGTGAAAGCGGAAGCCCGCGGGCAGGATGCCGGCCACCGTGACCGTCTGTCCATCGAGCAGGATGGTGCGCCCGACAAGGCCATGGTCGCCGGCGAAATACCTTTGCCACGCCGCGTTCGTCACCCAGGCGACCGGCGCCGCGCCCTCCCGGTCGTCGGCCTCCGCGAGGCCCCTGCCCTCCGCGACGCGGATGTCCAACACCGAGAAGAAGTCGCCCGACACCAGGCAGGTGGAGACCAGCTCGGCGCCCTCGGCCGTCTTCAGCTTGGCGGAGTCGGGATGATAGAGCGCGAGCCCGGAGAAGACGTCCTGCTGGGCGTGCCAGTCGAGGAAGTTGGGATACGATACGCCAAAGTCGCTTCCCGAGGTGTTGTGCTCGGCGAGCAACATCAGGTTGTCCGGATCGGGATACGGAAGCGGGCGCAGAAACGTGGCGTTGACGATGCTGAAGACCGCTGTGTTGGACCCGATGCCCAGCGCGAGGGTGAGGATCACGACGACGGTGAAGCCGGGCGACGCAAGGAGCCTATGGAAGGCATGCCTTAAGTTGTTCATGGCGAGCAGGGGTTTACGGCGAGCGGGAATTGCGGGATGTGGAGGCGCGGCTATCAGTGGCCCTTCGATTGGCGGATCGGACCTATGTCCCCAATTTGAGCATGTAACGTTCCAAACAAGGGGGCTTGGCTTATAAGCCTTAAGGATAATGGTTTACCAATTCATCGGACTCAAAATAAAGGTAACGCCACGTCGAAAATGGGATGCAGCGTTCCCAAGATTGAGACGCGCTCGGATGGCGTTGCCGCCGCAAGGCAATGGATGCCGCCGCCACGAAAACCGGGCCCGTCCTCAGCGACCCGCCGGCCGGGCGGCCTCACGGGAACGCCCGTTCAATCATCCCGGCCGGGAATCCCGTCTTCGTAGCGGTCCCAATGCGAGAGCAGCTCACGTAGCACCGGCGAGCCCGCCCGCTGGTTGTTGTCAAAGGCGATGACCTGCCCGGGCCCCTCATCCCCGATCGTCGCGGTAGCCGCGGTTCCCGGCGGCGGCTCCGAAAAATTGCTCGCCGAGCGCAGCACCATGACGCGCTGGGCGTCGACGAAGCCGAGCGGCGCCAGGGCGCGCATGATCTCCTGGTTGGTCTGGCTTTCCATGTTGGTCATGACGAACAGGCCGCGCCCGCCGGTCCACAGCTTGGTCCAATCCTCCGCCCAGCGGGTCCTCGGTTCGCCATGCCAGTAGCGCCTGCTGCCCAGGGTCTCCCCCACCAGGATGAACGGCGGGCGCTGCGCCATCGGAAATCCCCTCCATGCGGACCGTCGGCCCCTGACGACTTCGTCGTCGGCCAGCGGGGCGTCGCGGCTGATCGCAAACGCCCACAGGGCGAGGCGCTCATTGAGCGGATAGGCCATGCTCAGCTGCGACGCGTCCGTCACCGAGCCGAAATGATTGGGGTCGAAGGGAAGCTGGTTGGGCCGCTCCGCGCCGATCGGCCAGAGGCCGTAGGGCCAGCCCTCGGGCACCGTGCGGTCGTCGATCTCGCGCATCGCGTCGCCGGCGACGACCCAACGCGCCCACGCGACGCTGCCCACCGAGGCGGCGCGGGGGTCGGCACCGGAAATCCCCGTGAAGAGCCAGTAGGCTTTCCTGAGGTCGAATCTCGGGTCCAGGATGAAGGCGACCAGGTCTGTCATGCCGTGGCGAAGGATGAGCCCGTACAGCCCGTCCTTGTTTCGCCTGAGGACGTCGGGCGCCCCTCGGACGTCGACCTTTTCGTCGAGGTGCTCGCGCTCGACCCAGAACTGGTACTCCCCTGGCGCGTCGCCCAAGTCCGCCCCGTTCTCGAAATTTGCGACCACCACCGCTCGCACCCTCGCGGGGGCCTGCGCGGCCCGCGCGGGCCCGAGGGTCGAAAGGGCGAGCACGCTCGCGGCAAGTATCCGGTTCATCCTAGAGGTTGATCTTGTCGGATAGGGTCATGCCTGCGCGTCCGACCTAGCATTAAATGTGCCGCGAACGGGGGCATAGGGTCCCTGATGGGAGTTAGGGAAGCGCTTGTCTTTCAACCGCGCGGATCCCCGTGGCTCGTCATTTGTAGAGCGCGAGGCCATAGGCGTTCCAAGCGCCCGCGAGCAGGTAGATGCAGCCCATGACGACAAAAAGCGCCTCGGCGAGCCGATGGGCCGCGACGTGCTGGGGGAACAAGCGGCCCAGAATCACGCTGGAGGCAAGCACAACCGCAGCGGCTGCCACTTTGCACCCGACGAGACCTGCAGCCATCCCGAGGTGCTGCACGAAGAACACGACGATGACGTTCGCCTCATGCCCTTCGTGCGGCTTGAGCACCGTCCAGCAGCGCCACGTCGAAATCACGTCGGCAGCCGAGCCGAGTGCAAAGATGAGGGTCGCGACCCTGATCTTTTCAAGAGCTTTGCCAATGGGCATTGCCGCAGGCACCGAGGAGCCAACGACCCATGGGTCCGGGGCATTTCGGGCGGCTCTGGGCGCGTGTGCCATCGCGGTGTTTCGGCCATCATCTGGCCATTCCCGGGCCGCACGCAAGGGCACGCGGCGGGTGGACATTGAAACACGGCTTGCCCGCGCCAATGCGGTCCACACCATCGCAACGACGGCCGAAATCGCTGATTCCGGCGGGTCCCGTATGTGCGCAATCCCCCTCAACCCGCGATCAGCCGGAAGCCGGGGCCCCCTCGTCCTTTCGGCGCTGCTCCTGGCGGGCGCGCCGCTGGCTGCGGCGCCGCCCGGCGAAGGGCCGCCGGTGATACCCATCGGGCTCGACTGCTACCGCATGTGGGACCAGTGGCCGAATCAGCGGATCGGCGCGCGCGCCTACATGCGGAGCACCTACGACCGGACCGGGGGCAACGAGGCCGCCGATTCCAGCCATTTCCTCTTCCAGCTGGCGGATGATTTCAACGTGACCCTCGATGTCGAGGGGCCGGGCGTCCTCTATTTCGCCCGCTACAACCACTGGCACGGCAGTCCCTGGCACTATGTCGTCGACGGAACCCGCCACGTCCTGAGCGAGTCGTCCACCGCGACCCCGGACACGCCGGTCGAAGGCTCGGTGTTCCTGCCGGCCGGTGCCTTCCCCTCCCCCCTCGCGCTCACCTGGTCGACGACGATGGGCGCCGACCTGTCGTGGGTTCCGGTTTCCTTCGCGAAGTCCTTCCGGATGGCCTACAGCCGGACGCACTACGGGACGGGATACTACGTCTACGACCAGTATGTCGGCGGCGCGGCCCTTTCCCGGCCGATAGTGCCCTGGGACGAGTCCGCGCCGGTCGACAGGGAGGTGTTGGCGCTCGTGGACAGCGCGGGATCGGACATTGCGCCGAAGGCCGGCACGCCACGCGGAGACAAGCTCGGGATCACGGAGCGATCGGGCCGCGCGGCGACGCTCGGAACGGGCGGGGTCGCGGTGATCCTCGACGAGGGCACCGAGCATGGGGCCCTCCTGCGGGCCCTGCACCTCTCCGTGCCGCGCGAGGACGCCCTGGCCCTCGGGCGCATGCGCCTCGTTGCGACCTGGGACGGACGGCCCGAGCCGTCCATCGACGCCCCCGTCGCCCTCTTCTTCGGGTCCGGCACCCTCTACAACCGCGACAACCGCGAGTACCTCGTCAAGGCCTTCCCGGTGAGCATTCGCTTTGATGCGGAGCGCGCCGACCTTGCCTGCTATTTCCCGATGCCCTTCTTCCGCTCGGCCAAGATCGAGCTCCACGGGGACGGAGGCCCGGGCGTCCATGACCTGCGCTGGAGCCTCCGCCTGCAGCCCCTGGGCGAGGCGCCGAACCGGGTGGGATACTTCCATGCCAGCTACCGCGATCATGGCGTTCCGGAGCGAGGCAGGGACCTTGTCCTCCTAGACACCCGAAGGGCCGAAGGCGGCGGGGACTGGACAGGCAGCTTTGTGGGCACCTCGTTCATCTTCTCCGATCGCGCGAACCTGGGGACGCTCGAGGGCGACCCGCGGTTCTTCTTCGATGACAGCCGCAGCCCGCAGGGCCAGGGCACCGGGACCGAGGAATGGGGCGGGGGCGGCGACTACTGGGGCGGGCGAAACATGACGCTCCCCTTCGCCGGCCACCCGGTCGGCGCACGCGACCCCGCCTCGGCGCGCTGCGCCGAGGACGAGATCGAGTCGGCGTACCGGTTCCTCTTGGCCGACCTGATGCCGTTTGGCAGGAACGCCGTCATTTGCCTCGAGCACGGGGGCACCGACGAGTCGGACGAGCACTACCGGTCGGTCGCCTACTGGTACGGCATCCCGTGCGCCTCCCTGGTCAGGACCGATTCCCTCAAGGTCGGCGATCCCCAGGACGAGCGGGCGCACGGATACGTCTCACCCGACGCGTCGGAACCCTACTCCCTCACGTCGCGCTACGAGCTCGGGGTGGATCACGTCGCGGGGCCCGGCTCTCCGGAGGTCTTTCCCGCGGAGACCGACTTCGGACGGACGACCCGCGGGACCTCGGAATTCACCCTGAAGCTGGAGGGGCGCAACCTGGGCGTTCTCCTCCGCCGCAAGCTCGACTACGGATTTCCGAACCAGCGGGCCGAGGTCTTCGTGGCATCCGGGAACGGGACGGGGTCGGAGTGGAAGACCGCCGGGATCTGGTACCTGGCCGGAGGCAACACGTGCGTGTACTCCCATCCGGAGGGGGAACGGGGCGCCACCCTGCACGTCGTTGAAACGTCCAACCGGAGGTTCCGCGACGACGAGTTCCTCGTGCCGAGGGGCCTGACGGCGGGCCGCACCTCGATCCGCGTGAGGGTGAAATTCACGCCGGTCAGGGTCCCGCTGTTCCCGGGATTCCCGCTGCCCGAGCTGGCGTGGAGCGAGATCCGGTACGACGCCTACTGCTTTGTGATGCCGGACTGGCACCCGGCGCCCTGACTGCGGCGCGTCCCCCGGGGACAGGCCGGAGTCATCCGGCCATTTGACGGGCGCCCGCCGCGGGGCAACGCTATCGGCCATCATGCACTTCGAACTGGTCCGGCAGGTATCCATCGCTCTCGAGAACCAGCCCGGCGCGCTCCATCGCGCCGCAGCGGAGCTCGCCCGGCACGGCATCAACATCCACGGCATCTCCGTCCTGGACAGCATCGAGCAGGGCGTGGTGCGCCTGCGCACGAGCGACGCCGAGAAGGCGCGCAGCGTCCTCGGCGGGGTGGGCCTGAAGCTGATCGAGGCCGACGTCTTTGAGTTTGACCTGCCCGACAAGCCCGGGCGATTGGCCGAGGTCTGCCACGCCCTGGCGAAGGGCGGCGTGAACATCGACTATGCGTACGGCACGAGCAACAGCGGGTCCAACCGCATGCGCATGCTGCTGAAGGCGTCCCCCGTGGATCGCGCCAAGGCGATACTGGGCGAGCTGCCGCCGGAGTAGCGAGCATGTGTGGGCGTAAGTCAGGCTCGGTCGGGATCCTCCCCATCAGCGCCCTGGGGGTCGCCTTCCATCACCACCTGTCGGGCGCCGGCACCGGCTCCGGCCACAGGGTGGTCTTCCTGTCGCGCCAGCGCGGGTCCGGCGCCGAGCGCTGGCGCGAGGAGTCCGTCCTCAAGATCGAAACGCCGTCGGGCCGCAGGGACCTGCCGCTGGCCGGCGGCCTGCTCGCCGGCCTGCCGGAGGCCGCTGCGAGCGGCCGGATGCCGGACATCGTCCTCGTCTGCACCAACCCGGACCAGCTCTTCGACGTGGTGGCGGACTATGTCGCGGCCATCGAGGTCGAGCATCGGGCGGGGCGGCTGCTGGGAGGGGCGGAGCGGCTACCCGCGCTCGTCCTCTGCGCGAACGGCATTTACTTTCAGCGCATCCGGCGAAGCTTCATCGAGCTCCTCGAGGAGTCGACCCTTCTGGGGCGCCTTCCGGACCTTTGGCCCGACACGATGCCCGCCGTTGTCGGCAGGCTCATGCGGGGCGTCACGATCCAGACGTCGCTGCGCATGGGGCAAGGAAGTGACGCGGTCTACCGCCCGGGCCCCGCCGGCAGGACGCTCCTGACCGGGGGGGACCGGGCGGCGCGGGCCGCCGCAGCCGCGACGCTGGCGTCGCATGGCGGATGGTTCGAGGACGCGGGCGACGCGCTGCCCACGCGTGTCGAGTTCGACAAGGCGCTCGTCAACCTCTCCATCAATGTGTTCGGGCAGCTGGCGGCCATCGATGGGAGCGGCCGGTTCCGCGTAATGACCGTGGGGGAGATCGGAGGCCCGGAACGCCATGGTCGCATCCTTGAGTTGGTCGAGGCCGTGGTGCACGTGGGGCGCGGCGTGGGGGTGTACGCCGCCGACGAGGCCCCGCGGGACATCTTCGAGACGACGATGAGGTCGATGGCCGGCGTGGCGGGGCATGTGCCGTCGAGCCTCCAATGGGTGGAGCAGCGCCTTGCCACGGGCACCCTTCGGCCGGGCCTGACGCCGACCGAACGGTGGCTCCTTGAGCCGCTGCAGCACTATGCGCGCTCGCTGGGCGACGCAGAGGCGATCCATTACTTCGAGCGCCTTGAGCAGGACCTGGACGCCGCCATCACCCGGGCGATATCGGCCCACTAGGAGGCCCCGATCCGATCGCCGGGGGGCGGCGGATTAGGCGCGGCGCCCGCCGAGTCCGGCACCGCCGCCCAATTCACCGGCCCGCGGGATACGCGTCGTGGTAGCGCACCCAGTCCTGCGCCATCTCCGGGTCCTCGTCGCGCCCCCTGGCCGTCAGGTCGAGAAAGCTATAGGTCGCGTTGACCCGGTCGATCCCGCGCGCATAGGTCGAATACGTGCGGTAGATCGCGCCGTCCCGGTCCCTGTAGAACGCGCTGATGCCCTCCCGGTCCTCGCTGGGAATGTCGGATCTTGCGTAGTTGTAGACGATCCTCCCCGCGCGGACGTCCTCCGGCGTGAACGACACCCCGAAGTCGTAGTTAAAGTCGGTGCGACCGGACGACACCCACTTGAACTTCCAGCCCATCCTCCGCTTGAAGCGCTCGAGCTTGGCGAGCGGCGCGCGTGAAATCACGACGAGCGCGGTGTCGCGGTGCGGCAGGTGAAGGCGGGGACCCTCAAAATGGTCCGCCCAGAACGAGCAGTGCGGGCATCCCTCGGCGTCGGTTGGGTCGAACATGAAATGATAGACGACGAGCTGGGCCTTGCCGCCGAAGAGATCGGCGAGGGACTCCCTCCCCTTCGGGCCGTCAAAGACGTAGTCCTTGTCAACCTTCGTCCACGGCAGGTTGCGGCGCCTCTGCTTCAGGCGGTCGTGCAGGCGGGTGACCTTCTTCTCCTCGGCCAGCAGCGCCTTTCGGGCCGCGTGCCATTCCGTTGGAGATACGACCTTGTGCTTCTTTGTTCCGGCTCTCGTCTTCAGCGTGGCCATGGCGATTGACTCCTTGACTGGGTTGAGGGTTCTCGGGCGTGTTCCGGTCGCGCGGCCGAGGAAGGCCGCCAAATGGTCGACGCAGTGGATCCATCCCTGGCGATGCTCCCGGGTGCGGTCGGCCGGCAACTCGTGCTTGAGCACGAACTCGGTGGCCGTCCCGCGGGCAAAGAGCTCGATGGTCACCCGGCTCTCGGCGACCCGCCCCTTGAGGGACCACGTGAAGACCAGCCGCCGGGGAGGGATGATCTCAAGATAGGTGCCATGCGGATCGCACCTATGTTCGCCGTCCGACATCTGGATCATGTAGCTGCCGCCGGGACGGAGCTCGCTGGTGACCTTGGCACTCCCGGTCTTCATGCCGAAGTACCACTGCGCCATCTTTGCCGGGTCGGTGAGCGCGGAAAACACGCGCTCGCGCGAGTGCTTGATCAGCCGCCGAATGACGAGAATCTGCCTGCGCCCGTTCATCTCTCCTTTCGCGCGGCCTTCGCCTCCCTGTCGAGGAACGCCTCCAGCCGGTCGATGCGCGCCGTCCATTCCCGCGCGAGGTACCGGAGCATCTCGCCCGCCTGAAGGATCAGTCGGGGCTGAAGCTCGAAGCGGTGGAACTTGCCGTCGCGAATTCGCCGGAGAAGCCCCGCGTCCTCCAGCACACGCAGGTGCCGCGAGATCGCAGGCGGCGAGATGCGGAAGGGACGCGATATCTCCGCCACCGTCCAATTCTCGCGTGCGACCTCGGCGAGGATCCGCCTGCGGGTGGGATCAGCCATGGCCCGGAAAACGGCGTCCATATGGTCGGCTTTACATTTAACCATATTGTTAATTGATATACGGCCCGATCTCCTGTCAACGGCCGATTGCCGGTGGCACGGCCTTAGCGCGCGGAGGCGCGCCAGGGATCGGCGGCAGCCCGCGCACGGGTCCTCCCCGCGGCGCGGGTCCCGCGGGCCGGAATCGACCGTTCTCCCCAGTTCGTCAGTCCGTCTCGACCCTGCACTCGAAGACCGCTTCCGGGGTGTCGTGCCACATGGACAGGGGCGTGTACCAGACGTCGCCGCGAAGCGCGTGGCCCTTGGCAGCCACGTCGGCCCTTATCGCCTCCAGGTGGTCGAACGCACCCTGCAACCGGCCCCGGCCGTAGAAGCGCACGCATCGGGACGGCGGCATGGAGATGGCCGAGGGATCCGCGGGGCCGGTCGCGTGCAGCGTCTTGGGGACATCGAGCCAGAGCGTGGTCTGGCGCGTCTTTGGCTCGACCTCCCACACGACCGGCGAATCGGCGGCCTCGCCCCGATCGTGCACCTTTCCGAAGAGCGCCTTTGCCGCCGCGCGGAGCCCCTGCTCGCCCGGGCCGGACACGGGCTCCGACTTCCACGCGGCCTTCGCGGGCACGGAGATGATCTCCCACGGCGAGAACCCGGAGGCGCCGATCCCCAGCCCGTCCCTCGGGTCGGGGGGCGGCGGAAGGTGGCTACGGGTCTGCCTCAGGTACCAGTCGAGGACCTGCCGCTGGTCGAGGTCGGGCGGCATGTTGTGCTCGCCTCCCTTCAGGAGGGAGAACCGCACGGGCGCCCCCTGGGCCTGGAGGGCCGACACCATCTGCTCCGCAAGCCCGTACGGGATCACACCGTCATTCTCCCCATGGATCGCCCAGGACGGCACGTTCTTCAGGCGCGAGGCGCGATAGGGCTCGCCAATCCCGGAGCGCGGCGAGATCGCCGCGAACCGCTCCGGGTTGTCCAGCGCCCACTCCCAGGTGGCCATGGCCCCGAGGCTGTGGCCTTCGACATAGACGCGGTCCCGGTCCACGGGCAGGATCGCCAGCAGTTCGTCCAGATAGGCGTTCAGGAAGTCGATCTGCCAGGGCCCGGCCATGTTGATCGGAGTGACGCCAAACGTGGGGCCCGCCGGGCCCGGCCTCGGCTTGAAGGAAATCTTGTGGCCGAGCCAGCCCGAGCCGTGCAGGTCGATCACCAGGGGAAACGTGCGGCCGGCCTCGGGGAACCCCGCCGGAAGATAGAGCCAGTAGCTGGCGCCGACGTGCTTCCCCCCGGCCAGGGTCCCCTGAAAGGCGAGCGGGAACAGCGCGTTCGGCTGCTCGGCGAAATAGTTGCGCCCCTGCTCGAGGGCCAGCGCTAGGTCCTCGGCGTAGGCTTCCGGCGAAACCATGTCCGGGTCGACGGGGCTTTGGTCGCGGCCGCCCCAGAGCTCGTACCACGCGAGCGCCGCGTGATAGAGGGGCCGGTAGGCCGTGCCGAAGGCATTCTCCCTGGAGGACAGGTTGCGCAGGCGCAGCACGAGTCGGTCGTGCCGCTCCTGCCATGTGGGCGATGGGTCGGCGGCGGTCGCGCGGGCGACGCCGCCAAATGACAGCGCCGCGATCAGGAAGGCCACTGCGGATGCGGGGTTTGGTTTCATGGAAGGGTCCGTGGGTCTGCGCGGGATTGGGGTGGAGCAATCCCGACGGCAAGAAGAGGGGCGGGGTTCGATCCTCTCGCGCAACCCTATAGGCCCGTTGCGTGAAAAGCCAAGGCGACTCCGGGCTTGCACCCGTTGCCCTCGGAACGGGTTTCCTAGGGAACGCCCGGCTCGCCCCGGCTTCCCGCCACGGTTTCGACTGCGCTCACCGGCACGGTCAACTTCCACCCGTCCGCGCCCTTCTGAAGGGATAGAAAGACCAGCCTCGTGGCACCGCGCGAATCCTTGAGCCTGAGGTACTCGATGGCCTGGTCGTCTTGGTTCTGCTGCCTCGCAACCAGCTGAGCGCTGTCGAGCGGCAGATTGCCGGCAACGAGGTCGGCCACCAGGTCC
>Ga0265313_10002619_pt1 | contig 15305 bp, 12 predicted proteins | sample 4123metaG_FD_203122 | JGI IMG/M metagenome (GOLD analysis project Ga0265313, IMG submission 203122) | Rhizosphere microbial communities from Carex aquatilis grown in University of Washington, Seatle, WA, United States - 4-1-23 metaG | ecosystem: Host-associated > Plants > Roots > Rhizosphere >...
CGCCGTGCTGCGCGCCGACGCGCGCGCCCTGGGGCTTGACCCGGCCCATGGCGTCAGGGTGCGCCTCACCGGCGACGTGCCGATGTCGGACGAGGAATTCGGCACCCTGGCGGAAGGCGCCGGCCTGATGGGCGCGGCCATGCTGGCGGGCGTGCTGCTGGTGCTGTGGCTGGCGCTGAAATCCTTCCGCCTCATCGCCGCCATCCTTGCCACCCTCGTTGCCGGGCTGGTCGTCACCATGGCGGCCGGGCTGATGGCGGTGGGGGTCTTCAACATCATCTCCATCGCCTTCATCGCGCTGTTCGTCGGCCTGGGCGTGGATTTCGGCATCCAGTTCGCGGTGCGCTACCGCCATGAACGCTTCCACACCAAGAATCTCGACCAGGCGCTGTCCTGCGCCGGAAAGGCGCTGGGCGCGCCGCTGGCGCTGGCGGCGGCGGCCACCGCGGCGGGATTCTTCTCCTTCATTCCCACCTCCTATACCGGCGTCGCCGAACTGGGAAAGGTGGCGGGCCTGGGCATGATCGTCGCCTTCCTGCTGTCGCTGACCCTGCTGCCGGCGCTGCTCAAGCTGCTCAAGCCCCGGGCGGAGCATGACGAGGTCGGCTTCACCTGGATGGCGCCGGCCGACGCCTTCCTGATGCGGCACCGCCGCCGCGTGGTGCAGGGCGCCGCCGTCATAGGTGCGGTCTGCCTCGTCCTGATGGCGCTGGTGCGCTTCGACTCCGATCCGCTCGACCTGCGCAGCCCGAAAGTGGAATCGGTTTCGACCCTGCGCGAACTGATGGCCAATCCGCTGACCTCGCCCAACACCATCGATATCGCCCAGCCCTCGCTGGCGGCGGCCGACGCGCTGGCGGCGAAGGTGGGCAAGCTGCCGGAAGTCGGCCAGACCATCACGCTTTCCAGCTTCGTGCCCGAGGACCAGGACCGGAAGCTGGCGCTGATCGCCGACGCCAACAACCTGATCGGGGCGACCATCGCACCGTTTGAGGTCGCGACGCCGCCGAACGATGCCGAAACCGCCGCCGCCCTTTCCACCACGGCTGGAAAATTGCGGGCTGCGGCAACCGCCAACGATCCGCCATCCCAGGATGCGCGCCGCCTGGCCGCCGCGCTGGAGGCGGTGGTCAAGGCCGGTCCCGCCGCCCGCGCCCGCGCCCATGAGGCGCTGGTGCCGGGGCTTCAGACCATGCTGGCGGGGGCCGCCGCCTCGCTGACGGCGCAGAAGGTGACGGTGGCGAACATGCCCGCCGACATGCAGCAGGACTGGGTGTCTGCGAACGGCGTCGCCCGCATCCAGGTTTCGCCCAGCGACACGCGCAACGATCCTTCGGTGCTGAAGCATTTCACCGATGCGGTCCGCCTGGTGGCGCCCGACGCCACCGGGGCGCCCATCTCCATCCGCGAATCCGGCAACACCATCGTCGGCGCCTTCATCGAGGCGGGCATCCTCAGCTTCATCGTCATCATCATCCTGCTGTTCATCACCCTGCGCCGGATCTTCGACGTGCTGATGACCCTGGCGCCGCTGGTGCTGACCGGGCTGCTGACGCTGGCCACCTGCGTCGTGATCGGCCAGAAGCTCAACTTCGCCAATGTCATCGCCCTGCCGCTGCTGCTGGGCATCGGGGTCGCCTTCAACATCTATTTCGTGGTCGCCTGGCGGGCGGGGGCGAAGGACCTGCTGCAGTCCAGCCTGACGCGGGCGGTGATCTTTTCCGCCGCCACCACCGCCACCGGCTTCGGCGCGCTATGGCTGAGCTCGCACCCCGGCACCGCCAGCATGGGCGAACTGCTGATGATCTCGCTGTTCTGGACCCTGGTGACGACGCTGTTCCTGTCGCCCGCCCTGCTCGGCCCGCCGCCGCCGAAGCGCGAGCAGCACGATGCGCCGCTGGTGCACTAGCTCAGTTGCTGATCCGCCAAGGCGTTGATCTTCTTGGTCAGGCCGGAAGCGCCGCCGGAAGCGAAGGTGGCGGAGAAGTCAGAGCGGCGCTGCGCCATCTGGCTGATATTGCCGTTGAGATAGATGTCCTCGATCTTCCACTCCGCCCCCACCTGGTGCATGCGGTAGTTGAAGGGAATGGTGTCGTTGCCGGCCTTCAGCGTGCTTTTCACCAGCCGGTCGGTGGAGGGCGGGCGGGTGATGGAGGCCGGCTCGACGCTGAATTTCTCGCCGTTGAAGGCGTCGAAATTCTTCACGTAATTGGCGATGGTCATGCGCGCGAAGGCGTCGGTCAGCGCCTTTTTGTCGCCGTCCGCAAGCGCGGCGAAGCCCGGGCCCACCGCCACCGCCGTCATGCCGGGAATGTCGAAAGCCTTCTCCACCGCCGGCTTCAGCAGGTCATAGCGGCTGCGCGCCGGGCCGCCCTTCTTCATCTGGGCCACCAGCGCGTCGTAAAAGCCCTGCACCGTGGCGACGGCCGGATCGGTCTGGGCGGAGGCGGGCAGGACGGCCATGACGGCGGCCGAAGCCAGGAGGAGGGAAAAGTCGCGCCGGGATATCACAGGCATGGGGAGGTCCTTTCGGGAACTCTGCGGGACAACGCATCAGAAAGAAAATCGCCGCCATGGAATCAGGAAAAAATGACGGTTTTGGGCCTCAAGAGTCGCGGTCCAACAGGAAAAAGGGCAGCGCCGCCAGATGGGGCGCCCTGGCGGCATGGGGGCCCAGGGCCGCCACCGCCGCCCTGGCCCGGCGTTCCGCCTCGGCCCGGGCGCCCGCGATGCCCAGCAGGGTCACCAGGGTCTGCTTGCCGGCCTCGGCGTCCTTGCCCACCGCCTTGCCGGTCTTCTCCGCCGTGGAGGTGACGTCGAGCAGGTCGTCGGTGATCTGGAAGACCACACCCATCTCCTCGGCATAGGCGCGCAGGCGCTGGCGGTCTTCGGCGGAGGCTTCGCCCAGGATCGGCCCCGCCTCGCAGGAAAATTCAAAAAGCTGGCCGGTCTTCTTGCGCTGCAATTCGATCACGTCGGCGATGCCGAAACTCCTGTCCGCCAGCATGTCGATCACCTGGCCGCCGATCATGCCGACATGGCCCGAAGCCTCGGCCAGGCGCAGCACCAGCGCCGAACGCACCTCGGCATTGGGATGGGTCTGCGCACCCGCCAGGAATTCGAAGGCGATGGTGAGCAGCGCATCGCCCGCCAGCACCGCCGTCATTTCGTCGAAGGCGATATGGGTGGTGGGGCGGCCGCGGCGCAGATCGTCGTCATCCATGCAGGGCAGGTCGTCATGCACCAGACTGTAGGTGTGCAGCGCCTCGATGGCGGCGCCGGCGCGCAACGCGCGCGCATCCGGCACCGCGAACAGCCGCGCCGATTGCAGCACCAGGAAAGGCCGCAGCCGCTTGCCCCCGGCCTGGATGGCGTAGCGCATCGCCTCCTGCACCCGGGCCTGGCGGCCTTCCGGGCGCGGCAGCATGCGGTCCAGGGCGGCGTCCACCAGCCCCGCCGATTCGGCGATGGCGGCTTTCAGCGCGGCCAAATCATGGGAATGCCCAGTCACGTTCCGTCCCTTGAAGGCGCCCGATTTGCCCCAAAAGCGGCAAATCCGCCAGCCCCGGCCTTAAATCCGGCTAAGCCTCTGCTGCAACGCGGCTATTCGGCCACAGGGGCAAGGCTTGTCGAGGACTGGAAAGGGTTGCGGCGCGCGGCCTGATGCGGGACAATGCTGCATTGCGGCGGCCTCCTTGTCCGGGGGCGGCCTTTTACCCACCGGGAGCGACATGCGCGTCATTCTTGCCCAGCCACGCGGCTTCTGCGCCGGGGTCGTGCGGGCCATCGATATCGTCGAGAAGGCGCTCGATAAGTATGGCGAGCCGGTCTATGTCCGCCATGAGATCGTCCACAACAAGCATGTGGTGGACACGCTCAAGAACAAGGGCGCCCGCTTTGTCGAGGAACTGGACGAGGTGCCCGAAGGCGCGGTGACGGTGTTCTCCGCCCATGGCGTGCCGCTGTCGGTGGTCAACACCGCCAAGGATCGCGGCCTGCCGGTTCTGGACGCCACCTGCCCGCTGGTCTCCAAGGTGCACAACCAGGGCAAGCGCTATGTCGCCCATGGCCGCACGCTCATTCTCATCGGCCATGCCGGCCATCCCGAAGTGGAAGGCACCATGGGCCAGGTCGGCGCCCCGGTGACGCTGGTGCAGGACGAGGAGGATGTCGACGCGCTGGAGATTCCCATCGACACGCCGGTCGCCTACATCACCCAGACCACGCTTTCGATCGACGACACCAAGGGCATCATCGCCCGGCTGAAGCAGCGCTTCCGCGACATTGTCGGCCCGGAAACCAGCGACATCTGCTACGCCACCCAGAACCGCCAGACGTCCGTGCGCGAACTGGCCAAGGTGGTGGATGTGATCCTGGTGGTGGGCGCGGCCAATTCCTCCAACTCCAACCGCTTGCGCGAGATCGGCATCGAGGAAGGCATTCCCTCCTATCTCATCAATGACGGCAGCGAGCTGAAGCCGGAATGGCTGCGCGGCAAGAAGGTGGTCGGCCTCACCGCCGGCGCCAGCGCGCCGGAGGAACTGGTCCGCCACGTCATCGAGGCGCTGGAGCGCATCGAACCCGTCAGCGTCGAAACCATGGACGGCAAGAAGGAACATATCGAGTTCCGCCTGCCTGCCGAATTGAGGGCCTGAGATGTCGTCCCTTCCCTTCCGTCAGGCCGCCAAGATCGGCGCCTATGTGATGAAGCAGCACCTCACCGGCAGGACCAAATATCCGCTGGTGCTGATGCTGGAGCCGCTGTTCCGCTGCAACCTGGCCTGCGCCGGCTGCGGCAAGATCGATTATCCCGACGATATCCTCAACCAGCGCCTCTCGGTCGAGCAGTGCATGGCGGCGATCGAGGAATGCGGCGCGCCCGCGGTCTCCATCGCCGGCGGCGAGCCCCTGCTCCACCGCGACATGCCCAGGATCGTCGAAGGCTATCTGGCGCGCGACAAGTTCATCATCCTCTGCACCAACGCCCTGCTGCTGGCCAAGAAGATCGACCAGTACAAGCCGCATCCCAATTTCACCTGGTCCATCCATCTGGACGGCGACAAGGTGATGCACGACAAGTCGGTCTGCCTGGACGGCACCTATGAAAAGGCAGTCACCGCCATCAAGATGGCCAAGGAGCGCGGCTTCCGCACCCAGATCAACTGCACCCTGTTCGACGGCGCCGACCCGGCCCGCACCGCCGCCTTCTTCGATGAGATGATGGCGATGGGCGTGGACGGCATCACCGTCTCGCCCGGCTATGCCTATGAGCGCGCCCCCGACCAGGAGCATTTCCTCAACCGCGAGCGCACCAAGACCATGTTCCGCGAGATTCTGTCGCGCGGGCGCGGCGGCAGGAACTGGGATTTCACCAACTCCAGCCTGTTCATGGATTTCCTGGCGGGCAACCAGAGCTATGAATGCACGCCCTGGTCGATGCCGCTGTACACCGTCTTTGGCTGGCAGAAGCCCTGTTATCTGCTGGGCGAGGGCTACGCGAAAACGTTCGCCGAGCTGATGGAAGGCACGGAATGGGAGAAGTATGGCGTCGGCAAGTACGAGAAATGCGCCGACTGCATGGTCCATTGCGGCTTTGAAGGCACCGCCGTCAAGGACATGATCCGCAATCCGCTCAAGGCCGTGCCGATCATGATGCGCGGCATCAGGACCGAAGGCCCGATGGCGCCGGACATTGACCTCTCCCACCAGCGGCCGGCGGAATACAGCTTCTCCCGCCATGTCGAGCAGAAGATGTCAGAGATCCATGCCGCCCGGGACGCCGCCAAGGCCGCTGCCCAGCAGGCGACGGCAGCGGAGTAGTTTCTTGAAGGCTTTCGAACTGTCGCGGCCGGTGCGCAGCAGCGCCCCGAGCTGAAAGGGATTCTTCGCCAGCGACCACAGCACCCGGCCGGCAGAAACCCCGCCGTCCGGCGTCATCGCCACCAGGGCGGCGGGCGGCAGGGCATGGGAAGCATCGTCGGAAATCACCCGCAGCGCCGCCAGCGGCAGTTGGCGTTCGGCGGCGAAGCGGGCCGCGACCTGGCTTTCCATGTCCACCGCCAGCGCCCCGCCGCTGGTCTCGAACAGGGCCGCCTTGGCGGCGGCGCTGGCCAGCACCATTTCGCTGCCATAGAGCGCGCCCTGGGTGGCGCCCTTCAGCCGCGCCGCCAGCAGCACGCGCCAAATGTTGTCGCAGCTGTAGTTGCCGTCCTCGGCGATGATGCGCTCGCCGATCACCACGTCGCCGACCTTGAGCAGCGGCGACAGGGCGCCGGCGACGCCGATGGAGATGACGCCGCTGATGTCGCCATGCAGGGCGTTCAACTTCTTGCGCAGACCCACGGCATCGCCGCCGCCCGCAACCGCCACCACGCCGTCGGTGCCGGCGATTTCCGCCTCACGCGTCAATCCGCAGACGGCAAGAATCGTCACAGCCCGTACTCAACCCTGCGGCTGTTGGTGGCTTTGAGATTGCGATAGCGCGCCAGGGCCCAGAGCGGGAAGAAGCGCGGATAGCCGTGATAGTTGAGGTAGAAGACGCGCGGGAAGCCGCCGCCGGTATAATGTGGCTGGGTCCAGAGGCCATCGGCTTCCTGCCGCTCGGTGAGCCATTTGACGCCGCGCGCCACGGCCGGATGATCGACCTGCCCCGCTGCCATCAGGCCCAGCATGGCCCAGGCGGTCTGTGACGCGGTGGAGGGCGCGGGCTCATAGCCGCGATAATCCAGCTTGTAGCTGTCGCAATTCTCGCCCCAGCCGCCATCGGGATTCTGGATGGCGATCAGCCAGGCGGCGCCCTTCTTCATTGTCGCATCGTCGGAGCCAAGCCCCGCGCCCGCCAGCCCGGCCAGCGCCGACCAGGTGCCATAGACATAATTGACGCCCCAGCGGCCCCACCAGCTTCCGTCCTGGCGCTGGGTGCGGCGGAGATAGGCGATGCCATCTTCCAGCCAGTGCCCGCCATCGCCCAGTTGCGCCAGCATGCCGACACAGCGGCCGGAAACATCCTCGGTCGGCGGGTCGAGCAGCGCGCCATGGTCGGCAAAGGGAATGTTGTTGAGATAGTAATAGGAATTGTCGGCGTCGAAGGCGCCCCAGCCGCCGCCCCTGCTCTGCATGCCTTCGACCCATTCGCGCCCCCGCGCCACCGCTTCCTTGTATTCCGGCGCGATCCCGGCCCTGGCGGCGCGGTCCATCGCCAGCACCACCACGGCGGTGTCGTCCAGGTCGGGATAATGGTCGTTGCGGTACTGGAAGGCCCAGCCGCCGGGGCGCACCTCCGGCTTTTCCTCGGCCCAGTCGCCCGCGACGTCCAGCACCTGCAGCGGCTTCATCCATTCCAGGCTGCGCGCCACGGCGGCCTCGGCCTCGGGAGTCTTCGCTTCCATCAGCGCATGCGCCGCCAGCGCGGTGTCCCACACCGGCGAGACGCAGGGCTGGCAATAGGCCTCCTCGTCCTTCACCACCAGCAGCTTCTCGACCGACAGCCTCGCGATGGCGCGGTCCGGGTGGTCGGGCGCATAGCCCAGCACGTCATACATCATCACGCTGTTGGCCATGGCGGGATAGATCGCGCCCAGCCCGTCCTGGCCGTTGAGGCGTTCCGTGGTCCAGGCGCGGCATTTCTCGATGGCGCGGGCGCGCGGTCCCTGCGGCCACTGCACCTGCTTCAGAATCTTGTCCAGCACGGCGAAGAAGGCCGACCAGTACCGGCTCTGGTGCGGCGCGCGAGGCGACGCGGCCGGCACGCCGGGCACGAACAGTTCGGGCACATGCACGCCGCGCGGATTGCGCGCCACCGGCCTGAGCGCACACAGCACCAGCAGCGGCACGATCACCGTGCGCGCCCAATAGCTCATCTTGGAAAGATGGATGGGAAACCAGCGCGGCAGCAGGATCAGTTCCGGCGGCACCGTCGGCACATCGTTCCAGGACGCCTGGCCATACAAGCACAGAAGAATCCGGGTGAAGACATTGGCCTTGATGGCGCCGCCGCGCTTCAAGATTTCCTCCCGCGCCCGCACCATGTGCGGCGCGCCGATGTCGTCGCCGATCATCTTGAGCGCGAAATAGCCCTTCACCGTCGCCGAGATGTCGAGCGCACCTTCGTGATAAAGCGGCCAGCCGCCATGCGCGCCCTGGATGCGGCGCAGATAGACGCCGATCTTGCGTTCCAGTTCCGGGTTGGGCGTCTCGCCCAGGTAATGCACCAAAAGGACATATTCCGCCGGGATGGTGCAGTCGGCTTCCAGCTCATAGACGAAATGGCCGTCGGGCCGCTGCTCGCGCAGCAGCCCTTGCGTGGCGGCGCGAACCGCCCCCTCCACTATTTTCAAGTCCAGTTCCAGATGCTCGACCGGAGCGTTCATGGCTCGATTATAGGCGCAGATGACTTCACAAATGTAGGTGCCTGGCAGCCAAACGGGCCGCGATGTCGCCGGAGCGGGCCGCCCCTTCCAGGGTGGCGGGCAGGCCGGTCTGGGTCCAGTCGCCGGCCAGGATCAGGTTGCGGGTGGCCGTGCGCGGGCCGGGGCGCAAGGCATCCTGGTCCGGGGTGGCGGCGAACGTGGCCCGCTTTTCCTTGACGATCTGCCATGGAGGGATGGGGGCGCTCAGCTGTAGCGCCCGGGTCACATCTTCCCAGATGCGCAGCGCAAGGCTTTCGCGCTCCTCCTCCACAAGGGCGTCGGCCGCCGAGATGGTGACCGAGATGCGGTCGGGGAAGGTGAAGATCCATTCCGCCGTCCCGCCGACCACGCCCAGGATGGGCGGCGCGCCCGGCGGCGGGGCAAGCGCGAAATGGGCGTTGACGATGGCGCGGAATTCGTTGGGCGCGGCCAGCCCCGGCACCAGATCCTGCGCCACCGGCGCATTCACCGCCAGCACAATGACGTCCTTCATGCCGGTGGGGATGGTGGCGTCGGCGAATTCCAGCGCCCGCACCCCGGTGCCGGCGATGGTGAAACGGCGCAGCCGCTGGCCCAGATGCACCTTGGCGCCTTTGCTTTCCAGGAAGCTCAGGGCCGGGGTGACAAAGGCCGCCGCCAGATTGGGATCGGCGATGCGCGGACGGCAGGCGCGGCCGCCGGCCATCAGGCCTTCGCGCAGCACCGACCCCGCCAGGGCGGCGGACGCGTCCTCGGGCTGGGTGTTCAGCGCGGCCAGCAGATAGGGCCGCACCAGCCGCCGCCACAGCATGCCGCGATCCGGCACGGCGCCGCGGACCGGCGCATTCTTCTTGCCCCAGAGCAGCGGCGTGTAGGCGAAATAATCCTTCACCGCCGTGCCGGGGACGCGCGTGGCCGGGTTCAAGAGCCAATAGGGAATCAGGCCGTCATTCAGCGTCACCCGCCAGTGCAGGTTTTCCGGCAGATCGACAAAGTCCACCGTCGCATGGTCGGGACCGCTGAGCGCGCCGGCCGAGCCGATGCGCTGCAGATAGCCGTAAACGGCATGGTTGCCCGACAGCACCAGATGATTGCCATTGTCGATGGTGAGGCCGAGATTGGGATCGAAATAGGAGCGGCAGCGCCCGCCCGCCTGCGGCCCGGCTTCGAACAGTTCGACTTCGGCGCCGCGCTGGGCCAGCGCCGTCGCCGCCGTCAGACCCGCAATGCCGCCGCCGATGACATAGGCTTTAGCCAAGGCTGACCCGCGCCAGGAGAATGAGAAGCCGCCACTTGCCGAGCGAAACGCGGCGGCGTGGCGGGGCGAAACCCGCTTCCTCGCTTTGCGCCAGGATCTCGGAATAGACCGCGCCCATCAGACCGGGCGTGGCGAGGCGGCCTTTCGGTTTCGCCGCCAGCAGCTTCTTGGCGGCGTCATAATGGGTATGCGCCAGCGCCGCCACCTTGCGGCAGACCGTGTCGATTTCCGGCCGCGCCACCACCGCCCCCGGATCGAGCGAGGCGCAGCAATGGCTCTCCTCCAGATATTCGCGCGGCAGATAGAGACGGCCGATATCGGCATCCTCGTCGATGTCGCGCAATATGTTGGTGAGCTGCAGGGCGCGGCCCAGATGATGCGCCAGCGCGAAGCCCGGTCCTTCCTCCATGCCGAAGATCTTGATGGAAAGCCGCCCCACCGCGCTGGCGACGCGGTCGCAATACAGGTCGAGAATGGCGAGGCTGGGGGCGACGATATCCTCGGCCACGTCCATCGCCATGCCGTCCAGGATGGCGAGGAAGTCCTCCTGCCGCAGCCGGTAGCGCGCCACGATGGGGCCAAGGAACTGCGCCTGGCCGGCGGGCTCGCCGCGATACAGCGCGGCGAGGTCGCTGCGCCAGCCGTCAAGCCTGCGCTTGCGCTCCTCGCGGGTGCCGACGCCGTCGTCGGCGATGTCGTCCACCTTGCGGCAGAAGGCGTAGATGGCGAACATGGCGTCGCGCTCGGCCTGCGGCATCAGCCGCATCGCGAGATAGAAGGAGCTGCCGCTGGCCTTCTTCTTCGCCGCCGCCGCCTGGGGCGCAGCCAGTGTGGCGCTCATGGCCGCCCCGCAAGACGATGCAAGGCGAACACCGGCAGGCGGCCCAGGAACAGGCGCGCCACGTCGAACTTGGAATGATGCACGATTTGGGACAGCGGATCGCGGCGCATCAGCTTGGAATTGAGGTCTTCGGCGAGGGTTTGAATGAGATCGACTTCCAAGGCAAGCCTGGCGTCCCTTATGCCACGGGCAAAGGCGCGGGACCGGGCCAGCAAAGCCGCATTCCGCGCCGCCAGGCCGCCGATGACATTTCTCAGCGCCGGACCGGCGGCGGGGGCCCCCAGCGCCGCGACGCCGATGCCGGCTTGGGCCAGCAGCGGTTCGGGAATATAGACGCGGCCCAGATCGCGGTAATCCTTGCCGCAATCCTGCAGATGGTTGATCACCTGCAGCGCGGCGCACAGCGCGTCATTGGCGGGCCAGAGGCCGCGGCTTTCGCCATGCACGTCCAGCACGAAACGCCCCACCGGCATGGCGGAATAGCGGCAATAGTCGATCAGCTCGTCCCAGTCGCGATAGCGCAATTTGGTGACGTCGCGGCGGAAGGCTTCCAGCAGGTCGAGGCCATGCTGGATGGTGAGGCCGCGCTCGGCGCAAGCTTCGCGCAGCCGCACCCCTTCCGGCGAAGCCTGGCTCTCGCCCGCCAGCGTCGCCCGCATCTCTTCCAGCAGGCGCAGCTTTTCTTCGGGCGCGGCACCGGGGTGGTCGGAAATATCATCGGCGAAGCGGACGAAATTGTAGAAGGCCATCACGGGGCTGCGGTATCTCGGCGCGATCAGCACCGAGGCGACGGGAAAATTCTCGTCCCTGTGGCCCTTTCCCGATTGAAGGGTCTGGCCGGATTGCAGCGGCGCGCCGCTCATGCCTCGCTCCGCGCCGCCGCCTGGGGCCGGCCTTTCCACATGCCGCCCTTGCCCCGCCAGTACTGCCAGGCCGAGTCGAAGGTGAAGGCGGCGTAGAAGGCGGCGATGATCGGCAGGGCGAAGCCCCAGAGCGGCGAAAGGCGGTAATAGCGCAGGATCGGCTGCATCACGATCACCATCAGGAAACAGGCCAGCCAGCCAGCCATCTGCGAGATGCCCCAGGCGAACAGCGCCGTGGCCGGCGGCGCCAGATAGACCAGCACCAGCCCGGCCAGCGTACCCAGCAGCTTGAGCAGGGAGTAATCCAGCTCGGCAAAGGCCGAACGCGCCACCATGCGGCGGATCTCGGTCAGCGACTCATAGGGACGCAGCGAAACAGCGCGGCTGGACAGGCCCAGCCAGATCGGGCCCTGCAGCTTCATCAGGCCGGCCAGCGAAACATCGTCGATGATGTTGCGGCGGATGGCGGCAAGGCCGCCCATCGCCGCCAGCGCGTCGCACCGCGCCAGCATGCAGCCGCCCGCCGCCGCCGCGATCTTGCGCTTGGGATCGTTCACCGCCCCGAAGGGATAGAGCATGGCGAAGAAGAAGACGAAGGCGGGGATCAGGAAATGCTCGACCATGCTGCGGGCCGAGAGCCGCGCCATCTGCGAGGCCAGGACCAGCCCCTGCGCTTCCGCCCGCGCCGCCAGGCGGGCGAGATTGTCGGGCGTGTGGGCGATGTCGGCGTCGGTGAACCAGATGTAGTCGGGGGCGCGCGCGGCGGCGGCCAGGGCGCCCTGGTGCATGGCCCATAATTTTCCGGTCCAGCCGGGCGGACGCGGGCCGCCCGTCAGCACCGTGACGCGCGGCGAGCCCAGCGCCCGCGCCGCGATGGCGGTGCCGTCATCGCTCTGGTCGTCCACCAGGATGATGTGGAAATCGCCATTGTAGTTCTGCGCGATCAGGCTGCCCAGCGAGCGGGCGATGATGTCGGCCTCGTCGCGCGCCGGCACCACCGCCACCACCGAAGGCCAGCGCGGCGCGCTGGGCCGCTCGTCGCCGTCGCGTTCGCGGAACAGCCAGAAGAAGTCGCGGCGGAAAACCAGATAGAGCCAGGCCGCCAGCGGCAGGAAGCCGAAGGCGATGCCGGCGATGTTGTGCAGCGGCCATTCCAGCAGGGCGATCATTTGAGATACCCGTTGGCGCCGAACCAGGCCAGCGCGTCTTCCAGCCCGCGGCGGTGCGGGCGCGCGCTATAGCCGAGTTCGCGCCGGGCCTTTTCCGAGGAGAAATACATGTGATAGCGCGACATGCGCAGGGCGTCGGCGGTGAGGAACGGCTCCCTGCCGCTGAGCCGGGCAAAGGCCTCGGCGCCATAGGCCAGCGGGAACAGCGGCCCGCGCGGCAGCTTGAGTTTGGGGGCGCGGCGGCCCGCCAGCACCGCGATCTCGCCCAGCATCGCCTCCAGCGTCACGTCGGTCCCGCCCAGGATATAATTCTCGCCGATCCTGCCGCGTTCCAGCGCCAGGAAATGGCCTTCCGCCACGTCCTCGACATGCACCAGATTGAGGCCGGTGTCGAGAAAGGCCGGCATCTTGCCATTGGCCATTTCGACAATGATGCGGCCGGTCGGGGTCGGCTTGATGTCGCGCGGGCCGATCGGTGTGGAAGGCGCCACAATCACCGCGGGCAGACCCTCCTCAGCCACCATCCGCTCGACCTCGCGCTCGGCCAGCAGCTTGGAGCGCTTGTAGGCGCCGATCACGCTGTCCGGCGTGTGGCGCGAGGTTTCATCCACCGCCGCCCCATGGCCGGGCTTGAGGGCGGCCACCGACGAGGTGTAGACGATGCGCTCCACGCCGGTCTTTTTCGCCGCGCCCATCACCGCCCGCGCGCCCATCAGATTGTTGCGGGCGATCTCTTCCGAGTCCCGGGCCCAGAGCCGGTAATCGGCGGCGACATGGAAAAGCCAGCGCACACCCTCCAGCGCCCGCGTCATCGAGGCCTCATCGCGCATGTCGCCGGTCACCGGCTCGACCTCGAGGCCCGCAATGTTGCGGCGGTCGGCGGTGGGCCGCATCAGCACGCGGGTCGCAAAGCCGCGCGCCAGCGCGGCGCGGGCGACGGCGGCGCCGACAAAACCGGACGCGCCGGTGACCAGGACGGTATCAGTCACGCCGCCCCCCCACCGCTCGCTCAAGCTCGCGGCGCTCGTCGCTTTCGCGGGTCCGCTGGACCCGCTCGTGCGCTGCGCGCACCGCTTCTCGCCCTTCCACCATCTGCCAATAGATCAGCGCCGGCACGCCCAGCACGATCTCCCGCGCCCGCTTCAGCAGCGACACCGCCAGGCCCAGTTCGGCGGGCAGGCCGAACAGCGGCGCCAGCACGGCATAGCCCGCTTCCTGAACCCCCACAGCGGCGGGCACGAAGATGGCGGCCGAGCGCAGGGTGCAGAGCAGGGCTTCCATGGCGATGGCGGCGCCGATGCCGATATGGCCGCCCATCAGGCGGAAGGCGATGAAGTTGATGCCGCTGCTGGCGATCCAGCCCAGCAGATGCAGCGACGCAGAGGCCGCCAGCCGCCCCGGTGAATCATAGAGCGTCTCGATGGCGGCGCCGAACGATCCGCCGGCGCTGGCGGGAAAGAACCGCGCCGCCAGTCTTTCCACCAGTCCGGCGCCGCGCTTTTGCAGGAAGATGAACAGGGCGATGGCGGGCGCCGCCAGCAGCAGAATAACAACGACCGCGCGCAACAACGGGCCGCCGCCGGACATGTCGCGGAGCTGGGCGAAGGCCAGGGCAAAGCCGAAGGCGAGGAACGCCGCCTGGGCCATCATCTCGGTGGTGGCGTCCGCCGCCACCGAGGCCGAGGCGATGGCCGTGCCCATGCCGCGCACCACCATCAGCCGCGCCGCCGCCACCATGCCGCCGACCGAGGAAAAGGGCGAAAGATCGGTGACGGAATCGCGCACCAGCCGGGCAAAGAAGAAATCGGCGAAGCCGCGCCGCTGCGCCACCGGCAGCAGCGCGCCCCAGGCCAGGGCCAGGATGGCGATCACCACCAGGCTGTAGAGACAGAGCAGGACAAGGCCACCGATGCCGGCGCGGGCGATGGCGGCGAAGACGGCGTCGAAGCCGACGGCCCAGACCAGCCAGACCGCGGCGGCGAGGCCCGCCAGCAAGGCGAGCGCGAGGCTGAGACGCCGCGGCCAGGACATCAGGCCGCCGGCTTTTTTTTCTTGCCGATGAACTTCAGCGCCAGCCGCGCCATCGCGGGCACGAAACGCGGCCGCTTCAGGCGCGGATCATAGGGCTTGAGGCGCCGGTCATTCTCGGCAAGACAGATGGCGATCAGCTCGCCGACATCGATGTCGGCGCCCAGCTGCTCGGCCCCGCTGACGGTGAAATTGTTGTCCTGCTGGCCATGGCTGACGTCGCCGGCGATGCCGATGCGCTCCCAGACCAGGAAGACCCAGACCGCCAGCACCTTCAGTTCAAAGTATGGCCGCCGCCACCAGGGCATGTTGCGGCGATGCCAGGCCACCCAGTTGACGAAGAAAAGGATATGGCGGGCTTCCTCATTCACCACCGGATCGAAAGTCTGGATCAGCTCGGGCGGGAAATAACCGGTGTCGGCGGCGGCCTTGAACAGGCCGAAGGCGAAGAAGGAATCGATGCATTCCGAATAGCCGGTGACCATGAAGGCCCATTCCGGATCCTTCGGCACGGGATAGACCGGTTCGGGCGCCAGCTTGATGCCATAGGCCTCGACCAGGTTGGCCAGGACATGGCGATGGCGGCGCTCCTCGAAGCCGTTCAACTGCACCGCCTTGTTCAGCAGCGGGTCGGCGATCCCTGCGGCATAGGTGCAGACATTCAGGCCGGCGCGGTTCTCGGTCTGCACCGCGATGTCCCAGATCGGCAGGGAGGTGATGCGCTTCTCCGCTTCCGCGCCCAGGCGCGGCCAGTCCAGC
>Ga0265313_10002620_pt1 | contig 15302 bp, 12 predicted proteins | sample 4123metaG_FD_203122 | JGI IMG/M metagenome (GOLD analysis project Ga0265313, IMG submission 203122) | Rhizosphere microbial communities from Carex aquatilis grown in University of Washington, Seatle, WA, United States - 4-1-23 metaG | ecosystem: Host-associated > Plants > Roots > Rhizosphere >...
CCTCCTCGCATTCCCAGGCCTGCCCCGCGACGATGCCGCGTGGCATGCCCGCCGCTGCGGCCAGCGTGCCAAGCAGCGCGAGTCGACGATCGGCGGGACAGCCGCGTTCACGTGTGACGGTCTGGAAGGCCAGCACGATCAGCGCGTCGCCTGCCAATACGGCGAGCCGTTCTCCGAACTTGCGGTGCACCGCGGGCTGCCCGCGCCGTGTGGTGGCATCGTCGAAGCAGGGCAGGTCATCGTGCACGAGCGAGGCACAATGCAGCATCTCGATTGCGCCGGCTGCGGCCAGCGCCCCGGCCGACTGGCCGGCACCACAGGCGCGCGCAACTGCAATGCACAGCCGCGGTCGAATGCGCGCGCCGCCCGGAAATACCGCGTGGTGCACTGCTGCCGACAAACCGGGAGCGGCCCCGGGCCCGTTCACGCCGTCGAGGGCGTGAGCCAGAAAGCGCTCGATCCGTGAGGCGTCATCCACGACCGGTCTCCCCGCAAGTGTAAAGCAAACTTGTCAGCAACGATGTCAGGTAATATAGACACTGCCCTGCCACAGGGTCAACCTGACTGTTCACGCCGTGCGCGCACCCCCCTCCGCCCCGCAGGTCGCCGTGATCGGTGCCGGAGTTGCCGGCCTCGTCACCGCGCTGCAGCTGGCCAATCGCGGTCTCGGCGTCACGCTGTTCGAGCGTGCTGCGACGGCCGGCGGAAAGCTGCGCCAGGTCGCGGTGGACGGGGCCCGGATCGACGCCGGACCGACGGTCTTCACGCTGCGCGACATTTTCGAGGAGATCTTCGCGTCCGCCGGCACGACGCTATCGAGCCACCTGCGCCTGCAGCCGCTCGGCATCCTGGCCCGGCACGCCTGGAGCGCCGCGCCGGACCAGCCGCTCGATCTGCACGCGGATCCAAGGCTCAGCGCGGCCGCAATCGGACGCCTAGCCGGGGCCGAAGCAGCGCGCGGCTTCGAGCGCTTCTGCGCCGACGCGCGGGCGATCTACCAGGCGCTGGAGCGCGACTTCCTGCGCCAGCCGCGACCAAGCATGCCCGGACTGATCCGCGGCGGCGGCGTGCGTGGTCTGTCCAATCTCTGGCGGCTGCGACCGTTCACGACCCTGTGGAGCGCGCTGGGCGGCTATTTCCGCGATCCACGGCTGCGCTCGCTGTTCGGCCGCTACGCGACTTACTGCGGCTCCTCACCGTTTCTCGCACCGGCAACCTTGATGCTGGTCGCGCACGTCGAGCAGACGGGGGTCTGGCAGATCCAGGGCGGTATGTATGCGCTGACCGATGCGTTGCTCGGGCTGCTGCGGGCGCGTGGCGTCACGGTACGGCTCGCGACCGAAGTGAGCGCGATCCGGCTCGCCCGCGGGCGCGTGGCCAGGATCGAGTTCGGTGATTCGCAATCCCAGGCCATCGACGCGGTGGTCGCCACCTGCGACGCTACCGCGGTCGGGGCGGGCCTGCTGGGCGCCGAGGCCGCTTTCGGGAGCGCGCGCGTGGAACCCGCGGCGCGCTCATTGTCGGCCATTACATGGAACATCCTGGCAAGCCCGCACGGCTTCCCGCTCACGCATCACAATGTTTTCTTCTCCGCGGACTATGCCGCGGAGTTCGCCGACCTGTGCCAGCGGCGCCGCGTGCCGCGCTCGCCGACCGTGTACGTGTGCGCGCAGGATCGCGGGGGCGCTGCACCGCCGATGGCCGGCGAGCCGGAGCGGCTGCTGTGCCTGATCAATGCACCAGCGATCGGCGACGCGCATCATTTCGAGCCGGAGGAGGTCGAGCAATGTCTGAACAGGACCCTGGGAGTGCTGCAGCGCTGCGGGCTGGAACTCTCGCTGCGAGCGGAACAGTACGTGACCACGACACCGACGGACTTCCACCGGCTGTTTCCGGGCAGCGGCGGGGCGCTGTACGGCCGGGCGAGCCACGGCTGGCAGGCGTCCTTCAAGCGGCCGGGAGCACGCACTCCGATACCCGGACTGTACCTGGCGGGCGGGAGCACCCACCCGGGACCGGGCCTGCCGATGGCGGCGCTCTCGGCATGCCACGCGTCCACCTGTCTGCTGCAGGACCTGGATTCGATGTCCCGGTCCCACGGGGTGGGTATGTCTGGTGGTACCTCGACGCGGTAAGCGACGATGGTGCCCACGGGCTGTGCATCATCGCCTTCATCGGCAGCGTGTTCTCGCCCTACTACGCCCGCTCGCGCCGGCACGGTGACGCGGATCCGCGCAACTACTGTGCTTTCAACGTCGCGCTGAACGGCGCGGTCGGACGCTGGTCCATGACCGAACGCGGCCGCGCGCAGCTGTGCGCCGAGCGCGATACGCTGCGCATCGGCCCGAGCTCGGTACACTGGGACGGGAGCGCGTTCGAATTCCAGATTGCAGAGACCGGCTGTCCGCTGCCGCGGCCGCTGCGCGGGCGCGTGCGCGTACATCCCAGCTGCATACCGGCCCGGCAGTTCGCGCTCGACGCGCAGGGCAACCACTTCTGGTCGCCGCTCGCGCCGCGTGCGCGCATCGAAGTGCAGTTCCAGCAGCCCTCGCTGCAATGGCAGGGTGAGGCCTATCTGGACTCGAACGCAGGTTCGCGTCCGCTCGAACAGGACTTCAGGGGCTGGACCTGGTCGCGTGCCTCGCTGCCGGAGGCCACCGCAGTGTTCTACGAGGTCGAGCACCGACACGATGCGGCGCGCACGCTCTCACTGCAGTTCGATACGGCCGGAGCCGTGCGCCCGCTCGCGCTGCCGCAAGCGTGCTCGCTGCCCTCCAGTCTCTGGGGCATCGCGCGCTACACGCGCTCGGAGCAACCAGGCGGTGCCCGGGTGGTGCGTACGCTGGTGGATGCGCCGTTCTACGCGCGCTCGCTGCTAGCGACCCGGATCGGGGGGCAGGCGGTAAACGCCGTGCATGAAAGCCTGAACCTGGACCGCTTCCGCAGCCGCTGGGTGCGGACCCTGCTGCCGTTCCGGATGCCGCGCTGGCCGCGCCCGTCCCGCACTGGAGCGCGCTAGGACTGCAGCTGCTGGACGCGTTGCAGGGCTGCGCCCTGTTCGCGCCACTGCAATCGCTCGAACAGGTCGATCATCCACTCCGCACGGCTCAGCGCGGGCGTAACAGGCGCCTGCGTCATTGCCATGGGCGCGCCACTGTCCCGGACCGCCTGCAGCAGAAAGCGGACTTCCGCGAGCGGCGCGGCGGGAAGCACGGCGTTGACCCGCAACGCCGCCACGACCGCGCCGAGTGCGAGCGCCAGCTTGCGCGAAGCGCTGACGTGGGCTCGCTGTGCCACGGCATCCAGGCCCTGTCGCCGCAATTGATGGCCGATCTGTGCATAGAGCAGCCGGGCGGCATGCACACCGGGCCGCGCGCGCGCCGGCAAACGGCTGATGCCGGCGGCGGCACGGGCGTACAGGTCGTCCGCAGCGGCGAGCACCCGTTCGATGACCTGTGCGAGCGCGGGACTGAACTCCGGTCGGGCGAGCCATGCGTCCGGATCGATGCCGGCCTCGCGTAACCAGCGCAGTGGCAGGTAGAGACGACCAGCGCGCGCATCCTGGCCGACGTCGCGTGCGATGTTGGTGAGCTGCATGGCCACGCCGAGATCACAGGCACGCGCGAGCACCGTCGCGTCACGCTCGCCCATGAGCAGGGTCATCATGGCCCCTACGCTGCCGGCGACACGGGCGGCATAGGCGTGCAGCTCCGCGAGGCTCTCGTAGCGCCGGCCGGCCAGATCCCACTCGAACCCCTCGAGCAGCGCGTCGAGCAGTCCGCGCGGAATATGGTGCTCTCGTACTGTCTGTGCCAGCAGGCGTTCCACCGGCTGCGGCAGCGGATTGCCGTCATAGACCCGATCGAGCTGGGCGCGCAGCTGCGCGAGTCCCGCCTGCGCGTCCGACTCCACGTCGATCGCATCGTCGGCGAGCCGGCAGAACGCGTACAGCGCCGTGGCCGAATCGCGGATCCCACGCGGCAGCAGCAGCGAGGCGACGTGAAAACTGCGCGAGCCGTTGCGCAGCAGGGTCCGGCCCGCGGCCAGATCGGCCGCGCGGCGCTCCACTGACTTAGACGATGCTGTTGCCATGGGGAACCACCGCATCCAGTACGCGCGCTGAACTGACGACTCCAGGCAGCCCGGCACCCGGATGGGTGCCCGCGCCGACGAGATACAGCCGCTCGATGTCCTCGCACTGATTGTGCGGCCGGAACCACGCGCTCTGCGTCAGTATCGGCTCCATGCCGAAGGCCGCGCCCTGGTAGGACAACAGCCGATCCTTGAAATCCTGTGGAGTCATGATGCGCGACGTTACAACGTTCTGCTCCAGGTTGGGAAGCAGCTGCTCGCTCAGGCAGGCCGCGATCTGCCGTCGGTAGGGCTCCGCGCGTTCGCTCCAGTCGATGCCGCTTTGGAGATTCGGCACCGGGGAGAGCACGTAGAATGCGTCGCAGCCCGGCGGTGCCACCGCAGGGTCCGAAGCGCTCGGTCGATGCAGGTACAGGCTGAAATCCTCTGCCAGGACATGGCGTTGGAAGATGTCCGTGATCAGCGCGCGATACCGGGGACCCACGAGAATGGTGTGATGCCCCACCTCCGGGTATTGGCGGCGGGTGCCGAAATACCAGACGAACAGGCTCATGGAGTAGCGCATGCGCGCGAGCCGGCGATCGCTCCAGCGGCGGCGCGCCCGCGCAGGCAGCAGCTGCCCGTGGGTCCATGCCGAATCGGCATTTGACACTACGACGTCGGATTCCAGCCGTTCTCCGTTCGCGAGTTCCACGCCGGTCGCCGTCCTGCCGTGCAGCGTGATGCGGCGGACGTCGGCGCCATAGCGCACGGTACCGCCCTGCCGCGCGATGAGACCAAGCAGTCCCTGTACCAGCCTCCCGGTACCTCCCATCGCGTAGTGCACGCCGCCCTTGCGCTCCAGGTGCACGATCAGTCCATACAGCGCACTGGTCGTGAACGGATTGCCGCCGACGAACAGCGGATGGAAGCTCAGGCAGAAGCGCAGGCGCGGATCGCGCACGTGCGCGGCCACGCGCGAGTAGAGCGACTGGTGCGCGCGCAGCCGCAGCAGCGCCGGCCCGCGCCGCGCCATGTCCGTCCAGTGGCTGAACGGCACGTGGCCCAGCTCCTCGAATGCAACCTGGTAGATGCGCTCACTGAGCCGCATGAAGCGCTCGTAGCCGGCCAGATCCGCCGGCGCGATGCGCCCGATCTCGGCGCGCATCTGCGCCTCGTTTCCCGACCAGTCGATCCAGCTGCCATCGTGAAAGCGCACGCGGTAGAAAGGATCGAGTGGCTTGAGTGTGACGTCATCCGCGAGCCGCCGACCGCACAGCGACCAGAGTTCTTCGAACACGAACGGTGCGGTGACGATCGTGGGTCCCGCATCGAAGGTGAATCCGTCCTGGTGGTGCACATAGGCACGCCCGCCGGCCGCATCCAGCCGTTCGAGAATCTGTACGCGGTAGCCGCGTGCCCCGAGCCGCACGGCGGCCGCCAGTCCGCCAAATCCGCTGCCGATGACTATCGCGCGTGCGCGCGGCGGGGCGTGCGACTGAATGGCGACTGGAACAGCGGCGTTCACTGGCGATCCTTGGAGTACAGGCGTGCGGACAGATCCCGGATGATCGCCGCGATCGCCTCTGGTTGCTCCTCATGCGCAAGATGCCCGAGCCGTGGCAGTCGGACCAGGTCCGCGTGCGGCAGCATTCGCTGCACCCGCTCGGCCTGCGCCGGTGGCACCATGAGGTCGGCGTCGCCGACGACCAGGGTCAGCGGCACCGGCAGTCGCGGCAGCTCGTGCTCGAGCGTCTCGATGTTCCACTGCGCCATCATGCGCAATGCTCCGTGCACATGGCTCTCGCTGCGCACCAGTCGCCAGTACAGATCAACGCCGGTGGTATCGAGCACCGATCCGGTTCCCGCGAGCAGGCGCAGCACCGCGCCGCGCTCGCGCGCGCTCCACGCTACCGCGCGGGCAGCGAGCGGCGAGACGGCCAGCAGCCGCGCGACCGGCCCGAACAGCAGGCGCTGGAGGCGGTGAAACGGCAGCAACGCGCCGTTCAGACTCACGATGTGGCGCGCGACGGCCTGCCCGTCGAGTGCCATCCGGCACAGTATCGCCGCGCCCGCCGAATGCCCCACTGCGAATGTCGGAAACACCTGCAGCGTCGCGAGCAGCTGCGCCACCGCGGCGCTCATGGCGTCCAGCGACATGCCGCCCTTCGGTGTACCTGCGGTGAATCCATGCCCGGGCAGGTCGAACGCGGTGACGGTGAAGTGCGGCGCCAGTAGCGGCGCGAGCGAGCGCCACGAATGCGTCGTCGCGCCGGTGCCATGCACGAGCAGCAGCGGCGGACCCGCGCCGAGCTGCTGCACGTGCCAGCGCATGCCGGCTGCGCCGACGAACCGGCTGCAGGCATGCAGCGGCCAGTGCGGGCCATCGACCTGCCAGTTCAGCGGCTCCATCCCAGCCTGCTCCGCGGATACCACGTGCAACGCCTCAAGCTGCATGCTGGACCGCCGCCGCGAGCGTGCGTGCATCGGCGTCAGGCAGCGCCAGGTAGCGCGCCCGCATGGCCTGCGCGAGTGCGCGGGCCTGCGGCGCCGGACGCGGCGCCGTATCGATCACCAATGTTGCAAAGCCGCTGCCGCCGAGCGCGCGCGCGGCGAGCAGCGCATCCTCCGTGGCGCGCGCACGTCCGCCGCTGCCATCGCGCGCGATGTTCGCTGCCCCATCGGTCAGCAGTACGATCGAGGGAGTCTGTCCGTGGCGCGCGACCTGCGTGGCGAGCGCAGCGGCAACATCGATGCCCGCAGCGAGTGGCGTGCCGCCTCCGCCTGGCAGGCCTGCGAGGCTGCGCTTGGCCCGCAGCAGCGAGCGGGTCGGAGGGAGCACGATCTCGGCATTGCGGCCGCGGAAGGACAGCACGGCCACCTGGTCGCGCCGCACGTAACACTCCGCGAGCAGCAGCTCGATTGCTCCCTTCGCCTCCGCGAGGCGATGCAGCGCGCTGGAACCGGACGCGTCGAGCGCGAACACGGTCACGGTCTGCGTGCGCTGCCGGTACCAGGTCACGCGAAAATCACTGACCCTCACCTGTACGCGCGGACCGGGCGTGGATGCGGCAGGGCGACGTATGCGCTGCCAAGGCGCGGCGGTGCGCAGCGTTGCGACGAGGTTGAGCCGCGAGCCATTGCGCGGCTTGCCGGCGCGCACGCCGGCCGGACGACCGCGCCGCTTTGCCACTACGCTCGCGCCCGCGCGCCCGATCGAAGACGCACGGCGCCGTGCGCTCGATTCGGCCACGAGCTGCGCGAGCAGACCGGCGGGAATCGCCGCTCGGGCTGCGGCGAGCACCCGATCGGGCAGCTCTGCGGAATCCACACTCTCGCCCGGGTCGGAACCGGGAGGTGGCGCATCGGGCGGAGCTTCGGGGGGCGCGTCCGGCGGCGCTGCTGCTTCCGGGTCAGCAGGAATCACGGTGGCACGCGGCGCCAGCACTACCCGGGCTGCAAATTCCAGGTCGTCTTCATCGGTTTCGACGCGGCCGTCCAGCGCAGCACTCGCGCGCGCGACGCGCAGCGCGAGCGTTGGCGCGCGCAGCGAATCGATGCCGCAGGCCGCCGCCGTGGCGCATAGTGCCTGCAGCGCCCCGTCGCCTGGCACGACTGACGGCAGGCGTACCCGCGCGGCTGCGATCGCCGCGCGCTCCGGCATCAGCTCGGCAGCGTCCTGAGGAGACAGCGCATCCAGATCCAGATGCAGCGCGAGCCGATCGCAGAGCGCCGCGGCGCAGCGTTCGCCAGCAGCGCGGCCGCTGTCGATGGCGATGACCCCGAAGGTCGTCGCCTGTTCGCGCACCCGCCCGGATTGGGCCACGCTGATTGCCCCGCGATCCAGCGTGTTGCCGATCCGGGCCGCCAGCTGTACCGGTATCCGCTCGGCGAGCGGCAGCACGATCACGCCACCATTGGCTTCCTCGAGCACGCCGCGCACGTGCACTGCGCGCCCCTGCCGCAGCGTGGCCGCCAGATCAGTGCCGCCGAGCAGACGTTCGTCATCGATGTGTGCCGGCACGCGCCGCAGCGGCGCCGCGGCCGGCAGCGCCGCGCGCACCGCCTCGAGCCACATGCTGCTGACTTCGCCGGGGTCCGCGCGCAGCACAGCTCCGGTGCCGCTCGGATCGACCGCCAGGCACGCGGCCGCGCGCCAGGCGTCGCCGACCGCCATGGCGTTGGCGCTGGCATCCGCGCCGACTCCTGCCACCGCGGCGCGTGGCGGGTTGTCAGTCAAGTTTCGCTCCGAGTTCGCCGATCGCGCGTGTGATGCGCTGGCCGGATCCGGCTTCATCCATCGGATCACGGCGCAATCGATGGCGCAGCGCCGGTGGCGCGACCTGGATCAGCTCGTCGATGCCGACCTGCCGTTGGCCGTTGAGCGCGGCGACCGCTCGCGCCGCGCGCATCAGCGTCAATTCCCCGCGCAGTCCGTCCGTCCCGACCAGCATGCACAGTCGCGCCGCCCACCCTAAGGCTTCGTCGCTGACTTCGACCCGGGCAAGTCGCCTGCGCGCACGCATGATCTGGGCGCGTAGCGCGGCTTCCTGTGGCTCGAAGGCAGCCATGAAAGCCTTCGGTTCGCGCTCGAACTGGTCGCGCCGCCGCACGATCTCGATGCGCTGCGCGAGGTCCTGGGGCGTGCGGATCTCGACCGACAGTCCAAACCGATCGAGCAGCTGCGGCCGCAGCTCGCCCTCTTCCGGGTTGCCGCTGCCGACCAGGACGAAACGCGCAGGGTGGCGCACGCTCAGTCCCTCGCGCTCGACCACGTTGACGCCGGATGCGGCCACGTCGATGAGCAGGTCGACGAGGTGATCCTCGAGCAGGTTGACCTCGTCGATATACAGGAATCCGCGATGGGCCTGCGCGAGCAGCCCGGGTTCGAAGGCGCGCACGCCCGAACTGAGCGCCTGCTCGAGATTCAAGGCACCGAGGACGCGGTCCTCGGTGGCACCGAGCGGCAGGTCGACGACCGGCACCGGCACCCGGCGGGTCGGCACCCGGTTCGTCACGACGCGTGCCAGGCACTCCTCGCACCAGGTGTCGCGCTGCTGCGGATCACAGCCGTAGCGGCATCCCACGACTGCCCGCATCGGCGGCAGCAGCGCGGCGAGGGCTCGAACCGCCGTAGACTTGCCGGTTCCGCGATCGCCGAACACCAGCACGCCTCCCACCCGTGGATCGATCGCCGCGGTCAGCAATGCGAGCTTCAGTTCGTCTTGCCCGACGAGCGCAGAGAATGGGTATACCGGGCTCATGAGTGTCAACTTTACTTGACTTTGGAGACCGTCACGACTCTTGTCACGTGGGCAACGGCTTCCCCCTTCCGGCGTGTTAAGCTAGCCATCAAGCTAGAGTGAAATAAAATGCGCGAGATCGGCGCCTTCGAGGCCAAGAACAAGCTCGGCACGCTGCTCGACTGGGTCGAGAGCGGCGAGGAAGTCATCATCACCCGACGTGGCAAAGCGGTCGCACGCATGATCCCCGCTACGGCGGGATTCGATCGCGAGCGAGCGCGGCGTGCCGCGGACGGGCTGCTGCACACCAGCCGCGGCGTCACGCTCGGTGAGCTGCCGTTGCGCGAGCTGATCGGCACCGGCCGCCCGTGAGTCTGGTGCTCGATAGTTCGGTCGCGCTCGGCTGGTGCTTCGAGGACCAGCACACCCCCGCGATCGAGCTGGTGCTGCGGCAGGTGGTCGACGCCGGCGCGCTCGTGCCCCAGGTCTGGCCGCTCGAGGTCCTCAATGGACTCGCCACTGCCGAGCGCCGCGGACGGCTCGATAGTTCCACGCGCGAGCGGCTCGAAGGTTTCCTGCGCGAACTGCCAGTCGCGCTGGACGCTGACACTGCAGTGGATGCCTGGACGCGTACGGTGCCGCTGGCGCATCGCTTCGGCCTCACCATCTATGCGGCTGCCTACCTGGAACTCGCGCAGCGACAGCAGCTGCCCTTGGCCAGCATCGACGAGTCGTTGCGCCAGGCGGCCACCGCGCTCGGACTGACCGTGCTCGGTCGCTAGCGCGGGGGCGGCGTGGCTGCAAGCCCTCCGGCCTCGGCGGCGCACGCGGCCACGACGACTCCCGGCGTCGCCGGGCTGGCAGCGCTGGGAATCGTGTTCGGCGATCTCGGCACCAGTCCGCTGTACACGCTGCAGACCGTCGTGCAGGCGGTCGGCGGTCGCTTCACGCCCGAGAGCGCGCTCGGCGTGCTTTCGCTGATCCTTTGGACGCTGGTACTCACCGTGTCGGTGAAGTACTGCGTATTCGTGATGCGGGCCGACAATCACGGCGAGGGCGGCATCCTCGCCCTGATGCTGCTGGACGGCGCGACCGGCTTTCGACCCGGAATGCGCATCGCCGCACTCGCCGGCCTGCTCGGCGCCGCGCTCATCTATGGTGATGGCATCATCACTCCCGCAATCTCGGTGCTCAGTGCGATCGAGGGCGTGAACGTGGTGACCGCGACGCTCAAGCCCTGGGTACTGCCGATTGCAGTCGCAATCCTGATCGCGCTGTTCACGTTCCAGCGCTTTGGCACTCAGCGAATCGGCCAGGCTTTCGGCCCGGTCATGCTGCTGTGGTTCGTCGTGATCGCGCTGATAGGCGCCGTTGGTATCGCCCACCATCCGGAGGTGCTCCGGGCCGTCGATCCACGCCACGGCTTACGATTCCTGATGCACGCCGGCACCACCGGCCTGCTGGTGCTCGGGGGGGTATTCCTCTGCATCACGGGTGGCGAGGCGCTCTATGCCGACATGGGCCATTTCGGCAAGGGCCCGATCCGCTGGTCCTGGTACGCGATCGTGCTACCGGCACTGCTGCTCAGCTACGCGGGGCAGACCGGCCTGCTGCTGGCGAACGGGCGGGTCGCGGGCAATCCGTTCTTCCAGCTCGCTCCGGCGTGGTCGATCTATCCACTCGTGGCGCTCGCGACGCTGGCGACCATCATCGCCAGTCAGGCCATCATCACCGGATCCTATTCGATGACGCGCCAGGCCATGCAGCTCGGCTGGCTGCCGGGCGTTGCCATCCGCCAGACCTCCGACCGCGTCTACGGCCAGATCTACGTGCCGGTCGTCAACTGGCTGATGATGCTCGGGACGGTTGGCGTCGCGATCGGCTTCGGATCCTCGGACCGGCTGGCCGGGGCCTATGGCACCGCAGTGTCGACCACGATGCTGCTGACCACGGGACTGCTATTCATTGCAATGCGCCGGATCTGGCGCTGGCCGCTGCTGCTCGCGATGCTGGTCGGCGGACTGTTCCTGCTGGTCGATGGCGTGTTCTTCGCGGCGAACCTTCTCAAGGTGGCCGATGGCGGCTGGCTGCCCTTGGGCCTGGCTGCAATCCTGTTCGTGCTGATGATCGCATGGCGCACCGGCATGGACGGGATCCGGGAATGCCTCGCGCAATCGCCGCAGTCCGAGGCACAATTCCTGGCCGAATTGCAGGCCGGGCGGATCCCGCGCGTACCCGGCACCACGGTGTTCCTGACGCGGGCGACGCAGCACATCCCACGACTGATCATCGATCATGTGCACTTCATCGGCGCCTTGACCAGCAATGTCATCGCGCTGCACGTGGAGTTCCTCGAGGTGCCGCGCACCGAGGGTCGCAGCTGCGCGGTCATCGACCGGGTCGCCGACGGCTTCTGGCACGTACTGTGCCGCTTCGGTTTCGTCGAGATCCCGGACCTGCGCCAGGCGCTCGCGAGTCTCGAGGGACTGGATCCCGGGATCGACCTGGAGCACGCGGTGTTCATCGGCGCGCGCGATCTGGTCGTGAATCGACCCGGCAGCGGCCCGCTCCGGCGCGCCCGTGTGGCGCTCTTCGCGTTCCTGTACCGCAACGCCGTGAAGATGGTCGATCGCTTCAACCTGCCGGCATCGAACGTGATCGAGATCGCGCGCCAGGTCGAGATCTAGCCTTGACCCGTTGCCAGTCCGGAGCTGCATCGCAGCCTGGTCCCCTGCGGCTGCTTGGTGGCTAAGCCGATGCATACCCGGATATGCTTGGCCACCGCGCGTGCCCGGTGCACTCGTGGTGCCCGGATTGGGTTCCTGATGCAGACAAGGCGATGAATGCCATTGCGCAATTGCGCTCCGCGACCTGGAGTTCCCACCAGAGGCTCGAGAAGCGCCTGGACGTGAAGGCGCGCTTCTCGAGCCTGTCTGCCTATCGCGCGCACCTCGAGCGGATGTGCGGATTCTGCGCGGGACTGGAGCAGCGGCTCAGCGAGCAGGTATTCGGCGATGCGCTCGCGGACTATGACTCGCGCCGCAAGCTCCCGCTGCTCGCCCGCGACCTGCTCAGCGTCGGCGTAGCGGCTGACACCATCACGCGGCTCCCGCGCTGTGAGGCCATTCCTGCTTGCCCGGATGCAGCGAGTGCGTTTGGCTGCCTGTACGTGCTCGAAGGCGCGACGCTCGGCGGACGCACGCTGCTTCCCCTCGTGGAGGAGCGACTCGGGCTCAGTGCCAGGGATGGCGCGGCATTTCTCGCGAGCTACGGAGCCGACGTCGCCGCGATGTGGCAGCGCTTCGGTGCGGCACTCAATGCGTGGTGCTGCACACCGGAACGCCAGGCCTGCGCCGCCGCCACCGCTGTGGCAACGTTTGACGCGTTGCAGAACTGGTTGTGCGGGAGCACCCCGTGAACCAGGAAGCCGTGCGATTTGGCGAGGCGGACCTGACCACCTGCGACCGCGAGCCCATACATATCCCCGGCTCGATCCAGCCGCACGGGGCATTACTCGTGTTCGATCGCGAGAGTCTGGAGATCGAACAGGTTGCGGGCGACACCAGGCTGCTGCTGGGAATCGAACCCGAAAAGATCCCGGGCATGCCGATCTCGCGACTCCTGGAATTCGAGGCCGAGGCCTTCGTCAACAGCCGCCTCGCGTCGGGCGCCGGTTTCGTCGCACCCATCATGCGCCTCGGTGTGCGCACGCGCAGCGGTCCGGTGCCGCTTGACCTCACCCTGCACGCGATCGAACGTACGGCGATCGTGGAACTGGAACCGGCACGTCGCACGATGACCGGAGCAGGCGATCCGATCATGCAGCTCAAGACACTGCTCGGCGCGGTTCAGCACACGGCCGGCGTCGAGGAGTGCTGCGCGGCCGCCGCTGTCGCGATGCGGGCCGCCACCGGATTTGACCGGGCCATGGTCTACCGTTTCCTCCCCGACGGCAGCGGCGTGGTCCAGTCCGAGGATGCCAGCCCGGGACTCGAGTCATTCCTGGGCCTGCACTACCCCGCCTCGGACATACCCCGGCAGGCCAGGGAGCTCTATCGCCGGAACTGGCTGCGTGCGATTCCGAGCATCGACTATGTGCCGGCACCGCTTCATCCACCGGTCAACCGCCGAACCGGAATGCCGATCGACATGAGCCACTGCGACCTGCGCAGCGTGTCCCCGATTCATCTCGAGTACCTGCGCAACATGGGCGTATGTGCGTCGCTGTCCGCCTCGCTCGTCTGCCGCGACCAGCTCTGGGGAATGCTGGTTCTGCACCACTATTCCCCGCGACATGTATCGGCGGACCTGCGGGTCGCATGCGAGACCTTTGCGCAGATTCTCTCGCTGCACGTGGAAGCGAAGGCGCAGGCAGAGACATCGGCACTGCGGATCGAAGCTCGTAAAGCGCGCGAGGAACTCGTCGACCGCCTGGGCGGAACGGGTGAACTCGGCGCGCTGCTCACCTCACCCAGCCTGCTGCATTACCTCGGCGCATCGGGCGGCGCGGTGTACCTCGATTCCAAGCTGCACCTGGTCGGCGTGACACCCACGGCCGAGGAAATCCTCGCGCTGGTTCAGTGGCTCAATGAATTCAGCCAGCCGTTGTTCGCGACCGAATACCTGTCCTCACAGTACGCTCCGGCGGCCGCGTATGCCGCGGCGGCAAGCGGCCTGGTCGCGGTCGGCATATCGCGGGTGCCTCGCGACTACGTGCTCTGGTTCCGTCCCGAGATCGGACGCACCGTGCGTTGGGCCGGAGATCCCACGAAGCCCATCAAGGTCGACCGCCACGGCGCGCGCCTGACTCCGCGCGGGTCGTTTTCGGAGTGGCTCGAAGTCAGCCGGATGCGCTCCGCGCCCTGGTCGGTCGTCGATCTGGAGGCAGCCGAGGGACTGCGGGTGGTACTGCTCGAGACCCTGCTCAAGAGCGTGGATTTTGCGCGACGCGAGCGGATGTTCGAGGCGACCAAGGCGATGGCCTTGGAGCTCGAGCGACGCGTCGCGGAGCGTACCGAACAGCTGCGCGCGCTCGCGTCGGATCTCGAGGCGGCCGAGGAGCGGGAGCGGCGGCAGATTGCGCACGACCTGCACGACGATCTGGGCCAGACGCTCGCAGCCGCGCGGATCCGGCTCTCCGCATTGTGCATCGACGGGCGCGAGGAAGTACGCGGGCGGGCGAATGAGGTCGGTTTGCTGATCGATCGCGCCAACAGCGCGATTCGCTCGCTGGCATCGCAGCTCGCGCCCGACGTGCTGCACGAGCTTGGTCTCTCGGCGGCGCTGGACTGGCTCGGAGAGGAAATCGAGCGCACCTTCGGACTGAAGGTCGGCGTCGTGGATGATGGCTTACCCAAGCCCCTGAGCCACGAGACCCGCTCGATCCTGTATCGCGCGGTGCGTGAGCTGCTGATCAACGTAGCCAAGCACGCCGGTACCGGGCGCGCGGCGGTCGAGTGCCGTTGCACGGCCAAGCAGGTCATCGTCACCGTGTCGGACGAGGGCGTCGGCTACGACGCGAAATCGCCCGGAGCCGGCTCTGCGCGCGGACTGGGACTCATCAATGTGCGCGAGCGGCTGTCACTGATCGGCGGCACGGCGGAGTTTCGCTCGACGCACGGCCAGGGGACGGTCGCGGTGCTGACCGCGCCGCTGGGTACCGAGCAGTGATGACGCGCGTGCTGCTGGTAGAGGACCATCGCATGGTGCGTGAGGCGCTGTCAGAAGTGCTCGCGCGCCTGCCGGACATCGAGGTGATCGGAGAAGCCGGCAATGCGCAGGAGGCGCTGAGCCTGGCTGCGCTGCTGAAGCCTGACGTCGTCGTGCTGGATATCCGGCTGCCGGACCTCAACGGCATCGAAGTCGCCGCGCGCCTGCGCGATGCGGGCAATACCGCGAAAGTCGTGGCGCTCTCGGCGTTCGCCGACAAGCGCTTCGTGACCGCGATGCTGCGATCCGGAGCGTCCGCTTACGTCACGAAGTCGGCCG
>Ga0265313_10002622_pt1 | contig 15297 bp, 18 predicted proteins | sample 4123metaG_FD_203122 | JGI IMG/M metagenome (GOLD analysis project Ga0265313, IMG submission 203122) | Rhizosphere microbial communities from Carex aquatilis grown in University of Washington, Seatle, WA, United States - 4-1-23 metaG | ecosystem: Host-associated > Plants > Roots > Rhizosphere >...
CACAGATGCTGACAAGCAGAAATGTTTGGAAGCCGGGATGGACGACCACGTTGCAAAACCAATCAGCAGAGAGATTTTGTACAAAAAATTGAATCATTGGCTGAGCAAGAATGTTCAAACTCAAGCAAATTATTTGAATGTCGATATGTCGCATTACGAAGGAATCTGGCTTGATCCTGAAGACTTAAAACGCATACTCGAACATTTTGGCGATAAAAATTTCGATAATTTGCTGCGCAACTATTTGACGAGCGCTGAAACCTATGTCCTTTATCTCGAGAGCCTTTTGAAGGACCATGATAAATTTCAATGCTTCCGGCTTTTGCAGGAATTAAACTCAGCCAGCGCAGATGTCGGAGCACGGACGATATGCAAGTTTTGCAGAGAAATGAACGAGCTTTTGAGTTGTGAAAATTGGGTTGAGGCTGAAGAAGTCTACAAAGATTTGAAAGAAACATTCGTGCAATTCTCAAAGTATTTGGAAGAGAAGCTGAAGGCAAAGTCGGCTTAGGCCGTCGTGAACATTCAAAGAAAGCCGTCAGCACTGCTGAATGAATATCCAGTCACTGAAGATTTAACAAACGATTTACCGCCCTTGGATTTCACCTATACTGAGCTGCGGGATAATTAGAAAGACTCATCGAGCTCTGAGTGTGAATGCAAGTCATTTTGCGCGGCATGATTGCTTTGTTTTGCATATTGCTGCTTTCGAGCGGTGCTTTCGCTCATCAGCGCAAAGATTTACTGGCTACCGAAGACCGGCTCTTGCAGCGTATTAAGTCAGTTGAATCTGATTTGAAACGCGTTGAGTTGGATCGCGGAGCGATTTTGGAAGAGCTCGAACAATTGTACGCTGCAGAAAAGGACCTGAAGTCAGTTTCTGTAGCGTCCATAAAGGATGAGATTGCCAAACGATCGATCGAATTAAAGACCATCGAGAGCAAACGCTCAGGTGGGCTGGAGACGCTCGATCAACTGTTCTATGCACTGGGTCAAACAAGAACACTTTTGAGTAAAACGACTGATTGAAGTGTTTGATATTGGAGGACACGTATGAGTAAGCGGACGGCAAGAATTTTCAAATTCATGCTTGCAGTGTCGTTGTTATGGGTGACACCATGCTCATACGCCACAGAATCGACTGAGTTAGACCCGCTGTTCAAGGGCTACACCGGAGCCTTTGTGATGCACGACCTCAAAGCCGACAAATGGGTGCGCTATCACGCCAACCTTTGCGAACAGGCGAGTTCTCCATGCTCCACTTTCAAAATACTTGTTGCTCTCACCGGACTCGAGAATGGTGTCATAAAAGATGAAAACACCGTTCTCAAATGGGACGGCACCAAATCGCAGATTTCCGCATGGGATAAAGATCACAGTCTTAAGTCCGCAATGGCGGAATCAGCCAACTGGTACTTTCTGAAAGTAATGGACGAAGTTGGTCTCAACAAGATGAAGACTGCGGTGACGGCTTGCGATTATGGCAACAAAGATTTATCCGGAGGGCTTTCGGATGCGTGGCGCTCGCACGACGGCAGCCTGAGGATTTCTCCAAACCAGCAAGTGGATTTTCTGGAGAAGTTGGAGCGCTCACGCCTTCCATTCAGCGCTCGCTCGAAAGATATCGTGCAAAAGGTGCTGCTCGTTGAGGGAGAACCTAATGACGGACTGTACGGAAAGACGGGTACCGAATCAAACGAAGGTAAGCTCGTTTGCGGATGGTTTGTCGGCTTCGTAAAGAAGGCGCAGAACACTTATGTGTTTGCCACTCGTATCGAGGCAGAGGGCGCGACAGGACGGAAAGCTCAGAGAATTACCGAGAGTGTTCTGAAGAAACTCAATGTTTTTTGAGTAGGTCCACGGGCTTTGGATGCCGCCCACGTCCACACGTCCACACGCGCACGCCCCATAAACCCTCACAGAGCTGGGTTTTCAGCCAAAAATAAAGAAATTTTGTTATTTGGACAACATTTCCTTCCCGCCGGTTAAAACGAAAGGTAGGACCGAGCGTAGTTCACTTTCCGATTGGCGGCACAGCCTTTTCGGAGGGCGGCTTTTGGTCGCGTTTTAAAAGAAATGAGGAAAACATTATGGGTAAAGCAGTTGGTATAGATCTTGGTACGACAAACTCCGTAGTCGCTGTAATGGAAGGCGGTCAGCCAGTCGTGATCGCCAATGCAGAAGGCTCTCGAACGACACCCTCAGTTGTAGCATTCACAAAATCAGGCGAACGGCTGGTTGGACAACTGGCCAGGCGGCAAGCTGTCGTCAACCCGCAAAACACTATTTATTCAATTAAGCGCTTCATCGGCCGTCGATTCGACGAGGTCGAAGCCGAAAGAGGCATCGTCTCTTATAAGGTAAAACCTGGCGCAGAAAACAGCAGCACAGTATCCATTCAGGATAAGGATTACACGCCTGAGGAAATCTCAGCGATGATACTGCGCAAACTGAAAGAAGATGCCGAGAAATACCTGGGCGAAAAGGTTACCGGTGCGGTCATCACAGTGCCTGCATATTTCAATGACTCCCAGCGGCAGTCTACAAAAAATGCCGGCGCAATCGCAGGTCTCGACGTACTGAGAATCATCAACGAACCGACGGCGGCAGCACTCGCCTACGGCATCGACAAGAAGAACAACGAAACAGTACTCGTCTTCGACCTTGGCGGTGGAACTTTCGACGTATCGATCTTGGAAGTCGGTGACGGCGTTTTCGAAGTGAAAGCAACCTCCGGTGACACTCACCTTGGTGGCGACGACTTCGACCATGCAATCGTTGATTGGATTGCCGATGAGTTCAAAAACCTCGAGTCTATTGACTTGCGCAAAGATAAGCAAGCATTGCAGCGTTTGATTGAAGCAGCTGAGAAAGCCAAAATTGAGCTTTCGTCTGTTTCCGAAACAACCATCTCGCTGCCATTTGTGACCGCCAATGAAACCGGACCCAAACATCTGGATATGCGCATCACTAAAGCCAAGTTCAACGAATTAACTCGTCAACTGGTCGAGCGCTGCCGCAAGCCGGTCGAAGAGGCGATTCGCGACGCCGGTCTGAAAGCCTCCGAGATTGATGAAGTGGTGCTGGTCGGTGGTTCTACCCGGATACCTGCCGTGCAAGAGTTGGTGAAATCAATCACCGGCGGCAAAGAGCCTAATCAGGGCGTCAATCCTGATGAAGTTGTTGCCATAGGCGCTGCAATTCAGTCGGGTGTTCTTTCCGGCGAGGTCAAGGATGTCGTATTGCTTGACGTAAGTCCACTCTCCCTGGGCATCGAAACCATGGGCGGTGTCTTCACCAAGCTAGTCGAACGCAACACGACTATCCCGACGCACAAGTCGCAGACATTCTCTACCGCTGAAGACAATCAGCCGGGCGTCGATGTATGCGTCTTCCAGGGCGAGCGTCCGATGGCGCGCGACAACAAGATGCTGGGCAACTTCCGCCTCGACGGAATACAACCGGCACCGCGCGGACTGCCGAAAATCGAAGTCTCATTCGACATCGATGCCAACGGAATTGTCAGCGTGACCGCGCGCGATGAAGCAACTAATAAAGAACAGAAGATCACTATTACTGCCAGCACCAATTTGAATAAGGCGGATATCGATCGACTGGTCAAGGAAGCTTCAGAACACGCCGATCAAGACCGCGAGTTGAAAGAAGCCGCTGATGCGCGCAACGAGGCGGATCAGATGTGCTATGCGACCGAGCGCCAATTGAATGAATTGGGTAGCGCGGTCAAAGAGCAAAACAAGGCACGTGCGAAACAGCTGATTGACGATCTTCGCAAGAAGATTGCGGAAAAGGCTGATACAGCGGCTCTCAAATCCGCTATGGATGAGCTTCGCGGAGCGCTAATAGTGCTTCAGCAGGACGCTCAAGCAGCTGCGGCTGCGGCGCAAGCTGCAAGCGCACAAGCTGCAGGGGCACAAGCAGGCACAGCGCAAGGTGGTGGCGCAGGATTTGGTGGTGGTGGTGGTGACGCCGGCAGCGGCGGAAGAAACGCTTCGCGGCATCAAGATGACGACGACATTGTCGATGTTGAGGTCAGCGCAGCGTAGCCATGAGAGGAAAGTAGCATAGCGATGAGACGAAAGCAGCATAGTAATGAGCTAAGTCTCGTCTGCAAAATGCAATCAAATCGGAAAACGCCTCTTGTCTCCAGGGGGCGTTTTTCACTTGAAACCGCCGCGGATTCTGCCATCACCGGCGAAATAGCATACAATTTCGTAAAAACTGGGTAAGTAAATCCAGATAAAAACAGCGCATCATCCCTCTTTCGAGCGCTCTCTCAGAGCTGGCAAAGGAGCGAATCTCGCAAAGCCACCAGAACTGGATGATACTTTTCCGGTCACGCGTTAGTATTTATCTTAGCCTTACAGATTATGGAGCGATTGACGGGCTGAAGGTTTCAGTTAAACTACGTAATATCGTTTGTCGCATTTGCGATTCGGAGCCTACTGTATGAGCGCAGCACAATTACCAGAAGAGATGGACGGAAAGGCAATTGAAGACCTTACACGAATGGCTTTTCTCTATACTCGACGAGGAAACGTGCAGAAGGCGGCCGAGCTTATGTCGCTTGTTGAGCAAATTGAAAAACGTGCAGGACACGTTACTTCAGTAAATCTGGAAGGCTGGCGTTTCGAACAGAAAAGCCGCGGGTTATAGTCTGATGATAAACGTCAACGAATAGAAAAGAAGCGACGTCAACTTTGGCGCCGCTCCCTCTTTCTTTTTTTTATCAGCTTTCTTCTTCTCCTCGAATTCAGGTTTCATTTGCGATGCAATCACAAATGCATGCTATTAGAAGCACAAATGCATGTCATTAGAAGCCGCGACGATGGAAGCGGTTTCTCCACCGCGTATCCGCATCGTTCAACTGAAAAGTCACGTCATTGCTCAAGTTTGCCAATTCGTTATTGAGAATGTTGCGTTCGCGAAAGTTGAGACCCCCTGAATTCCTGAAACGAGCCTGTAGGGCTTCTATTCGACGCATTTTGGACTGCAAGTTGAAAGCTTCTTGTCTCGTTAGTCGGCCACTGCCAATGCCGGCATTGATGCGACTCTGAAGTTGAGCCTCCGCTCCGTTGATGCCCCCAAATATTTGCGCTTGCGCAGGGGTACACAACGAGGTGGTTGCAATAAGACCTAGCGCGGCAATAGGCATAAGTGTTTTCATAAAACCTCCTTGTTTCGGTAACGAAGATGCGGCAGTGATTGAGCACCCGCCATTAGAAAGACGACCACAACGAAAGTTTGATTCCTCAAACAGATTTTCGTAAACCTGCTTTACGTCCGTGATGATTTAACACAAGCAATCATCGCAAATAACTATAAACATTACCGTTTCCGTTGGTGCTTTGATTAGGTGGAACTTCGCTGAAACGCAGGGGTCTGCCTGGACACCAAGTCAATGAGGAGATTCTACATGACTACAATAGTACAAGGTGGAGAAAGTGGGAGCAGTGCCGCTGTGACAGTCTTAGCGATCGTCGCTGTAGCTGTGATCGGTTTTGGTATCTACTTTTATTCCAATAACACAGGCGCAACTTCAAGCAGCACTACCATCAATATGCCGGCAACAAGTGCTCCGGCGGCACCGGCAGCACCGTCAGCACCTGCAGCTCCTGCAGCACCAGCAGCACCGGCAGCTGGCAATAACTAAATTAGCTTCAGAAAAATTGATTGACGCTCGAACGAGCGTGGCTTAAATAAGGATTCACATGAATACAACATACAGAATGAAAGAAAGTCCTACTACACGGGAATTGAAACCCGTCTCAGCATGGCTGAACCCACAATTTCAAAGATTTATCGCTATTACAGCCGGGACCGGGCTGCTCTTATCGCTAGTTGCGGTGCTTAACCTGAAAGCCGCTGTAGATAACCTTACCGGGACGAAGATTCCCTACATCCAGAGCCAAATGGACAAGCTGCAAGGCTAGGTCGCCAGGCTGCAAAGCCAGCTCCACGAGCTAGGGCGGGCACCGTATATGGTGAATAACAGAGGAACTATTCACCGAATAGTAAGTCCTCTAGGTATCACTCCAGGTATTTCAAGGAAAAAACACAATGCTTTACACAATCATGGCAGTACTCGTCGTTCTATGGCTCTTAGGATTCGTTGGACACATTGGCGGCAGCTTAATTCACGCGCTTCTAGTCGTTGCACTTGTCCTATTCGTTTTCAATCTGGTATCAGGCAGAAGATCAGGAATCTAACTCCTGCTCTAATTGCTAGTTATCTGGCATTTTGAACGAATTCCAAAATCTTTATTAGTCCCGAGACCCCTCCTAGCAGTAGTCTCGGGCTAATCCCAGAAGATGTTCACGTAGTTTTGACATTGACCTGCAAAGATAAATGCAGATAAGGCTAGTTTTACGGCCGACTAAAGTAACTAAAACAGCCCTGCTTATGCGGGCGTTATTTCTCACCTCGTCTAGTCACTGCACATGCAGTGAAGGTGAAGAAATGACTCGCATCCTGGCCCTACTAGAAAAACACGATAATTCCGACCAAGTTAAGGCTTGCTTGGAAGCATCGGGCTATCAAGTCTTTGCAACGGACACCTTTGTGAATGCCAAAAGCCTTCTCAGCATCTTCAATTTCGAACTGATTATCTCGGATGTTCATTTAGAAAATGGAGGCAATGTTTTTGATTTTCTGCGTTGGGTCAAAAACGACAAAACCACAGCTGAGATCCCATTTGTTCTTTTAAGCTCGCAACCTACTCCGATGGCAAAATACCTCGCTGATGGAGTGCGCATTTCGGCACGCATGCTAGGCGCAATTAAATACATCGAGATGGGGACTTTCGACGCCGACAAATTTCAAGCACAAATCAGAGATTTGCTGGTCATTGACAAACAGAAAAACAAACAAACCAGCAAAACAACCCAAGAAACAAAATTGGCAAAGAAGGACGGTGAATATTATGGACGCCCGAATATTAGTAACGATGGAACACCCAGAGGATCTGAAACTCATCAGCGATAGTCTGGAACATTTCGGACACTGCGTCACGAAATCGGCTACGTTTCATGAATCCATGGAGATCCTGCGGACTACGGACTTTGACATGATAGTTTCAGATGTTCATTTACAAAATGGCGGCAGTGTATTTGACTTCCTGCGCTGGGTTAAGGGCGATCCACATATGCAAGCAACACCTTTTGTGTGTTTTAGCGCCGAACCACCAGAGATTGGCAAATACCTTGCTGATGGAGTCCGCACTGCAGCACGTGCACTGGGTGCCGCAAAATACATTTCGATGGACCAATTTGACGCGAATGTTTTTCGAAAGGAGATTGAATGGTTACTGCCATTGAATCGCGCCGGCAGCTATTATGCTGAACCTTGCAAAGGCAGCAGTGACAGCGATGGCAATGGAAAAAATGCAGCAACTGATAGCCAAAAGCGCGAAGTCTAAGAAGGCCCTTATGATGATACTTAGATTCAACAGCTACCAACGAGAATGGCAGACTCCGCTGCCAGCGCTGGCTCCGATTTTGAAACAGGCATTGCGTATACAATGGCGCGAGTTTATTAATGAAATCGAAGATACTCAAGATTCGGACAACAGCCGCATGTCAACGGATATCGCCACAATAAGCATGTTGGAAAAGGCATTCAAAGCTAGTTGAAATCGCTACACAATCACGCCCTCAATCAATGCGAAATCGCTTGGAAGTTAGGAGTAAACCGTGTCAACAGCAGAAACAAGGTTCTCGCTTAAACGAGATGTGCAATCAATCGAGCAAGTACTGATTCAGGCTCTTGTAGCTGCGGGCTGGAAATCATCTCTAATGAAACGAAATAAAATAACCACGCAATCAGTGGCTAAGACTGTAAGCGCCGGCGGCGTTTCATTCATTGGTAATTTCTCGGCGATTAGCACGTGGGATCAGCGGCAGGACAGGACTGATGTCCTTGTGGTGGTTAGTGAAAGAGCATCGTTTGCCCCAGCACTGTCTTCGACATGCGCTGATTATTGCAATGCCATTGTTGCTGCTATTCCTGAAAACTGTTTGCTTGTACCTGGGAGAAATTGAGAAGTGGGCGGCGCAGATTTATCGACCTCTGGCTGGGAATGCCCAGGCTAAGTTGAGTGCTGCTGGTGGCGCGGACCCGGGTAAACCGATCTGGCAATCGTGGCGGAAAGCCAGCCAATCCACCAACCACCACCGACCAAACTGAATGTGTGCAGCTTAGTCGGGTAATTAAGTGCGACGAAAACCAATATGACTGCCCATACAACCGCACAAGCGATACTGTAATTCTTGTAGGTACGAAGTTTGCCCATAATCGAAGACTCCTGAACTGCCTTCCTGTAAGTCATTCTACTCCTTTACCTCCTTGCACCTTGAGCTTCGGACTCTGCTATGGACAGAAGAAAGAAAAAAGTAAGCAGGCTGCCGAAGGTTGAAAGCAGCCTGCTTGGGATGAAAACGCAATACTATTGGGTATTGATCGCCAATTTCTTGCTTTCTTTTGGCGCTGTCTGGCTCTTCGGCATGACAATAGTCAAAACACCGTTCTTTAAGGTGGCCCTGGCCTGATCTGAATTGACTCTGCAAGGCAATGAGAAAGTCCGCTCGAACATCCCATAGACGCGCTCTCCTGCTCGAGGCGAGTTTTTGTCGGATGTAGAAGTCTCCCGTTTCTTTTCCCCTTTTATGGTCACCGAAGTTTCAGAAACGGAAACATCGAGATCTTTCTCGTCAATGCCTGGCACTTCAGCATTGACTTTCACCTCGTTGGCTGACTGCGTAACATCGAGCCTGGGTGACGCGACAGCACTGGACGGAGCAAAGGCAACCGGCATATTTTCAAAGTCTCCCATCACCCAGTCTGAAAAGGGATCGTACATGACGCTTCTCAGCCACGGGTCGAACATTAAAGAGACTCCAAGACCCCTGCGCAGCGGAAACTGTCTGTGTGCATCGCAGCTAGGTGCTGCTTGCACAGGGATACTTGCCGCACTGTTGTCTTTTCCTTTGCAGGGCTCATTGCTTGAATGAACCACCTGCCCAGCGGCAACCCCCAGGGTAAGACCGAGAGCCAGGGCTAATATTGTGGTTTTGCTTTTCTTTAGCCCGGAAAGAATTTCTGTTGTATTCCAATTCGATTTCATGGCAAACCTCCTTCAATAGTTGAGACCGTCTTGGATTGGAATGTGCTTGTAGCTATTCAGCTTGAATTTGGATTTTCTTTGGCATCGCTTTCTTGCTCTTCGGCAAGATGAGTTTCAATACTCCGTTCTTTATTGCAGCTTGAATTCCGTCTCTATCGATTTCGTTGGACAGAGCAAAGACGCGTCTGAAGTCTCCCACTCCATACTCCGAATAGGTCAAGGTATAACCTTCAAAAGTGGGGCGCTCGACTCTTCCGTAGATAGTCAGTATGTTTTGCTCAAGTGTAATATCGATTGATTCTTGCTTGACCCCGGGCATATCTGCCAGTATCAGCAACTGCTCTTGAGTCTCGTAAATATCGGCTCTGGGGGTAAATATTTTGCCCGCTCGAGTTTGCTCTGCCGCATTTACGGCTTTGTGTTGCTCCTTCTTTTTCGCTTCCATTACTTCGGTAGCCATAACTCTTCTCCTTCTTAGATACGCGTAGATTACTGAGACTCGACTCTAATTTTTCTGGGCTTGCCCGCTTCGGCTCTGGGCAGATTTATTTCCAGAATGCCTTCTGCAAACCGTGCTTTGACACGGTCGGCGTCAACTTCAAATGGAAGCTGCAGGCTGCGCACGAAGTGACCGAATTCGCGCTCCTTGCGGTGGCATGACAGACATTCCTTGCCGGTCTCTTCTGCACGATTCCCTCTGATAGTCAGAGTCTCATTCACTATCGAAATATCAATCTTCTCAGAATCGATACCGGGGACCTCTGTGCGAACAATTGCTCCATCGGCAGATGTCCACACATTTACGGGCGGAAATTCGGTATGAGCGCTTGTGTCATGAAATATGCGATTCAGCTCTTGCTGAAGGCGCTGTATATCATTGATAGAACCGAAAAGATCCTGTTCAAGTGTTCTTGGTAACAACATTTCCTTCGCCTCCTTAATGCTAGTCGCTCGGTTAAGGCAAGGAATTATTGATTCGTTAATTCGATCCCTGCCCAAGCATCCTTAATGAATGTCTTGTGAGCGATTGAATGTTCACACCAAATAATTTACCGAAAGGCAATTAAAAGCTCCAGGAATTTACATCATTTTTTAAACATGTTGTGCCACCACAAGCAGTGCATATTCCTTTATATAGGCAATGCTGACTACCCTCCCTTCTTTTCGCCTGACCACGTCCCAAGATTAAGCGCCCGCTAGCCCAGGGGAGATTATAAAGAAAAAATGAATTCTTGACTTTTTGGCGGTCTTTTTGCTATAAAAAATCTTGGAAGGTATTGAACCTTCCGTGAGGTTCAGTGAAACATCCTATTCATTTTTTGAGGAGGTTGATTCGCCTAAACTTGTACGGAATTCAAGATTCCAATTAAAGAAAATGAACAGCCCGCCAGGCTGATTACAGGGAAAAAGGGGCAGCAGCTTTTAGGAATGCTGCCCCTCCCGAAACCAAATTGAAATATTCATACAACACTGAAAATCATCCCACTTGAGGAGCGGAGGTGAAGATCTCATGTTTGGAAATTATTTCATTGAAGATTATGTAAAAGCCGGATGCAATGCCACCCCGGCAAAAGAATTGGAAGCTTTGTCATCGCATAGCAAATCTAAAATTCGGCAGCGCGTTGCCGAAAATGAAAATACTCCATCGAATATTCTGGAGCGCCTGGTAAAAGACCCGGACTCTGAAGTCAGGTTGGCTGCGGGAACCAATCCTTCTACTCCGGTCGATTTGGTTTACAGTCTTGCGCTTGATGAAGACCCCTCCGTGCGGCACGGCTTGGCCGAAGATCCAAATACGCCTCTGGGATTGCTGAAAATACTGGCGCAAGACGAAAACGCCTATGTCAGCTGCCGCGCTCAAAAGACACTGCTTTCTATGCAAAGACAGTGGGTGAAGAATGCGGACAGCAGCAACATTGTTGCCTGGCCGATCATAAATGTCTCAGTATATGCATGATTGTTGACTGATGACCGTTAACTGATGACCGTTGACTGACGACTGACGACTGACGACTGTGTTTGCCTACTGCCCATTCGGCAAACACGCAACAGCAGGGGAGCAGGAAGCAGAGTCCTGCTTCCCTTGTTATTGTCCATAGAACAAAGGGGGATGAAAGCGCGCCACCGCTAGTGAGATGACTCGGTGAGCTTGCTCCCCGGCGGCAGGTTGAGTTTCTCGCGGATGAGGGGCAAAGCCTTGCGCGCTGCAATTTCACCGGCGCTCATGGCACGCAGAATGTCATCTCTATTCTTCGAGAGAATAGAGATATTGCTGACCTCAGGCGCAATGACGATGTCGGCAAATTGCATTTGCTGCTCATCGGTGACCGCCAGCATGATGTTGGCCATTCGCTCGGCGAGATTTTTGTAGGGCCACATGGTCTTCTCCGGAACTTCCTTCAATTTGTCGTCAACGACTACAGCGATGACCACATCGGCGCCGGTGTCGCGAGCAGCCGAAGCGGGCAGATTTGCTCTTACGCCGCCGTCAACACACAGCTTGTCGCCGACTTTCACTGGGCGAATGATGGGCGCAAGCGATGAGCTTGCACGCATCGCCAGTGAGAGATCTCCTTCACTCAACCTGTATGCCTGACCGTCCAGCAGATTTGTGACAACTGCAGAATAAGGAATATTCAACGCTTCGATTTTTTCTTTGCCCGCAGGTATTTGCTCCTGCAAATATTTCTGATATTTTTCCCCACTCATGATTCCTACGGGCCCCGTCCGCCAGGGCGACAATACCGTCAGCGGAAACTTAAGCAGTTTTGCACCCAGGGTCGGAACGTAAGAATTGCGGAACGCTCTAATGACTTGCTCGTGGCAAAGCTTTTCGATAGGAACTCCCGCTGCGTAGAGACCGCCGACGATTGCTCCCATGGAATTGCCGACAATGTAATCGATGGGAATACCTTCACTTTCCAGCACTTTCAAGACGCCGGCGTGCGCGGCACCTCTCATGCCACCACCGCCCAGCGCGAGAGCCATGGTTTTTCGATGCTTCGGCTTGACTCGGAATTTGCCGTCGCTAGTAGGAAATGTTGAAAGCTCAGGCACATAGCCAAACTCTAGAGTTTTGTCGGTAGCCGGCCTGATTTTGGTGGCGTTGGTTTCGGAAGTAGACGGGCTAGGATTGATGATTACTTCAGGGGCAACTTGTTGCAAGTGAGGCTCCGGCAGCAACTGCAAAACCGCCGGTTTTGCAGCTGTTGGCTGAAGTACCGTGGGCTGTGCCAATGCCAATGTGCAATTGCCAGCAAGCGCGGTAATTAGACAGACGAAAGAATTGCGCCGAAGAATCAGAGAATGCCGACTGCTCATGGCGATATTCATCGTTTTTTTCATACTGGGCTGTCCTTACGCAAGTTGCTTCACTTCGGAATTCCACTTGCCCAGTATGTTTGTATATAGATTTGGCAAAACTAGAGGCACCGTGCCGCAATTATAGCGCGTTTTCAATAGCTACAGCGCCTTAAGTCTTTCGAGGTCGTCCTGTGCCTCTCTTGTGCGCCCCATCGCTTTCAGAACCTGAGCCCTTTCATAAAATGCATCATATTCATTCGGATGCAAACGAACGTGTTCGTTTGCTGCAAGGAGGGCTCCTTGAAAAAGTCCCAAACCCAGTTTTGCCTTGCTCATCGCTGCCCACCCATCCCCAAATCCTGGCTCCAGGCTGATGAGAGAATCTGCGAATGAGAGAGCCGTATCGTAGCGTTTCAAATCGCTGTACGAGACCGCGAGGCAAAGAAGTGCATCAGTATTGTTCGAATCCAAATTAAGTGCTTGGGTTGCATACTCGATTGTTTTTTCTCGTCTGTCCGGATAGCAAGAGTAGTAACATTCAGCCGCTTTGACGAGTGCGTGCTCGCTTCTCGGATAGTTCTCTAATGCCTTCTCATAATGAACAAGCGCATCCAGAAAGTCATTTTTGTCAAACAACTGGTCTGCGAGTTTTATCTCTACGCTCAACGCTTCCTGATTTTTTGGACCTGGTGGAATGACTGGATCGTTTCTAAAACTCTTGGACTGCATCGAAGATAACCTGTAATTGTCCTGCCTTGTGTCATTTGTGGGAATCAGTGCTGCGGCGCAGAGCATCGTGATTGGCAAACTCAACGCGAATATGCGCAGAAGATTTCGACTCAACGTAGGTAGCTCGTCGTTTGTCGAAACAAAACTTCTGTGCCTTAGCAAGAATAGACACGACAGTGCAGTTATCAAAAGAAACGCAAGAGCGCCAGCTGATAGAAACAATCCGCCGTTGTGAATGGAACGCCAAAGGAAGAAAGTTGCAGACGAGCCGAAATACAAGATGTTGACGATTTGATTGGCCCTGGTTGTCGGCCAGGATGTTCGAACATCGTGCGGGAACTGAACAAAATTGCTGTAGGACATTGTGATTACAGAAGGCTCAGTTTCAATCAGAGGCCGCTTGGGACGCTCCTGAAGTTGATCTTGAAGTTGCTTTGGGCTTGCCGTTTCAGCTGAAACAATAAATTTGCACGACTTAGACGGACGGCGCTGCGCGCTCAAAATCTCAACACTTTTAGTAAGGGTTTTGTGATACTTCATAATTTGTCTTACCGGAGCAGCAATCGGCGGGAAAGGCGAAATACCGGCTTCAACACTATGGTAAGTTATGTCTACTGTTACCAGGGTGAACCCTGGTTCGAGAATCTGATATCGATAAATCCCCCCAGCCAAACTGGGCCAGGCTCGGTCATGCTAGCATATAGACTCAATTTTCAAAAAATCTTGAAAGAGACGGCGAATCAGGCGTGTGGCATCGTCAGTCAGGGGTTTGCACATTCGGGTAAGTGATCTGCATGTCTTGGGAGTGGAATCATGATCAACCTTTTCAAAAGCGGTAAGAAAACTTTTGTGGAAACACTGTTTTTGATCGCTCCTGAAAGCGATGCACAAAAGATTTGGTCGACGGATCACGATCAGCTGGCAAAAAATTTCAAATCGTTGCAAGAGAAAAACATTGATGATGAGATGATCTCGTGGTTTCACTGCTTTACCGTCGATGAGATATACGACCCCGGCTACATTGCCAGGACGCGAAAATTTCTCGATCACGACAAAGGGCGAGCACTGTTCGTTCTGCCTGAGGATTTTGCTCATCGTCTGTCCAGCTTAAAGCCATCGGAGACGGACACATTGTCCGAACAGTGCCTTCACGTTGAGCAGTTTGTGACATGGAAAGCAAAGGAGCTTGCCAATTTTCTGACGCGACTGGCGAGCCTAGCTCAAGATGCGGAAAGCCAGAAGGCAAGAGTTTTCGTTTTGCTCGATGCATCATCGGCTGACAGATCTGATCTGGACAATTTCAAAATGAGGCAGCTCTGTTTGCAGGGCGAAGATCTGCTCACTGCCAACAAAGTCTCGGAAGCACTTGAGACTTTCCTTGCGGCTTGCGCCATAGCGGAAAGTTCCCAGCCAAAGAATGCGGTAATGATGCAGGCAACATACTCAGCGGGCGATGCCTATTGGCGGCTTGGACAACTCGATAAAGCGATCGAGAAATTCGAGCTGGCGCTATCTGATTTGGACGAGGAAGACAGTCCGGCATACATTCACTTCGCGCTTGGGAAATGTCACTTCGACGCGGGCAACCAGGAAAAAGCAACCCAGGAGTTTCGCAAGGCGTACATGAGGGATAGCTTCTCGGAGTTCGAAACTGAAGGGAAGTATTACCAATTTCTGCTCTCTACCGTATCAGAATTAGGCAAACGAGCAAAGGGCTGGAATGATGCGCTGCTCCTCATAGATCTGAATTTAGAGCGAGAGTTCGCAAACAACCCTGTTGCCGAAAAAGTCCGCAAAATGTGTCTCGATGCCGACGACACAGCTCGCACTAAAAACTTCTCTGCCGCCATTGACAAATTCTGGGAGGCATTCGATGCTCTTCCGGAGACTGCGGAAAGTAATGATGATTATGAAGATGACGATGATGCGCAGATGTCCTTCGCTCGTATGTTCATCGTCGCGGCAGTCGGAAATCTCAATTTCCTGAATGCGGATTATGCGGCAGGCGCGGATAATCTTCGCGGGCTTAGCACGTACCCATTCGGACTTCTTAGATTCGGCCAATGTTTGTTTGAGCTTGGCGCAGATGAGGAGTTTGCTGAAGATATTCTCGCTCGAGCATACA
>Ga0265313_10002623_pt1 | contig 15293 bp, 15 predicted proteins | sample 4123metaG_FD_203122 | JGI IMG/M metagenome (GOLD analysis project Ga0265313, IMG submission 203122) | Rhizosphere microbial communities from Carex aquatilis grown in University of Washington, Seatle, WA, United States - 4-1-23 metaG | ecosystem: Host-associated > Plants > Roots > Rhizosphere >...
CGCAACAGGGCTTTTATTTTTAGAAAAATAAGGAGCGAAGCGACTATATTTTTCTTAATCCCGCCGTAGGCGGGATCAGGATTTTTATAATCACTACGTTCATTAAAAATCACAGATATGTTAGACATAAAAACATTCAAGTCGGCATTGGAACAATTGGAAGAAGAGAAAAAAATTCCAAAAGAAAAAATATTGGACGCCATAGAGCAAGCGATGGCCGCCGCCTATAAAAAAGATTACGGCAAGAAGGGGCAAATCATCCGAGCCAAGTTTGATTTGGAAACAGGCAAGACGGATTTTTTTCAAATAAAGATAGTTGTTGATGATACTATCGCGAAAATAGAAGAAGATAATAAAGAAGAGCCTGCCCGCCCTCACGATAGTTCGGGAGCAGGCGGGGAATATTCCTTTATAGACGAGGGCGATGAACGAGTGCGTTTCAACAGCGAGCATCACATAATGCTTGAAGATGCGAAAAAAATAAAAAAAGACGTGGAGCTGAACGATGAAGTTGTTTTTCCGCTTGAAGCAAAAGAAGATTACGGACGCATCGCGGCTCAGACAGCTAAACAAGTTATTATTCAGAGAATCCGCGAAGCTGAACGCACTTCCATTATAGACGAGTACGGCACGAAAGAAGGCGAGATAATAAGCGGCATAGTGCAAAAAATAGAAAGAGGAAATGTTTATGTTGATTTCAATCGAGCCACAGGCATATTGCCCGCAGAAGAGCAGATTCCGGGCGAATTTTTCCAAAGAGGACAACGGGTGCGGGCTTATCTGTATTCCGTTGAAGACACCCAAAGAGGCATAAACCTCCGTCTTTCCCGCACTCATCCTAAATTTATAGAAAAACTTTTCGCCATTGAAGCGCCGGAAGTGGAAAACGGAACGGTAGAAATAAAATCCATCGCCAGAGAAGCGGGTTCACGTTCCAAGATAGCGGTGTATTCAAACGATGAACATATCGACCCAGTCGGCTCATGTGTCGGGCAAAAAGGCACCAGAGTAAACACCATTACGGGAGAACTCTTGGGAGAAAAAATAGACATAATCCCCTGGTCAGAAGACCCAAAAACTTTTGTTTCAAATTCCCTTTCCCCGGCTAAAGTTCTTTCGATAGAAATAGACGAGCGTGAGCATAAAGCTGTGATAGAGGTAGCCAATGACCAGCTTTCCTTGGCTATCGGTAAAGGCGGACAGAATGTGCGCCTGGCTGCTAAGCTTACCGGATGGAGAATAGATATAAAAGGTGACGGCCTGCCTGCGCAGACAGGAGAAAAGGTTGAAGTGGGAGAAAAAATATCCGAAGAAAAAACTCCGGCTGAAAATACAGAGAAAAAAATTAAGAAGAGTAAAAAATAAAAATTATTAGTTTAATTTTAAAAAAGTAATATGAATCAATTTTTATTGTTTGCAATTATCAGTTCTATCGTGACAATAGTTTACGGCTTACTGCTCGCCAAAGTAATCTTAAAAAAAAGCGCGGGCAATGAAAAAATGAAAGCCATTGCGGCTGCCATCGCTGAAGGCGCGAAAGCATACCTAAACAGACAATATAAAACAATCGGCATTATTGCCGTAGTCCTTTTCTTTATTCTTTGGATTGGACTTGGGCTCACATCGGCAATCGGATTTATTTTGGGAGCCGCGCTTTCTTCTTTAGCCGGATACATCGGGATGAACGTATCCGTCCGGGCAAATATACGCACCGCGGAAGCAGCTAAAAATGGACTCGGAGAAGCATTATCCGTCGCTTTTAAAGGAGGAACAGTCACAGGGCTCCTCGTCGTGGGACTGGCTCTATTGGGGGTAACGGTTTTTTTCGCCATAACCGGCGACGTGAAAGCTCTTATCGGTTTCGGTTTCGGAGGCTCTTTAATATCAATATTCGCTCGTTTGGGTGGAGGAATTTTCACTAAAGCCGCTGATGTCGGAGCTGACCTTGTAGGAAAATTGGAAGCCGGCATTCCTGAAGACGACCCGAGAAATCCGGCCGTTATTGCGGACAATGTCGGGGACAATGTCGGGGATTGCGCCGGAATGGCAGCCGACCTTTTTGAAACTTATGCCGTCACTTCCATTGCCGTAATGCTTTTAGGCTCTCTTACTTTTCCGGGAATGCAAAATGCTCTCGTGTACCCTCTCGCTTTAGGCGGAATAGCCGCGCTCGCTTCAATCGTGGGAACTTTTTTCGTGCGTTTGGGAAAATCCAAAAATATTATGAACGCCCTTTATAAAGGACTTATCGCCACAGGAATTATTTCGGCAATTCTTTTTTACCCAATCACAAAAATAATTATGGGAGAAAATGGAACTTACAGCACCCTAAATCTCTTCTGCGCTTCACTGGTAGGTCTTGTAATAACCGCCTTGCTTGTGGTCATCACCGAATACTTCACTTCTTCAAAATATGCTCCGGTTAAATCAATCGCCAACGCTTCCCTGTCAGGACACGGCACAAATATTATTCAGGGTTTGGCTATTTCAATGAAATCAACCGCCTGGCCTTTGATAACTATTGTAGCCGGAATATTAGTTTCGTATGACTTCGCCGGACTCTACGGCATAGCTATCGCCGTTATGAGTATGCTCTCAATGGCCGGCATTATTATAGCTATTGATTCTTATGGGCCTATCACAGACAATGCCGGAGGAATAGCCGAAATGTCCGGTATGGATAAAGAAGTTCGTGAAGTAACAGACGCGCTTGATGCGGTAGGCAACACCACTAAAGCCGTCACCAAAGGCTATGCTATAGGTTCCGCCGGTCTTGCCGCTTTGGTTTTATTTTCTTCCTACACGGAAATATTCAAAAATGCGGGAGTGCATTTGAATTTTTCTATTGAAGACCCGAAACTTATAGCCGGACTTTTCTTGGGTGGACTTTTGCCTTATTATTTCGGCGCATTGTGTATGGAAGCGGTAGGCAAAACAGCCGGGAAAGTTGTTGAGGAAGTGCGCCGACAATTCAGGGATATAAAAGGAATTATGGAGGGCACAGCCAAACCGGAATATGGAAAGTGCGTGGACATTGTCACCGGAAGCGCCATCAAGCAAATGATTCTGCCGGCTTTAATTCCGGTAATCGCTCCGATACTGGTCGGATTTATATTAGGACCAGTCGCCTTGGGAGGTCTGCTTGTTGGCTCCATTATTACCGGACTCTTCGTGGCGATATCAATGACTTCCGGCGGTGGCGCTTGGGATAACGCGAAAAAATATATTGAACAAGGAAATCACGGAGGCAAAGGAAGCGATGCCCACAAGGCAGCTGTAACCGGCGATACCGTCGGAGACCCTTATAAAGATACAGCCGGACCTGCTATCAATCCAATGATAAAAATCTTAAATATAGTGGCATTGCTCTTGGTGGCTTTTTTGATATAAAAAAACATCTTATAAAAAAATCCCCACAAGGGGATTTTTTTGTCTCAAATATTTTTTCTATAAATTTAATGCAATTCTATAAGCATCTTGTAGTTTTATTGGTGTACCGTCCAACTTAAAAAGATCGCCTTGATCGTCTTCATATAAATACATTAAAAACCCCGGCGGGTTTTTGTCTGGTAGTTTTTTTCCGTCCCAATTTGGTATTATTGTACTACAGGACGCATTTTCCAAATCTGCAGAATCTTGATAAATTCCAACTAAACTTTTTCCTGTCTTTTTTTCTAAATTAGGTTCCTTACCTTTATTTAATCCTTCGTTCATAAAATTTTTTAAATTAGTTAATAAATAGACCTTTTAAAATCTATATCCAGTAGTCTACCCCCCCCCCCGACAGCTTTTGTCAAGAATTTTACGACTCCCACAATATACACCATTTTAAGCGATAGCATAAAATAATGTAAGTATGCTATAATAATTTACCGTGAATATAAAAAGTGAAATTCTAAAAATCCTAAATACCCCAACTCATTATTATAAAGGTATTCCCATAAATGTACTTTCCCTGCCTGTATTTAATAGTTCCAACCAACGGTCAGTTAAAAATGCGTTTTATTCGTTAAATAAAAATGGGTACATTCAAAAATCAGAAAATAATTTTTTACTAACTGAAAAAGGCAAAAATTATATAAAAAACAGAAAAACTCTGGATAAATTTGGAACAACTGTTGAAAAAAATTCTCCTAAAAATTTACTTGTGCTTTATGATATCCCCGAACAAAAAAAGAAAGAACGGGAATGGTTTCGTTGGCATCTAAAAAAATTCCATTTTATTATGATTCAAAGAAGTGTCTGGGTTGGACCAGCTCCTTTGCCTGAAGAATTTTTAGAGTATATAAAATCAATTAGTCTAAAAGAAACAATAAAAACATTCAAGTTAGCAAAGGGTTATGTAAAAAATTGATATTTAAAGACTAATAATTACCCATTATAAATATAACCCTTTACACTAAATTACGCGATAGCATAAAATGATGTATAATCTATAATTTTATAGATATTGCTTATCTTTGTTTTCTTGATATAATCAGGTTAAGAAATATTGTCGGAAAGATATTAAAAGTTAACTCTGCCCCGTTAAAAACGCGGGTAAATAAAACTATGGAAACAGAAAAAAAATCAAACGGCGCCCTTTTTGGTTCAATAGTTATTGTTCTGATTATTGTGATTGGCGGAGTTTATCTGTTTATCACAAAATTACAAGAGATGAAAAATAATCAAAACGCAAACCAGATTATTGATTCACAAAACCAAAATACAAAATAAAAATGAAAATAACTGTAAAAAAATTGCCAAAAAGCGAGGTGGAAATTGAGGGAGAAATAGAAGCGGATGTTTTTGAAGACTACTACAATAAGGCTTTAAAAAGAATAGGGGGGAATCTGGAAATAGACGGTTTCCGAAAGGGAAAAGTGCCGGAGAATGTCCTGCTTTCCAAAGTGCCCGAAGCGCAAATTTTAGGAGAAATGGCGGAACTCGCGCTTTCTGAACACTATCCGAAAATTCTGGAAGAAAATAAAATCGACGCCATCAGCCGTCCGGAAATTTCCATCACCAAACTTGCCCGCAAGAATCCTTTGGGTTTTAAAATAAAAACCGCCACGATGCCGGAAATGCATTTGCCGGACTATAAAAAAATTGCCAAGAAAGTAATCTCCGAAGTGACGGATGAAGAAAAAAACACGGAGGTGACGGAAAAAGAGATTGAAGATACCATTATGGATATAAGAAAATCCCGCGCGCCAAAAGTGCATATGGCGGAAGAAGCAAAACCTGCCCGCCCTCACGATGGTTCGGGAGCAGGCGGGGAACACGTTCATAAGGAAGGTGAAAAACATGACGACGAAAAAGAGGAAATAAAGCAGCCTGCCCGCAATGCTTCAGGCATAGCTGATGCAGGCGGGGAGTTGCCTGACTTTAACGACGAGTTTGTGCAAGCGCTTGGACCTTTTAAAGATGTGGCGGATTTTAAAGAAAAATTGAAGGAAAATATAAAATTGGAAAAGGAAAACCAACTGAAAGAAAAAACGAGACTAAAAATTGTGGAAAAAATAATCGACGATTTGAAAATCGAAATGCCGGAAGTTTTGATTGAAGTGGAATTGGATAAAATTTTATACAGAATGGAATCCGACATTACCCAAATGGGCTTGAAATTCGAGGACTATTTGAAACATTTGAGTAAAACAATCCCTGATTTGAGAAAGGAATTCAGAGTTGATGCGGAAAAGAAAGCCAAGCTAGGCCTCCTCTTAAACAAAATCGCTGAAATTGAAAAAATCGCCGCCGACCCGGAACAAGTTGCAAAAGAAGTGACTATGATATTGGAACATTACAAAGACGCAGACACCGAACGCGCAACTTTGCACGCGGAAAACGTTTTAACCAACGAAAAAGTTTTCCAGTTTCTGGAAAACAAAAATTAAAGTCCCAACGCATAAGGCAAAAGGGCCATACGGATGTAGAGCCCATTTTCCGCTTGGCGGAAATAGGCGGCACGGGGGTCTTGGTCTATTTTCGGGTCAATCTCATTTACTCTGGGCAATGGATGCATAATAATCGCGTCTTTTTTTAAGTCTTTCAAATGCCCCGCTTTCAGCAAAAATAAATCTTTTACTTTTTCATAGTCTTTCATATCTTTAAATCGTTCTTTCTGAATGCGAGTCATATACAAAACGTCAGCATTGGGTATTCCCTCTTCCAAACTTCTCATTTCTTTAAAAACAACTTTCTTTTTTCGCAACTCATCTGTGTAGCTTTTCGGTAAGGCTAATTCTTTCGGGGAAATAAAATAAAATGTATTGTTAGGATACATCATTAAGAATGGCACCAGTGAATGAAGGGTTCGGCTATGCAATAAATCTCCGACGAAAGCAATATTCAAATTGTCCAAACGTTTATGCTCTTTTTTAATTGTGTATAAATCAAGAAATGCCTGAGAGGGGTGTTGATTGGCGCCATCCCCGGCATTTATAATCGGCTTGGTAGCTACTTTCGCAGCTCTCTCCGTTGCTCCGTCTTCATAGTGGCGCATTACTATGGCATCGGCGTAAGAACACAGTATGCGTGTTGTATCTTCTATGGTTTCACCTTTAAATGAGGAAGAATTATCTCTGGCATTCTCCGCAGAAATTACATTCGCTCCCAATTTTAAGGCAGCCGTTTCAAAAGAAAGTCTTGTCCGGGTCGAAGGTTCAAAGAAAATACAAGCAATTATTTTATTTTCCAAAATATGTTTTACTTTTCCATTCTTGCATTCTTCTTCCATTCCAGATGCTCTCTGTAATATCTTTTCAACTTCACTTTTATTAAATTGGGTAACAGAAATTATATTATGCATAAATGTTATTTGTTTAAATATTCTTTATAAGATTTTATTTCTAAATCTTCTATAGAGTAAGAAGCCAGGGCCTTGATAAAGGCCCGTGCCAAATGTAAATCGGTGAATAACGGAATCTGATTGTCTACCGTAGCCCTACGAACCCTAAAACCATCTGTAATGCGGCGACTCGCGCCAGACTTTTCCAGATTAATTCCCGCCACACTCAAATTTACCACAAAACCGACTTTCTTGCTTAAAATTATATCCATTACGTTAGGGCTTTCTTGATAAGCCTTTCGCACGACCTTGCAATCTATGCCATTATTATGGAAAAATTGGGCAGTCGTGTCGGTGGCGAAAATTTTATAACCGAGAGAAGATAGAGTATTCGCCGTTTCTAAAAATTTGGCTTTATTCAGGCTTCCTCCCAAAGAAAGCAATACCGTTTTCTTTTTAAAATCAAATTTATTCGTGCTTAAAATTGATTTTAAAAGCGCTTCATCGTAGTCTTTGCCGAAACAAGCCGCTTCTCCGGTCGAGGACATCTCCACCCTTAGCACCGGGTCAGCGCCGGCCAACCGGGCAAAAGAAAATTGCGGAGATTTCACGACCACTCTTTTAGGATAGATAAAATTGTGGACCTTGGCGGAACCGAAAAAACTGTCCACGGCTATTTCCGGAAAATTGGCATCCATCGCTTTTGATAAAAACGGAAAAGTGCGGCTGGCGCGCAGATTAACTTCAATCACAAATGGTCTGTTGTCCTTAACTAAAAACTGAATGTTAATCGGGCCGGTAACATTCAAATCCCGCGTAATTTTTTTTGAAATTTCGCGCAGCTGAAATTCTGTGGAAGCATACACTCGCTGGGTCGGATACACTATGGTGGCATCCCCCGAATGCACTCCCGCATTTTCTACGTGCTCGGAAATGCCATAAATTATCAATTCTCCTCTTTGGGCCACAGCGTCAAATTCAAGTTCTTTGGCATTTTCCACATACTTTGAAATAGTCACAGGGTATTCGGGTGAAAGAATAGCAGCTCTGCCAATGAAACTTTCCAGTTGTTTTTTGTCATAACATACACGCATCGCGGCGCCGGAAAGCACATAAGACGGCCGTACCAAAACCGGGAAACCTTCAGATTCAGTAAATTTGAGAGCTTCTTTTATATTGGTGAAACTTTGCCACTTCGGCTGGAGAATATGAAGCTTATCAAGCAAGGCCGAAAAGGCGTTGCGGTCTTCGGCGCGGTCAATATCTTCCGCTTTGGTGCCCAAAATATTAAAACCTTCACGGGAAAGTTTTTTGGCAAGATTGTTGGGCCGCTGTCCTCCGACGGAAATAACTAAACCGTAAGCTTTTTCAAATTCAAAAATATCCGAAACTGTCTCAAAGGATAAATTTTCAAAATACAGACGGTCGGACATATCATAGTCGGTAGAAACCGTTTCCGGATTGCAATTTATAATAATTGATTCTTTTTTGTGCTTCTTCAGCGCTATTGCCGCGTAAACACACGACCAATCAAATTCCACCGAGGAACCGATATGATAGGGCCCGCTGCCTAAAACGACAACCGCATTATTGCCAAGAGCCGAAACATCGTTGTGTCCTCCGTGATACGTCAGATACAAATAGTTAGTCTTAGCCGGCACTTCCCCGGCCAAGGTATCAATGGCAAAGATAGATGGTTTAATGCCGAGACTTTTGCGTAATTTACGGATTTGAAATTCCGTTTTTCCGGAAAGGTTGCCGATTTTTTTATCCGAAAAACCATTTTGTTTAAGAAGAATAATATTTTCTTTATTTAAAATTTTATTTTTTAGGAATTTTTTTTCTACATTTACGATATTTTCAATCCTGTATAAAAACCAGCGGTCAATGCCGGTAATTTGATGAATACGGTCAACACTTATGCCATTTGCGATAGCTTTTGCCACGGCAAATATCCTTTTTGGAGTAGGGGTAGACAAGAATTTTTTTAATTCTTTATTATTCTCAAAACCGTTATCCGTGACACTCTCAACTAAACCCGACTGCATTCGTACGGCTTTCTGCAGGGCTTCTTCAAAACTGCGGCCGATAGCCATAACTTCCCCCACTGATTTCATAGCACTGCCAATCTGTTCTTCCGCGCCTTTAAATTTTTCCAAATCCCACCTGGGCATTTTTACCACCACATAATCAAGCGCCGGTTCAAAAAAACTCTGCGTAACTTTCGTGATTTTATTTTCTATTTCAAGCATACTCTTGCCCAATGCCAGTTTAGCCGCAACATAAGCGAGCGGATAACCTGTAGCTTTAGAAGCTAAGGCGCTCGAACGAGACAAACGCGCGTTGACTTCTATCACAAAATAGTCCAATTCATTATTCTTAGGGTTTGGGTTTAACGCAAACTGCACATTGCATTCGCCGACTATTTTAAGACTTTGCACGATTTTTATGCTTGCCTCTCGGAGGCCGTGATACTCCTCATTGTTGAGCGTTTGGCTGGGCGCAACAACAATGGAATCTCCGGTATGTATGCCAAGCGGGTCCAGATTTTCCATATTGCAAACGGTGACAGTGTTACCCATAATATCCCGCACCACTTCATACTCAATCTCTTTAAAATGACGCAAATATTTTTCAATCAAAACTTGCGGAGAAATTTGGAGCGCTCCTTCCACAATTTTTATCAATTCCTCTTCGTTTCTGGCGACTCCGGACTTTTGTCCGCCTAAGGCGAAAGCGGCTCTGACCATAAGCGGAAATCCTATTTTCCCGGCCACAGCTTTCGCATCTCTCAAGTTCGTGGCGCTGCCTGAAGGAGGAATAGGGATGTTGATACTTTCCAAATGTTTGGCGAAAAGTTCCCTGTCTTCCGTGAGTAAAATGGAAGAAACCGGACTGCCTAAAACTTTCACATTATACTTTTTAAAAATACCTTTCTTCTCAAGGCTCAATCCGCAATTAAGAGCCGTCTGCCCGCCGAAAGAGAGCATCACTCCGTCCGGTTTTTCTTTAATTATAATTTTCTCCACGAAATAATCGTTGATGGGCAAAAAATAAACTTCATCCGCCAAAGATTTGGAAGTTTGAAAAGTAGCAATGTTCGGATTGATTAAAATGACTTTTATTTTTTCTTCTTTCAGAGCTTTGATTGCCTGGCTTCCGCTATAATCAAACTCCCCCGCTTGGCCGATTTTAAGCGCGCCGGAACCCAAGATTAAAATTTTTTTAAATTTATTTTTTGTCTTTTTTTTCATCATTTTATTTTGGCCCTGTTTAGAAAATAATCGAATATCCAGTCAGTATCAAGCGGCCCAGGAGAACTTTCAGGGTGAAATTGCACGGACATAAACGGCAGACTGTTATGAATGATGCCTTCATTCGTATTGTCATTGGCGTTATAAAACCATTCTTTGAAATCCGAAGGAATTTTCTTCAAAGCAAAACCATGATTCTGGGTTGTTAAATAACATTTATTTGTGTCTCTTTCCACCACAGGCTGATTTTGGCTTCTATGTCCGAATTTCAGTTTGTAAGTGGTACCATCCATAGCCAATCCTAAAATTTGATTACCCAAACAAATACCCAATATGGGAATTTTTCTAGCAATAATTTTTTTTACATTATTGATTGTTTTTCCAGCTTTCATTGGGTCTCCAGGGCCATTTGAAATAACAACAGCCGAAAATGGAAAATTTAATTTTGTGACATCGGTATCCCAAGGCACGACTACGACTTTCAGATTACGCAAGAGAAGTCTTCTTATAATATTCTGTTTCAATCCGCAATCTATGACAATTACAGTTTTGTTTATTTTTTTATTATCAGGGCTAAATTCCAAAATTCTTTTTGTGGAAACCAAATCCACTAAATTTTTCAAATTTGGGTCTTCAAAAGCCACAGAATTGTGGCCGGTTGTCATAATTCCCTGTATCACGCCTTCGCTTCGCAATTTTTGAGTTAATCCTCTGGTATCTTTTATCTCAAGTAAAGGCACCCCTTCAGATTTTAACCAAGAAGCAAGAGTCTGAAGAGAAGAGTGATGCGAGGGTGTATTAATATAATTACAAACGACAAGCCCGGAAACTTGAATTTTTTTTGATTCCCAAGATTCTTTCTTGGGAACGCCGTAGTTTCCCAAGAGCGGATAAGTCATCACCAAAATCTGGCCTTTGAAAGACGGGTCGGTTAATGCTTCCGGATAACCCACCATCCCGGTCGCAAAAACCACTTCACCGGAAACGGATTTACTAGCTCCGAAACTTTTACCCTCATATTCGGTTCCATCTTTTAAAATTAATTTGTTTCGCATCATATTATATTTTGGTTTTGGGCCTGCCCGCCCTCCGGGAGCAGGCGGGCAAAAAAATAACCCCACGGCGGGGGTTTAAAAAATAAAAAGCATAGGTGAATTAATTTGGCAGGTTTGTAATATCTTTTTATGCATTGGGTAAGATAGTATCACTTTTAAAAATACAAGCAAGCCGTTCATAAAATAAAAAATGTGGATAACCCGCCCGCGCAGGCAGGCTTGAAAAATTTTAAAATTAGATATATCATAAAACTATGTTAATACCCACAGTTATAGAAAAATCGCAGTTTGGAGAGAGAGCTTACGACATATATTCCCGATTATTGCGGGAAAGAATCGTTTTTTTGGCGGGGCCTATTGATGATAATGTGGCAAATATAGTCATTGCCCAGCTTCTTTTCCTTGAGTCCGAAGATGCCAAGAAAGACATATCTCTATACATAAATTCCCCGGGTGGGTCTGTTACTTCGACTTTAGCAATAGTGGACACTATGAGTCACGTGCGTCCGGATGTTTCCACTTTTTGTGTCGGGCTTGCCGCTTCAGGCGCGGCCCTTATTCTATCCGCTGGGAAGAAAGGCAAACGTTTTATCTTGCCTAACGCGGAAGTTATGATTCATCAGCCTTTGGGCGGAGTGGAAGGCCAGGCGACGGATATTGCAATCACCGCGAAACATATTTTGAAAACGAAAGACAGCTTAAATAAAATTCTATCCAAAAATACCGGCAAGCCTCTAACACAGGTGGAAAAAGACGTGGAGAGGGATTTTTTTATGGACGCGGAAGAAGCCAAAAAATACGGAATCGTTGACGAAATAGTCACTAAATCAAAAGCTCCTGTTCCAAAGCCTTAACCTTTTATTTAAAAATAGAAAGGACCATGCAAACAAATATCGTTTGCATGGTCCTTTTTGTTAATCACTTCATGTGTCCATGCGCTCTTGTAAAAGAAGCGTGAATAGGACTTTTTCCGCTGTGTGCCGGGAAATCACCAGTCCCAGTTCTACAACATACAGAAGAATTTTTTATTTTCCTGTTAAAATCATTAAACTCTTTCGGTGACAAATTTCCGGTGTCTCTAGACAACAACATTCCTGCTCCTACAATATCCCCAGCATCTATCAACGCTTTAAGCTTCTCTTTCATAAAAAAACTCCCGAAAAATTTACTGAATGAAATTATGTATTAAGAACTTAATGTCGCTACCAACATAACACATTTTATAAAAAAATGCAACCTATAGACAAAATAAGTGCTATTTGTTATACTACAAATGTTGAATTTTACAAATTTATTTTAAATTGGTTTATAGGAATATTCCATATATTTATGAAGTTTTTAAAGGGAAATTTTGAAATCTTTGAAAAAATCGTCAGTAAAAAGATAGAACCCTGCCCGCAATGCTACGCATAGCGTTGCAGGCGGGCGCAAATATAGTGGCTTGTTTTTATAGGCCGACATAAGGCTTATGAGTTCATTAATAATAATTCTAATCGGAGTCCTGGTACTCCTTTTGGGCGTTGGCATTGGGTACTATCTTCGGGTAATTGTTGCCCTGGGAAAAAGAAAATCAATAGAAATAGACATCAAACAGATGCTGGTCGGCGCTAAAGAAGAAGCGCAAAAAATCACGGACGAAGCTAATAATAAAGCGGAAAAAAGACTAGCAGAATTAAAAGAGGAAGAAAAGAAACACGAAATAGAGTTTAAGGAAACAGAAAAAAGGCTTATCAAAAAAGACGAGTTTTTAGATACGAGACAAGTTGAAGTAAATAAAGAAGCTGAGAACATCAAGCTGAAAGTCGAGGAAATAAAAAAGATTCAAGAGAAAGTGCTGGGCATAGAGACGGAAAAGAGGGCCGAGCTTGAAAAAGTTTCAAAATTGACGGAGGAAGAAGCAAAAGAAGTGCTGATGAAGGATATTGAAAAGAAATACGAAGAAGATATTTTAATCAGAATCCAGAAACTTGAAAACACCAACGAAGAAAAATTGGACCGAAGGGCAAAAGATATTTTGGCCACTTCCATACAGCGTCTCGCCTCAAGCACAGCATCTGAATTGATGACCACCATAGTCAGCATTCCGAATAATGAAATCAAGGGTAAAGTTATCGGCAAAGAAGGCCGAAATATAAGGGCTTTTGAACGGGCTTCCGGTGTTGAACTCATTGTGGACGATACTCCGGGCTCGATAATTATTTCCTCATTTGACCCGATTAGACGCCAAGTCGCCCGTCTCGCATTGGAAAATCTAATCCTAGACGGACGTATCCAACCAGCCAAAATTGAAGAACTGGTGGAGAAAGCCAAAGAAGAAATAAATAAAATAATCAAAGAAAAAGGCGAGCAAGCAGTATATGAATGCGGAATATTTAATTTCGACCCGCGCATTATTGCCATTATCGGAAGATTGTATTTCCGCACAAGTTACGGGCAGAATGTTCTACAACATTCCATTGAAATGGCGCATATTGCTGGTATGATTGCCGAGGAGTTGGGAGCGGACGTGGCTATAGCCAAAGCTGGCGCATTGGTGCATGACATAGGCAAGGCGCTGGACCATGAAGTGCAAGGCACGCACATTGAGATAGGTATGAGAATTTTGCAGAAATTCGGGGCGGATGAACGCGTTATCACGGCGATGAAATCCCATCATGAAGATTATCCATACGAAACGATAGAGGCAGTAATCGTCCAGACAGCCGACGCAATATCCGGAGGCAGGCCAGGAGCTAGACGAGATTCAGTAGAAAATTACTTGAAGAGACTTCAGGAACTTGAAGCCCTGGTAAACGCGTTTCCAGGAGTTGAAAAGTCATACGCTCTACAAGCCGGCCGTGAAATCCGTATATTCGTTACTCCGGAAAAAGTTTCCGATGCTGAAGCCAAAATAATGGCACATGATATCGCCGTAAAAATAGAACAAGAACTGAAGTACCCTGGAGAAATCAAGGTGACAATGATTCGGGAAACCAGAATCATAGAGTACGCCAGATAGAAATTCTCAAAATATAAAGTTTTTCCGGGTACGGATTTTTTGAAGCTTAAAAAATCCTGAAGTTTTTGCGCCGTCGCGCTCAAAACCCCCTACAAAACTTATATTTCTGAGAATTTCTGAGCACTTGCCTTAAAAAACCCTTGATATATAATGTATAGGCATTAATTATATAAGCAAAAGCCGCCGCTTTAGGCGGGGCAAGGTCGAAAGAATTATAAAAATAACCTTAAAAAATATGAACAAACAAGCATTAGCTGAATGGGTACACGGAAAGCTCGGCGGTACAAAAGTGCAGGCTGAGGAAATCGTAGATGGATTGTTTGATGCTATCATCAGCACCATGAAGAAAGGTGGTGAAGTATCAATCGCCGGCTTCGGAATCTTTTCCGTAAAGGCACGCGCTGCCAGAATGGCTCGCAATCCAAAGACCGGAGAGCAAGTCAAGGTAGCTGCAAAGAAAGTTCCAAAATTCCGAGCTGCAAAGGCTTTGAAGGACTCAGTTGCATAATTTTATCTCGAGATAAAAATTAAAAAATCCCCTTATTGGGGATTTTTTAATTTTGTAAATTATTTTTTAGTATTCTTTTCGAAATCTATCTGATAATCGGGTATACCTAAAACAAGCCCATAATTTGTCGCTTCATTATATTCTTCTCTTTTTGTACGGTCTATTTTAAATATCTTATCTCTATAAATAACATAATGAGTACTATTATTCTTAAAATCAGCATACCAGCTATGCTGGTGGTCTCCGTCTAGAGATTTACTTATCTCCCATGTAATAGTTTTAATCTTATTTGGTTCTATTTCAACTTTATGTAAAGTCCATTGTCTTATCCAAGGAGTTTTATGTCTATCTGTCACTTGTTCAACCTTTGTTGAAATTATTTTCACCTTATCTAAAACAGATTTATCCTCGAGACTTTCTTCAATAATTGTGCCTTTAAATGTTTCCATAAATTTAATACAAAGAACCAATAAATATCACTGATTCAGTTTCTGATTTTTTTTCTATATTCACTCCCTTAAAAGAACTAAACCCAAAAATTTGATTTACCCCTATTACATTCGTATATCCTTCCCGGATTAAAAATGACTTTACATCTTCTGCAAATTGAGCTAATTCACTACCTCCACCTGCCTGTAATGAAACATGTATAGTATTATTTTTATTCTTGAAAGCTTCAGTTATTTCTCGCTTATTTTTATCAGATAAT